>OWID01000372.1_pt1 | contig 17219 bp, 17 predicted proteins | sample 1732661 | NCBI WGS metagenome assembly OWID01 (sample SAMN05065739, study PRJEB22554) | human gut metagenome | biome: ENVO:2100002; feature: ENVO:00000062; material: ENVO:00002003 | host: Homo sapiens | place: USA
CTGCTGGAGGGCCGCATCAACGAGCTGGGCATGGACCCCAAGGACTACTGGTGGTACTGCGATCTGCGCCGCTACGGCTCCTGCCGCCACGCCGGCTACGGCCTGGGCTTCGAGCGCATGGTCATGTACCTCACCGGCATCTCCAACATCCGCGACGTGGAGCTGCATCCCCGCACGGTGGGCAACGCGGATTTCTAATCTAAAAAGAATACGGAGGCCTCCGACATGCTGCCTTTCCGGGCAGCTCCACGTCGGGGGCCCCATCTTTTGATGGGGCGGCTTGTGGCCGTCCAAGCGTTTTGGCAGAGCCAAAACCTTGGCGCAGGGCGGATTCATTCCGCCCAAGCTGATGAAATCGGGTCCCCGGACACGCGCTGCGTGTCCGGGCGGAGCTGCACCCCCGCACGGTGGGCAACGCGGATTTCTAAAAACGGCATAAAAAGGCGCCCGTCCAGTCTGGACGGGCGCCTTTTTTACTTTTCAGGAATTGTCGGAAGTCTGTGTGGTGCGGGGATAGAGCCGCATGCCCACCAGCAGGCAGCCGTGGATGTAGGGCAGGTGCTGTTCCTCCAGCCAGCGGATCAGCTCCGGGCTGTCTGCACCCGGCTGGAGCACGATGCACCGGAAGGGCTTGCGGTTTTCCTGCAGCAGTGCCAGGCCCCGGTCCGGTCGGATGCACAGGTCGATGATGTCGATGTCTCCGGGAATGTCGTTGAGGGAGGGCAGCTCCTTGCCTACGGCGTATACCGTGTAGCCCTGGGACAGCAGTCCCTCCTTGATTTTCGCCGCGTATTTTTCGCTGTTGAGGGTGTCGCCCACCACTGCAAACGTCTGCTGGCGCATGATCTCGCTCAGATCCATAAAGCCGCCTCCTGTTCCTTTGTAGTGAATTTATATTAGCATGGAGTTTGGAAAAAGTCAGTGGCAAAAACAACGGCTTGCAATTGACAGGCCCGGGGGCTGTCAGGTATGATGTGGCCAGAAAAGGAGGAGCATATGCTGCAAAAAGAACTGTTTTATGCTGCAATGGGCACCGGCGCCACCTGTCTTGCCACCGTGCTGGGAGCAGGCATGGTATTTTTCTTTAAGAAGGATCTGTCTCCCGCGGTGCAGAAAGTATTTTTGGGCTTCGCTGCCGGCGTGATGATCGCCGCGTCCGTATGGTCGCTGCTGATCCCTGCCATGGAGATGGCCCAGGCCCAGGGGGCCAGCGCGCTCTTGCCGGCAGGCGGCGGTTTTGTGATGGGCGGCGTCTTTTTGATGCTGCTGGATTCGCTGCTGCCCCATCTGCATCCGGGCAGCCGGGAGCCGGAGGGCCTGCACGCCAACTGGAAGCGCACCACCATGATCGTGCTGGCGGTGACGCTGCACAACATCCCGGAGGGAATGGCGGTGGGCCTGAGCTTTTCCGTGGCGGCCCTGGATCCCTCACCGGGCGCGCTGGCAGGCGCGGCGGCGCTGGCCATCGGTATGGGACTCCAGAACTTCCCGGAGGGCGCGGCTGTGTCGCTGCCCATGCGATCCCAGGGCGTCTCCCGGAGAAAGGCGTTTTTGTGCGGCGCGGCCTCCGGTGTGGTGGAGCCCATCTTCGGGTTATTGACGGTGCTGGCTGCCGGCAGCATCACCGGTGTCATGCCCTGGGTGCTGTCCTTTGCCGCCGGTGCCATGATCTACGTGGTGGTGGAGGAGCTGATCCCTGAGGCCCAGCTGGGGGAACATTCCCATGCGGGCACGGTCAGCGTCATGACGGGCTTCCTTGTGATGATGCTGCTGGATGTGGCCCTGGGGTAAAGAAACGGGTTGTTTTCCAGAGATTGGAACGTTATAATAAAAAAGTTGAGAGATTTGGCGAAATTTGCCGGAAAAGGGAGATAAGAAGCATGGAGAGAACCGAACACTATGCAAGCTATGTGGAGATCCTGAAAGAAGAGCTGATCCCCGCCATGGGATGCACGGAGCCCATCGCCATCGCTCTGGCGGCGGCCAAGGCCCGCCAGACGCTGGGTGAGCTGCCTGTGGCCTGCCGGGTGGAGGTCAGCGGCAACATCATCAAAAACGTCAAGGCCGTGACTGTGCCTAATACCGGCGGACTCAAGGGCATCGAGGCGGCCACGGCTGCCGGTGTGGTGGCCGGAAAGGCGGATCTGATGCTGGAGGTGCTCTCCCAGGTGACGGAGCAGGAGATCGCCGCTATGGCGGAGTTCCTGCGCACCACGGAGATCGCGGTGGTGCCCGCTCTGGGCGACCGGGTGTTCTACATCCGGGTGACCGTAGAGGGCGGCGGCCACAGCGCCAGCTGTGAGATCGTGGATTATCACACCAACATCACCTGCGTCACACGGGACGGACAGGTGGTATTCCAGGCGGAGGCGGCTTCCGGGGAGGAAAAGAAGCAGACGGACCGCTCCGTCCTCAGCGTGGAAGAGATCATCCGCTTTGCCGACTGCGTGGAGATCGCCGACGTGGCGGAGGTCATCCGCCGCCAGGTCGCCTACAACAGCGCCATTTCCGCCGAGGGTCTCAAGGGCGGCTGGGGCGCCGAGGTGGGCAAGACCATCCGCGCCGTTTATGGTGACAGCGTGTCCATCCGGGCCAAGGCGGCGGCTGCCGCCGGCTCCGACGCCCGCATGAGCGGCTGTGAGCTGCCGGTGGTCATCGTTTCCGGCAGCGGCAACCAGGGCATGACCGCCTCCCTGCCTGTGATCGAATATGCCCGGGATATGGGCGTGGATGAGGAGGCCATGATCCGGGCGCTGGTGGTGTCCGATCTGGTGACCATCCATCAGAAGACCGGCATCGGCCGTCTGAGCGCGTTCTGCGGTGCGGTCAGCGCCGGCTGCGGCGCCGCCGCCGGCATCGCCTACCTCAAGGGCGGCCGCTACGAGGTGGTGGCCCACACCATCGCCAATGCGCTGGCCATCTGCTCCGGCATGATCTGCGACGGTGCCAAGCCCTCCTGCGCGGCCAAGATCGCTGCCGCCGTGGATGCGGGCCTCATGGGCTACTACATGTATACCACCGGCAGCCACCAGTTTGTGGACGGCGAGGGCATCATCAAAAAGGGTGTGGAAAACACCATCGACAACGTGGGACGTCTTGCCCGGGAGGGTATGCGCCGCACGGATGAGGAGATCCTGCACATCATGGTGGGGCAGTGATCTTCTGAAAACAAAGGAAACCCCCGGCACGGCCAGCTGGCCGTGCCGGGGGTTTTATTGATGGATTTCACAGCTTTGTGCGGTCCAGCACCGGCTCCAGGAGGCGCCAGGCGATCCAGGCCGGCAGGGAAAAGCCCGCCAGCATCCACACGGGGGAGAGGCTCCAGAAAATCTGCGGGAAGAACAGAAGCAGCACCACGGGGACCAGGAACAGCAAGATGGCCGCAAAAGAACGCCACAGCTCTCCCAGCCCCAGCAAAAACGCGGAGCGAAGCAGCGTTCCGGGGGCCTGCCCGCTCCGACGGGAGAGGAGGGGGAAGAGCCACAGCAGGGTGATCCCCCAGAGGGACGCCGCGATCAGCAGCGGCGTGAGGAGCAGCACGTTGTTGAAGAGCTGCCGCCTCAGCAGCAGCCACAAGTCCATGGTGAAAAACAGGCCCAGCAGCAAAAACGGCAGCCACAGCAAGGCTGCTTTTTTCCACAGCGCTCTCATGCGGCGGAAAAAGAACGGCACGGCGGTGAGATACGAGAGCTCCCTGCGCTCATGAAAGACGGCATAGGCTGCCGCTGTGGCCGCGCCGGCAGTGACCACCGGCAAAGAGCTCAGAAACCAGCAGATCTGGACGACGATCACCAGCGTGACCTTGCCCACCAGAGTCATAAACGGGGAGGAGTCCCCCAAAAAATCCACAACACATTGCCAAAGACGCTTTTTTCGCTTCAAACCGGTCCCTCCCCATGGGATTTTTGCACCAGTATAGGGGAGTCGGGCCGGTTTGTCAACGCAGGAGACAGGATGGGAAGAGTGGTTTCTTTTTGTAATCGCTTACATTTGCGGTTGTTTTAGACAAAAAATATTTCCTCAATTTATTTGCGTTGTACAATTTTACGAATATGCCTTGATTTCTCTCCTAAACAATGGTAAGTTCAAAGTGACAAAGCGTTGCGGGTAACTGCGGCGCTTGAATCGTTTCTGGATAATGAAACCGCTTACACCATGGAGGGAGGGCATCGTTTGAACCCTACGATTTATGATGTTTCCCGCCTTTCGGGCGTATCCACCGCCACCATCTCCCGGGCCTTTTCCAACCCGGAGCTGGTGCGGGAGTCCACCCGCAGGAAGGTGTTTGAGGCGGCAGAGGTCCTGCATTATTATCCCAATGCCATTGCCCGGGCCATGGCCCGCCAGCGTACGGACAAGATCGCCTTTCTCATCTGCAAGAAGCGGGCCACCATTTTGGATGAGTTTTACGCCGGCATCTGCGAGGGCAGCATGCGGGAGACCAATAAGTCCGATTATCAGCTGGTCATTTCCACGGCTGCGGACTGGGATATGGCCCCCAGCACCGCCCAGAGCAAGCAGATCGAGGGCGTGATCCTGGCGGGCGATGCCAAGGCGGACATGGTCACGGAGTTTCAAAGCCAGAACATCGCCGTGGTGCTGGTGAACAACCGTATCCCGGGTCTGGATCTTCCCTGCGTGGTGTCCGATGAGTTCGGCGGCGTGCAGCTGGCCCTGGAGCACCTGATCGGCCGGGGGCACCGGCGGATCGCCATGGTGGCCGGCCGCTTTTCCCCGTATATCGTGGCGGAGCGGTACAGCGCTTTCCTGGAAGTCATGCGGCTGCACGGCATCCAGGTGGAGGCCCAGCATGTGAAAATGTGCGAGGCCGATGTGGAGAGCGCTGCCCAGGCCTCCATGGAGCTGCTGGCCCAGAAGGACCGGCCCACAGCAGTGCTGGGAGCCAACGACGTCATCGCCGCCGGCGTGATGAAGGCGGCCCGCCGTCTGGGGCTGCGGGTGCCGGAGGATGTGGCCGTGGTTGGATTTGACGATTCCACCATCTGTCCCATGCTGGAGCCGGAGCTGACCTCCGTGCACATCAACTGCCGCCGCATGGGCGAGCTTTGCGTGGAGCGGCTGCGGAGCCTTTTGAGCGGAGAGGAGTGTCCGCCGCTGACCGTGGTCCCGGAGGAACTGAAGGTGCGGGGGACGACTTAACATTGTAAAATTTTCCTTTACATAGATTTAAAATGACTCTGATAGATTGCACGGGAGAAGACCGATATACTGGCAAGTGGCGTTTTTTGACACTTTCCGGAATGTAAGGAGGGCACACCTATGAAAAAGAAAATCAAGCCCAGTACGATTTGGAAAGGGCTGCTGTGTGCGGTGATGCTGGTGGTGGCGCTGTTCCCCATTTACTGGCTGCTGGCCATGGCCATCCGCCCCACCGATGAGATGCGGGGACATATCTCCTTGATTCCGCAGACATTTACCATGGAGCACTTTGCCCAGCTCTTTTCCAAAGAGGGATTCGGCCAGGCCATCATCAACAGCCTGCAGACCACAGGCGTATCGCTGGTGGTGTCCTTGCTGGTAGGTATCTGCGCGGCCTACGTGATCGCCCGGCGGCGGTTCCACTTCGGGCTGAAAAAGCCGCTGACCTACTGGGTGCTGCTGGTGCGTGTGCTTCCTCCCGTGGCATTCACCATTCCCCTGTACATCATGTTCAACAAGCTTGGCGTGCTGAATACAAAGATCCCGGTGATGCTGGCCTGCGTGCTGATCAACGTGCCCCTGATCATCTGGTTCCTCATCAGCTTTTTCCAGGACCTGCCTGAAGAGGTGGAGGAAAGCGCCAAGGTGGACGGCGCCACGGAGTGGCAGCTGTTCCGCAAGATCGTGCTGCCCCTGGTGGCACCCGGCATCGCCGCGGTAGCCATGCTCTCGTTCATGTACGCCTGGAACGAATACACCTACACGGTCATCTTCACCCGCAGCCCCTCCAACTATACGGTGCCTTTGGCACTGGCCCTTCTGAACACGGAGGACAACCTCACCAACTTCGGCCTGGTGGCCGCCGGCGGTGTGATCTCCGTGATCCCCATCACCTTGTTTGTGATCTTTGCACAGAACTACTTGATCTCCGGTTTGTCAAGCGGTGCTGTCAAGGAGTAACAAAATAGAACGACACCAAAGCGCGCAAAAGCCATTACTGAGATTAGGAGGAAAAGAAATGAAAAAGCTGTTCGCACTGATCCTGGCTCTGGCGATGACCATGTCTCTGGCAGCCTGCGGCGAAAAGAAGGAGGAGACTCCCGCTGAGGGCGGCGAGGCTTCCGGCGAACCCACCAAGCTGACGCTGATCCTGCGGGCCGGTACCTATGCCGACGTGATCAAGGAGTGCCTCCCCGCCTTCGAGGCAGAGCACAATGTTACCTGCGAGGTCCAGGAGCTCTCTGAGTCTGACCTGTACTCCGGCATCGCGCTGGACGCCATCAACGAAAAGGGCACCTATGACCTCTGCATGGTGGACGGCTCCTGGATGGCTGAGTACACCGAAAACGGCGTGCTGGCCAACCTCAGCGAGCTGGGCTATGAGCTGGACGACGACATCATCCCCGCCACCACCTCCATCTGCTATGTGGGCGACGATGTGTATCTGGCTCCCTACTACGGCAACGTGACGGTCCTGATGTTCAACAAGGCCAACGTGGAGGCTGCCGGCTACACTGCCGACACCATCGCCAGCCTGGAAGATGTGCTGAAGATCTGCCAGCAGGCTCAGGCCGACGGCAAGAAGGGCTTCATCTATCGCGGCGACGGCCAGAACAACCTGGTGGTCGACTTCCTGCCCATCCTGCTGTCCTACGGCGGCTGGGTCATCGACGAGAACAACAAGCCCACCGTCAACACCGACGAGTTCAAGGCCGCTATGAACTATTACCTGGAGCTGATCGCCACCGGCGAGGCCCAGGTGAAGGATGACCTGATCGCCTCCGTGGATACCGGCGCCGGCACCATGGGCATCGGCTGGCCCGGCTGGTACACTCCCACTGCGGACTCCACTGCTGACTACATCGCGCTCTCCGGCGCCGCCACCGCTGGTGCCGAGGCTTACAACTCCAACGTCTACGGCATCTGGACCATCGGCGTGCCCGCCAACAGCCAGAACAAGGAGCTGGCCGTTGAGCTGCTGAAGTACCTGATGGATCCCGAGGTCCAGAAGTCCACCGTTCCCTCCGGCGGCGTGCCCTGCCGCTACTCCAGCCTGCAGGACGAGGAAGTCCTGGCCACCTATCCCCAGTACGCCGTGGTCTGCGACGCTCTGGAGACCGGCGTGTATCGTCCTGTGATCGCTGAGTGGACCCAGTTCTACACCATCCTGGGCACTGAGATGGACAACATCATCAACGGCATGAAGACCGTGGATCAGGGCCTGGCTGATGCCCAGACCCAGCTGGAAGAGCTGATGGGCTGAGATCTCCGGGCACCTGTACGGAAGATCCGGCAAACAGACCATCCTGACCGGTGAGATCCGGAAGCCCGGGGCGCCTGCGCGCCCCGGCTTCCGGAAGTCCGGAGTCAGAAAGCGACACAGGGTCATTGCGCCCGACCCCATACCGGGGCTGTCCGCCGGGGCAGCCGCCCCGATGGCGCAAATCCTCTCCGACTGCGAGGGAACCGTATGCGAAAAAACGAGATCTCAAAACTGAATAGCAGTTACGCCGCAACCCGCCGCTTCGGCGTGTCCATGATCACCCCCACCCTGGTGGTGCTGCTGATCATGACCGCCTATCCGCTGCTGTTTACGCTGGTTTACAGCTTCACGGATTATAACCTCCTGCGGGCACTGAAGAACCCGCCGGAATTTACCGCACTGAAAAACTACACCAAGCTGCTGACGGACCCCTATTTCCAGCAGGCCGTCTGGAACACGGTGCGCTTCACCGTGCTGGCCGTCATTTTTGAAATGTTCTTCGGCTTTATCATGGCCCTGACCATCAACAGCATCAAGCGGGGCCAGAAGATCATGCGTACGCTGCTTTTGCTGCCGTACCTGCTTCCCACCGTGACGGTGGCGCTGAGCTGGCGCATGATGCTCTCTCCTAACTACGGAATCGTCAACCAGGTGCTCCAGTCTCTGGGCCTGCCCGTTTACAACTGGTTTTCGGACATGCGGACGGCCTTTGGCATGCTCCTGGTGATTGACATATGGCAGAGCGCTCCCTTTGTGTTCCTGCTTTTGTACGCGGCGCTGCAGTCTGTGCCCTCCAGCCAGTATGAGGCGGCCCGGATCGATGGCGCCAACCGGATGAAGATCCTGTGGTATGTGACCATTCCCAACATCAAAAACTCCCTGGCCCTGTGCGCGCTGCTGCGTACCATCGACAGCTTCCGCCTGTTCGACAAGGTGAACCTGCTGACCGGCGGCGGCCCTGCCAACACCACGGCGACCATCACCCAGTACCTTTATACGTACGGCATCAAATCCATGGACTTCGGCTTCGGCAGCGCCGGCGCCATCATCATGACCATCCTGGTTTTGATCCTGTCCAGTGTTTACATCAAACGTGCCATCGGGTAAGAGCCTATGGAAACTATGAAGCTGACCTTTGCGAATGTAGGTTACGGGGAGGCCATCGTAGTGGAGTGCCCGGACGCCGGCTGCCGAGACGGCCGGTTCGTCATGGTGATCGACGGCGGCAGCGGCGAGGCGGAGGAATATGCGGACCGCACTTCCGGCCGCCAGACGCTGCTGGAATATCTGGAGTCCTCCCAGATCGGGCATATCGACTGCATGGTCATCACCCATATCCACGAAGACCACATCTGCGGGCTGCTGCCTGCGGCGGAGCGGTTTGCGCCGGCGGAGCTGTGGCAGACGCTTCCGGTGGACTTTTTCCAGCGGAGCATGCATATTCTGGATGACAGCCAGGCAAAGACGCCCTCTGAGGAAAAGTTCATGCGGGCGCTCAATGACTATCAGAAATTGTGCGGCCTGGTGTGCCGGGAGGGCGGCGCGGTGCGCTGCCTGCACGCAGGCGAGGCGGTCTCCCCCTGTGCGGGACTTTCCTGCCAGGTGCTTGCACCCTCTGAGCAGAGCGCGGATGAACTGGAGAGCCGCTGCCACGACCAGTTTGCCGAGCGCGATATCGCAGCGTTTTTCAAGAAGCTGGATGCGCTGGACGCCAGGATGAACAATTTCAGCCTGGTGCTGCGTCTGGACTACGGAAAAACCAGCGTTCTTCTGCCCGGTGACACCAACCGCGTGGGCTATGGTGACATCGATCCCGCGGCGCTGCGGGCAGACCTGTTCAAAATCGGGCACCACGGACAAAAGGACGGTGCGGATGCGGCGCTGCTGGATGCGATCCGCCCCCGGGCAGTGGTATGCTGCGCCTCCAGCGACCGCCGGTACAACAGCGCGCATCCGGATGCGCTGGCACTGGTGCGGGATGCGGGCGCCGACCTGTATTTTTCCGACCAGCCCCACGTCCCCGGTTTTACGGACGATGTGCCGCCCCATGGCGCGGTGCGCTTCTCCATCGCAGGAGACGGGACGTTTTCCGCGGAATATCTTCCCTGAAGGATACCCGGGCCTGAGGGCCCGGGCATCCTTTCCTCTGATGTGTGCCGGGCAGATCGTACCTGCCAAAACGGAAATATCGCCAAATATTTTGGCGGGAACTATGCTGTTTCAACAAAAAGACGGAGCCTGGCGGAATTGGTGTTGACAATATCCACAATAGATGGTAAAAATATCATAAAAAGAGGTACGCAAGCGTTTTAAAACTGAAAAACACCTATGAATGAGTTTTGAGTTTAAGAGGGAGAACCGGCCGGGGGGCCGTTTCTTCCTCTCTGCGTATTTTCGGAGGGAAAACAGGGAAGGAGGGGGCCGCTGTGCTGGAAATGCTGGACCCGCTGCGGGAACTCAATACGCTGTCCGTGTTGCTGCGGATGGTGCTGGCCATGCTGTTTGGAGGCCTGATCGGACTGGAGCGGGGACGCAAGCGCCGCCCGGCGGGCTTCCGCACGTATATGCTGGTGAGTCTGGGCGCGGCGCTGACCATGCTGCTGAGCCAATACGAATACTTCATGGTGACCCACGACTGGGCCCAGCTGGCGGGGGAGGCCGGCGTCCGTACGGATGTGTCCCGTTTCGGCGCCCAGGTCATCAACGGCATCGGCTTCCTGGGCGCAGGCACCATCATCGTCACCGGCCGCCAGGAGGTCAAGGGATTGACCACGGCGGCGGGACTGTGGGCCTCCGCCTGCATGGGCCTCGCCATCGGCGCGGGGTTCTATGAGTGCGTGCTGCTGGGCTTTGCCCTGATCTTCCTTTCCATGCGGCTGCTGCCTGCCATTGAGTCGCTGATCGTGGAAAACGCGCGGAATATGAACATTTACGTGGAGTTTCAGTCTCTGGACGATGTGGGCGAGATCATCAACCGCATCAAGTCCCAGGACGTGCAGATCTACGAGGTGGATATCGAGCGGGGCCGGGAGGAACGCGTGCTGCATCCCAGCGCGGTGTTCTCCATCCGGCTGCACCAGAAGCAGGCCCATACGCGGGTATTGACGGCCATCTCCGAGCTGGAGAGCGTCTATACCATTGATGAGATCTGAGGGGAGGAGGCACAGCCATGTTATCCATCTTTGACGGGCTGCGGGATGTGACATTGCTTTCCATCACCGTCCGTATGCTGCTGGCGGTGGTCTGCGGCGGCATCATCGGCATCGAGCGGGAGTACAAGCGCCGCCCGGCGGGCTTCCGCACCCATATCCTCATCTGCCTGGGCGCCGCCATGACGACGCTGACCAGCCAATACCTCTACCTGAATATGCACTACTTCACGGATATGGCCCGTCTGGGCGCCCAGGTGGTGGCCGGCATTGGCTTCATCGGCGCAGGTACCATCATCGTGACCCGCCGTCAGCGGGTCAAGGGCCTGACCACGGCTGCGGGCTTGTGGGCCTCCGCCATCATCGGCCTTTCCCTGGGCGGCGGCTTCTACGAGGGCGGCATTTTCGCAACGCTGCTGATTCTGGCGGCGGAGATGTTTTTTTCCAAGCTGGAGTATCGCATCCTGGACCACGCCCCGGAGATCAATCTCTACATGGAGTATGCCAACAAGGAATGCCTGGAGGAGGTGCTGCGCCTGTTCCGGGAGCTGAACCTGAAGATCCTGAATCTGGAGATCACCCGCTCCGCCGGCAGCGAAAAGCACAATGCCTGCGCGATCTTCTCCCTGCGGCTGAATAAGAAGTGCCGGGTGGAGAAGCTCCTGGCGGACCTGCACGCCGTCAAGGGCGTGGCCTCCGTGGAGGAGCTGTGAGCGCCGGACTTTACGCAGGGGCAAATCAATGGTATAATCAGCAAAGGAACCGAACCGTATCAAAAAAGGGAAGGGAGCTCCAATCATGAAAAAAGAATACGATGTGCTGGTCATCGGACCGGTCTCTCTGGATCACAATATCGACTACCAGGGCAACGAGCGCAAAGAGGTGGGCGGCGCAGTGGTGGCGTCCGGCTTTGCTGCTGCCAAAAGCGGCAACCGCACGGCCATTTTCACGAAGCTGAACCCCGCCGACGCCAACGTGGAAGAGCGGTTTGCCGGCTCCGGCGCGGACGTGTACTGGAAGCCCTCCGCGGCCACCTGCTCCATCCGCAACCAGTATTTCACCGCCGACAAGGAAAAGCGCGCCTGTACCTCCATGGGTGTCTGCGATCCTTTCCGGTTTGAGGAGCTCCCGGATATCGATACGAAGATCTATCACTTTGCAGGTCTTGTGTACGGCGACTTTGACGGCGCGCTGTTCGCCGAGGCCGCCAAGCACGGCAAGGTGGCTGTGGACGTGCAGTGCCTGCTGCGCCACGTGGAGGCCGACAAGACCATGGCATTCCACGACTGGGCGGAGAAAAAGGAGTATCTGCCGGTCATCGACTATCTCAAGACCGACGCTGCCGAGGCCGAGATCCTCACGGGCCTGACGGACCGGGCGGAGGCTGCCCGCCTGCTGCACAGCTGGGGCGCCAAGGAAGTGCTCATCACCCACAATACCGAGGTGCTGGCCTACGACGGCAAGGCCATCTACACCTGCCCCATCAAGGCCCGGAACCTCTCCGGCCGCACTGGCCGGGGCGACACCACCTTTGCCGGCTACATCACCGAGCGCCAGCGCGCCGGCGTGGCGGAGGCATTGCAGTACTGCACGGCTCTGGTCTCCCTGAAAATGGAGACGCCCGGCCCCTTCCAGGGTACCCGGGACGACGTGCTGGACTATATCCGCACATTTTATTGAGCGCAGCAGAGGCCGCTTTCGGGCGGCCTCTGTTCGGTTTTACACCATGGGTCGTCCGTTGATGGAGAATATTCGTCCTCTAATTGAGAACAAATTGTTAAAAAATGCAATTGACAACGGGAGGCGTCCGTGGTAAGGTAAGAAAAAATTGGATAACGGCAAACGAAGTCTGTAGGGGAACGGCGCAAGCCTGCCGAAGGAGTAAAACTCTCAGGCGCCCGGGTTCGGGTGAGGACTATGGATGGATGTGGCTCTGGAGAAGCCCGCAAAACGGGTACCGAAGGTGCAAGGCGGCCTGGCCGCTGAATCTCTCAGGTAAAAGGACAGAGTGGAATGTCACGGGCGGAAGGGCCCGTGTACGGTTCTTTGTGTTTTCTTCTTCGGAGCGGCTGATCGTTCAGCCGTTCCGTTTTTTCATTTCGGGAGGGAAAACACTATGCTGCTTCAAATCGTACAAACCGTCAATACCTACCTGTCGGACTACATCCTGGTGGTGCTGCTGATCGCTGTGGGCCTGTGGTTTTCCATCAAGACCCGCTTTGTGCAGGTGCGCTGCTTCGGCGAGGGCATGCGCCGGGTGTTCGGGAGCCTGTCGCTCAACGGCGCCAAGCATAAGAGCGGAATGAGCTCCTTCCAGGCCCTGGCCACGGCCATTGCCGCCCAGGTGGGTACCGGCAATATCGTCGGCGCCAGCGGTGCTATCCTTACCGGCGGTCCCGGCGCCATTTTCTGGATGTGGATCATCGCCTTCTTCGGTATGGCCACCATTTACGCCGAGGCCACGCTGGCCCAGCAGACCCGGGTCAAGGACGAGCAGGGCAACATCCAGGGCGGCCCCGTCTACTACATCACCACGGCGTTTCAGGGGGCGTTCGGCAAGTTCCTGGCAGGCTTCTTCGCCGTGGCCATCATCCTGGCTCTGGGCTTCTTTGGCTGCATGGTGCAGTCCAACTCCATCGGTTCTACCTTTGAAACGGCTTTCGGCATCCCCGCCTGGATCGTGGGCGTGGTGCTGGTGACCATCTGCGCGGTGATCTTCCTGGGCGGTGTGCAGCGTCTGGCTGCCGTCACGGAGAAGCTGGTGCCCATTATGGCCGCTGTGTTCCTGCTGGGCGGCCTGGTGGTGCTGGTGGTGCGCATCCAGTACCTGCCCGCTACCTTCGGCATGATCTTCCGCTATGCGTTTGCGCCCAACGCCATCATCGGCGGCGGCCTGGGCGCCGCGCTGAAGATCGCCATCAGCCAGGGTGCCAAGCGTGGCCTCTTTTCCAACGAGGCCGGTATGGGCTCCACCCCCCATGCCCATGCACTGGCCAATGTGAAGGACCCCCATGAGCAGGGCGTGGTGGCCATGGTGGGCGTGTTTATCGATACCTTTGTGGTGCTGACCCTCAACGCTCTGGTCATCATCTCCACCCTCTACACGGCGGATGGCCCTCTGGCTGCCGGCTATACTGACGCTGTGGCGCAGACCCTCAGCAATACCAACCTGGCCCAGACCGCTTTCGGCACGGTCATGGGCGCGGGGCTGGGCGCCAAGTTCGTGGCCGTGTGCCTGTTCTTCTTCGCGTTTTCCACCATCCTGGGCTGGAACCTCTTCGGCAAGATCAACGTGGCCTATCTCTTCGGCCGCAAGGCGACCACGGTGTATATGGTTATTGCCCTGGTGTTTATCTTCCTGGGCACCGTTACCTCCAGCGACCTGGTGTGGGGCCTCTCCGACATGTTCAACCAGCTGATGGTCATCCCCAACGCCATCGCTCTGTTTGCCCTGACCAACATGGTGGTGCGGGTAGCACACAGAAAGACGAAGCAGAAGAAGTAAGAGCGCGTCGGAGCTGCGGCAGGTCCCTGCGTGCATATGTAATAAAGAGCGGATGGATCCCCCGGCGCTGAAAGCGCCGGGGGATCATGCGTTCTCCGTGGCGCGGAGGGGCTCCTTGCGGTAGGGCAGCGTGAACACGGGGATGCCGGCGGAGGCCGGGGCGATGGAGAGCATGGGGTAGAAGAAGGCAAAGCCGTCCTCGGTGAGATAGTAGTTGTCGGGGTTGTAGAAGCGCCGCAGTCCCCGCCGCCAGTCCTCCCGCCAGAGGCCGGCTCCCGCTGCCTGACGGCGCTGGATCTCCGCCTCCGCCGTGGAGAGGAGCGTCTTTCGCAGGGGACCTGCACCGGAGAAGAACTTTGCTGCCGGCACCGGATATCCGGCGCCCAGATCCCAGGTGTCCCCCCGCCGCACCAGCAGCGTGCCGCCGGGCCATATCTCCCGGGACTGGGTGTAAAGGCTCCAGAAGCCGCCCTCGTTGTAGGTGACGTGATAGTCCAGCTCCGCATGAAAATCCGGCAGCGGGCGGCTGCAGGCGAGAGCAGCGGCATATTCCGCCGCTGCCTGGGGCAGCAGCTCCCGCTGGCAGTAGCGGAAGAAGGCCAGACTTTGCAGCTGGTAGTACCGACGTATCCGCCGGAAAACACCGCCGGTGGACGGTACCGGCCGGGGCACGCGGACGGAGGCGTGCAGCACCACCATGCCGTCCGATACCCATTCCCGCTCCGCAGTCAGCGGCTCTGTTTCCAGATAAGTAAGCTCCTTGTTCATAGGCACGACGCTCCTGTTCTCCCAAAATCCCTTTGCCCCAGCCTATGTGGCAGGACAGTGTGTGGTGCCGCTCCGCACTTTAAAGTATAAAAAATTTTGCCCGCCGACCTATTTACTTTCACGCAGTAGAATGTTAAAATACAGGAAGCCGGCCTTATGCCGGCAAAATCGTCAGAAGAACAAAGAAAGGGTACGAGTTATGGTCAAGATCGGGAAAAAAGAAAAGAACGATCAGCTGTACAAGGCGATTTTGATGCTGAAGGACGAGCAGGAGTGCTATGAATTTTTCCAGGATCTTTGCACGGTTTCCGAGCTGCGGGCCATGGAGCAGCGGTTCGAGGTGGCGTCTTTGCTGAACGACGGGATGATCTACAATGAGATCCTGGAGCGCACCGGTGCGTCCAGCGCCACCATCAGCCGGGTCAACCGCTCCCTCAGCTACGGCACCGGCGCTTATGAAAAGCTGTTTGCCCGGATGAAAGAGAAAAAGCAATGAGCAGCTACGAGGCACTGGCCGCCAGCTATGATGGGCTGATGGCTGACGCGTCCTATTGCAGGCGGGCGGCGTTTTTGGATCGGCTGCTGAAAAAGAGCACCATCCCCGTCCATTCCGTGCTGGACCTGGCCTGCGGCACCGGCACCATCTCCTGTCTGCTGGCCCAGCAGGGCTATCAGGTCATCGCCACGGACGGGTCGGAGGAGATGCTGACCCAGGCCATGGGCAAGGCCATGGCGCTGGGGGAGAACATGCCGCTGTTTCTGCAGCAGGACATGACCCGGCTGCGCCTGGCGGAGCCGGTGGACGCGGCGGTCTCCACGCTGGATTCTCTGAACTATCTCACCCGGGAAAAAGACGTGCGTGAGACATTTCATCGGGTGTGGCGCTGGCTGCGGCCCGGCGGGCAGTTCATTTTTGATGTGAACACCCCCTATAAGCTCCAGCGGATGGACGGCCAGATCTATATGGATGAGACCGAGGAGACCTGCTGCGTGTGGCAGACGTTTTTCTCCCAGCGCACGCAGGTGTGCACCTATCAGGTGGACCTGTTCCAGCTGCGGCCGGACGGGGCCTGGGAGCGGACCTTTGAAGAGCACCGGGAGCGGGCCTGGAGCCGGGCGCAGCTTTGCGCCTGGCTGGAGGAGGCCGGCTTTGAGAAGATCACCGTCACGGGGGATCTGAGCCTGCGAGCGCCCCGGGAGGATGCGGACCGCTGGATCATCCGGGCCAGGAAGCCCCTGGCAAAAGAGGAAAAGTGAGGATTGAAAAATGGGAGACAGATTGGTTCGGGCCATCAGCAAGGATGGCTTTGTAAAGGCGGTGGCGGTGTCCACCCGGGACCTGACGGAGCGTGCCCGGCAGATCCATAAGACGCTGCCGGTGGCCACTGCGGCCCTGGGGCGAACCCTGGCGGCTGCGTCCATGATGGGCAATGCCCTCAAGGGGGACGGCGCCAGCGTCACGCTGCAAATCAAGGGCGGCGGCCCCCTGGGAACAGTGCTGGCCGTGTCCGACAACGAGGGCAACGTGCGGGGCACGGTGGATAACCCGGCGGTGGACCTCCCCCTGCGGCCCGACGGCAAGCTGGACGTAGGCACCGCCGTGGGCAGCGAGGGCACGCTGACGGTCATCCGCGACCTGCATATGAAAGAGCCCTATGTGGGCAGCGTGGGCCTTCTGGGCGGCGAGATCGCCGAAGATCTGGCGGCATACTTTGTGGAGTCTGAGCAGATCCCCACGGCCTGCGGCCTGGGCGTGCTGGTGGACCGGGACCAGAGCGTGCTGGCTGCCGGCGGATATCTCATCCAGCTGCTGCCCGGCGCCGGAGAGGACGTGATCACCAAGGTGGAGGGCGGCGTTATGGCTGCCGGGTCCGTCACCGGCCTGCTGCAGAAGAATGATGACCCGGAGGCCATCTTGCGCCAGGTGCTGTCGGACTTCGAACTGGAGATACTGGAGACCAGCCCCATCGAGTACCGCTGCTACTGCAGCCGGGAGCGGATGGAGCGGGCGCTCATCAGCCTGGGGCCGGAACAGCTGCGCAGTTTGATGGAAGAACAGGGCAACGCGGAGCTCACCTGCCAGTTTTGCGACAATGTCCAGACCTTTACACATGAGCAATTGCAAGGGCTTCTGGACGACATGAAGAAAAAAGAATAAAAATCTCAAAAAAGGGTTGACAAATCGGGCCTCTTTCAATATAATAACTTTTGCCGTCTGACGAGTGCGGCAATCGGGGAGCATAGCTCAGCTGGTTAGAGCACCTGCCTTACAAGCAGGGGGTCACTGGTTCGAGTCCAGTTGTTCCCACCATTATTGATATGGCCCGGTAGTTCAGTTGGTTAGAACGCTAGCCTGTCACGCTAGAGGTCGACG
>OWID01000375.1_pt1 | contig 17157 bp, 17 predicted proteins | sample 1732661 | NCBI WGS metagenome assembly OWID01 (sample SAMN05065739, study PRJEB22554) | human gut metagenome | biome: ENVO:2100002; feature: ENVO:00000062; material: ENVO:00002003 | host: Homo sapiens | place: USA
GCACGCGCTCCGATGCGATCTGCTCCCATGTGCCGCCAAACAGGGCGGCAGGGCTTGTACGGGCGGTGCTCTGGTAGATGCTGCCCACGGGAAAAGGATCCACGCTTTTCAAGCTTTTCAACAGCGCATCCACCTCGGCACGGGTATAAAAGCTGCCACCCCTCATGGATTCGATCACGGCCTTCCACTGCTGCACCAGCGTGCCGGTGGGGATGCCATGCACACCATCCCGCATCACGCCGCAGACGGTCTCATCTGCGCGCGTGTCGTAGATGTCGGCGGCGGTAACGGCGGTGGAGCCTGCAGGGCGCTTGATCTCGGCAAGGCAGAGGTCGTAGATCAGCTCGGTGCGGGTGATGGCCGGGGCAGCAGGCCCGGCAGAATTCGGGACACCTTCCAGCACCTGCAGGCTGGTCTTTTTGGCGGCGGCATCGTAGCGCAGCACGATGCGGTCAATGCGGCTGCGTACAGGGTCCGCTTCGGTGAGCACCACGGTGGTGGGCTGCTCCATGATGATGCTGCGGCCCTTGAACCGTGCCGGGCGCACCCATGCCTGACCGGCGCTCACCTGTACGCTCAGGCCGCCCTGTGCCGTGACGGAGAAATCCTCCTCGGCGCTGTACACGCCGCTCAGGCGGGTGGCGAGGTAACCCGAAGCGTCGTCGGCATCGTAGGTAATGCCGTTTTCGGGGTAAGTAATGATATCAGCCATAAAGTCCTCCTTTCAGGTCTTGTGCCATGTGGGCGTGCCCAGCCGGATGGTGCGGGTTGTGCCGCTGTCCTCGCTCTGGGTGATGATGTCGGCTACCCGCACCATGGCAGTGTAGCCCAGCTGGGGCAGGCTGGCGCTCAACACGTCGCCCACCTGCAGGGTGTCGTCGTCCACGTCAAACTCGATGGACCCGGTGCGCAGCTGGGCCAGCAGCTTTTCGCCGCCCCGGTCAGCCAGCTTTTCCAGATAGCTCTGGCTGGTGCTGGTCTCGCCGTCCTCCGGCTGCACGTCACGGGCATCGACGTACATTTCCCGCCGGTCGGAGCCGGTAGCGTTCACATCGCCCACCCAGACGGTGGCGCGCTCGTCACCTTCGCCAGCGCCCTGCACAAGGGCCACGTTGGCGTAATCGGTATCGGAAAAGCTCCACCCGGAATTCAGCAGATTACCCCACTTGGGACTGTAGCGGCGGTTTGGGTCGAAGGTGGGGCGGAAGCACTCGAAGAGCAGGCGCTTGCTGCTGCCCTTGCCGTCCAGCACGATGCGGAACCCCAGATCACAGGCCTGCCCGATGGTCTTGCAGTAGTCGAACACCGTGCCGCCGGAGGTCTGTTTTTCAAAGGTGGTGTCAAAGCCGTACTCGGTGCCCAGCGCAAGGCGGGGCCATGGCTTTGCGGCGCTCACAAGGCTGCGCATGGCGGATTCCGCGTTCTGGTTCTTCACCGTCACAGCAGAGACGCGCTTTGTCAGCAGCCATGTTGCCGGGTAGCCGGACACCACAAGGTTCGCGTCCTCGTTCTGGTTGGCGCGGGAGCAGATGCGCATGGGGATGCGGGGGTTCTCGTCGCTGCGCACCAGCCAGCGGCCCTCCTGCAAAAGCTGCAGGTTCTCGGTGGTGGGGCGCACTTCCAGCGTGAAGCTGCCCTCGGAGTAATAGGGACTGTCCCAATAGAGGGACACCCACACGTCCACCCAGCCCACGCGGGCAAGGGTGTCTGCGTCCAAAACGTCTATTCTCATAGCGGTTCGGGCAGGATGCCCGCCTCCATCGGGTAAAAGCTCACGGATGCCTGCAGGTAGCCGGAGCCGTTCTCGGCCTGCATGGAGAGCATGTTATCGCCGGGCTGCAGCTCGGTGAGGGTGCTGTCCTCGTCCAGCTTTGCAAAGATGTTCTCGGTCACGCCTGCCCGGGTCAGGGTGCAGGCCAGCCGGTCGGATGTGCTGCGGTAGATTTCCAGCGTCTCGTCCGGCTGCAGGGTCAGGTCAAAGCCGATGAAGGCCCCGGTCTGCAGATCCACCACCTTGGGATGCGTCACCGGCATGTCGCACCGCAGGGTGGCCGTGAAGGGCACCGGAAGGCTGCCCTCGTTGCGCAGCACTGCCGCCGTGCCGTCCCGCTTGATGCCGTAGATGTGGCTGTCATAGCAGATGGGGAACCGGAACGCTTTCTCATACCCGCCCAGCACGCTGCTGACGGCGTTGAGGTCGTACCAGAAGGGCTTTTCGCTGTAGAGCATCAGCTCACAGCGCGGGTCCGGCGTGTAGCTGGAAAAATAGGGCAGTTTTTGCAGCACGAACCGGGTGAAATAGTGGTCGCCAAAGTACAGGGTGCCCTTGGTGAAGTAGGGCAGCTTTTTGGTAAAAGCTCTTGCACGGGTCAACGCATCCCTGCCCCAGAACACGACCGACAGGGTGCGGGACACGCCGGAGACGCTCTGACCCTCCACTGTGTCGCCCACCTGATTGACACCCTGCGCGGTCTGCAGGTCCACATCCACCCCGTTCAGCGGGTCGAGAAGGTAGGGGGCATCGTAGTCCCAGCCCAGATGCAGGACGGCACCGGCATCTGTCACGATCTTGAGATGATCCTTAAAAAGCACAGTGTCCTCCTTTCATCGTTTGCGAGCCTTGGCCTTGTCGGCTTCCCAGCGGGCTTCCCGCTGCTGTGCGGCGGCGGTGTCGTGGCCGTTGTAGAAGTTCTGGGTGATGTTGGTGTCGCCCTCGCGGTGGTAGCTGTTGGCAGCGGACACCACCTGTGCAGTGCCGGAAGCGGCCACGGTGGAGCCGAGGCGCATGTTGTCGGAAAGCACCAGAGCTCCCGCCTGCCGGATCATATCGGCAAGGGCAGAGTTTGTCTTTTCCAGCGCCTTGGTGTTGGCGTTGATGGCATCTTCCAGACTACCGGTGCCGGTGGTGATATCCACGCTGCCCATGCCGCCGGAGCCGGACGAACCGCCGCCAGCGGAACCGCCGCCGTGGCTTACGTTCTTTTTGGAGCCGCCCATGCTGCCCACGATGGCCGCAATGGCAACGCCCAGCGCGACCGCTGCCGCTGCCACGATCAGGCCCATCGGGATGCCGAAAACAGTCGCGCTCAGCGCGGCAGAAATGGCGGTCAGCATTCCCTCAAACGCTGCGCCGATAGTGCCTACCATGGTGGCCACGCCCGCAAAAATGGTGGGGAAGCTGGACAGCAGACCGCCGCTCAGGCCCTGACTGATGGCGAGAGCCGCCGTGCTCAGCGGCCCCTGCAGGCCCTGAAAGACCGACACGAGGGTGGAACCAAGGCCCTGTGCCTGCTGCCAGACCTCAGAGAAGCCGCCGGTCAGGCCGTTCACGATCTGCCCGCCAAGATCAATGGCACCCTGTACCAGCTGATCGCGGGCACCGCCCAGCGCTTTGTTGAGCTTAGTCACGATGCCAAGGGCAAAATCATTGACCTGCTTTTTCTGGTCGGCGGTCAGGCCGCTGTAGATGGTGCTTGCGACCCACTTGCCGATGCTCAGCCAGTCCTGGTTCTTGACGGCGGTGTACAGATCATCGAAGGTGCCAAGCACGCCGGTATCTGCTTCGGTCTGGATCTCCTTCCACAGGCCGTCAAAGGTGTCCGCGCTGGACTTTTTGATCTGCTCAGCCACCTGCACGGTGCCGTCGGCCGCGATGGTCTTGACCCGCTCGATGGTCACGAGGGCACCGTCCACGATGTCGTCGTAGACCTCGGTGATGACCTGCTTCTGGGTCTCGGTGCCGTCGGTCAGGGTCTCGGTGACGGTCTGGGTGGTGGTCTTGACCCCGTCTGCCAGCGTCTCGAAGGTGGAAGTGACCGTCTTGGCGGTCTCCCGCACCGTCTCCATGGTCTGCTTGACGGTCTTGGTGCCGTCGGCGGCAATGCTGGTGACGGTCTTGATGTCCTTCAGCACACCATCCACCATCTGCCGGGAAGTCTCGGTGATGACCTGCTTTTGCTGTGTCTTGCCGTTGGAGAGCGTTTCGGTGATGTTTTCGGTGGTGCGGGTGATCTTGCCGTCGATTTCGGTCGTGGTGTCCGAGATAGACTTGACGACTTCTGCGGCGGCCTGCTTCGTGGCCTTGCTGGCCTTCTTGGCTCCGCTGGTGATGGCCGGGTAGGGGTTCGCGGCTGTCTGGCTCCCGGCACGGCTGCTGCCGTTGCCGGAGCTGCTTGTGCCCTTCGGGACCCATCCGTTGTCATCGTCCCATTCGAGGTCTTTGTGGGAGCTGTCCCACTGTTTCGCGTTCTTGCGCTTGTTATAGTTGTCCATGTAGCCGTTGTAGGCGGCATTGTAGGCGTCCTGTGCCGCACCGACACCGTTTTTCAGGTTTGCCAGTGCAGCCGCCGCGCCCCTGATTTTGGCGACCAGCTCATTGATCCAGTCCACCACCGTGCCGATGGCGTTCTGTGCGATCTTTTTCACAGACGCAAATGCGGAGTTGACGGCATTGCGGAAGGTCTCGCTGGTCTTATAGGCCGTCACGAGACCCGCCGCCAGAGCCGCCAGCAAGGACACCACCAGACCGATGGGGTTCGCCTTGAGAACCGCGTTCAAACCTGCCTGCGCGACTGCAAGGCCGGTCGCCCCGGCTTCGGCGGCTTTGTGAGCAGCGGTCATGGCCGTGGTCGCGGCAGTGTGAACCACTTCAATTGCAGTAGCGGCGGCTACATAGCCCTTGTAGGTCAGAAACGCTGTTCCGGCAGCGGCCACAACAGCCGTTGCAATGCCGATGGTCTCCTTGAGCTGGGCCATCTTCTCGTCGCTGTCGAGGAAGGAGACCACCACCTCGTTCAGCTTGACCACCAAATCACCCAGAGCCGCAAACAGGCCGCTGGTCAGCTCACCGGTCAGGGCGCTGACATTATCCTTCAGGGTGGACATGCGCCCGCTGAAGGTCTGGCTGGCTTCCAGCATACCGTTGTAGAACTGCCCGCCCTGACTGGTGGCGGCTTCCACAGCTGCTTCCAGCTCGCTGAAGCTGACCTTGCCGTCCGAAATGCGCTTGTACAGGTCGGACATGCTCTCGCCGGTGGCATCACAGATCTGGTTCAGCGGGTTGAAACCCGCATCGATCATCATGTTGACGTTTTCCAGCGTGACCTTCTGGGCGCTGGACATCTTGCCGTAGGCGCGGGTCAGGGTCTGCAGTTTCTCGGCGTTGCCCAGCGAGATATCACCCAGCCGCTGCAGCACGCCGGTGGTGTCGTCTGCCGCAATGCCGAACTGCAGCAACGTCTGGGTGCCCTCGGTCAGGTCGGACAGGCTGAAAGGCGTTGCCGCCGCCATTTTGCGGATCTCAGAAAGCTTTGTGGCGGCGGCCTCCTCGTTGCCCAGCATGACTTTGAAGTTGGTCAGGTAGCTTTCCATGGTGGCGTTGTAGTCCACGCCGCTCTTGACCACCTCGGCCAGCTTGGACGATGCCTGTTTTGCAAAGTCCGCGATCATCTGCCCGGCGGCTACCGTCCACTTACTGGTGCTTTTTTCTGCCGGGTCGCTGTTCAGCCTTACTTCACCGGTGATGCTGAAATCTGCCACTGTGTCCACCTCTCATTCGGAGCGCGGGCACAAGGGCACAGGCTGTTATAACTTGATCTCTACCTCCCGCTTACAGGCGGGATTTTTGCATTTTACCCACAGGCCATGGGCGGATGCGGCATTTTCTGCCCACACCGGCAGCGCCCGGCCGCAATAGGGGCAGGGCACCGGGGCGCGGCTAGTGCCGGAACCGCGCAAGGAACGCAGCGTCATGCTCTTCGACGGACACGACACGGGCGGCACCCCCTCTCAGCTCAGCAGGCAGGGCAAAGCGCTCCTGCAGGTCGGCGTAGCGGTCGCGCATGGAGCCTTCGTATTCCGAAAGATCCATGGTGCGCCAGCTCATGATCTTTGCCATGAGGGTATCCTCCGGCAGGGCGGCGAACAGCGCCCGGAACCGGAACCAGTGCACCTTTTCGCGGGTCAGGTCGATGCCGTAGGCCTGCTGGAATGCCGCCACGATGTAACCGGCATCGCACTGGTAGTCGAAGGCAAGACCGGAAGAGGGCGCGGTACTGCTTTCAGCTGCGGCGCTTTCGGCTGCTTTTTCGCCCGCCTTATAAAACTCGATCATGTACCCGTAGGCATCGATGATCTTCTGAGGGTCGTTCAGAAAACAGTGTGGGTCTTTGTAAAAACGCCAGAGAGCGCTGACCGCAAAACCGATGGGATCATCTCCTGTCTGGCCGCGCACATAGGTGTTGACCAGCCAGACCATGGGCCGGAAATCCGGGATGATCTCGTGTCCATGCCACCGGGTGGGCAACTCGTCCAGCAGCAGATCAGACATGGCGCTCTGCGGCAATCTGCAGTGCGTATGCCGCCAGCTGCTGCATGGCATCAGGATCATCCCGCAGGGCATTCATAGCCTGCCGGGCATCGATCAGCCGCTCGGTTTTCTGCTTTGCGGATACCTGCGCATCCACCCGCTCCACCATCCGGGAGGCAGGCGGTGCGGGATAGCTTACAGGCGGATTGTGCTTGCCCTTTTTGGCCTGTGCGCGGCGCTGCTCCCGGTTCATGAGCTGGGCAGGCTTTGCGGCATAGCGCTGTTTCTCGGCGGCAAAGGCATTGCCCAGCTCCTCGATCACGTCATAGATGGGGGCCATGTTGTTTTCATCCAGTCCCAGACGGGCGGACGAGCCTGCACCGAGGATCTCGTCGATGCAGTCCATGGCAATGCGTGCCTGTGCACGTGCATGGTCGCCCAGACGGACGCCGCCGCGCTGGAACTGCTCTGCTTCCTCGGCGCTCCGGCGCTGCATCCGCTCGTTGGCATCCTCAAAGCGGTCAAGGTCGTTGGCGTTCATCAGGGAAAAATCAAATTCCTGTCCACAAATAACCATGTTCTGGCTCCTTTCAGTTGAGCCGTGCCCCGGTTCTGCCCCGGAGAAAACTAATCACGGCATAAAAGATCCCCGTTCCGGTTCGGAGCGGGGACTGTGTTTGAAAAAAATCAGCCCTTGACGGCCTTGGCAGGCTCAGCGGACTGGGTGGCGGGGTTGTAGTCAAACTCGTCCGGCGTGCCGATGGCCTTCACGTCGCAGGCAAAGGTGGCCTTGGAACCGGCTGCACCGCCCACGTCGGTGGTGACGATGATGGAAGCGCTGCCTTTCTCGCCCTTGCCGGTGCGCAGGCTGAAGTAGATGTACGGCACAATGATATCGCTGCCGGTGCCGTACACGATCTTGTGGCTCAGCACAAAATCCTGAAAAGCATCGCCTACGCAGCGGTCGCCGTTGACGGTAAGGGTGCGCTGGGTGCCGGTCTTTTCGGTGACGTTGCCGGTGCGGATGTACTGAGCATCCTCGGTGGTGGCGTTCAGGGAGCCGGAATGCTCCTTCACATGGTCGGCGCAGACGATCCACTGGCTTTCCTTGGTCTGGGTGCTCTCGATCTGGAACGCCAGCACAAAATCGTTCGCCGTCTCAATGCCGGTATAGGACGCACTGGGCGTGATGCCGGACTTGGTAATGGCTTCAGATACGGTCATATCAAAACTCCTTTCATTTGGGCATGTAGTAGGTCAGGCGCATTTGCAGCTGCATCTTACAGTTGCCCGCGCTGTTTGTGACGATGTAGCCGCTGTTCGTCACGGCAATGCCGGTGGGGGTTTTATTCCCGCCGCAGGCCGAGAGGTCGGGCAGGTTATGGCGGGCATCCTGCTGCATGACCCACTCGGTGAGCTGCTCGAAAAAGCCGCTGTTCTGGATGTTAACGGCATCCACCTCGCTGTACTCCCGGCGGCTGAGGAAGAGGTAATTCTTCGCCATTTCCCAGCCGGAGATGTACTTGGTGATGATGGGATCACCGGGGCTGTCCTCGATGGAAAAGGAGGTAGATTCTTCTTCCAGTCCGGCAATGCGGAATGCTGCACCGGTGGCTTCCTGCTCGTCGGCAATCAGCGGGCAGGTCTTGAGCCATGCCCGCAGGGCGGCAATGGTGGGCTTTACGGTTTCGCTCATAAGTGACCCATCCCTCCCCAGAATGTGGTGACGGCCTGTGTGGCAATGTAGGCAATGGCTTCACCGTAATCGGCCAAAGCACGCTGTCCCCAGTAAGAGCCGCGCAGCCCATTTTCACCGTGCAGACATTCGCCTTCAGGGTGAAGATAGAACTGCCTGCGTGCATAAGGCGTGTTATAGACCAGCAAGCCTTCGTCAAACTTGCTGGCTTGATTCACGCTGTTTTTCAATATGCCGGTATCGAAGGGCACGTACTGGTCGATGAGAGCGGCGGCTTTCTGCGCGGTGGCGAACTGTGCTTTCTGCAAAGCAGCGGTTTTCTCTGCGCCGAAATTTGTCTGCCAGTCCAGAGACATCTGCACACCGTCTGCCCGGAAGCGATATCCGGCAGGCTGTTCAAAAATGGGCTTGCTCACAGTCTCAGCTCCCTTCCACGTGCCAGTGGGGCAGCAGCGGCTCCCGGTTATCCGAGACAGCCGCTGCTGTGCAGCACAGGTGCGTTTTTTCAAGCCGGGCATACTCTTCGGCGGTCAAGGCAGGCACTGCACCCTGCACCAGCTTCCAGCCGCGTTTCAGCGTCCAGTGCCTGACCTTTTCGGCCGCAGGTAGCGCCGCCCACTGGGCATAGGGCAGATAGCCTGCCGTGCACACGCTGGCCGGGATGCGGATGTGGGTGGTGCGCTCCGGGTCCTTGGCAGTGCCGGAGCCGGAGGTGGAACGGCATTCCCGCCAACTGCACCCGGGGACCACCCAGCACACCGGCCTGTCCGTCTCGGTGGCGGTGTCGTGGATGAGGTTCACAACAGTAACAGCTGTCTGCATCACAGAATCCCCCTGTACAGCAGATCGTGCGGGTCACTGCCCAGCGCGGTACGGATGATCTCATAGGCTTCCTGCCGGGTAGCTGCGGTCACACTGGCATTGCTGCCAAAGGCGACGCTGTAGCCGTCGTTGGAGACGCTGGCAGCACCCGGCACAGCGCCCGCCGCAGACGCAGCGGCCAGCAGGCTGATGATCTGCGTGCAGGCATCTGCCAGCGCTGCCCGGCAGGCCTCGCACCCGGCAGCGTGGCTCTCCGCCCGGCCAAAGGTGGCGGCATCGATCATGCGGGAAGCCCGGCTGCACAGCACGCCGAAGGCCGCTTTCGGCACTGTGCCGCCTGCAGCCGCATACTGGTCATAGGTGCAGTAGAGCATGGCCTTACGCCTCGATGCGCTTGATGTACAGGGTCTTGGGCTTGGACACCTTGATGCCGTACACCTTGCGGCCCTGCACAGCGGATGCGCCGATATACTTGCCGGAGCCGCCCAGATCCTGCAGATGCACCGTGGTCTGCCACTCCATGACGCGGTGGCACCAGTTGGGGTGGCCGCAGATGAACTCGGTGGTGGTTTTCTTGCTGGCCACGCGGGTGGTGTTCTCGAAATCCATGTTGTTGGACTCGTACACCGCAAAGCCCGCGATCTGACCCACTGCGCCGGTCTGCACCAGCTGCTGGGACAGATCGCCCTGCTTGATGAAGCGGTCGTCCTGCATGAGGGTCTCCAGAAACTCGGGGCTGACGATCATCCAGCGGCCAGCCTGCGGCACGCCGTTGCGGCTTAGGGTGCGCTTTGCGGCCAGAGCTTCCTTGTAGGCGGTGGAAGCGGTGCAGGCGGTCTTGGTGGCGCTGATGTTGGCACCCGCTGCGCCCTGCAGCGCCTCGATGGACTTCTTGTCGATGGACAGAGCCATGGAGTAGCCTGCGCTGTCCAGACGCTCGGCGGTGATGTCGTCGGGCACGGATGCAGCATCAAAGCCGTCGATGATCTCGTTCACGGCCTCGTCGTTGTCGATGTCCAGATCCAGATAGGTGGTGGTGCCGGCATCGGCATCCACGCCGTTTGCCTTGTCGTAGGCCTTGACGGCAACCTCAGTGTCGCGGACAGGGATCTTGACCTTACCGGCCTTGGGGCTGCCCTCATAGCGGTTGTTGAAGATGGTATTGTCGCGGGTGACCAGAGTCGCACGCAGCTTTGCATCCACCAGAGCGGAGTAACGCTCCTGACTTGCATGTGCCATAGAAATCTCCTTTCGTTGTTACAGGTTCAGTTCAGGGTTCAGGGATTTGAAAGCGGCTTCCACACCATCGCTGTCGTTGTCGGGAGGGGCACCGTGCTCGGCTCCGGTGGAGACCACGGCCACACCGGCTGCGCCGTCCTCGCCGAACGCCCATGGGTTGGCCTTTGCGGCTTCGTCCAGCGCCTTGGCAATGTCGGTGCTGCGGTCGGCAGAGCCCTTCAGGGCGTCCAGATCCAGCAAAGCCCGCACTGCCTTGACGCTGCGGCCCTTCTTGCTCATGATGGCGGCATTCAGGGCGTTATCGAAGGCAAAGCCCTCGGCCTGCGCCTTCATGTCGGCCTTCAGCTTGGTGACCTGCTCCTGCAGGCCTGCCACGTCCACGCCGTCAAAGGCTTTCAGGCCGTCCTGTGCGGTCTTGAGCTGGGCGTTTGCGTTGTCCAGCTGGGTCTGCAGGGCGGTGGCTGCAGACTTCTCCCGGTTGATGTCTGCGCCGTTCTCCTGCATGATCCAGTTCAGCTGTTCATCGGTGATGCCGGGAATCTTGTTCTTCACGTCTTCACGCTTCATGGTGGAAACTCCTTTCGTGTGTGAGACCTCAGTTTTTTACACTGTTCTCTGTCAGTATTCGGTCGTGGGCGGGGTACGCGCCGCCCGCCGCATGGCACCGTTTGCAGGGCTCGAACCTGCCGCTTCCGGTTTTGGAGACCGGCGCTCTTCCGACATGAGCTAAAACGGCATGAAAAAAGCACGGTGCAAACTGCATCGTGCTTAAAAATGGGCAAAAGAAAACCACGGTGCGTGTGCATCGTGGTTCAGTTGATGTTATGAATTACGGCGTGCAACAGTAGATTCTGTCGTACACTGCTTCGCCCTCACGAGAAAGAGCTGTCGGCTCGTCATTTTCGTCAAAGGTCGATGTGATGAAATCATCAAGCTCCAAAAGAAGCTCGTCCAGACTCCTGCAGTTTACAGCGCTGGGAACATGCTTCTTCAAAAACTCCTTGGAATCAGTATCTAAATCTTCAAAACAAAAGGTCATTTCTGCTCACTCCTTGGATTCAGCTGAATCAGCTGTCCCGTGTCTGGGTTTATCGTGACGATCGCTTTGCCAATAAGGCGCACGCTTCGCTTTCCTCTTAAATCCGTTTTTACAGGGTTGATGCGCTCAGGATTCAAAACGGTATCACGCATGGCTTCATAGCCAACACCGCTTCGCCGGATGATTTTAAGGTCGTATTTCAGCTTGTCTGGGTCAACCAGCGTGCCGAACATACGCTCCATGAAATGGGCAGTATGCCCGGTGATAACGGTACCATCTGCGGCAGTTTTACCCACAAGCTCTGTTTGGATGCGTTCGTGTGTGCTCTTGTACAAGTCAAACCCTGCAAGCGGTGAAAGCCAGCCGCTTTTTACACTGTTTGCATACTGCGTCAGCAACCGATATTCCTCGGTATTATTATACCGTGCATCATAGTATTTTGCAACGGTATTCAGGCTGGTACTCTGCGCATTGATAGACTTGAGCCACTCGGTGTGATGCGCCTGAGATTTTGCGCTTGCCCTGCTGGCTTCGCTCCTGCCGAACTTCGGCACGCTGACACGGGCGCTGTCCACACGGCCACCGGTGGCCTGCGTAAAGTCTTTCAGGCTCTGGCGGGCGGCTCTCAGGCGCACAGCGCTGTCGGTGGGGTCCAGCCCGGCGGCGTCCTCGGCCAGATACCGCTTTTTCCAGCGGCGGACGTTCCGCTCCCGGGCACGCTGCATCTGGGATATCTCGTAGGCGGTGTACTTTTTGCCGTTCCACTCGATGTTCCGGGCGTTCAGCTCCCGCAGCTGCTCCTGCGTCCATTGGGGCGGGTCGCCCAGCTCCGGGAACACCGCGAAAAAGGTGTGGCGGCAGTTCCAACCGCAAAGGCCTGCGCCGGTGCCGTAGCCGGTGGCGGCTTCAAAGTCCGGGTAGTGTTTACCCCTGTAGTCCACCGCGCCGCCCCGGTGAAAGCGCCTGCCCTGCCACTCTGCATGAGAAGGACGGGCACCGCCGTGGGCGGTCGTCTCCACAAATTCGCAGCCCATCTCGTCCATGCGGGCCACCTGCAGCTTGCCAGTCGTCTGGTTTACACCGGTGAGCACGGCACGGCGGGCGGCCACCTCGATGCTGTCGGTGTGGCCGCTGGGATAGGTGACCATGGGCATGTCGTCTGCAAGGCTGTCCACGGCCTGCTTGACGGCGGTTTTGTAGTCGAAGGCACCGGTGCTCACTTTGAGCCATGCAGCGTCCAGCGTGCGCTCAAAGGCCCCTGTGACGGTGTTTGCCGTGGTGGCGGTCAGATTCTGCCATGTGCCGCAGGTCTGCCGCGCGCCGGCATCCAGCAGGTTGTTCAGGGCGGCATTCTCTTCAAAAGGGGGCGGCTCCATATCGTAGTGGTAATAGATCGCATCTTCGCGCTCCATGGCTTCGGTGGCGGCCTGCAAAAGCAGCTTGCGGATGGCCGTTTCGCTCTTGCCGGTGTACTTCGCCAGCAGCTTCACCACGTCGTTGCGCAGCGCCTCGGTCTGCTGGTAGCGCCACAGCTGCCAGTTTGCGGTGGGGGTCACTTTGTCCATCTTGCCGATGCGCCGGGCCACGTCCTGCAGGATCTGTTCTTCGACCTGCTGCCAGAGCTGCACAAAGGCATCCGGCATCTGGTCGAGATAGCTCGGCGGCAGCATCAGGCACCCCCGAAGGTGAGGGCTTCGTCAGTGTGGCTGTCCGCCTTGGCCTCTGCCGTCCACTGGTGGGCTTCCTCTTCGCTCAGGCTGTACCGGGCGGAGAGGTACCGGCAGCGGGGCACGAGGCCTGCCAGAGCATCCTCCCGCAGCTGGCTGGTGCGCTCGGCCTCGCTGACGATGTAGCTGTCGTCCCAGTTGACGGAAATGCTGGTCTCCGGGTCTACCGGCGCGCCCAGCAGGTTCTTCGCCGCCCACAGCATGGCACGCAGGATGCCGATCAGTGCCGTCTCGATGGGGATCTGGTTCTTGTTGGCGTTCTGCACCAGATCCTGACGGCTGCCGGTGTACTCGGTGGCGGTGGTCACGTTGCCCTGATCGAACTTATAGCGGTGGCAACCCAGTTTGCACTTGAAGCTCATCATGTCCAGCGCGTCCTGCACCGCCTGATGGTTGGAGGCCGTGCGCAGGTCGGGGTTGTACTCCCGCCATGCAGCAGGCTGGTCGATGCTGCCCTCCGGCGCAGGCAGTTCGTAGAAGATCTGGCGGTGGACGGCATCCGGCGGCACGGCGTGTTCCTTGCCTTCCTTGTCCACCCATTTTTTGCACAGGGAGCGGTCATAGAAGATCTTCTTGCCGCCAAGGCGGATATCCTGCCGGTAGTTGTCGAAGGCGTAATCCACCATCTGCGCGGCGTCCAGCGCTTCGGAAAAGATGCTCATGCCCAGCCCCATGCCGCCGTCAAGGTTCTTGACAGCAGCCGGGCTGAACAGGCTGAACCATGCCGGTGCGCCGGGGACCGTGATGCTTTTCACCGTGCCCGGCGGGGTTTTGTCCTCGGTGATCTTCGCGAATTTCGGCGTGCCGGAGATGTCGTCTGTCACTTCATACCATTCGTTGGTGATGGTGCGGCTGCCGTCCCTGACCGCGTGGGTCTGCAGGTAGACGGCAGGCTTGCCGCCCATCATGCACTCGGACACAAAGGCCGCTTCGGTCACAACGCCGCGCTCCACGCTGATGGGCAGGATGCAGCAGGCTGGGTCGTAGTCCAGCCGGATGCGCCCCTGCGGCGAAGGCAGAGCGTTGCCGGAGGCATCCACCGTCAGGTTCTCCACGCTCATCACAAAAGCGCCGGTGCCCGACCAGTAGGCCTGCTCCACCAGCTGGTTTGCGTTCACCCAGAAATGAAGCTGCCGCAAAAGGCCGCCGGTCTGCTGTTCATCGCTGCCCAGCAGGTAGGCGGAGGTGGCTGCGTCGCCGATTTGGAGAGTGGTCTTGTCGTTGAGCAGCAGGTTTGCCCAGTCCTCGCAGACGTGCTTCGGCATCCGCAGGGAAGCCAGACGCCGCGAAATGGTGCTGCCGTCCGGTGTGTCCTCTTTCTGGTCGTGGATGTCGGGCACGTCGCCCTTCCACCACTGCCGCCAGACTGCGATGTTGCCGTAGTAGTCCGCATCGAGGTGAAGATGCTTTGTTTTGTTCAGGTAATCGATAAAAGCGGCAACGTTCATCTTGCAGTCAGTCTCCTGTAATCGCGTTCGATGGTGTACTCGAACGCATCCAATGTATCAATGTCGGTGGTGCCGTCGTCCAGACGTTCATCCACGCCGGGGTGCTTCTGGCTCCAAAGAGCCGCAGCAAGCGCATCCCGCAGGGTGGCGGCTTCCGGCATATACCAAAAGCGCCCGCCACCCATGAGAATGGATGTCAGGCGGATGCGGTCGATGATCTGGATCTTGGCACTGTTCTGCACCCGGTCGGCCAGCCAGGAAAGCGGGCAGGCCCGCAGCCGGGTGCGGATGTGGTTGATCAGCGTCTGTTCGGCGCTGTCGCAGAAAAGATAGTGGATCTCGCCGTACCGTGCGAACACGGCGGCGCAGAAATCGATGAGCTGCGCGGCGAGGAAGTCTGCATCCTGATCCTTCGGGTCGATGCGGGCGGATGCCAGACCCACGACCCCCGCGTAGTAGGGCAGGATGCCGGCAGCCACGAATGCGTGCCGAGAGCCGTTGCCGCCGAAGTCCACCCCGATGTGGATGCGCCACGGGCGGCAGGGGGTGGCTGCGGGCCAGAGAAAGCGGCCATCCCCGGAGGCAATGCTGTCTGCAAAAGGGCGGTAGATAATGCCGCCCGCTGCGGCCCACTGGCCGAGGATGAAGCGGTTATAGTAGACCGTGCCCGCGTACTCCTTTTTCAGCTGTGCCACGAACTCCGGCGGCAGAGTGGGGTTGTCGTCGATGGTGTAGGCCTGACAGTAGATGTCCGCGTCGCTGTCCAGAAACTGCTTGAACCAGTGCTGGGGGTTATCCGGGTTGCAGGTGCCGTCAAAATGGCTGTGCGGACAGGACAGACGGCTTTTCAGCATCTGAAATACACCTTCGTCCCATGTGGTGATCTCGTCCCCATAGGCGTACTCGAAGGCTGCGCCCTGAATGCGGGCAATGTGCTTTTTGTTGTCGGCACCCAGCACGTACACCTTGCGGCCAAACAGCTGCACGATGTTGCCGGACGCCGAGGTGCGCACCACGCCCACAAGCTCCGGACCCCAGAGGGCCCGCATGGGCTCCAGCACGTTGCGTTCCAGCGTGCCGAGGGTGTTGCCCAGCATGACGCAAAGGCCCTCGTCCCGGGCCGCGCAGATGCGCTTGGGGATGGTAACGGCGCAGTCCAGATAGGTCTTGCCGGAGCGGGTGGCCCCAGTCTTGACGTTCCAGCGGTGGGAGCAATTGCGAAGGAACTCCTGCTGAAACTCAGTCAATGGCACTGTCCACACCTCCCAGCAGCTTGCGGGCAGCTTCCAGTGCAGCGGCGGCGGGGTCCTCCTGCACGGTCTCCTCGCCCAGCATCTTCAGCAGCACGCCTGCCGCCCGGGCATCACCGCGCTTGGCGGCTTCAGTAATGCCCATGACCACCGACATCTGATTGTCGATGTCCTCATTGTCCACCTCATCCCGCAGCAGGGCATTCACCCGGCGGCGGTCGGTCTCCGGCAGGCTGAGATAGTAGTCGGCGGCTTCTTTCATGCTGCGCTTGCGGCGGCGGGCCGCACCGGAAGCAATGCCGCCCTTCTGGGCGATCTGTCTCTGTTCGCTCTCCGTTCGTTCGTTGAACGGGATGAGATTTTCTTCGTTGGCCACGTCACCACCTCTCTTGCCGTAAAATCAAAAAGCCGCCCGGATGGACGGCTTGGGAATATCAAGAAAGCCAGCACGTTTCCATGCTGGCGGTTGACGCACATCCTGCCGGGAAACTTCACAAACCGGCTTGCGGATTCTGTGACCTCCGTTGTGTGCAGAGTCTGCTCGGGCTGGTAAGGAGGTCAACCACCGCTCTGCACACAGCCACGAGCGGGCATGTCGGCCCATGCGTCAGGCGATTGCCGTGACGGGGCACGGCATTGTGGAGCCGCCCTTGGAATCGAACCAGCCGTGTCTACACACACGCGCCGCGCTCCAAACTGCGCTCAGGCGGCCATATAAAAACAGCTCCGGTTATCCGCCGGAGCTGTTGGTTGGCGCACATCCTGTCAGGAAAGCTACACCTTGGCAAGGATTCTAAGGCCTTTTCTCGGCACGGGAGGTTGCACGTGCGGCCTTGCGGGTTGTCTAGTCCATGCGCCATATGGAGCGATACGGCGGAATCGAACCGCCTCCTGTCTCTCATGAGCGGCAGGCTGCCTTTGTTTCAATGTATCGCATAGAGCAGTCCGCGAAACGGAAGAGAGAAAAATGCATGCAAAGCCAAAAGGAGGAAATTATCATGGAGGTTCGTTTCGGAGACTGCGTAGAAGCGGCGCTCCGCTGTGCGCGGTTCCGCTTGTACTGATTTTACCTTACTTCACCCCGTTTCGGGAGTGCCGGGGCATCACAAAATAAACGGTGCCTTTCTATGCAATTTGTACAATTCATACAGTGCTGAAGTCTGGCCAGATCTCTGCAAGAGCTTTGCAACCCCGGTTAATACGCTTCCGGACAATATCAACACCGGAAACCCCGGTTTCATCGGCAATCTGATCCTGCGTTTTTCCATTAACGTAAAAATCTACGATCGCATTTGCGCACTCTGTGGCAACGACAAGGCAATATGCCCGCTTTGTTGCCTCGTTCTGCAACGCTGTCAGCCGCTTCACCATCTCCCGGTACCGCGTCTGCTCCTCAATGATATCCACAGCAGCATTACCGATTTTGTCTCCGTTTCCTGACGCAGTAGGCATACCGGAAAGGTTCTGCGTAATCTTTGTAGCACTGCCATAGATCCTGTGAATACGTTCAAGTTGCCTATCCACGTCTATCTTGTAGTCCCTGCACTGTTGAAACCATGCCTTGACATCGCGGTAGTCTACACCGTCTCGCTTTTCATTTTCAGGTGCACATGTGAAGATCATCTTTTT
>OWID01000377.1_pt1 | contig 17095 bp, 19 predicted proteins | sample 1732661 | NCBI WGS metagenome assembly OWID01 (sample SAMN05065739, study PRJEB22554) | human gut metagenome | biome: ENVO:2100002; feature: ENVO:00000062; material: ENVO:00002003 | host: Homo sapiens | place: USA
GAGATAGGCTCCGGTCTCGTGGGCTCGGAGATGTGTATAAGAGACAGGTGCTGCTGGATGTGGGCGACCACATCTGGTATGACTTCACCCTGGAGGGCGCCCAGTTCCCGGAAAACGGCATCGTGCCCGCCACCGGCTTCCGCTTTGAGGGCGAGACCCAGGACGCAGCTTCCTGATAAAAAAGCAGTCCCCTGACCGGGGGACTGCTTTTTTTGCCTCCAAAGGCCGTTGACATCCCTTTTTCCTGCGCCTATACTGGATTTCATACGAAAAAGGAGCGTGAGAGCCATGAAGCTTACATTGAACAGCGCCGTCACGGAGGTCGAGCTGTCCGGCATCCGCCAGTTCACCTATCTGGTGCGGGATACCCCCGGTGCCTGCGCGCTGACCATCGGCGAGCCGGATCTGGATACGCCGGAGCATATCCGTGCCCAGGCCAAAGCCGCCCTGGACGCAGGCGATACCCACTACCCGCCCGGCAACGGCTACCCCTATTTGCTGGAGGCCATCTCCCGCTTTGAAGCCCAGGCCCACGGCCTGCACTATGCCCCTCAGGAGATCATTGCCACCGTGGGTGCCACGGAGGCTTTGTTCGTGAGCTTTTCCACCATTCTCAACCCCGGCGACGAAGTCATTATCCCCACCCCGGCCTTTGGCCTGTACGATGCGCTGGTGCGCCTCAGAGGCGGCGTGCCCGTAGCCCTGCCCACGGAGGACAACCACTTCCAGATCGACCCGGCGGCCCTGCAGGCAGCCATCACGCCCAAGACCAAGGCCATTATCCTCAACTCCCCCAATAACCCCACCGGCTGTGTGTACACCAAGGAGACCCTGGACGGCGTCCATGAGGTCCTGCGTGACAAGCCCATTTTCGTCCTGTGCGACGACGTGTACCGCGCCATGGTCTACGGCACGGAGTTCCACAGCTTTGCCGAGTACCAGGACATGCGGGACCGCATCATCGTCATCCAGAGCTTCTCCAAGCCCTATGCCATGACCGGCTGGCGCCTGGGCTACTGCATGGCGGACGCCCCCATTCTCGACCGCATCCAGGTATTCCACCAGTACGCCGTCACCTCCATTCCCTCCTTTGTCCAGCAGGCCTGCGTCACGGCGCTGGAGACCCCCACGGACGACGTGTGCGCCCTGTTCCAAAAGCGGCGGGACTATGTCTACGGTCGACTGAAGGCCATGGGCCTTTCGGTGGAGGAGCCTCAGGGCGCTTTCTACATGTTCATCGACATCCGCCCCTTCGGCATGGACTCCACCACCTTCTGCACCCGCATGCTCAAGGAGGGCCTGGTAGGCCTCATCCCCGGCGTCCACTTCGGAACGGAGGGCTTCATGCGCCTTTCCTACTGCTATTCCGACGCCGACCTCAAGGAGGGCCTGGACCGGATCGAGCGGTTTATCAAGACCCTTTGATGCAGCAAAAAAACGCCCCGTGCCATCTGGCACGGGGCGTTTTTTCTTTGTTGACGCCGGAGCACGTTCCCAGTTAGTTCAGGGAAACGGCAGTACCGGAGACGGTGACCATGAGCATGCCGTTGTCGCTGCCCAGCACCTCGTAGTCCACGTCGATGCCCACCACAGCGTCGGCCCCCAGCCGGACAGCCCGCTGCTCCAGCTCAGAGAGAGCCTGGGTGCGAGCGTTCATCAGCTCCTCTTCGTATGTATTGGAGCGGCCGCCGAAGAAGTTGGACAGTCCCGCGGTAAAGTCCTTGAGGACGTTCACGCCGGAGATCACCTCGCCGAATACGATGCCGTGATATTGGGTGATGGTGCGACCCTCTACGGTGGGAGTGGTTGTCAGGATCATAAAACTACCTCCTTTTGTTATCCGCCCATTTACCGGGCTCACGCCGTGACCTTTCAGGAAAGTCCCAGCAGCTTTTCAAAGAACGCCGCGCCGGCAGGCAGCACGGCCGCATCGTCAAAATCAAAATTCTGGGCGTGGAGCGGCGGCGTGGCCCCCGTTCCCAAAAAGAAGAACACGCCGGGCACCTGACGCTGGTAAAACGAGAAGTCCTCCGCTGCCATGGCAGGCGTCTCCAGCACGGCGGGAGCCTCGCTTCCCAGCTGGTGCCGCACCGACTCCAGCAGTTCCGCGTGGTTCCACACGGCCGGGTAGCTGATGCCCAGCTTCACCTCCACGGTGCAGCCCGTCTCCCGCTCAATCCGGGCGCCGATCTCCTCCATCCCCCGGCAGCAGGCGTCGTATGTCTCATCCCGGTAGGTCCGCAGGTTGCCCTCCAGTACGCTCAGGGCGCTGACGGCATTGCGGACCGTACCCGAGGTCATCTTTCCGAAGCGCAGCACCAGCGGCTCCTCAGACGGCATTGCGGCGGCCATGTCATAGGCACGGCGCAGAAACTCCGCCGCCGCGGCCAGGGCGTCGCAGCCCTGCCGGTAACTGCTGATATGCACACTCTTGCCGCGCACGATCACATTCAGCTCGCCTGCCCGGGCCATCATGGGGCCCGGCCGTGTGGCGATGGTCCCCGCCGGGAGGCCCGGCCAAAGATGCATGCCGAAAATGCGGTCCACGTGATACTGCTCCAAAACGCCCGCCCGGCAAAGGTCCCGGGCGCCGCTGGTAGTCTCCTCCGCCGGCTGGAACAAAAGCAGTACGTTCCGGGGCAGTGCGCCCGCAGGGTACGTGTTCAGCCGCTCCGCCAGGGCCAGCAGCATGGCCGTGTGGCCGTCGTGGCCGCAGGCGTGCATGATCCCTGGGTGGGTGGAGGCGTAGGGCGCGCCGGTGGCCTCCTGCACCGGCAGGGCGTCCATGTCCGCCCGGAGGGCCAGGGTCGTCTCCCTTCCCTGGTCAAAATACGCGCAGACGCTGCCCTCCGTAGGGGAGAACACCTTGCAGGAAAGCCCCTCCAGCACCCGCCGCACATAGCCGGTGGTCTCGGGCAGCTGCCGGTCCAGCTCCGGGATTGCGTGCAGGGCTCTGCGATGTGCAACCACATCCATGATCGTTCCTCCTCGTGATTTTCTCTTGATGGTTTATTATAGCATATTTGCCCGGCGGGGAACTATTTTTTTCACAGCTCCCTTTCTTCGGCAGGAAAACGGCGGTGCTGTGGTGCAGACTGTGGAAAACGCCGGACTCCCGGAGGATATGTTATTTGGAGCGTGAGAGCATGATGCGAAAAAACCCGCAGGAGATCATCGACATGATCGCCCACTCGGAGAAAACCACCCCGGTGAAGGTCTATGTGAACACCACCGGGCCGGTGGATTTCGGCCGGGCCGCTGTGTTCGGCAGCGGCAGCAGCCACATCGTTTTCGGGGACTGGAGACACCTCCGCCCCATTCTGGAGGCCAACCGCAGCCGCATCTCCGCGTGCATCGTGGAGTGTGACCGGCGCAGCTCCGCCGTGGAACTGCTGGACCTGAAGGACCTGCCCGCCCGGGTGGAGCCCGGGGCTATCATCCGCGCCCAGGCGGAGATCGGCCGGGGTGCCGTCATCATGATGGGCGCCGTCATCAACATCGGTGCCGTGGTAGGCGAGGGCACCATGGTGGACATGAACGCCGTGCTGGGCGCCCGGGCCGCCGTGGGAAAGCGCTGCCACATCGGAGCCGGTGCCGTGCTCGCCGGCGTAGTGGAGCCCGCCTCCGCCGTACCGGTGACGGTGGGCGACGACGTGCTCATCGGCGCCAACGCCGTGGTGCTGGAGGGCGTGCACGTGGGCAGCGGCGCCGTGGTGGCCGCCGGAGCCGTGGTAACGTCTGACGTTCCGGAGAATGCCGTGGCAGCGGGCTGCCCCGCCCGCATCGTCAAATACAAGGACGCGGCCACCTGCAGCAAGACGGTCCTTTCCGACGCGCTGCGGACGCTGTAAGCAAAAAAAGATCTGCCGGGAAATCCCGGCAAATCTTTTTTATTGAAGCAATGGCGCTTATTTGCCCACGCAGAGTTTGTTGTCCTCCACGGTGAGCTTGGCGGTGTCGCCTGCGGCCAGGGTGCCGTCGAGCATCTTCTCGGCCACGGCGTCCTCCACCTTGCTCTGGATGCACCGGCGCAGGGGACGGGCACCGTACTTGGGATCGAAGCCCTCCTTGGCAAGCTCCGCCACGGCCTCGTCGCTGGCATCCAGATGGATGCCCATGGTCTCCATGCGGCTGGACACGCTCTCCAGCATCCGGCGGGCCACCTCGCGGATATCCGCCTCCGTCAGGGAGCGGAACACGATGATGTCATCGATCCGGTTGAGGAACTCGGGCCGGAAGGTCTGGCGCAGCTCCGCCATGACCGTCTCCTTTGCCCGCTGGAACTCGGCCTCGGCGCCTTCCTCCTGGGCCTTGTCCTCCATAGAGAAGCCCAGCTTGCTTGCGGCAGCGGTCAGGCTCTTGGCGCCGATGTTGCTGGTCATGACGATGACCGTGTTCTTGAAGTCCACGGTGCGGCCCTGGGAGTCGGTGATGCGGCCGTCGTCCAGGATCTGGAGCAGCACGTTCCACACGTCCTCGTGGGCCTTTTCGATCTCATCGAACAGCACCACGGAGTAGGGCTTTCTGCGGACCTTCTCGGTCAGCTGGCCGCCCTCCTCGTGGCCCACATAGCCCGGAGGGGAGCCGATGAGGCGGGATACCGTGTGCCGCTCCATGTACTCGGACATGTCGATGCGGATCATGGCGTTCTCGTCGCCGAACATGGCCTCAGCCAAGGACTTGCAAAGCTCGGTCTTGCCCACGCCCGTGGGGCCGAGGAACAGGAACGAACCGATGGGGCGCTTGGGGTCCTTCAATCCCACACGGCCCCGGCGGATGGCACGGGCCACGGCCTTCACGGCCTCGTCCTGACCCACCACACGCTTGTGGAGGGTCTCCTCCATGTGCAAAAGGCGCTGGCTCTCGTCCTCAGTGAGACGAGTGACGGGGATGCCGGTCCAACCGGCCACCACGGCGGCAATGTCCTCCGCGGTGACAGGACGGTGCTGCTGCATGTTCTTGCGGCGCTTGTCCCGCTCGATCTCCACCTGCTCGCGGTAGTCCTTTTCGATGTCCCGCAGCTGGGCAGCCTTTTCATAGTCCTGAGCGGCGATGGCGGCTTCCTTGTCCTTGGTCAGGGCGCTGATCTTCTCCTCCAGACTCTTGAGCTCGGGGGAGAGCTCCTCCGTCTCCATCCGCACCCGGCTGGCGGCCTCGTCCATGAGGTCGATGGCCTTGTCGGGCAGGAAACGGTCGTTGATATACCGGGCGGAGAGCTTCACAGCGGCCTCCAGCGCCTCGTCGGTGATCTGGAGCTTATGATGCTGCTCGTACTTCTCCCGCAGGCCCTTGAGGATCTCCAAAGAGGCCTCCTGGCTGGGCTCGCCCACCTGCACCGGCTGGAACCGGCGCTCCAGGGCGGCGTCCTTTTCAATGTACTTGCGGTACTCGTTGAGGGTAGTGGCACCGATGACCTGGATCTCACCACGGCCCAGAGCGGGCTTGATGATATTGGCGGCGTCCACGGCGCCCTCGGCAGAGCCGGCGCCCACGATGGTGTGCAGCTCGTCGATGAAGAGGATCACATCCCCGGAGTGGCGGACTTCTTCCAAGAGCTTTTTGATCCGCTCTTCAAACTCGCCCCGGTACTTGGTACCGGCCACCATGCCAGAGAGGTCCAGGCTCAAAAGTTTCTTGTCCAGCAGTTCGTCGGGCACGTCACCCATGGCGATCTTCCGGGCCAGACCCTCGGCGATGGCCGTCTTGCCTACGCCGGGCTCGCCGATGAGGCAGGGGTTATTCTTGGAGCGCCGGGAGAGAATCTGGATGACCCGCTGGATCTCCTCGTCCCGGCCGATGACCGGGTCCAGACGGCCGGCGCGGGCGTCGGCGGTCAGGTCACGGGTGAACTCCCTGAGGGTCTTGTTCTTGCCGCTGGCATCCTCCTTGCTGCCGGCGCGCTGGGGCTCAGGCCCACGGCTGCGGGGCTGCTTGGAGAGCTTCTGCATCAGCGCGGTGTACAGGGGCTTGGCGTCCACGCCGGCAGTGCGCAGGATGCGGACGGCCATGTTGTTGCCCTCCCGCAGGATGCCTGCCAGCAGGTGCTCTGTGCCCACGTAGTTGTAGCCGCCGCGGATAGAATCCTCCATGGCGATCTCCACCACCCGCTTGGCTCGGGGCGTCAGGCCCTGGGCGGGGTTTCCGCCGGGCAGGCCGGCGCCCACGCTGGTCTTGATGATCTCCACGATCATGTCATCGGTCAGGCCCGCCTCCGTCAGCACGGTGTGGGCGATGCCCTCGTTTTCCCGGATCAATCCCAGCAGCAGATGCTCCGTGCCAACATACCCGTGACCCAGCTCACCGGCCGCTTCCTGGGAAAGCCGCAGCGCCTCCTCGGCACCGGGCGTGAATTTATTTTCATTCATCATAACTTAACCTTCTTTCCTGTTGGAGCGGAGGGCGTCACTTGCTCTCCTTATGCTCCTTGTGCTCAGCCTCCAGCGCCCGGATCTTATCCCGCAGCTCGGCGGCCTTTTCGAAGTCCTCCTGATGGACTGCCTTCTTCATCTCCAGCTTCAGCGCATTCATCTGGCGCATGTAGGCGAAGCGTCCCTGCTCCTCCTTGCCCACCAGATCGTCCTTCTTCTCCTCCTTTGCGGCCTCTTCATTGGAAACCGCCGGGTTCAGGACAGGCATGTCGGCGAAGAAATCATCAAAGGGGTTTTCCAGCAGCCGGTTCATGCGGCCGAAGAGGCTGGGCATGGGGCTGAAGAAATCATCGAAGAAGCTGTCGCCGAAGAAGCTGTTTCCGAAGAAATTCTGCATCATCCGCTGAGAGTGGGACGCCACCTTCTGGGTGTAGCCCAGCTTTTCGGCGCACTCGCTGCAAAGATGCTTCTCGGTCACCTGACCGTTGATGTTGCTCTGATACACAAAGGTAACTTCATTCTTACCGCAATTCTCGCATTTCATAATCCATTCCTCCTATAAAAAACCTTGTTGTTTCAACAAATTTCATGGGGCGCAGACACCTCAGACCTGCAGGATCAAAACCTGCTTCAATATATCCGCCCGGACCTGGTCCCTGGTCTGTCGCGGCACGGCTGCAAGCGCCTTGTCGCCCACAGAGGCCAGGATCGTCCGCCCCAGGTTCTCCTCCAGCGCCCCGGATGTGACCAGGTTGGTGAGGATCGCCCGGGCCGACGGAAGATCCACGCTGTCTCCCAAAGAGTTGATCACGTGCATCATCAGCGTCTGCCGGTCCACCCGTACCCGGGTGATGCGGATATATCCGTTGCCGCCCCGGCGGCTTTCCACGATGTAGCCCCGCTCCGGGGAAAACCGGGTGCTCATCACATAATTGATCTGACTGGGAACGCAGTTGAAGCGCTGGGCCAGATCGCTGCGCTGGACCTCCAGCACACCATCTTCCGCCTCGTCCAGTCCTTCCTGGAGGAAGCTTGCGATCAAATCCGAAATACCCACGCAGGAACCATCCCTTTCTGTTTATCTATCTTTTTGACTTTGACTATCTTTAACCTTTGTTTCTGACGCTAGTATAACACCTTGCGGCAAAAAGTCAACAGGTGATTTTTGACTTTCTTTGACCAATTTGAAAACAATTTGTGAACGCCTGCATTTGCAGGCCTCCGCGGGTAAAATTCACGTTCAGCTTTGATAAAATTCCCACGGGCAGCGGAAGCTCCCTCTTGCATTTTCAAAAATGTATGCTACAATAAACCTACAATTCTAATGGAGGTGCTTCCAATGGCTTACAAGATTACTTCTGCTTGCGTCAGCTGCGGCGCTTGCTCTGATGTCTGCCCCGCTGGTGCTATCAGCCAGGGTGACGATCAGTACGTCATCGACGCTGCCGCTTGCCTGGACTGCGGTTCTTGCAGCGACACCTGCCCCAACGGCGCCATCGTCCCCGAGGAATAATCGAGGATACATAAAAACACCGCGAGCTTTCGCTCGCGGTGTTTTTTGTTTGTCCGCTTGTGCTTGGGCCCGCTTTCCGATATAATGCTTTTTATCACGAGAGAGGAGGCGAATACGCTGGAACACTGGGAGTCCCTTTGCCCCGGCGGGCTTCGCTTCGTCTATGACGATGTGCACTTCCGCCCGGGCACGGACACGTTTCTCTTGTCCTCCCTGCCCCATCTCAAGCCCGGAGGGCGGGTGTGCGACCTGGGCTGCGGGACAGGCCTTTTGTCATTGCTGCTGCTTCAGCGGCAGCCCCGGCTCCAGGTGACCGGCGTGGAGCTCCAGCCGGAGGCAGCAGCTCTGTGCCGCCGGGCAGCGGAAGAAAACCAGCTGGGAGACCGCCTGCGCACCGTCACGGGAGATCTTCGTAACATCCGCTCCCTGCTTCCCGCCGGGTCATTCGACCTGGTGGTGTGCAACCCGCCCTACTATCCGCCGGACAGCGGCAAGGTGTCCTCCACCGATCCCCTGCGCTGCGCCCGCAGTGAGCAGGGCTGCACCCTGGAGGAGGTGTGCACCGCGGCGGCTTACCTGCTGCGCTGGAGCGGCAGCTTCTGCCTGGTGCACAAGCCCGAACGGCTGACGGACGTGCTGTGCGCCCTGCGGAGCGCCGCCATAGAGCCAAAGCGGCTTCGGATGGTCTCCTGCCGGGCCGGACAGGCACCCTCGCTGATCCTGGTGGAGGGCCGGCGGGGCGGACGGCCGGGCCTGCAGATAGACCCACCGTTGATCCTGGAGACGCCGGAGGGTATGCCGACCCAGGAAGTAGACGCTATTTATTTCAGAAAACAGGAGGATACGCCATGAGCGGCACCTTGTATTTGGTCGCCACCCCCATCGGCAACCTGGGAGACTTCTCTCCCCGGGCCGTGGAAACCCTGGAGGGGGTGGACTTTATCGCAGCGGAGGACACCCGGGTGTCCATCAAGCTGCTCAACCACTTTTCCATCAAAAAGCCTCTGGTCAGCTACCATGAGCACAACCACGTCTCCGCCGGGCAGAGCATTCTGCAGCGTCTGCTGGGCGGCGAGAGCTGCGCCCTGGTGACGGATGCAGGCACCCCCGCCATCTCCGACCCCGGCGAGGATCTGGTGCGCCTTTGTGCCGAGGCCGACGTGCCCGTGGTGTCCATTCCCGGCTGCTGCGCGGCGGTAAACGCCTTGGCGGTCAGCGGCCTGCCCACCGGGCGGTTTACGTTCGAGGGCTTTCTGACCGTCAACAAGAAAAGCCGCCGGGAGCATCTGGAGTCTTTGAAAGGCGAGACGCGCACCATGATCTTCCACGAGGCGCCCCACAAGCTGCTCTCCACGCTGGAGGACCTGCGGGACACCTTCGGGGCCGACCGTCCCATCTCCCTTTGCCGGGAGCTGACCAAGCTCCACGAGCAGACCCTGCGCTGTACGCTGGGCCAGGCGGTGGAATACTACCAGGCCACAGCACCCAAGGGAGAGTTCGTGCTGGTGGTGGCCGGCGCACCGGCCCAGGAGACGCCCCCCGTCTCTTTGGAGGACGGCGTGAGTCAGGTGCTGGCACTGGTGGAAGGCGGCGCCCGCCTTAAGGACGCAGCCAAGGAAGTGGCCTCCCACACAGGTCTTTCCAAAAACGAGCTTTACGCCGCGGCCATTGCCCGGCAGGGCGAATAAACAAAAAGGCGCTCCAGCCATATGGCCGGAGCGCTATTTTTTTACATCGGAGGCGATTTACAGCCCCTTCAGTTCCTTCAAACACTTGGGGCAAATGTTTTTCCCTTTGAAAACCGTGATATCCTTTGTTCCGTCACAGAAAATACAGCTGGGCTTGTACTTTTTCAGAATGACGGACGACCCCTCCACATAAATTTCCAATGCGTCCTTTTCTGCAATGTCCAGGGTGCGGCGCATCTCGATAGGAAGGACGATCCGACCCAGTTCGTCGACTTTTCTTACAATTCCGGTAGCTTTCACAGTCGTTCTCCTTTTCTTGCAGCTTCTCTCTCTTTCGTTTGTTAACAATATCACACCCTGTCATTATATGTCAATTTGATATTATAAAAATTAAAACTTCATTCACAATTTTTTATATTTTGTATCGGGAGGGATTTTGTCATGATGACGTGGCTGTGGAGCGGCATGGTGGTGCTCTCCGTCCTATTCGGCCTTGCCACCGGACAATTGGACGCGGTTTCCGAGGCGGCGCTCTCCGGCGCCAGCTCAGCGGTGGAGCTGAGTCTTACCATGGCAGGCGTTCTGTGCCTTTGGTCCGGCGTCATGGAGATCATGAACGTGTGCGGCATCTCCGGCGGCCTTGCCAGGCTGTTCCGCCCGCTGCTGCGGCGTCTGCTGCCCCAGGCCAGCCGGGACAGCGAGACCCTGGCGGCAGTCTCCGCCAACGTCTCGGCCAACCTCCTGGGACTGGGCAACGCCGCAACGCCTCTGGGCATCCAGGCCGCCCGCCGCATGGCAAGGGGCTGTGACGGCATCGCCAGCGACGAGCTGTGTCTGCTGGTGGTGCTCAACACCGCCTCCATCCAGCTGCTGCCGGCCACCATCGCCTCCGTCCGGGCGGCCGCCGGATGCCAGACTCCCTTTGATATCCTGCCGGCGGTGTGGATGTCCTCGGCGCTGTCCGTAGCCGCGGGGCTGACTGCGGCCCGGGTGTTTTCCCTTCTGGGAAGGAGGCGGACATGAATCTTTCCTCCCTGGTGGTCCCTATGCTGCTGGCTGCGCTGGCCGTCTACGGCACCGGCAAACGGGTGGATGTATACAATGCCCTGACCCACGGCGCCGAGGAGGGCTTGACCGTGCTGCTGCGGATCGTGCCGGCTCTGGTGGGACTGCTGACGGCCGTGAGCATGTTCCGGGCCTCCGGGGCCATGGAGTGGTTTTCCCAGCTCTTTTCCCCAGCGCTGGAGCTGCTGGGCATCCCGGCGGAGACCGCCCCGCTGCTTTTGATCCGCCCTGTGTCCGGCAGCGGCGCCCTGGCGGTAGCCACCGATCTGCTGCACACCTACGGGCCGGACAGCTACGTGGGCCGCGTGGCCGCCGTCATGCTGGGCAGCACGGAGACCACGTTTTACACCATCGCCGTCTATTTCGGCTCCGCGGGCATTTTCCGCACCCGCCACGCAGTGCCCGCCGCCCTCATCGCAGACCTGACCGGCTTTGCCGCCTCCGCACTGGCAGTACGGCTGCTGCTGGGCACATAATCGCAAAAAAGGGAGAGCCTTTCGGCTCTCCCTTTCACTTGGTATACACATACGGCTCCCGCACCGATGCCGAAGCGTACCGGTCAGCATATTCTCCGTCCACCAGGAACTGCACCTCTTTCACCGTGTCCAGCGAGCACAGCGAGCGGGCCAGTGCCTGCAGCGCCTGGGGCACCGCTTCCAGATCCTCCAGATCCCGCAGCACGGCGGAGGAAAGATTCACATAGCATACCGGCTGATCCAGCCACACAGAGCGGACGGCAAAGCCCTCCGGCATGGGGGAGAAAAGCCCCGCATCCTTGGCGCCCTCCTCCACAGCCGCCGCCACAGCCTGCACCTGAGTATCTCCCTCATACAGCTCCAGCAGCGTCTCATAGGACCGCAGCGCCCCTGTCTCGTCCAGCAGGTACAGCGTGGCCGTCACCGTGTCCACCACGTCCTCCGTGGTGGACAGCAGCACATCGTCCGGGGAGAAGACCTGACTGCCCCGGTATCCCAGTTCCCTGCCCCGCACCGTCACACTGACGGTGGAGATCTCCGGCAGCTGGGTCAGCGTCAGCGCCACGGCATAGTCCGCCATGGCAAGCCCCACGCCGGACAGGGCACCGTAGCCGGAGGTCATGTCCACCACCGCCCGCTGCCCCTCCAGTGTCAGCGACACCAGAGCGGTGCCTGCCGGGATGGTGGAGCGCAGCGTCTCATCCTGGGGCCCGGCCAGCAGCGCCTCCATCAGCGTCTGGGCCGCCTGCTGGGGCTCCATCTCCGAAAGGCCCGGCAGATGTACGGACTCTGCCCGCAGGGCGTCGCCGCCCGCGGCGCTGCCCAGATCCTCCGCCCGGAAATACAGCAGATAGGTATCCGCCTGGGCCATGCCGCCGGACACCACCGCGTAAGTGCAGCCCGCCAGCAAACACACCAGCACCGCCGCACAGAGAAGGCATGCGTTCCGTTTCCTCATGACGCATCCTCCCCCTTCCACGGCCAGCGTACGGTGAACACCGCGCCGCCGCCCGGACGGTTGGCCGCCTGGGCCATGCCGCCCCGCTTTTTCACCATGTCGCTGACGATGCTCAGGCCCAGGCCCGTGCCGCCCGCGGCACGGGAGCGGGCCTTGTCCACCCGGTAAAACCGCTCGAAGATCCGGTCCAGGTCCTCCTCCGGGATGCCCGGGCCGTTGTCCGCCACGGACAGGACCACCCAAGCTTCCTCCCGCCGCAGCGACACCTGCACGGCGCCGCCGCTGCCGGTGTACTTCACGCCGTTTTCCGTCAGGTTATAGATGACCTGGTGGATCTCGTCCTGGCTTGCCAGCACGGTGCACTCGCCCGACGCCTCATAGGTCAGGTCCACCTGCTTTTCCTGGGCCACCAGGCTCATCATGCGCATGACCTGCTCCAAAACCGGCAGCACGTCCACCCGCACCGGCGTCTCCAGTACGCTGTTGTCCAGCCGGGTCAGCCGCAGCAGGTCCTCCGTGATACGGCTGAGGCGCTCGGCCTCCGCGCCGATGTCCGTTACAAATTCCCGGGTGGTGGCCGGGTCGATGTTCTCCGTCTGCAAAATAGAGTCCGTCAAAAGGCGGATGGCAGCCAGTGGCGTCTTGAGCTCATGGGACGCGTCGGAGACGAAGCGCCGCCGGGCGTTCTCCGTGGTCTGGAGCCGGTCGGTGAGGCTGTTGAACTCCTGGGCGATCTGGGCGATCTCGTCCCGGCCCCGGATGTCGGCCCGGTGGCTGTAGGCGCCCTCCCGCACCTGGCGGATGGCCGTGAGCAACTGGCTGATCTTGCGGGTCAGCGCCCGGGACAGCCATCCGCTCAGGCATACCACCACCACGGCGATGATGCCGGACAAGCGCAGAAGATTGGAGCGGAGCCCCTCCAGCAGCGAGGCCTGCTCCGTGTCGTATTCATAGGCGTATACCGCGCCGATGATCTGGCTCTGGTACAGCACCGGCGAGGAGGCCCGGCTGCGGAACGCCGCGTCCTTATACTGGCAGGTGAAGGCGTCGTTGCCCAGCAGGGCCTGCACCACCTCCGTATAGAAAGTGTACTGCCCCACGGCGCTGCCAGTCTCCCGGGTATCGTAGAGGATCCTGCCGGCGCTGTCCGTCACCAGGATGCGGGAAAGGCCCGTCTCCTCCACCACCGCCATGGCCTGGGCCACGTTCTCCTCCGTCAGCTCGTCCAGTCCGCTCAGGGAGTTGACCATCACGGACACGCTGGACTGGAGGGTGGTGGCCTTGGAGCGGAACACCAGATCCTGGGATACCAGCAGCGGATAGGTATTGAGCAGCACCAGCACCGCCGTGATGCCCAGAATATAGCTCAGGCCGAACTTGATCTGCAGGCTGTTGAAAAACCAGCGCTTACCCTTTGAAATAGTACCCCACTCCCCACTTGGTCATGATGTGATCCGGCTCCGCCGGGTTCTTTTCCAGCTTCTCCCGCAGCCGCCGGATGTGAACATCCACGGTGCGGTAGTCCCCGGCGTAGGTATAGCCCCACACCACGTTCATCAGGTTCTCCCGGCTGTAGACCCGCCGGGGATTGCGCATCAAAAGCTCGATGAGGTCATACTCCTTGGCGGTCAGATCCACGGTCTTTCCATCCCGGATGGCCACCCGCTCCTCCGTGTTCAGGCTCAGGTCCCCCACCGTCAGCACCGCGCCCTGGCTGCGCTGGACACCGGCAGCACGCCGCAGCAGCGCCCGCACCCGGGCCTTGAGCTCCAGGATATTGAAGGGCTTGGTCAGATAGTCGTCGGCGCCGCACTCAAAGCCCATGAGCTTGTCGGCGTCCTCGCTTTTGGCGGTGAGCATGATGATGGGCACGTTGGAAAACTCCCGGATGCGCATACAGGCCTCCAGTCCGTCCACCTCCGGCATCATCACGTCCAGGATCAGAAGATCAAACTGTCCCGTCCTGGCCAGCTCCACGGCGGCGGCGCCGTCATAGGCGCACTCCACCGTATAGCCCTCGTTCTCCAGGTTGAACTTCATGCCCTTGACCAGCAACTTCTCATCATCCACGACCAATATTTTCATTCCGTGTCCTTTCCTTCCACTGTGATCCACTCTGCCAATCCCTCGTAGGTGGCCTCTCCGATCCCCTTGACTTCCATGAGTTCCTCGCCGCTTTCAAACGGCCCATGTTCTTCCCGGTAGGCAATGATCCGCGCCGCCAGCGCCGGGCCGATCCCCGGCAGGGTGTCCAGGGTATCGGCGTCGGCGGTGTTGATGTCCACCGGCTCCCAGACGGGCCCCAGTGCGTCTTCGCTGACCTGATGCTCCGTCTCCACCGTCACCGCACCGTGCTGGTCCAAAGAAGCCGTATCATGGACGTAAAGCCCCGTCACCAGGCACAAAAATACCACCGCTGCGCCCAGCAGACATTTTTCGGTTTTGGTCACGTTTCCCAGCCCCATGGTAGTTGAACTCCCGGTTATTTTTTGCTATACTGTCATTATATGACGAATCGCGCCGCTTTGGCGGCCGTTTTTTCCACACACGGTTAGTATAGCATAAATTACAGGAGTTGGATATGAAAGCGACGCGTTTTTTCTCTGTTTTTTTCCTCATGGCCCTGGTCGTCAATCTGCTGGCGTTCCCCGTCTCCGCCGCGGAGACCTCCCTTCCGGCTGACCCGGACATCCAGGCCAAGGCGGCACTGCTGGTGGACGCCAACACCGGCAACATCGTATACGCCAAAAACGAGCATCAGGAGCTCTACCCCGCCAGCCTCACCAAGATCATGACGGCGCTTCTGGTGCTGGAAGCCGTGGACAGCGGCAAGCTCTCCCTGGACCAGCAGCTCACCGCCTCCGACTCCATCACGGAGCTGGACGCGGACGGCAGCTCCGCCGGCATCAAGGTAGGCGAGGTCATGACGGTGGAGCAGCTTTTGTACTGCATGCTGGTGGTGTCCGCCAACGAGGCCTGCGTCATTCTGGCCGAGGCCGTCAGCGGCGATGTGGACACCTTTGTGGACGCCATGAACGCCAAGGCCCAGGCCCTGGGCTGTGAGAACACCCACTTCGTCAACCCCACCGGCCTCCACGACAGCCAGCACTACACCTCCGCCTGGGATCTGTACCTCATTACCCAGGAGGCCATGAAGCATGAGGACTTCATGCGCATCTGCGACACCGGCGACATCACCCTGCCCGCCACCAACCTCTCCGAGGCCCGCTCCCTCCACTCCACCAACTATCTCATCTCCGTCTGGCGCTCCCGTGGCTACTACAACACGGACGCCCACGGCGTCAAGACCGGCTCCACCGACGCCGCCGGACACTGTCTGGTCTCCTCCGCCTCCAAGGGCAGCCTGAGCTTCATCAGCGTGATGCTGGGCTGCGAGCAGCTGCATCTGGAGGGCAACGAGATCCGCACCATGAGCTTCTATGAGACCAATCGCCTGTTCGACTGGGCCTTTAACAACTTCGCCTATCAGACGGTGCTCACCTCCGACGAGATCCTCAAGGAGGTGGCCGTGTCTCTTTCCAAGATCGACCATGTGACCGTCCACCCCGCCGAGGAGGTGGAGGTGCTGCTGCCCAAGGGCCTGGCCGCCGAGGATCTGGAGCGGACCATCACCCTCAAGTCTGACCCGGTGGAAGCTCCCATCTCCGCCGGCGACGTGCTGGGCACCGTGACCCTCTCCTATGACGGCACAGACTACGCCACGGTGGATCTGCTGGCCCTCAACGACGTGGAGGCCTCCCGCATCCTGACCTTCTGGCGGGACGTGAAGGCATTTTTCTCCCAGACGGCCGTGAAGGTGGTCGGCATCATCCTGCTGGCAGCGGTTGTGGCGCTGCTTGTGTGGAAGCTGGTGTTCGGCCGCCGCCGCTATCGCTACGGCCGCAGCGTGAACTTCCGCAGCCGCCGCGGTTACCGGGGCCGCAGAAGATAAGGCTCTGCCCTGCAGATAAAAAAAGACTGCCCGATGGGCAGTCTTTTTTCTTTTAGAGATACCGCACCAGCTCTACCATGGGCTTGCGGTCGGCATGCAGCCGGGAGGGATGGGCGCCCTCGGCGCCGTAGCCCATGGGCAGCATGGCGATGGGCTTCAGGCCCTCCATCTCCGGGAACGCTGCCAGGAGCTTTTCCGGCTCGAACATACCCACATAGGTGGTGCCAAGGCCCAGATCCGCCGCCTGGAGCATCATCTGCGTCACGGCGATAGCAGCGTCGATCTCGCCGTGGTCCTTGCCGTCGGTCTCCCGCTTCCAGGCTACCTTCGGATCATAGGCCACCACCAGCATCACCGGCGGATGGAAATGGGCCGCCGTGCAGGCGTCGGCCTTCTCCAGGGCCTCCGGGGTCTGGAGCACGAAAATGCGCTGGGGCTGGAGATTGTGGGCCGTGGGGGCATTGCGGCCCGCCTCCAGCACCGCTTCCAGCTTCTCCGGCTCCACGGGCCGGTCACTGAACTTGCGCAGGGAATACCGCGCCTGAGACAATTGGGCAAAATCCATGGAAATCTTCTCCTTTGCAGTGTTTTTGAATACCCGGATTTTAGCACAGTTGTCCCGCCGGCGCAATCCCCCTTACGGATTCTGATTCTCCCAGCCGTTCTGACGCAGCAGTGCGTCGCACAGCTCCCGCCGCTGGGTATCATAGAATTCCATGTACTTGAGGGAATAGATATCGCTGACGATGTAGCGGTCCCGGCCGGACTGATAGATGGTCACGTAGTCATTGCCCACGTCGTACAGTACGCCCTCAAAGGAGACCGTGTTCTGGGTGCCTACCAGGAACGTCGCCACGATGTAGTTTCCCACGTTCCGCGCCAGCATGGCCCGCAGGGACCCCTTGTACGCCTCCTGGACTGTGGTGGGAGACTCCAGCACCTCCTGGGGCAGGTCATTCTTCATGTCCAGATGTGCCCCGCCGGTCATGAGCTTGGCGGTGGAGGCCATCCCCGTCTGCATGGGGACCTGTCTCTTATACACATCTCCGAGCCCACGAGACCGGAGCCTATCTCG
>OWID01000387.1_pt1 | contig 16744 bp, 14 predicted proteins | sample 1732661 | NCBI WGS metagenome assembly OWID01 (sample SAMN05065739, study PRJEB22554) | human gut metagenome | biome: ENVO:2100002; feature: ENVO:00000062; material: ENVO:00002003 | host: Homo sapiens | place: USA
CGAGATAGGCTCCGGTCTCGTGGGCTCGGAGATGTGTATAAGAGACAGGCAGCAGCTTGCCCGCAACGCCGCGTCGCCGGTACTCCGGCCGCACCGCCACATTGGTGATGTAGCCCTCGTCCAAAATCACCTGCACGCCGGCGTAGCCTGCCACGTGGCCCTCGCTGTCCAGCGCCACCAGCATGGCAGAGCAGTCGTTTTCCAGCTCCTCAGAGAGCATATTTCTGGACCAGGGCGTGGAAAAACACACCCGCTCCAACTCTGCCACCTCGTCCAGGTGGTCGCCGTTCATGGGAACGATCCGTACATTCAAGGATGTATCCATCCGTAAGCTCCTCTCTTTTTTCAGGCCTCAGCCCTTGGCCTCCAGCCAGTTTTTGCCCCAGTGGGCCTCGGCGGTCAGCGGCACCGACAGCGTCACCACCCGCTCCATCTCCTCTTCCAGCAGCGCCGCCACCGCCTGGGCATCCGCCTCCGGGCACTCCACGATCAGCTCATCGTGGACCTGGAGCACCAGCCGGGCCGCCGGCTGCTCCGTGCGCAGCCGCCGCCACACGGCGATCATGGCCAGCTTCATGATGTCCGCCGCCGTGCCCTGGATGGGCATGTTCAGCGCCACCCGCTGGCCGAACGCCCGCAGGTTATGGTTGGAAGAGGTCAGCTCCGGCAATTCCCGCCGCCGGTGGAAGATGGTCTCCACGTAGCCATTTTGCTCCGCCTGCTCCACCACTGCGTCCATATAGTGCCGCACGCCGGGGAACGTGGCAAAGTAGGCATCCATATAGGCCTTGGCCTCCGCCACGGTGACGCCGATGTCCTGGCTCAGGGAGAATGCGGAGATGCCGTAGACGATGCCGAAGTTCACCGCCTTGGCCTGACGCCGCATCTCCGGCGTCACGTCCTCCCGGGCCACATGGAACACCTTGGCTGCCGTCTCGGCGTGGAAGTCTCCGCCGGAGCGGAAGGCTGCCTGCATGCCCTCATCCCCGGAGATATGGGCCAGGAGCCTCAGCTCGATCTGTGAGTAGTCCGCGTCCACCAGCACGCAGCCCTCTGCCGGCACGAACATGCGGCGAATCTCGCTGCCCAGGTCCGTGCGGGTGGGGATGTTCTGGAGGTTGGGCTCCGTGGAGGAAAGGCGGCCGGTGGCCGTCACCGTCATCTGGAAGCTGGTGCGCACCCGGCCGTCCGGGTCCATGGCCTTCAAAAGGCCGTCAGCGTAGGTGGACTTGAGCTTGGCGTACTGGCGATACTCCAGCACCTTCTCCACAATGGGTGCCTCATAGCGGAGCTTTTCCAGCACATCGGCATTGGTGGACCAGCCGGTCTTGGTCTTTTTCCCGTGGGGCAGGCCCAGCTTGTCAAAGAGGATCACGCCCAGCTGCTTGGGGGAGTTGATGTTGAACTCCTCTCCCGCCAGATCGTAAATATTCTGCTCCAGCTGGGCAGTCCGCGCCGCCAGGGTCTCTCCGAACGCGGAAAGCGCCGCCGCATCTACCCGGCAGCCGGCGATCTCCATATCCGCCAGTACAGCGCAAAGGGGCAGCTCTGCCGTCTGGAACAGGTCCCACAGATTTTTCTCCCGCAGCTTGGGGGCCAGGGTCTCATACAAAGCGTTCACCGCGGCGGCATAGCTGTCCAGGCTGGCCTGGGCTGCCGCCGTATCTCCCAGCAGAGAAAAGGCGTCCTTTTCCAGATATACGGGCTTGGGCAGCTCTTCATTGTAGTAGGTCACAAACAGCCGCCCCAAATCGTAGCTGCCCGCCGTGGCATCCAGCAGGTACGCCGCCAGAGCCGTATCGAACACGAAGCCCTCGGTGGGCAGGCCGTTTTCCAGCAGCGTCCGCATCAGGTCCTTGACGTTGTGGGACACCTTGCGGATATCAGCGGAGAACAGCTGCTTCAAAAGGGCGTTCCAGTCGCCCTGATAGCGATCGAACAGCAGCTCCGCCGTCAGGCCGGAATCCTCCCCAGTTTTGCAGACCACCGCTGCGCCGCCAAGGTCCGGCAGGGCCAGCAGCGATACGTGGTCCGCCTGACGCCACAGTTCCAGCAGCTCGGCCGCCCGCTCCGGCGCCGACACCTGTTCCACCGTCATGGTGCACGCAGCGGCGCGGGTCTCCTCCCCGGATCGGTCCGGGGCCGTCAGACCGAAGCGCTCGATGAGCTTGGTGAACTCCAGCTTCAAAAAGAGGGGATAGGCCTCCTCTCCCGGTGCGCGCACCAGATTGTCCTCCGGGCGGAAGTCCAGGGGGGCGTCCGTTGCGATGGTGGCCAGCCAGTAGGAATGGCGGGCGCTCTCCTCCCCTTCCATGAGCTTTTTGAGGGCCGCGGGCTTTGCCTCCACGTCCGGCATCTTCTCATACAGGGTATCGATGCTGCCGTAGGTCTGCACCAGGGCCATGGCCGTCTTTTCCCCGATGCCCGGCACGCCGGGGATGTTGTCCGACGTGTCCCCCATGAGGGCTTTCAGGTCGATCATGTGGATGGGATCGAAGCCGTACTGCTCCCGGAACGCCGCCTGGGTCATATCCTTGGTGGTGGTCTGGCCCATGCGGGTGGACACCAGCTTCACCTTGGTCTTGTCCGTGATGAGCTGGAGGGAGTCCTTGTCTCCCGTCACCACCACGCACTCCCAGTCGGACGCCTCGCATTTGCGGGAGATGGTGCCGATCAGGTCGTCGGCCTCCCAGCCCTCCAATTCGTAGCGGGGGATGTTCAGCGCGGAGAGCACCTCCTTGAGGACCGGCATCTGCTGCCGGAGCTCCTCCGGCATGGGCTTGCGGGTAGCCTTGTAGGCCGCGTCCGCCGTATGGCGGAACGTGGGGGCGTGGACGTCAAAGGTGACGCATACCGCGTCCGGCGACTCCTCCTCCCGCAGCCGCAGCAGCGTGGTCAAAAAGCCGAAGATGGCGTGGGTGTACAGCCCGTCCCGGGTGGTCAGGGGCCGGATGCCGTAATAGGCCCGGTTGACGATGCTGTTTCCGTCTATGACCATGAGTTTCATGCAAGACCTCCTGGAAAAACATTCTCCGTTCAACGCAAATTACAGATTATAACGCAAATTACAGATTATATAGTATATCGTAAATTTCAACTTTGTGCAAGGCGCGCCTTGACGGCATCCCGTTTTCTGGTAAACTGAGCCTATCTTACGCAATACCGAAAGGAGCCGCCCATGAAAGACCCGCACACCCTGCTTTTGAAGATCGCCCGCAGCCTGGAACTGCTGCTGGCAGCTGCCATCCTGGTCATCATCGTCATCGGCGCACTGCTGCTGTTCTGGCAGTCTGCCCATACGCTGCAAAGCGCCCCGTTTTCCTTTTCCGTGGACGACTTTTTATCCGGCGCGCTGCTGCTGGTCATGGGGCTGGAGTTCGTGAAGATGCTGGCCCTGCACACCGCGGCTGCCGTGATCGACGTATTGCTGTTCACCATCGCCCGGCAGATGATCATCACCCACGGCAGCTCGCTGGATACCCTGCTGGGTGTGGGCGCCGTGGCGGGGATCTTCGCCATCCGCAAATTTCTCCGCCCGGACGAATCCGCCTCCCTTTGAACATACGACCCGGCCCGAAGCCTGCCTGTCAGCTCCGGGCCGGGTCTTTTTTTCGTTACTGTCTGGCTTTTCGGGCAGCAAGCTTCTTTGCCGCCCAGGCTCCCACATAGCCGGCCGCCGCGCCCACCAGCACGCCGCCCAGCACATCACTGGGCCAGTGCACATACAGGTACAGCCGGGAAAAGGCCATGACCACCGCCACCGCCAGTGCCGGTTTCCAGAGGGGTGAACCGCTGGCTTTCAGGGCGAACACCGCCGCAAAGGACGCCGCCGTATGCCCGGAGGGGAACGAGGCGTCCGCGGGCGGAGCGATCAGCAGCTCCACCGCCTGGACGGTGAAGGGCCGCGCCCGGCCCACCAGCGGCTTCAGGATCAGATTGCACAAAACCAGGTCCGTCACCAGGGCGCACCCCACCGCCAGTCCCTGCCGGCGATACCGCTTCACGGCCAGCAGCACCGCCGCCAGCACGATCCAAAGCTCCCCGTGGTTGCAGGTCCAGCTCAGAGCGGGCATCAGCACATCCAAAACGCCGCAGCGCAGATTGGTCTGGATCCAGTCCAGGATCCCAAGCTCCAGTTGTTGCATGTCGTTCTCCTTTGTTGAGGTTGCCCGCAGGGGGCGTATGCCGTACGATACCATGACGGCAGAGCCGGAATGGTATAACGCCACATTTTTCGGTTGCCCTGCAAAGGGCGAGAAAAATGGCTTAAATCAAAATTGCAATCGCCGCTTTGCGGCTATTGTACCATAGAATCCCTACTCTTGGAACGGGATTTTTTCGACACTTTCCACAAAGTTTTCAAAAAACGGTCTGCTTGCGGTTGACAGCTGTTTCCAGCCGTGGTATGATTCCGTCAAAATTGAATCGCTTAGATAGAGGCGCGGGATCCATCAGTACCCTCCGGCAAGGCCAGGCAGCCGCCGGCGGAGAAAGGGGCAACCGCCGAAGTTCCGGGAAGCTGCCTGGCGGACCGGTGCTGGGTCGGCAGAGAACATCTGCCGGACTGTCACAGAGTTACTTTGTGAAGCGCTATCATTGGCTGAGACGGGAATCTCCCCTTTGGGGAGCACCTTTCGTATACTCCATGAACCGCTTGACAAAGCGGTTCATTTTTTGTTTTCCTCCCCGCTGCGGCGGACGGGAAGGAAAGCCGGATCACCGCCGCGGAGAACGATTTTGAGAAAGGTGAAATGACATGAGAAGATTTGCTGCATTGCTGATGGCTCTGGCCATGACCGCCTCCCTGGCCGCCTGCGGTTCCCAGGAGGAGACCCCCGCCGCCGAGGGCGAGACCCCCGCTCAGGAGAACACCGTGGAAGTCCCCCCCGTGGAAGATCTGACCGGCGTGGACACCTCCGCCATCCCCGGCGTGGAAGACGGTGTGCTCACCGTGGGTATGGAGTGCGCCTACGCTCCTTATAACTGGACCCAGATGGACGACTCCAACGGCGCTGTGCCCATCTCCAACGTTCCCGGCGCCTACGCCAACGGCTACGACGTGATGATCGCCAAGCGCATCTGCGAGGCTTACGGCTGGGAGCTGGAGATCGTCTCCAGCGCTTGGGACTCCCTGACTCCCGCCGTTCAGTCCGGCACCATGGACGCCAACATCGCCGGCCAGTCCATGACCGCTGACCGCATGGCCGAGGTGGACATGGCAGGCCCCTATTACTACGCCACCATCGTTTGCGTGACCACCAAGGACAGCGAATTTGCAAACGCCACCTCTATCGCGGACCTGGCCGGCGGCTCCTGCACTGCCCAGACCGGCACCATCTGGTATGACTCCTGCCTGCCCCAGATCGAAGGCGCCGACATTCAGGCTCCTGCCGAGACCGCTCCCTCTATGATCATGGCCCTGCAGACCGGCACCGTGGACTTCGTCTGCACCGACATGCCCACCGCCATGGGCGCCGCCGCCAAGGACGACAACCTGGTCATCCTGAACTTCTCCGGCACCGACGGCGACTTCCAGTTCGCCACCGAGGAAGAGCGGGCCGAGAACGTCAACATCGGCATCGCCGTCCAGAAGGGCAACACCGAGCTCAAGGACGCCATGGACACCGTCCTCTCCGCCCTGAACGAGGACCAGTTCAACGCCCTCATGGACCAGGCCATCGCCGTCCAGCCCGCAGTCTAATCATTACGAAAGTTTCCGTCATCCGGTCCTCTTCCAGGGCCGGATGACGGCTGTAACGGAAAGGAGCACGTCCCATGGATAAGCTTGTAAAGCTGGGGCAAGATATGTCGCTGCTGTGGACCAACTACAAAGGTGCCTACTGGGCCGGTATCCAGAACACCATCATTCTGGCCCTGGTGTCCACTGCCATCGGCTGCATCATCGGCCTGGTGTGCGGCATCCTCAACACCATCCCCTACAGCCCCCACGACAACGCCGTCAAGCGGTTTTTCCTGCGTTTGATCCGCATCGTGGTCCGGATCTACGTGGAAGTTTTCCGCGGTACCCCCATGGTGCTGCAGGCTGTGTTCATCTACTATGGCCTGCCCTACTTCACCGGCGGCCAGGTGGCTTTCTCCGGCAACAGCGGCATCTGGCTGGCGTCTATCATCGTGGTGTCCATCAACACCGGCGCCTACATGGCCGAGTCCGTCCGGGGCGGCATCATCTCCATCGACCCCGGCCAGACCGAGGGCGCCATGGCCATCGGCATGACCCACGTCCAGACCATGGTCAGCGTGATTTTGCCCCAGGCCATCCGCAATATCATTCCCCAGATCGGCAACAACCTGATCATCAACATCAAGGACAGCTCCGTCATGTTCATCATCTCCTTCACGGAGTTCTTTGCCTGGCACCGCTACATTGTGGGCGTCAACAACATGTACTTCCCCTCCGCCGCCATCGAGATGATCGGCTACCTGACCATGACCCTCATCGCCTCCTTTATCCTGCGGCTGGTGGAAAAGCTCATGGACGGCTCCGACAGCTATGAACTGGTGCAGGCGGATCAGCTGACCATGGCCGCCGGCACCTACAGCCATCCCGACCGGGGCACGCCCTTTGACGAGCACAGCAAGGAGTACCGCGAGCGCACGAAACTGTCCCTGAAAAACCGCAACGGCAGCACGAGAGGAGACCGGTAACATGGGTGAAATGATTTTAGAGGTCCGGCACCTGTCCAAGACCTTCGGCAAAAACCCCGTCCTGCGGGACATCGACTTCACCGTGGACAAGGGCGATGTCATCTCCATCATCGGTGCCTCCGGCTCCGGCAAGTCCACCCTGCTGCGGTGCATCAACCTGCTGGAGACTCCCACCTCCGGTGAGATCCTCTACCACGGGGAAAACGTGGCCTCCGGCAAGGTCAACGCCGCCCAGTACCGCTCTCACGTGGGTATGGTGTTCCAGTCCTTCAACCTGTTCAACAACATGACCGTGCTGGAAAACTGCATGGTGGGTCAGGTGAAGGTACTGAAGAAGAACCGGGAAGAGGCCCGCAAGGTGGCTTTGGAGTATCTCGAGAAAGTAGGCATGGCTCCCTACGTCAACGCCCGGCCCCGGCAGATCTCCGGCGGTCAGAAGCAGCGCGTGGCCATCGCCCGTGCCCTGGCCATGAGCCCCGAGGTGCTGCTGTTCGACGAGCCCACCTCCGCGCTGGACCCGGAGATGGTGGGCGAGGTGCTCTCCGTCATGCAGAACCTGGCCCAGGAGGGCATGACCATGCTGGTAGTCACCCACGAGATGGCCTTTGCCCGGGACGTGAGCAGCCGGGTGGTATACATGAACCAGGGCGTCATCTGCGAGCAGGGCGCCCCGGCAGATGTGTTCGGCAATCCCCAGCGCCAGGAGACGAAGGATTTCCTCTCCCGGTTCCGCCAGAACTGACCTAAATGCCCGAAAAGCGAAAAGCCCCACCCGGCTATCGGGTGGGGCTTTTTCTATATACAGCGGCACAAAGCCGCTCCGTCTCTGCTTCCCTTACGCCTCAGAGGGGCTGGGTACGATGAACAGGCCATCGTTGCCGCCCTCTTCCTCGGGGAACGCATTATACATGGTGAAGTTGTACAGCAGACGCTCGGCGCCGTAGACACCGTAGCCGTCCTGGTTGTGGTCGGTGGTGTCGTAGGGGTCCGCCACCAGCAGCACGTCGTCCTGGGTGGTCTCGGTGCCCATGGTATCATAGCCCACGATCACCTGCCAGTGACCGCCCCAGTCGTTCCAGGCGATCAGAATGGGCTTGCCTTCCGCCAGCCAGCCCTGAATATCGTCCACCCAGATACCGTCGGGGTAATCATAGGTGGTAATCATATCGAAACCGCCCACGCCGTTGAAAATGTCCATTTCCTGGTTCAAGGTGGTTCCGGGATAGCCCTCCAGCTCCGTGCCGTCCAGGCTGTGACGCAGAGCCGACAGGGACTCCTCGTTCCAGTCGCCCAGCTTGCCGTACCACTCCAGCACCATCAGGGCGGAGGTGACGCCGCAGGACCACTCACTGGTCTGCTGCTGGGTCTTGAAGTTGTGGAGCACCGTCAGGGTATCCGTGGATTCCATGTTGTAGACGTCGGGATGTGCAAAGTAGGGGGAGTTCTCATGGTCTCCCTGCCGCTCCACAGAGTCCGCGCCGTCTTCCGGGGACAGATCCACTGCGTAGGGGATTTTCATTTCATCACTGAAATTCTCAGCAGCTTTGGGTTCCTCGGCGTTGTCAGCCGGCGTGTCATTGGTGGCGCCGCAGCCGGTAAGCATTCCCAGCAGCATCGTGAGGGTCAGCGCCATGGTGACTGTTTTTTTCATTGTCGATCTCCTTTTCAGGGGTATGTCCCCTTGTCCGATTTCACACGGTTTTTTCCCGTGCGCTGAGTGCAATTATACGGAAATCCACCCCCCTGCGCAATGCATAGTTCTATAGAATTTCAGCCCCCCCAGCGAGCCTGAATTTTCCATTTTATCTAAAAATTTTTAATGAATTTTTATTCCGCTCTGGCCGTATGCGGCACGGGGAATTTTTTCTTTTCCCTGTTTCTCTTGTTCTTGTGGTCCAATAGGTGTACACTATCAATATCTTGTGGATTTTGGAGGAACTCCTATGGAATTTTCCGGACTGCAGAAGCTGGCGATGGTTGATTACCCCGGCAAGCTGGCAGCCACCGTGTTTACCGGCGGGTGCAACCTGCGCTGCCCTTTCTGTCACAACGCCGTATTGGTGTTGCATCCTGACCAGGCCGAGCATCTGAGCGAGGCCGACATACTGGACTTTCTCTCCCGCCGCCGGGGTCTTTTGGACGGCGTGGTGCTCTCCGGCGGGGAACCCCTGCTCCACGACGGCGCGACAGATTTTCTGTGTCAGGTGCGGGATCTGGGCTTTGCCGTGAAGCTGGACACCAACGGCTGCTTTCCTGATCGGCTGGAGGCGCTGCTCCGGGACGGTCTTTTGGACTACGTGGCCATGGACATCAAAAACAGCCCCGAGAAGTACCCGCAGACCGTGGGCGTTCCCAACTTTGACCTCTCCCCTGTTCAAAAGAGCATCACCCTTTTGCGCGATGCCGGGGTGGAATACGAGTTCCGCACCACGGTGGTGCGCCAGCTCCACACTGCCCACGACATCCTTGCCATCGGCCGCTGGCTTGAAGGTGCGCCCCGCTATTACCTGCAAAATTTCGTGGACTCCGGCTCTCTCATCGCCCAGGGCTTTACAGGTTTCACCGCAGAAGAGCTGCACGGCTTCCAGGCTCTGGCCCAGCCGTTTTTCGGGGAGGTCCGCCTGCGGGGCGTGGAGTGAGCCCTCTTTTTTGTACTGGCAAAACGCCGAAAATAAACACTATATATGGTAGGCAAATCTAATTGACTTCCATAGGTCTTGTGGTACAATAAAATTCGGAACCTTTGGGCGGTGCCATGTGCCCGCCCTATTGTATGCGCTGATATTTATACGAAACCTACACCATTTATATTTTATAGAAAGCGGGTCGAGCCATGTATCAAGTTGTCAAACGGGATGGAAAGGTCACAGATTTCAATTTGTCCAAAATCAGCACCGCCATTACCAAGGCCTTTGAGGCCACAAAAAAAGCCTATAATCAGGACATCATCGACCTGCTGGCCCTGAAAGTCACCGCAGACTATCAGGACAAGATCCACGACGGACTGATCTCCGTGGAGGATATCCAGGACAGCGTGGAGAACATTCTCTCCAAGGCCGGCTACGCGGACGTGGCCAAGGCCTACATCCTCTACCGCAAGCAGCGGGAGAAGGTGCGCAACCTCAAATCCACCGTGCTGGACTACAAGGACCTGGTGGACAACTACCTGCAGATCAGCGACTGGCGGGTGAAGGAGAACTCCACCGTCACCTACTCTGTAGGCGGACTGATCCTGTCCAACTCCGGCGCCATCACCGCCAACTACTGGCTCAGCGAGATCTATGACGAGGAGATCGCCAAGGCCCACAAGGACGGTGACCTGCACCTGCACGACCTCTCCATGCTCACCGGCTACTGTGCCGGCTGGAGCCTCAAGCAGCTGATCCAGCAGGGTCTTGGCATTCCCGGCAAGATCAACTCCACCCCCGCAAGCCACCTTTCCACCCTGTGCAACCAGATGGTGAACTTCCTGGGCATCATGCAGAACGAGTGGGCCGGCGCCCAGGCGTTCTCCTCCTTTGATACCTACCTTGCCCCCTTCGTCAAGGTGGACAACCTGACCCAAAAGGAGGTCAAGCAGTGCATCCAGTCCTTCGTCTTCGGCGTGAACACCCCCTCCCGCTGGGGCACCCAGGCGCCGTTTTCCAACATCACCCTGGACTGGACGGTGCCCAAAGATCTGGAAAACCTGCCCGCCATCGTGGGCGGCAAAGAGCAGGACTTCACCTACGGGGACTGCAAGAAGGAAATGGACATGGTGAACAAGGCGTTCATCGAGATCATGACCGAGGGCGACGCCAACGGCCGGGGCTTCCAGTACCCCATCCCCACCTACTCCATCACCAAGGACTTTGACTGGTCCGACACGGAGAACAACCGTCTGCTCTTCGAGATGACCGCCAAGTACGGTACCCCCTACTTCTCCAACTACATCAACTCCGATATGGAGCCCTCCGACGTGCGCTCCATGTGCTGCCGTCTGCGGCTGGACCTCAGAGAGCTGCGGAAAAAGTCCGGCGGCTTCTTCGGCTCCGGCGAGTCCACCGGCTCCGTGGGCGTGGTCACCATCAACCTACCCCGGATTGCTTACCTTTCCAAGACGCCGGAGGAGTTCTATCAGCGGCTGGACAAGATCATGGACATCGCCGCCCGCTCTTTGAAGATCAAGCGTACGGTCATTACCCGGCTCATGGACGCCGGCCTCTACCCCTACACCAAGTACTATCTGGGCACCTTTGAAAACCACTTCTCCACCATCGGCCTCATTGGCATGAACGAGGTGGGCCTCAACGCCCGGTGGCTGCGCAAGGACCTGACCCATCCCGAGACCCAGGCCTTTGCCAAGGACGTGCTCAACCACATGCGCGAGCGTCTGAGTGATTATCAGGAGCAGTACGGCGACCTCTACAACCTGGAGGCCACCCCCGCCGAGTCCACCACCTACCGCCTGGCCAAGCACGACGTGGAGAAGTACCCGGACATCATCACCGCCGCCAAGAACCCCGGCGACACCCCCTACTACACCAACTCCTCCCACCTGCCCGTGGGCTACACCGCCGACATCTTCGACGCCCTGGCCATCCAGGACGAGCTGCAGACCCTCTACACCTCCGGCACCGTGTTCCACGCCTTCCTGGGCGAGAAGCTGCCGGACTGGAAAGCCGCCGCCGATCTGGTGCGCAAGATCGCCGAGAACTTCAAGCTGCCCTACTACACCATGTCCCCCACCTACTCCATCTGCCAGGAGCACGGCTATCTCTCCGGCGAACACACCGTCTGCCCCAAGTGCGGCAAGCCTTGCGAGGTGTGGAGCCGCATCACCGGCTACTACCGCCCCGTCCAGAACTGGAACGACGGCAAGGTCCAGGAGTTCAAGGACCGCCGGGAGTACGACGTGGAAAACTCCCGTCTGGAGGGTCGCCGCCTGTGCGACCGGGAGGACACCGCCGCCGATCCCGGCACGGCCTCCGCATCCGCCGCGCCGGGCAGCGCCGACGGGCTCTACCTTTTCACCACCAAGACCTGCCCCAACTGCAAGATCGCCAAAAATGAGCTGGACAAGGCCGGTCTTTCCTATGAGGTGTGTGACGTCAGCGAGCACATGGATCTGGTGAGCCAGTACGGCATCCAGCAGGCCCCCACTCTCATCGTCCGCCACGGCGACCAGGTGGAAAAGTTGGTCAACGCCTCCGTTATCAAAAAATACGCCGCCACCCGGTAAACGGCAAAAAAACAGGAGGGCCCGTCCCTCCTGTTTTTCTTCCCGGGCGAAAGGAGCCAGTATGCGAGAGTTTTTTGACATCATCATCGTAGGCGGCGGTCCCGCCGGACTCACCGCCGCCGTCTATGCCCGCCGGGCAGGCAAGTCCGTGCTGGTGCTGGAAAAGGAGGGCTTCGGCGGACAGATCGCCTCCGCCCCCAAGGTGGAGAACTTCCCCGGCTTTGCCGCCATCTCCGGGGCGGAGCTGGCCGACCGCCTCTTCTCCCAGGCAGAGGCACTGGGCGCCCGGCTGGAGCTGGAAGAGGTGACAGAGATCACCGGCGGCGCCGTCAAGACCGTCACCACCGACTACGGCGCCTATGACTGCACCGCCCTCATCCTGGCTACCGGCATGCGCCACCGCACCCTGGGCCTTGCGGGCGAGGATACCCTCTCCGGCATCTCCTACTGCGCCGTTTGCGACGGGGCCTTCCACGCCGGAAAGGACGTGGCCGTGTGCGGCGGCGGCAGCACCGCTTTGCAGGACGCCCTGTTCCTCTCCGAAGTGTGCCGCCATGTGACCGTCATCCACCGGCGCGCCGCATTCCGGGGCGACCCCATCTTAGTGGATGCCCTCCGCAAGCGGGAAAACGTGTCCTTTGCCCTGGAGGCCGAGGTCGTGGCCCTCACGGGCCGGGACGGCGCTCTGGAAGCACTGACCATGCGCCATCTGGACGGCCGGCTGGAGACGCTGACCGTCAGCGGCCTTTTTGAAGCCGTGGGGCAGATGCCCCAGGAGGGTCTCAGCCGCCAGCTGGGCCTTACGGACCAGGGCGGCTTCCTGCGCGCAGGCGAGGACTGCCGCACCGCTGCGAACGGTGTTTTCGCAGCCGGAGACTGCCGGGCCAAGTCCGTGCGCCAGCTGACCACCGCCTGTGCCGACGGTGCCGTGGCCGCTCTGGCGGCCTGTGATTGGTGCGCCCATATGTCATAATGAAGCACCGCCGCAAAGCGTAACTTTGCGGCGGTGCTCTCTTTTTCCTTTAAAGATGGATATCCAGGGTCCGCAGCAGGCTCAGTACCTGCCGGGCCGTCTCCTCCGCCCCCTCCAGGCTGACGGCGATCACGTCGGCATACTGGGCATACAGGGGCTGGCGCTCCTCATAGATCTGCCGCAGCGTCATGCCCGCCGGCGCGGCGATGCCCCGGTCCGTCAGGTCTTCGGGCATTCGGTCGTCGATCTGGCTCAGAGGCGTCTCCAGCCAGACGGCTACGCCGTTTTGCCGCAGATGCTCCATGGCCGCAGGATACAGCACCATGCTGCCGCCGGTGGCCACCACCGTGTCCTCCCGGTCCAGCGACGTGCCCACCGCTTCCTCCAGCGCATAAAATGCCTCCAGCCCGTCCTGACGCAAAATCTCAGGCAGTGTTTTGCCTGCCCGCTCCACGATCAGGTCGTCCAGGTCCACGAACCCATAGCCAAGCCGCGCTGCCAGCGCCCGGCCCACCACACTCTTGCCCGTGCCGGGCATGCCGATCAGTACGATGTTTTTCATTGTCTCATTCCAATCTGTTTTCCTTATTCATCCGGCGGCGGCAGGCAGCCATGTTCCCGCCTGTGCCCCAAGAATAACCGCCTCCGGCTCCGTTGATTCTCTATTATACCGATTCGCGGACAAATGTCCACCGTGAAATTACACGAAATTTTTGGGTGCCCGCCTTTTGGCTACTCTACGAGGATGTTTTGCCCGCGGAGGGCGCAAACTGTCAAATTTGCCAATTGCGGGCTCCTTTCAAATTCGATACAATAGGTACGACCTTTAATGGTAATACCATTTTTCAGAGGTGAAGCCCATGAGTACCCATCCCTCCCAGTCCAAGTCCATCCGCGCCCAGCTGCTGCGGGACATGAAAAGCGGCGAGTACGCCGACTGCGAGCGTCTGCCCCGGGAAAGCGTCCTGGCAGAGAAGCTGGGCATCAGCCGTACACAGCTGCGGGACATCCTGGCCTCTTTGGAGCGAGAGGGGTTCATCACCCGCCGCCACGGTGTGGGCACCATCATCAACCGCCACGTGCTCAACGCCCAGACCCGCATGGACATCGAGGTGGAGTTCCTGGATATGATCCGCCAAAGCGGGTTCCAGCCTGCCGTAGCCTATGTCCACGTCAGCGATGACACCGCCGACGAGGCCGTCTCCCGCCAGCTGCAGATCCCCCAGGGCACGCCGGTGATCCGGGTGGCCCGGCTGTGCACTGCCGACGGCCGCCCCGCCATCTACTGCGAGGACGTGGTGGAAAAATCCCTGGCCAAGGGCTCTTACACCATCAAGGATCTCAAGCTGCCCATCTTCCACTTCCTCCAGCAGTTCTGCGGCATCTATCCCTACATGGATCTGACGGACCTCAAGCCCATCGTGGCGGACGAGGCCCTGTCGGAGATCTTCCAGATCCAGCCGGGCACGCCGCTTCTGCAGATGGACGAGGTGGATTTTGACATTGACGGAAAGCCGGTCTTCTGCTCCCGCGAATACTTTGCCGACGGCTTTTTCCGCCACACCGTCATGCGCAAAAAGCTGTAAAGGGAGGATCACACATGAAAAAAGTTGCCGTCATTATGGGCTCCGACTCCGACTGGCCGGTAGTCAAGGGAGCCTGCACCCAGCTTCAGGAGCTGGGGATCCCCTATGAAGCCCACATTCTCAGCGCTCACCGCACCCCCGCCGCCGCGGCCAGCTTCGCCCGCTCCGCCCGGCAGGAAGGCTTCGGCGTTCTGATCTGCGCCGCCGGCATGGCTGCCCATCTGGCCGGCGCCTTCGCTGCCAACTCCACGCTGCCCGTCATCGGCATCCCCATGAAGGGCGGCGCCATGGACGGGCTGGACGCCCTGCTTGCCACCGTGCAGATGCCCAGCGGCATCCCCGTGGCCACCGTGGCCATCAACGGCGCCAAGAACGCCGCCGTGCTGGCCGCTCAGATCCTGGCCGTAAGCGACGACGCCCTGGCCGCCAAGCTGGACGCCCAGCGTTCGGACATGGCCGAGCGCATCGCCGTGAAGGAAGCGGCACTGCAATCTGAGCTGGAGGCGTAAACGTCTCCCCTGATCTGGTTTTCACAAAAGCAATTTATTTTGATATGGAGGTACCCTCACATGGAAAAGAAGCTTGTTTACACCGGTAAGACCAAAAACGTCTACGCCCTGGACAACGGCCACTATCTGCTCAAGTTCAAGGACGACTGCACCGGCAAGGACGGCGTGTTTGATCCCGGTGAAAACTCTGTCGGTCTGACCATCGACGGCGTGGGCGACGTGAACCTGCGGATGTCCATCTACTTCTTCGAGAAGATCAACGCCGCCGGCATCAAGACCCACTTCGTCTCCGCCAACCTGGACGACACCACCATGGAGGTCCTCCCCGCCAAGGTCTTCGGCAAGGGTCTGGAGGTCATCTGCCGCCACAAGGCCGTGGGCAGCTTCCTGCGCCGCTACGGTGAGTACGTGGCCGAGGGTGCTGACCTGCCCGCCTATGTGGAGACCACCTTCAAAAACGACGAGAAGGGCGATCCCCTGGTCACCAAGGACGGCCTGGTGGTCCTGGGCGTCATGACCGAAAAGCAGTACGACGACATCAAGGACATGACCCAGAAGATCACCCAGATCGTGGCCGACGACCTGAAGGAAAAGGGCCTGGTGCTCTATGACATCAAGTTCGAGTTCGGCTACGACGCCGACGGCAACGTGATGCTCATCGACGAGGTGGCCTCCGGCAACATGCGCGTCTACAAGGACGGTCAGTACATCGATCCCATGACCCTGTCCAAGCTGTTCTTCGCCTGAGCGGCGGAGGAGACGACCATGGGCGGATTTTTCGGCACGATCTCCAAGCGGGATTGTGTGCTTGACGTCTTTTTCGGAGTGGACTACCACTCCCATCTGGGTACCCGCCGGGGCGGCATGGCCATCTACGATGCCGCCGACGGGTTCCAGCGCCAGATCCACAACATTGAAAATTCCCCGTTCCGCACCAAATTTGAGCGGGATCTGTCCCAGTTCCACGGCACCAGCGGCATCGGCTGCATCTCCGACACCGATCCCCAGCCGCTGCTGGTGCGCTCCCACCTGGGGCTTTACGCCATCACCACCGTGGGCATCATCAACAACGCCGAGTCTCTGGTGGAGAAGTACTTCTCCGACCACGGCCACCAGTTCATGGCCCAGTCCAACGGCAAGATCAACGAGACGGAGCTGGTGGCGGCACTCATCAACCAGTGCGACACTCTGGTGGACGGCATCCGCCACGCCCAGGACGTGATCGACGGCTCCACCACCATCCTGATCCTCACCCCGGACGGCATCATCGCCGCCCGGGACAAGCTGGGCCGTCTCCCTGTGCTGGTGGGTAAAAACGAGGACGGCTGCTGCGTGTCCTTTGAGTCCTTCGCCTACCAGAAGCTGGGCTATCAGACCTGCTACGAGCTGGGCCCCCGGGAGATCGTACAGATCACGGCGGAGGGCTGCGAGTCCCTCTCTCCCGCCGGGGAGAAGATGCGTATCTGCGCGTTCCTCTGGACCTACTACGGCTATCCCAACTCCAACTACGAGGGGATGAACGTGGAGGTCATGCGCTACCGCAACGGCGAGATCATGGCCCGGGACGAGGTGTCCCGCGGTATGCTCCCCAAGGTGGACTACGTGGCCGGCGTGCCGGATTCCGGCGTGCCCCACGCCATTGGCTTTGCCAACCGCAGCGGCAAGCCCTTTGCCCGCCCCTTTGTCAAATACACCCCCACCTGGCCCCGCTCCTTCATGCCTGCCAACCAGGCCGTGCGCAACCAGGTGGCCAAGATGAAGCAGATCCCCGTCCCCGAGCTTATCGAGG
>OWID01000388.1_pt1 | contig 16727 bp, 8 predicted proteins | sample 1732661 | NCBI WGS metagenome assembly OWID01 (sample SAMN05065739, study PRJEB22554) | human gut metagenome | biome: ENVO:2100002; feature: ENVO:00000062; material: ENVO:00002003 | host: Homo sapiens | place: USA
AAAGAATAGGGAGAGCGTGTAATGCAGGCAATTATTTTAGCTGCCGGAATGGGCAAAAGATTAAAGGAATTAACAAGTAATGCGACAAAGTGCATGGTTGAAGTGAATGGTGAGATGATGATTCATAAAACTTTGATGCACCTTGAAAAGTTAAATTTAAACAAAATTGTGCTTGTTGTAGGATATGAAGGACAGCAGCTGATGGACTATGTTAATTCACTGGGATTAAAGACACCGGTAGAGTACGTTGTCAATGACGTATATGATAAGACCAATAACATTTATTCTTTATATCTGGCAAAGGAATACCTGTTACAGGATGATACATTATTACTGGAATCCGATCTTGTATATGAAGAAGCGGTTATCAGAAAGCTTGTAGACACGCCGTATCCGTCACTGGTGCTGGTAGATAAGTTTGAAAGCTGGATGGACGGAACCTGTATTACGGTTGATGAAGATGACAATATTACGTCATTTGTCAGCAAACGTGAATTTGATTTTACAAAGACAGATGAATATTACAAGACAGTAAATCTTTATAAGTTCAGCAAAAATTTCTCAGAAAAATATTACGTACCGTTTTTGGAAGCATACTGTAATGCAATGGGACTGAACGAATACTATGAACAGGTATTAAAAGTAATCACATTTTTAGGTGATTTGGAAATTAAAGCGGTTAAGTTAAACGGTGAAAAGTGGTATGAAATTGATGATGTGCAGGATTTGGACATTGCAGAATCCCTGCTTGCCGGAAAAGAAGAAAAGCTGGAGAAAATGCAGAAACGTTTTGGTGGTTACTGGAGATATCCGAAGCTGATAGACTTCTGTTATCTGGTAAATCCGTATTTTCCGAATAAGAAGCTGGTTTCTGAAATGCAGACCAATTTTGAACGTCTGCTGGGTGAATATCCGTCAGGAATGGGTGTAAACAGTCTGATTGCCGCAAAGATTTTCGGACTGCATGCAAGCCAGGTGATTGTTGGAAATGGCGCAGCAGAACTGATCAAGTCCCTGATGGAGCGTTTTACAGGCAGACTTGGCATGGCATTTCCTACATTTCAGGAGTATCCGAACAGAAAGGCAGAAAAAGATGTTGTTCCGTATTTTGTAACCAATGACGAATTTCGTTATACTGCTAAAGATCTGATGGATTTCTATGAGGATAAGGATATTGAGGTGCTGACACTGATTAATCCGGACAATCCATCAGGGAATTATATCAGACGGGAAGATGTTTTAAAGCTGTCTGAGTGGTGTGAAAAGAAAAATATCCGTTTTGTTGTTGATGAATCCTTTGTGGATTTTGTCGATGAAGAAGAAACGACGACATTATTAGATGCAGAAATTTTAAAAGCAAATCCGAATCTGATTGTGGTAAAGAGTATTTCAAAATCTTATGGTGTGCCGGGACTGCGTCTGGGTGTACTTGCAAGCAGCGATGAGGAACTGATTGCAGAGATGAAAAAAGATGTTGCCATCTGGAATATCAATTCTTTTGCAGAATTTTATCTTCAGATTTATGAAAAATATGCAAAAGACTATGCCAAGGCAATTGAAAAATTCAAGCAGACAAGAGCTGCATACATCAAGGATTTACAGGCATTGTCCGGTTTAAGAGTGCTGCCGACACAGGCAAATTACGTACTGTGCGAAGTGACTTCCGGTGTTACAAGCCGTAAACTGGCAGAAGACCTTTTAGAGGAGAATATTCTGATTAAAGATTTATCCACAAAGAAGGGATTTGACGGGAAAAATTATATCCGTCTGGCAGTCCGTGATGAAAAAGATAATGCAATTTTAGTTGAAGCATTAAAGAGATATTTATAGGAAGTATCTTGCCGGAGTAAGATGGTCTGCAAATCTTGACAATCCGGGCCATAAAAGGTATAATCAAAGAACCGCGCAGCCGGGGCATTAGCGGCGCCTTGTACCTGCAATCCGCTATAGCAGGGGTGATATCGGGCCGAGGGCAGTTTTCTGTAGAGCTGCCCGGTATAAGTGGTGTTGACGTCTGGGTCTTTCGCAACAGGAATTCATGAACCATGTCAGGTCAGGAATGAAGCAGCATTAAGTGAAACCTCCTGTGTGCCGGAAGGGTGCCTGGGCCGAGCTAACTGTACCGGTAACGTCTGTGGACAGCTGTACGACGTCCGGTGCGCGGTTTTATGATGAGAATTGTTTTCGTCAGCACATATTATATGTAACACATATTACGTGTAACACATAGTATGTGGTGGCTTTTTTTACATTTATAAAGTAAAAGCAGTTCGCAGCGGTATTTTTAGAAAAGCGCCGTCCGTGGCGGCAGAATGAGAGAAAATATGGCATATCAGGCATTATATAGAAAATGGCGTCCTTTGGAATTTGAAGATGTCAAAGGACAGGAACATATTGTTACAACATTAAAAAATCAGATACGGGCAGACAGAATCGGGCATGCGTACCTTTTCTGCGGAACGCGCGGAACCGGTAAGACAACCGTGGCAAAGATTTTTGCAAAGGCGGTCAACTGCGAGCATCCGGTGGACGGCAGTCCGTGCGGGGAATGTCCAACCTGTAAGGCGATTGCCGAAGGGCGTTCCATGAATGTCATTGAAATCGATGCCGCATCGAATAACGGTGTTGACAATATTCGTGAAATCCGTGACGAAGTCCAGTATTCACCGACGGAGGGCAGGTATAAGGTTTATATCATCGATGAAGTGCATATGCTTTCCATAGGGGCATTTAATGCACTGTTAAAAACACTGGAAGAACCGCCTGCATACGTTATTTTTATTCTGGCGACAACGGAGGCACATAAGATACCGGTTACGATTCTGTCGCGCTGCCAGCGCTATGATTTCCACCGCATTTCTATTGAAACGATTGCAGGTCGGTTATCGCAGCTGATGGAAGCGGAACATATCAATGTCGAAGAAAAGGCAATCCGGTATGTTGCCAAGGCGGCGGACGGTTCCATGCGAGATGCGTTAAGTCTGTTAGACCAGTGCATCGCCTTTTACCTCGGACAGGATTTAAAGTATGAAAATGTGTTAGAGGTGCTTGGTGCGGTGGACACGGCGGTATTTGCCGAAATGCTGTCGTACATTTTAAAGGCGGATACGTATGCGTGCATGCAGCTTTTAGAGCAGATTATTATGCAGGGCAGGGATTTAGGACAGTTTGTCAGTGACTTTGTATGGTATTTAAGAAATCTGCTGCTTGTAAAGACAACGGATGATGAAGCGAAGGCGGAAGACATTATCGATGTTTCGGCAGATAATTTAGAGCAGTTAAAAAAAGACAGTAAACAGGTCGATGTCGATACACTTATGCGCTATATCCGCGTGCTGTCGGAGCTGGCAAATGAGCTGAAATTCTCAACACAGAAGCGTATTAAAGTCGAAGTGACACTCATTAAGCTGACGCGTCCGGCGATGGAACAGCGGCAGGATATGGGCGATGTGATAAGCCGCATCACCCTGCTTGAGCAGGAAATGCAGGAAGCCATGGAAGCGTTAAAAAACGGCGTGGCGGCAGGTACACAGGGCATAAGCGGTATGGCAGATATAGCGGGTGCGGCAGGCAATGCCAGCAGCTATGCAGGCATGGCAGTGTCCCAGCCGGTACAAAAGCGCGTAATAGAGGCAATGCCGGAGGATATTAAGCAGCTGGCAAAGCAGTGGGACTCCATTGTCCATTCGATTGAAGAACCGCTAAAGCGCACCCATTTATTAAATTCACATGTAACGCTTGCAGAGGATGGGCAGAGTCTGGAACTGATGACGTCTTCCCCGACAGCCTATGAGCTGTTTTCAAGGGAAGATGACAAGGCAGAACTGGTTGCGCTCATTGAGGAGCGGACAGGAATCCATGTGAATCTGATTGTTACAAAGCTACAGGATGGAGAAGATTTTCAAAATCGATTTACAGATATCAGAGAATCCGTTAATATGGAAATAGAAGTAGATGATAAGGAGGAATATATCTAATGGCAAAAAGAGGTGGATTTCCGGGAGGTATGCCGGGCAACATGAACAATCTGATGAAGCAGGCACAGAAAATGCAGAAGCAGATGGAAACACAGCAGGCAGAGCTGGAAGCAAAGGAATTCAGTGCGGCAGCAGGCGGCGGTGTTGTAGAAGTAACCGTTACCGGTAAAAGAGAGGTTACAAAGGTCAAGATTGACCCGGAAGCCGTAGATCCGGATGATGTAGAAATGTTAGAAGATTTAATTATGGCAGCAACCAACGAAGCACTCCGCAAGTGTGAAGAAGAATCACAGGCGCAGATGTCTAAGATTACCGGAGGACTTTCAGGACTGACAGGAGGCCTGTTCTAATGGACATTTACAGCGGTCATATGAACAAGTTAATAGAACAGCTGTCGAGATTACCAGGGGTTGGGGCAAAAAGCGCCCAGCGCCTGGCATTTCACATTATAAATATGCCAAAAGAAGAAGTTGAGGGACTGGCATCTGCCATGACGGATGCCAAAGCGCATATTAAATACTGTAAAGAATGTTTTACGCTGACAGATGATGAAATCTGCCCGATCTGTGCCAATGAAAAGCGCGACCACAGTACGATTATGGTGGTGGAACAGACACGCGATATGGCGGCATATGAAAAGACCGGAAAGTATGAGGGTGTCTATCATGTACTGCACGGTGCAATCAGCCCGATGCTTGGCATCGGTCCGTCCGACATTAAGTTAAAGGAACTGATGAAACGGCTCGAAGGCGATGTGCAGGAAGTCATCATTGCAACCAATTCAAGTCTTGAAGGTGAAACGACAGCGATGTATATCAGCCGCCTGATTAAGCCGACAGGCATTAAAGTAACCCGCATTGCAAGCGGTGTGCCGGTTGGCGGCGATTTGGAATATATCGACGAAGTGACACTGCTGCGTGCATTGGACGGCAGAACGGAATTGTAGGATACTATGTTAAACGATATTATTACAGAACACAAAGAGCGTATGCTCAATCTCAAAAAATATTATCCTTTTTTTAAGCTGATGGATGTATCCTTTGCCCAGTTTCAGGAAGGCAGATATGAAATGCTGGACATGGGATATATTGTCATGGGGATTCTGCGCTTTTTTATTGAGGAGAATAACTTTAAAGAAAAGGACGTCACTTACCCGGAATATCTGGACTTTATTACATCATTGCTCAAACGGGACTTTGGGCTGAATCTTTCAGCACAGGAATACAAAGAACTTGCCGATTACATTTTCGATAAAATTAAAAATGAAGGCAGACCGTTTACATTTCCATATTATGATCCTATTGAAAAGAAAAAATGTATTTCACGTATCAAGGTACTGGAAAGTGCCATCCGTGACCATACGGTATGGTATTCCATCAGTTCCGATGCAATTGAATTCTATCTGGATACGAAAGAAATTAAAGAAGAAAGCAGAATCAGTGTGCAGCAGCTGCTCTTAGAAAAAATGATACAGGCACAGAATTTTCAGGGCGGCAAAGATGTGATTGTGCGGATTAATGAAGAAGTGGCACGCCTACAGCGCAGAAAAAATGAGATTATGGAATTGCTCGGCAAAGATGTCTTTGCGGGGATTGAAGCGTATGAAGATTTTGTCCATACGGGTATGCGCTGGTTTGATGAAGAAGAAAAGCTGTTTAAGAAAAATAAAGATTTTATCGAGGGTGCGCTTGCAAAGATGGAAGCCGAACCGGTACAGTCGGAGAGCTATTACCGTACTTTAAAGGAGATTTACGAGCTGGACAGCCAGTTACAGATAGCCATGACAAGGCACGGACAGCTTTTATCGGCATGTACACAGATGCAGCAGATGACAGAAGAAGCCGTGAAGCGGGCAAAACTCGGACGGTTAAGAAGCCATATCCATTTTGGGGCGCTTCTGACAGATTTAATCCGCAGCGACAATGCGGGATTGTTAGAACAGCTTTTGTCACCGGTATTACTGCCGCATATAAAGAAGCGGTTTACGCTGGATTCACTTGACGAGGCACTGACCGTGAAGCCAAAGCAGGCAGAAGCGGCGGAGAAAGTAGAAGAAGAACCGCCGCAGGAAATTCAGTTTGCAGATGAAATGGAAGATCAGCGTATTCGTAAAAACTATACATTTTTAATGAATAATCTGCTGGCGGCATTTGAAAAGAGAGATACGTTTACGCTTTCGGAATTTGGCGCGGCAATGAGCAGAATGTATTCGCCGGATATTTTAAAAAATGCGGATTACTATTCCTTTTTTGTCAACCTGTGTCAGAAACAGGAGTATGTCATCGGCGGTCAGACGGAAAACGAGAGTTTTCTCGATGACATTTTAAGCGGCGCATTTGCAGACCGTGAACCGGTACATTTTACGATTACGCCAAAATCCGCAGGAGCGCAGGACGAACAGCCAATGGAACAGTCTGAACTGGTGTTTGAACGGAAGGGAACAAAGTAATGGAAAGCAGAAATATAGAAAAGGCACTGGAAATATCCGCAAAACTGGCGGCGGGGGAAACGGTAAGCGAGCAGGGGACAAATGCTGCCCTGTATCAGGAATACAGTACCAACCCGGAAGTGTATGATATGGTATTGTTGTCGTTAAAGAAAATGGAACTTTCGGTTTATGAATATAATAATTCGCTGTTTGCCGCGCCAAAAGCGCACGGCAGCCTGTTTGGCTACAGCAATGAAGCGCTGCGCCGGGAGCTGGGACTGCGTACCAACGGCGAACTCTATCTGGCGTATTTTATCATCTATAATATTATTATGGAGTTTTATACGGATACCATCAGTGCAACGTATGCCGAATTTGTCCGCGTGGAAGACATTGTCCGCAAGGTGGACGATACAACGGCAGGCATTGTGGATAAGAAAAACGGCTTTGTTTTAAGTGAAATTGAGGAAAACAGCTTTCGCAGCCTTGCGTTAAGCTGGGACAGCCTGCCGGCGGCAACCGTGGAGTTGTCGGAATTAAGGGCGGCGAAGAATTCCAAGTCGGGTTTTGTAAAGCTGGTCTGTAACTTTTTAGTCAGCCAGCAGTTATTAAGTGACAATCAGGAGCGGTACTATCCGACAGACCGTTTCCGCGCAGTTGTTGAAAATTATTTTGACGAATCCAGAGGAAGAATTATGGAATTGTTAGACCAGTCAGGAGAGGAGAGGGACGAACATGCCGCAGATTAACAGAATCCGTGTAAACAATGTAAAATACAATTTCGGTACGCAGTATTACGATGACTTTATGATGCGTTTTCACTGCCGTAACACGATTTATGACCTTGCAAACGGCGGTGGAAAGAGTCTTTTAATGCTGCTGCTGCTTCAAAATGTGATTCCGAACTGTACGCTTGATGAAAAACAGCCGGTTGAAAAGCTGTTCCGTCCGGGCGGCGGCAATACAGTGATCCACTCATTGATTGAATGGAAGTTAGATGCTGCTAACAACGACGGCTATAAATATATGACAACGGGATTCTGCGCAAGAAAGGCAAAGGATACGGAAGCAGACGGCACGGAAGCGGACGGCATATCCGGGCGTTTTTCTGCGGCAGAAGAAGCACCGGCGGGACGTGACAATGCCAGCGTGGAATATTTTAACTACTGTATTTTTTACCGGGAGTTTGGTGAAAACGATATTAAAAATCTGCCGCTGACAAAAAACGGGGAGCGCATTACTTATAATGGTTTAAAGCAGTATCTGCGGGAGCTTGAACATAATGATTTCCACGTTTCGGTAAAAATATTTGACCGAAAGGGCGAATATCAGAGTTTTATCAGCAAGTATGGGCTGTATGAGAGCGAATGGGAAATTATCCGCGGCATCAATAAGACCGAAGGACATGTAAGAACATATTTTGAAACCAATTATAAGACAAGCCGTAAAGTTGTAGAGGATTTATTAATAGAAGAAATTATTCAGAAATCTTTCCACAATAAGCTGGCAGTGGGCAACGACGAAGGTCAGATGGCACAGACACTGCTTGATATTAAGGATACGCTTGCAAGACTGTCAAAGAAAAATGCACAGATTACCAATTATGATAAACAGATGGAGCTGCTCGATGCTTTTTCAGAGTATATTCTGGGATACCGCTCTTTATATGAAGAAAAGGGAAATCTGCGGGGACAGCTGTTAAAGCTGCTTATGCAGTGCAGACAAAATCTGTTGGGATACCGCGCGCAGGAAGAAAAGCAGAAGGACGAACTGCTTCATTTACAGGAAGAATTATTAAAACAGCAGCGCATGATCCAGACTGCAGAAGTGCTTACAGAACAGGCTTCCCTTGCGGGAATGGAAGAACTGATTGCTGCAAATGAGAAGAAGCGGGCATATTTTAAGGAACAGGAAGAACACTTAAAAAGGCAGATGGAAGAAACGGAAAGTCTGGTAGAATACCGCGAATATTTACAGTATCAGAAGCTCTACGATGAACTTTTGGCAGCCATTGCGGCAAACGGACAAACGGATGAAGAACTGACAAAACAGCTCTATGCACTGGCAGCGGTGATTGTGCCACAGCTTGTACAGAAAAAGAATGCTGCTGGTGAAGAATTGCAGAATGCAGAAACACAGTACCGGGCGTGTCAGAAAGAAGCGGCACAGGCAAAGGCAGATTATCAGGAATTACTGGGCGGGGCTGCGGCGGCAGAACAGATTGCAGTGCATACTGCCAAAGAGATTGAACAGGCAGAAAAAGAACTGGGTGCCTGTATGGAAAAGGCAGGAATCCTTGTGATGGAAAAGGCAGGCGAAGAATACAGTGCCTGCACACAGAAAATTAAAGAACAGGAAGAACAGCTTTTACAGACCGAGGGACAGCTTTCACAGGTGGAAGCACTGCTTTCAAAGGGCAGACAGCAGCAGGCATCCTGCCGTGCGCGGATTGAACTGCTGACAGAACAGTTAGGACAGGCGGAAACCAAAAAAGAACAGGAACAGAAAGAAAAGCAGCAGCTTTTACAGTTAAAGGCCGTCTATGGGGAACAGGATACCCGCCGGGCATGCCGCGTTGTATTGGATAACCACCGCAGACTGGAAGCGGAATGTGAGCAGCTTACCGCTGACTGTACGCAGCTTACGCAGTTCCTTGAGAATATGAAGCACGGGATATTCAGTGCGGGCGGAAGACACCGGGAGAAGGTAAAAAGCTATCTTTCAGGACGGTACGGAGAAGATGTAAAAGAAGGCAGCGAGTGGCTTTCGGGGCTTTCGGAAGATGAAAGAAAACAGGTGCTTGCCGCATTCCCATATGCCGAGTATGCATTTATTGTTGAAAACGATTTTTCAAGAATCAAAGAAGACCCGGTGCTTGCGGACTTTGGCAGAAGTGCCTATGTGATTCCGGTATTGTCTGCACAGGCGGCAAAAGCACAGCTTACGGCAGAAAATGAACAGTATGTTGTATATGCCAGAAAGGATATGGCATTTTTAAAGGATGAAAAGCTGCGCGGGCGGGAAGAAAAGCTGGCGCAGGAAGAACTGGCGGCGGCACAGGAAAAACTGGTCAGACTGACCGACAGAAAAGAAATTGTCTGGAATGACTACGTGCGCATACAGGAACTTTCAAAGCTGGAAGAAGAACCGGCAAAGAAAGAGTTTGAAGCGCTGTCTGTGCGTTTAGAGGAACTGCAAAAGGAAGCACAGCGTTTACAGGAAGAAATGGAACAGGAGGAAGCCCTGCGTAAAAAAGGCCGGGAGCGGAAAGCACAGGTGCAGGAAAAGCTGGCACAAAACCGGGAGCGGTATCCATACGTGCAAAAGTGCGCAAAACTGGCAGAGAGTCTTCTTGTACAGTACCGTGAAAAGCAGGAATACACGCAGAGGGCGGCAGATGCAAAGCAGGAACAGCTCTTAAAAGAGCAGGAAATGCAGGCGCAGGAAAAAGCAGAACAGACCGCCTTACAGCGCAAAAATGCACTGGCAGAAGAATATGACCGTCTGCAAAGCCGTCTTGACAAGCGTTATCAGGCATATATAAGCGTGGAAGCCGACGGCGGACAGTCCGCAGGAATTCATGTGCTGCAGTCAGCGGCGGATGGCAGTGCGGTAGCAGGGTTAGCGGATGCTGACGGACATGCGCTGTCATTAGAACAGCTGGAGAACCGCTTTGCGGGAGTGAAAAAGGCATTGGATGAAAAAAATGCCGATGTGCATGATAAAGAAGAATTATTAAGACATTACCGTGCGGCAATGGGAAAATGCAGTACGGCAATTGCACGCCGCCATTTTACAATGGAAGAACTTGCGGCAAAAGAGGCACAGGGAGAAGCTGTCCCAAATCCGGATGATGCGCTCCGTGCGCTTGAGCAGGAACGTGAGCAGGCGGTACAGCAGGAAAAAGCGGCAGCAGAAGAACTGGAAGCGCAGAATGCATTAATGAACCGTCTGCAGGGAAGTATTGCACACGGAAAGAGCCAGATTGAAGAAAAGTACGGTGCTTTTGAAGCGTTTGACTGTGATAACCCGGAGCAGTTCATTGTACAGCATAAAAATTATAAGGACAGCATTGCAGGACAGATCAAAGAACTGGAAAAAGAGCAGAAACGCCAGACAGAAAAAATGCAGGATTTCCTCGTAATGGAAAAGGATTTGTCAAGAATTGTTGCCAAAGCGGGCATTGAAGTGCCGGAAGCGTCAGAAACGGAAAATGCAGATACCATGGCAGGACAGCCGGAGGATACAGACATAAATGTAGCAGATTTTTCGGGCTATGAAACGGTACAGAAAGAATTTGAAAAGCTGTGTGCGCTTGAGGTGCGCAAGCTGGAAGAATTTTTAAAGAAAAAGGATAAGCTGACGGAAGAACTGACGGCATGTGATGCAAAAGAACTGGCATTGGAGATTAAAATGTCGGTTCATGTGCCAAAGGACATTGAAGCCGTTAAGCAGTTAAAGTCCAGACTTTCCGAAACCAATACGCTGATTGCACTGGAAAAAGAGCGCGTATCCAAAGGGATTTCCGATATGGAGCGTATCAAGGATAACTTTGAGAACCGGTGTGTCCAGATTTGCTGTAATATCAAGACGGAACTTGACCGCCTGCCAAAGCTTTCAAGCATTACGATGGATAATGAGGTTATTTCTATTATCGGGCTGTCCGTACCGTATGCCAAGGAATCCGATTATAAGGAAAGAATGGCGGCATACATTGACGAAACGGTCCTGATGGCGGAAAGCTTTGACAATACACAGGAGCGGTTAAAATATATCCGCAACCGGTTAAGCTGGAAACGCCTTTTTGCCGTGATTGTAACCGATATGAACGCCATCCGCGTAAGTCTTTATAAAAGAGAGCGCATGAAAGACCAGAGCCGGTATCTGCGGTATGAAGAAGCAGTGGGTTCAACCGGACAGTCACAGGGTATTTATATTCAGTTTTTAATTGCGGTAATTCATTATATTTCAAGTATCAATGCGCCGGCAGACAGTGCGGGTGTACTGGGCAAGACCATTTTTATTGATAATCCGTTCGGTGCGGCAAAGGATATTTATATCTGGGAGCCGATTTTTAAGCTGTTAAAGACTAACCACGTGCAGCTCATTGTTCCGGCACGAGGTGCAACCCCGGCGATTACGGGAAGATTTGATGTCAATTACATTTTAGGACAGAAGCTTGTACATAACCGGCAGCAGACGGTTGTTGTCGATTACTACAGTCGTACAAAAAATGAGGAACTTGAATATACGCGCATGGATTATGAGCAGGCAGTATTCGACTTTATATAGGCGCTATAGGCAAAAAACGCCTCAACGTTGGCATTTCTTTTTAAAAGAGTTTACAAGAATACTGCGCTGTGATAAACTTGAATAGAATATGTTTAAATCATTTATTTGATATATACAGTAAAGGTGGCGTTTGTTTTGGATAAGTATGAATTTAATATAAAAGTAGATCAAATTAAAAAGCTTGCTGCCAAGAAGTCATTTCAGGAGGCGGCAGCGATTGCCAAGGAAATGAACTGGCAGAAGGTGAAGGACTGGTCCACGCTGGCAACTGTTATTAACGTACAGGAAGCGGCAGGGGATTATCTGGAAGCAAGAGATATGGCAATTCTTGCATACAACAGAAATTTAGGCGGCAGAAAGCTGGTTTATAAGCTGGCGGAGCTGCTCATTAAGCTGGAAGATTTTGAAACGGCAGAGGAACTTTATGAAGAATATGAAAAGATGTCACCGCATGATGTCAATCGTTTTCTTTTGTATTTTGATTTAAGAAAGGCACAGAATGCCTCGGATAATGAACTTGTAGAAATCTTAGAGGACTACAAAGAGCATGAAATTGATGAAAAGTATATGTTTGAACTGGCAAAGTTATATGCCAAAACAGGCAGAAAAGAAGAATGTATCAAGACCTGTGATGATATTGTACTGTGGTTTCAGGACGGACAGTATGTGGAGAAGGCGATTCAGTTAAAGCAGGAATTTGGCGTTGAACTGACCAATACACAGAAAAAAATCTTAAAGGATATTAAGAATCAGAAGCAGGATATAGAAGCAACCAGAGAAATCATGTTTGAGGAACAAAAGCAGCTTGCGGCAATCCAGAGCGATGAAATTGAAGAAGCGGTGGAAGAAGCAGAAAGTGATGCGGACGATGATATTATTCTGCCGGAAGACGATGAAAGTACCCGTGGCATTAAATCTTTCTTTAAGAAGGCATTTCATTCGCGGGCGCAGTCAGAAGAAGATATGCGCGAAATAGGCTATGAAGATGATGACGAATCCGATGATTCCGATACATATGAGAACACCGGTGCGCAGGATACAGAAAAAACACCGGAAGAACCGGTATTTTCAGCGGAAGAATTTGTAAAAGAAAAGACAGTGACGGATACCGCACCAAAAGCAGAAAAAAAGGAAGCTGATACAACGGTGGATTTGTCTGAAAGTATTGACAAGGCATCCTCATCTTTACGTGAACTGATAGAAGATGCAAAGAAGAAACTGGAAGACAGCTGCGGCGATTTATCAGGTAAAGAGGATTCATTCCGGCAGAAGGCTGTAAATACGGTCAAAGAACCGGCAGATGAAGTAGAGATTAAAGTGGACATTCCGGCATATAACAATCCGTATGATACACAAAATTTACAGGCGGCACTCGCTAAAAATTTAAGTGAATTCATGGAGGAAGAAAAAGCAGAGGCAGAGGCACTGCGTCCTCAGCCGGCGAAGCAGGAAGAAACGGCCGGTGAAAGTCAGGAAGATGAACAGATTGAAGGTCAGTTAAGCCTTGCAGACTGGTTAGAAGCGGTCCGTGAAGAAAAATACGGAAAGCAGAATACAAGGGAATTCTCAAAGACAGAGTTGGAAAAGATGTTAGATGAGAAGGACGAAAAGAGTGCGGCATACGAGCGCATTATGGTTGAGCAGAAAGCAGCGGCACAGGCAGCAGGCAAAGCCTTTGATGAAAAAGAAGCAAGCCGCCATGCACACGCACAGGTGATGTTACAGGCAGCAAAGACCGATCTTGCAATCCGCACCGGAAAAGCAACCGTACACTTAGAAGAAGCAGCAGCACAGGATGTCCGTCGTCAGCAGGCAGAGGAAGAAGCAAGAAGAAAAGCGGAGGCCGAAGTACAGATTCAGAGGCGCATGGAAGAAGCCCAGAAAGCAAGAGCCGAGGCAGAAGCCAGACGGTTAGCCGAAGCACAGCGTGCAGCTGAAGAAGCCAAGCGGGAAGCTGCAAAGAAAGCCGAAGCACAGCGTATAGCCGAACAGGAAGCAGCGCAGCAGGCAGAAGCCCAGCGGTTGGCGGAAGAAGCAGCACAAAGAGAACAGGCACAGCGTGCGGCAGAGCAGGAAGCGGCACAAAGACAGCGGGCGGCTGTCAGTGAGGAAGTTTCATTAAATACACAGCAGCTTCCGCCGATGGAAGACCATCTTTCCGATATGAATCCGCTGGAAGCAATCAGCAGTGCAAAGCTTGCCAGTGCCGTACAGCAGGAGAAAGTTTACACCGGCATGGGCGAAGGCACGGAAATTGATGAAGAAAAGAAGTTAAGCGGAGAACTTGCAAAGATTTTCAGAAAATACCGTGAAATGCCGGGACTGGAAAGCCAGCTGGCAGCATATTTTGAAAGCCTTGAACAGGAAATGGCGATTTCAACGTCGCAGATCGGCAATATTATCATTTCCGGTAATTCAAGCTCAGATAAGTCTGATCTTGCAAGAGCCATTGTGCGTGCGGTGAATTACCTGTATCCGGAACACACACGTAAGATTGCAAAGACGACCGGTGACAGTATCAATAACCGTGGACTGGCAAAGGCGATGAATAAGTTAAAAGGCACCGCACTGATTGTTGAAGGTGCGGGGGCAATCCAGCCGAAGCGTATGAGTGAAATGCTGGAATGTCTGGAACAGGATACGGAACGTATGATTGTTATTCTGGAGGATTCGGATGCAGAAATGAATGTACTGCTGAATTTTAACCCGGAAATGACACAGAAGTTTAATCATCGCATCGTGTTAAAACAGTACACGGTCAATGAACTGGTTGAAATGGCAAGAAAATTTGCAAGAAAACGCCAGTATGAAGTCAGTGATGATGCGCTGCTGGAACTTTATTTAAAGATTGATAAATTACGCAATAATGTAGATAATATCCGTATGGATGATATTAAGGAAATTATCAATCACGCAATTGTAAAAGCAGAAAAACGCGGCTCAAAAAGATTCTTTGGCGGTTTAAAGAGAAAACGCAGCGAAAACGGAGATGTTACCATCCTTGTTGAAGCAGATTTTAAAGATTGATAAAAAAAAATAAAAATGCCGGTACAGGCAGCACAATAAGAAATGGAGGAAATGAATCATTATGAAGAACATAGAGGAACTGTCAGTAAATACAATCCGTGTGTTATCAGCAGAAGCGATTCAGAAAGCAAAATCAGGACATCCGGGACTGCCGCTTGGCGCAGCACCGATGGCATATGAATTATGGACAAACCATATGAACCACAATCCGGCAGACCCGGAATGGGCAAACAGAGATCGTTTTGTACTCTCAGGAGGACACGGCTCGATGCTGTTATATTCTTTATTACATTTGTTTGGCTACGGAAATCTTTCTATGGAAGACTTAAAGAATTTCAGACAGCTGGGTTCATTGACACCGGGACATCCGGAATACGGTCATACCGTTGGTATTGAAGCAACGACAGGCCCGCTTGGACAGGGTATGGCAATGGCAGTCGGCATGGCAATGGCAGAAGCACATCTTGCCGCTGTATTTAACAAAGACGGTTACGATATTGTAGACCACTATACTTATGTACTTGGCGGTGACGGCTGTATGATGGAAGGTATTTCATCAGAAGCATTTTCACTCGCAGGAACATTAGGACTGCATAAGCTGATTGTATTTTATGATTCCAACAACATTTCTATTGAAGGAAGCACCGATATTGCATTTACGGAAGACGTAACAAAGCGTTTTGAAGCATTCGGCTTCCAGACACTTGAAGTTAAAGACGGCAACAATCTTGCAGAAATTGCTGCAGCGATTGAAGCGGCAAAAGCAGATACAACCCGTCCGACAATGATTAAGGTCAATACGGTGATCGGCTATGGCTGTCCTGCAAAGCAGGGTAAGGCAAGCGCACACGGTGAACCGCTCGGTGAAGAAAATGTTGCGGCTTTAAAGGAATATTTAGAGTGGCCTTGCAAGGAAGCATTTACTGTTCCGCAGGAAGTATATGATCATTTCAACGAAGCTGCCAAGAAGAAAGCAGCAGTTGAAGATGAATGGAATGCATTATTTGAAAAGTACAGAAAAGAATATCCGGATATGGCAGAAAAATGGGATGCTTATTACAACGGATATGATTTATCAAAGCTGTTTGATTCAGAAGATTACTGGAAGAAAGCAGAAAAACCGGAAGCGACCAGAAGCACATCCGGCAGCATTTTAAATGAAATTAAACAGCTCATGCCAAACCTGATTGGCGGTTCAGCCGACCTTGCACCGTCCAATAAGACAAATATGAAGGATGCCGGTGATTTTTCAAAAGACAATTATGCAGGCACCAATCTGCATTTCGGCGTCAGGGAACAGGCGATGGCGGCAATCGGCAACGGACTTGCACTGCATGGCGGATTAAAGGCATTTGTAGCGACATTCTTTGTATTCAGTGATTATACAAAGCCAATGGCAAGATTGTCCGCATTAATGAATCTGCCGCTGACATTTATCTTTACACATGATAGCATCGGTGTCGGAGAAGACGGACCGACACACGAACCGGTTGAACAGCTTGCGGCATTCCGCTCCCTGCCAAATTTCTGTGTATACAGACCGTGTGACAGAACAGAAACCGCAGCGGCATGGTACCGTGCAGTTACTTCAAAAGACCAGCCGACAGCACTTGTGCTGACAAGACAGAATCTTTCACAGATGCAGGGTTCTTCAAAGGAAGCGTTAAAGGGCGGCTATATCTTAGAGGATTCTAAGAAGGAAGTGCCGGATGCCATCATTATTGCCAGTGGTTCGGAAGTAGAACTGGCAGTTAATGCAAAGGCAGAACTTGCAAAAGACGGTGTGGACGTGCGTGTTGTCAGTATGCCGAGTATGGAAGCATTTGAAGAACAGACAGCAGAATACAAGGAATCCGTTCTTCCGAAGGCATGCCGGAAGAGAGTTGCGGTCGAAGCGCTTTCAGACTTCGGCTGGTACCGTTACGTGGGCTTAGACGGCAAAGTAGTTTCTGTCTCTTATACACATCTCCGAGCCCACGAGACCGGAGCCTATATCGTATGCC
>OWID01000389.1_pt1 | contig 16676 bp, 18 predicted proteins | sample 1732661 | NCBI WGS metagenome assembly OWID01 (sample SAMN05065739, study PRJEB22554) | human gut metagenome | biome: ENVO:2100002; feature: ENVO:00000062; material: ENVO:00002003 | host: Homo sapiens | place: USA
TCTGAAGGAAAATTTGCAAGCAGATGGCGTGCAAAGTCGCCAGACGCTCTTTGTGTGGTATTGCCTTACAGCTGTTCCTTCACCAGTGCGATCAGTTCTGCCACATCTTCCGGCGGGTGCACGGCATAGAGAATGCCGTAGGGAATGGTATATTCCCACTCCACCGGAATCGTCACCAGCAGCGGGTGCACATCACGCCAGCACTCGATCGTGAGAAGCACGTCATCAGTCTGGGCACAATGGTTAAAGACACCCATATCATAATATTGCGGTGTATCCACAATGTGAATCTGCGGGTGACAGACTTCCAAGTCGTGGTGGATCTGATCGTTGATCGCAGAATCCCCACGGGGCACCATCATCAGATTCTGCCCGTACAGGTCGGAGATTTGCAGCTTTTCCTTTTTCGCCAGCGGGTGTCCGGCACGGACGGCAACGCATTTCCGGTACGTACCCAGCTGCAAAAAATGGCAGTGCAGCAGCCACTTTGCAGAATCGCAGACCCCCACCAGAAAGTCAAACTTTTCCCCCAGTGCGGAGATCTCCTGCAAGATCGTGGTGTGTTCGTCCTCAAAAGGCACAATATTCAGCCGGTATTCCGGAAAGTGATCGGATACTTTTCCCCACAAATCCACAAAGGGTTTACAAGGGTTCAAGATCGAAGTGCCCACGCAGAATGTCTTTTCATAGTCAGTCATTCGCTGCTGTGCCCGGCGAATCGCACGGGCAGAATAGTCTATCAGATACTTGGCATCTGCATAGACTGACTCCCCCGCCGGTGTCAGGCGAATTCCCTGATTGGTACGGGAAATCAGCTGCATCTGCAAGTGTGCCTCCAGAGCATTGACTTGTTTCATCACTGCGGTGGGCGACAGATACAGTTTTTCTGCCGCCTTGGTAAAACTGCCGCAGTCTGCCGCACAAACAAACGCTGTCAGCTGTGGATTATACATGTGCACCACCTCATATAAACTTTTGGTTAATACGATTATAACACATCGGGGATTCCCTGTCAAGAGAATTTGCGGTATACTATACCTAAGGAAATACTGCATAAAGCTCGTGCGTAAGATACGTAGTCAGATTTTTCGGCAGATTGCATAGAAATTCCGCAGGCATACTGCCGTATGGCAAGGGATTTCTGGGCAATATGACGGAAAATCTGCAAGCAGATTGTGTGCAAAGCCGTCAGGCGGGCTTTGTGCGGTGCTGCTCTAAATAACGGATTGGCTGGCGGTACAACGGTTTCCTACTTCTACGGATCGCTACAGCCCAAAATCAGGAGGTATGACAAATGGAATTTATTACATTGAATAACGGCGTAAAAATGCCGCTGGAAGGGTTCGGCGTATTTCAGGTACCCGATGCCGCAATTTGCGAACAGGCAGTGACAGAAGCCATTGCCGCAGGCTATCGGCTGATCGACACTGCCGCTGCCTATTATAATGAAAAAGCTGTGGGAGCAGCGATCGCCAAAAGCAATGTTCCCCGCGAAAAATTGTTCATCACCACCAAACTCTGGGTACAGGACGCAAGCTATGAAGCTGCCCAAAAAGCCATTGACACTTCCTTACAAAAGCTGGGGCTGAACTATCTGGACTTATATCTGATCCACCAGCCAATGGGTGATTATGTAGGTGCTTATCGTGCCATGGAAGAAGCATACCACGCCGGAAAGCTGCGGGCGATCGGTGTCAGCAACTTCTATCCGGCACGGCTGGCAGACCTGTGTGAAACGGTTTCCGTGATTCCGGCAGTAAATCAGGTGGAACTGCACCCGTTCTTCCAGCAGGCAGATGCTTTAAAGCTGATGCAGAAATACGGTGTGACACCGGAGGCATGGGGTCCTTTTGCCGAGGGCAATCACGACATCTTCACGCATCCGGTACTCACTGCGATCGGAGCCAAATACGGCAAAAGTGCCGCACAGGTGGCACTGCGTTGGAATGTCCAGCGTGGCGTTGTTGTCATTCCAAAGTCGGTCAAGGCGGAACGTATGGCACAGAACTTCGACATCTGGAATTTCACCTTGTCGGCAGAGGATATGGCAGAGATTGCAAAGCTGGACATCGGACACAGCGAAATCGTAGACCATAACAATCCGGACTTTGTAAAAATGTTGCACCAGCTGAAGGTGCATGACTAAGGAGAAATCTTCCATGAAATACACCAAAAAAACCGCATTTGAAGCAGCTGATGCATTCGGCATCGGTGCTCCCAACGACACATACGCCCAGTATTTTATCGGGCAGTCGTTTCTGAAACCCCTGACTGAACCGGAGAAGACACCGGTTTTTCTGGCAAACGTAACCTTTGAACCGAGATGCCGGAACAACTGGCATATTCACCATGCCACCAAGGGCGGCGGACAGATCCTGATCTGCACTGCCGGAGAGGGCTGGTATCAGGAGGAGGGCAAGCCTGCCGTCAGCCTGAAAGCCGGCACAGTAATCACCATTCCGGCAGAGGTCAAACACTGGCACGGTGCCAAAAAGGACAGCTGGTTCAGCCACATTGCAGTGGAATGCCCCGGCGAAAACTGCAGCAACGAATGGTGCGAGCCTGTAAGCGATGCAGAATACGAAAAATTGGAAAACGCTGAATAAAGGAAGGAATACCAGATATGGCTATCAAACAAACCGCAGGCAGAGATGCCTTGGGCGAATTCGCCCCGAAATTTGCAGAACTGAACGACGATGTACTCTTTGGCGAGGTCTGGTCGCGGGAAGAAGAACTCTCCCTGCGGGACAGAAGTCTGGTCACTGTTGTTTCTCTAATCGCCATGGGACTGACAGACAACTCTTTCCGGTATCATCTGGAATCCGCCAAGAAGAACGGCATTGCCGCATCTGAAATGGCAGAGATCATCACTCATGCGGCATTCTACGTTGGCTGGCCGAAAGCGTGGGCAGCGTTCCGCATGGCAAAGGAGGTCTACGGCGAATGAAACTGCTGATTTTGTTTTACTCCTACGGCGGCAACACCCGCCAGATCGCCAAGCTGGTACAGCAAGAAACCGGCGGTGACCTCTGCGAAATCGAAATTGCAACACCCTACACCGGCAGCTACAACGACGTGGTCGAGCAGGGACAGCGGGAAGTCAACAGCGGTTTTACGCCAAAGCTGAAACCCGTTTCCGCAGACCTGAAAAATTACGATACTGTGATACTGGGCACGCCGGTCTGGTGGTACACCTACGCACCAGCAATGCGGACACTGCTCCAGAGCAGTGACTTTTCCGGCAAAGTGATCTATCCATTTGCCACGAATGGCGGCTGGCTGGGGCACACATTTGCCGACATTGCCGAAGCCTGCCCCACAGCCACGGTAAAGGCAGGGCTGAATATTCGATTCAACGAAGACCGTCTGGTCACACCGGAGGCTGAGATCCTGCGGTGGATAAAGGGCATTTCGGAGAAGTAAAGGAAACACTGAATAAAGGCAGTGCTATACAAAACAGTGTAAGACAAAACCCGACTTCTGCAGCTGTATGCAGAGGTCGGGTTTTTAATTGCGGATATGCTATAAAAGAATCACTTTGCCAGAATTTCTTCCCACGATTTCTGCATGCCGGCTCCGTGAAGTGCCACGTAATAGAGCATGTAGTAGATGTCCGTGGAATCTACCGTGCCATTGCCGTCCACATCTGCGGCAGCGATCTGCTTGGCACTCAATTCACCGTCATTGCCTACAGCAATGTTTGCCACATAGTACAAAACATAGTAGATGTCGGTGGAATCAACATCACCATTCTTGTCAATGTCGCCGGCAACTACATCGGCAGGCTTTGTCACAGTGCCGTCAGCAAAATGAATCGCAGCAGTTACTAAGAAGTAATTGTCATAATTATCAGTGGAATTACCGCCAGTGATTGCAATTGCATTCCACTGTTCCGGCGTTCCCGCATAGTAAACGTCTGACAAGTTCATACAATTGCAAAAAACAACTTTTCCTATAAAGGTTACACTTTTTGGAATAGAGATGCTGGTCAAACTATAACAGCCATAAAAAGTTGCTTCGTCAATACTGGTTACACCCTCCGGAATCGCAATTTCTTTCAAAGTCATACAGCCATTAAACGCAAATGAGCCAATACTGTTCACACTGTCCGGAATAGAAATTTCTGTCATTTGATCACAGTACGCAAAAGCACCTCCTGCGATGCTGGTTACCCCATCTGGAATTGTCACCTTGCCGGAACACTGGTCACGATCCACATCAACTAAAACATGGTTGATGATCACAAGCGGATTTTCATCATATCGATACGTTACCCATGCAGTATTCGCAAAGACTGACTCTCCAAAAAACGTAACCGAATCCGGAATTGTAATATTTTTCAAATTTCCACAGTCAGAAAAAGCATAACTGCCAATACTGGTGACACTATCCGGAATCACAACGCTCGTCATATGATTTTCCCAAAAAGCAAAACCACAAATACTTGTTACATCATTCGGTATGACAATTTCTTCCTCAGTACAAGTCGTTCCGTCCAGCAAAATACCGTTTACAATTACCAGAGGATTTTCTTCCTGTCTTGCAGCCAGCCAAGGCGTATTCACAAAAGCATTTCCGCCAATGCTGGTCACACTGCTTGGAATTGTAATCTCTGCCAAACTCGTGCAACCATCAAAAACACTATATCCGATATTTGCTACGCTATTCGGAATGATGACACTCGTCAAACTCGTGCAGCCAAAAAAAGCACTATCTCCGATACTCGTCACCGTTTTCCCGTCAATCTCTGCCGGAATTTCCAAGTCCCCTGCCGCATCATTTTCACAATCTGTAATTTCTACAGTGTCCTCGGCATTGACAGCATAGGTCAGCTGCGTTGTTCTTGTTCCCACCGGAACTGTCACTGTGTACGCAGTATCATTTTCCGCTGCACACACCGGCATCACCGCACTGACACTTCCCAGCACACCCTGCAAGCCGGATACGCCTGCACAGCCCAGACAGAGCATGCCGGCTGTAACCGCTGCGAGCACTTTTTTCCATAACTTCATTTTCATTCCTCCGTTTCTATTCTATTGCAAAACATCTGCATTTTTATTATAGCACACATGCTTAAAAAAGTCAATCCACTTTTCAAAAATTTCCATTTTTGCTTTTACCTTGACGAACCGCTGTGAATATGCTACAATACAGATAAAAGCAACCACCACAACAGAGAAAGGACGCATCATGGATCCACAGACACAACCACAAAACAATAACACTCCGCAGCAACCAAATCAACCACCGCAAAATGGCTACCCCTATCAACAGCCTTATGGACAGCCACAAAACGGCTACTCCTACCAGCAGCAGCCTTACGGACAGCCACAAAGCGGCTACCCCTATCAGCAGCAGCCTTACGGACAGCCACAAAACGGCTACCCCTACCAGCAGCAGCCTTATGGGCAGCCACAAAACGGCTACCCCTACCAGCAGCAGCCTTACAGACAGCCACAAAACGGCTACCCCTACCAGCAGCAGCCCTATTTCCCGCCGGCACAGCCGCCCAAGCAGGGGGCAGGACGTGTGGCAAACTTTTTCTTTTCCCTGCTGCCAATGCTGAGTTTTTTCGCCATACAGATCTTTGCTTCTTTTGTGATGATCTTCCTCATGATTTTCGTTGCCCTCTGCCGTACTGACGGCAACATGCAGGCAGTCCTGCCGTATTATGAAAGCATCGTCTATAGCAGCGTTCCGACCGCCACGGCACTGTCGCACCTGCTGGCAGCCATCGTCTTTGCGTTCTGGTATCGGTTCAGCTTCCGGAAGCCACGTCCCGCCATACGGGAAACCACACAGAAGCTGAAGCCGGAGCCGATTCTCATGGCACTGGGACTGGGCATTCTCATGTCTGTTTTCAGCAGCGGCACCTCCGGCATCGAAAGCCTGCTGTTCCCGCAAATGGTCAAGGACACCTACGAAATGATGGAGCGTTCCGGCATCGGCACCAATGGTCTGGTCATCTTTGCTACTGTCTGCCTTGCTCCCATTGGAGAGGAACTGGTTTTCCGCGGACTGACCATGAAATATGCAGAAAAAGCATTCGGGCGGTTCTGGGCAGCCAATCTGCTGCAGGCGTTTCTGTTCGGCGTGATACACATGAACTGGGTACAGGGCGTGTATGCATTCTTCGGCGGACTGGTGCTGGGCTGGGTCGCTCACCGCTATCGCTCAGTGGTATTCTCCATGCTGATGCACTTTGCTGTCAACAGCTTTTCCACGTTCGGCGGGGACTATCTCCTCGGCTGGATCCCGCTGAACTTTATCACTGCTACCCTGCTGGTGGTAATTCCTGCGGCAATTGCAATCGGTCTGATCGCATGGCGAAATGATGCCGCGGAGAAAGCTGCCCCGTCCGGCGGAACACTGCCGCCGCAGGGACAGTGCTAACAAACCACAATATTTCCGAAACCGGTTTCTGTAGATACAGGAGCCGGTTTTTTGTATGGACAGCACTGCGGAATCCATTGACTTTCCTTTTGCTTCATGCTATAATGAGAACACTGCAAAACGTCAATATGCAGTGTCCTCAAACGCAAAAAGAAATGGAGAATACACATGAAATTATGGAAAAAAGTTCTGGCAGCAACGGCTGCCAGTGCATGTTGTCTGAGCTTTGCCCAAGTATCCGGATTCCAAAACCTGCTGCAAACTGCTGAACCGGTGTTGTCGGCAAGTGCAGCTTCCGGCACTTATGAAGATTTGACCTATTCTGTCAACAGCAGCGGAGAAATCACCATTACCGACTGCGACAAAACGGTAACTGCTGTGGAAATTCCGGCAGAGATCAACGGCTGCCCTGTAACCAGTATTGAAGATGCAGCCTTTCGGTGGTGTTCTAATCTGACTGATATTACCATTCCGGAAAGCATCACCTATATTGGCAAAGAGGCGTTTTCCTATACCCCGTGGCTGAAAGCACGACAGGCGGAAAATCCACTGGTAATTGTCAATCATATTGTTATCGACGGACAGACCTGCACCGGAGATGTTGTCATACCTGACGGGGTGACCAGTATTGCCAACTATGCCTTTTCTTCCGACTTGGGACTCGCAACCGCCTGCTCTACACAAATGACCAGCGTCACCATACCCGACAGCGTGACACGCATTGGTTCCTCTGCCTTTTCCGGCTGCAAGGGGCTGCTCCGTGTCGTACTGCCGAAAAGTATTACCACCATTGAAGTGGCATCTTTCTATCAGTGCTCCAGCCTGACCACGCTCACCATTCCCCAAGGCGTGACCACGATCAAAAGCAACGCCTTTGCCGCATGCACCGGACTGACCGGTCTGTGTCTGCCGGACAGCCTGACAAAAATAGAAAACTGGGCGTTTGCTTCCTGCTCCAATCTAACCCGCATCACCGTCCCCGCAAGTGTGACCAGCATGGGAGAATCTATATTCCGAGAATGCAGCGGGCTGACCATTCGGGGATATGCCGACTCCACTGCCCAGAGATACGCCGAAAAATACAGCATCGCCTTTGCTGACCTGAACAATCCTGACACCCTGCTGGGTGATGTGGACAACAGCGGCAGCATTGATTCCACGGACATCTACTATGCCCTGTTCCACGTGGCAAATATTGCGGTAGGCAATGACAGCGGGCTGGAAATACAGCAGATCGCTGCCGCAGACATAGACTGCAACGGGGCAGTGGATTCTACCGACATCTACTACCTGCTGTACTACGTGGCACTCCACGGGGCAGGACTTGACAAGTCGTGGAGCGAGGTACTGGCGAAGTAATCCACACAGAGAAAATCCTTCTGCAACAAAAAATTCATTGACAAAACCAGTAAAATCGCATATAATAATAAGGAAATACTGTTGCACAGTATGATTTGTGCATACAGGCAGATGATAAGAACAACGCAGCAGTGAGAGTATCTCCGGCAGCGGTGTGCAGAGAGCATTGGGTCGGTGAAACAATGTCCCGCACCGGAGGGAAGTGCAACTGCGACGGGAATCCGAATTTTTCGTATTCCCCGTTGGCATGGGGAACGGCAGTTTCTGTGTAAGATCGCCCGAAGTATCCGTGTCCGGCCTGCCCCGTTATCGGCATGGGAACTGATTTTTTGCGTAATTGCGTAATAGAAAACCAGTTCCAAGGGATTTTCTCTATAGAAAAATCCCGTTGAGTGAGAAATCAGAGTGGAACCGTGGAATATTTTTTCCGCCTCTGGAAGTGTATGAAAAACGCACTTGCAGAGGCGTTTTTTTACCCCTGCAAGTACCGACAATTTTAGGAGGTGACATGGGAAGATGTTTCGACAGCTTCGGGAAGATATTGCCATTGTCAAAGAGAAGGACCCTGCCGCACGCAGCAGTCTGGAGATTCTGCTGACCTATTCCGGTCTGAAAGCAGTCCGCAGCTACCGGCGTGCCCACTGGTTTTATCAGCATAAATGGTTCACCATTGCCCGCATCATATCCCAGCGGGCACGGCACAAGACCGGCATCGAGATTCACCCCGGTGCACAGATCGGAAAAGGGCTGTTCATCGACCACGGCATGGGTGTCGTGATCGGGGAAACCACCGTGATCGGTGACAACTGTCTGCTGTATCAGGGTGTCACACTGGGCGGCACCGGCAAAGACAAGGGCAAGCGGCACCCCACACTGGGCGACAACGTCATGGTGGGTGCAGGTGCCAAGGTGCTGGGGCCGATCAACATCGGCAACAATGTCAAGGTGGCTGCCAACGCCGTTGTCCTGAAAGACATTCCTGACAACTGTACCGCCGTAGGCGTTCCGGCGAGAATCGCCCGCATGGCAGGACAAAAGGTTCAGCAGCAGGATCTGGATCAGATCCACATTCCGGATCTGACCATGGAGGACATCACCATGCTGAAATCCGCAGTGACCTGTCTGCGGACGGAGATGTCTAAGCTGGAAAAACAGGAACAGACGGAGAAAACGGAGGAATGATCCATGCAGTGTGTGGTATTTGATATGGACGGCGTGCTGTTTGACTCCGAAGCGTTGGTGCTTCAGTGCTGGGAACAGACGGCGAAACTCCACGGAATTCCGGAAATACAGGAGATCTGCCACCGGTGTCTGGGCAGCAATGCCGACATGGCCCGACAGATGTTTCTGGAGAAATACGGAGCCGATTTCCCCTACGACACATACAAGGCGGAGATGTCCGCAAAGTACTGGGAGAACGTGGAAGCCGGCAGGTTGGAACTGAAATCCGGTGTGCGGGAAATGCTGACGGCACTCCGTGCCCACGGCTGGAAAACCGGCATCGCCTCCTCCACACGGGCAGTGATAGTTCGGAAAGAGATGCAGCATTTCGGCTTGGAACAGATGTTCGATCAGATCATCGGCGGCGACATGGTGCAGCACAGCAAGCCGAATCCGGAGATTTACCAGACTACCTGTCGGGAACTGGGCGTACTGCCGGCAGAGGCTTATGCGGTGGAGGATTCCTACAACGGGATTCGCTCCGCCGCAGCAGCCGGCATGCAGGCGATCATGATTCCCGACCTGCTGCCGCCCACACCGGAAATGAAACAGCTTGCGGCAAAAATTTTCCCGTCTATGGGAGAGTTTCAACAATTCTTGTTTGGATAAGCCAAACCGGAACGGCACTGCCGTTCCTACATAATGTGCATATATTATATAATAGTATAAAGGAGCAGAACGGTCATGCAGATCTATAACACGCTGACACGAAAAAAAGAAGAACTCGTCCCCATGACAGCGGGGCACATGGGCATCTATGCCTGCGGTCCTACCGTCTACAACTATATCCACATCGGCAATGCCCGCCCGATCTGTGCATTCGATGTGCTGCGGCGGTATCTGAAGTACCGCGGCTACACGGTCACCTATGTGCAGAACTTCACCGATGTAGACGACAAGATCATCAAAAAGGCAAACGAAGAAGGCACCACTGCGGCAGAAATTGCCAAGCGGTATATTGCCGAGTACAAGACCGATGCCCACGGGCTGAACGTCATGGACGCTGATGTACACCCCACCGTCACCAGCTGCATGGATCTCATCATCGACATTGTAAAAAAGCTGGTAGACTCCGGTCATGCCTATGCCGCTGCCAACGGAGATGTTTACTTCCGCACTTCCTCTTTTCCGGAATATGGCAAGCTGTCCGGTCAGCCTATTGAAGAATTGCAGGCTGGTGCCCGCATCGACATCAACGACGGCAAGGAAGAACCGCTGGACTTCGCCGTGTGGAAAGCTGCCAAGCCGGGCGAACCCTACTGGGAATCGCCGTGGGGCAAGGGCAGACCGGGCTGGCACATTGAGTGCTCTGCCATGTCCTGCCATTATCTGGGCGAAACCTTTGACCTCCACTGCGGCGGTCAGGATCTGATCTTCCCCCACCATGAAAACGAAATCGCACAGAGTGAAGCTGCCAACGGCAAACCCTTTGCCCACTACTGGATGCACAACGGCTATATCAACATCGACAACAAGAAAATGTCCAAGTCGCTGGGCAATTTCTTCACCGTGCGGGAAGTGGCAGAGCAGTACGGCTATGAAGTCATTCGCTACATGATGGTGCAGGCACACTACCGCAGCCCCATCAACTACTGCAAGGAACTGCTGGACGCCTGCAAGGCATCTCTGGAACGGCTCTATGTCTGCCGCGACACACTGGATCGTGCCATTGCTGCGGCAAAGTCCGGCGAGATCTCCGCTGAAGCAACGGAAACTTTCGCCAAGCGGAAAGAACAGTTCATCACTGCAATGGACGACGACCTCAACACCGCAGATGGCATGACTGCGATCTTTGAACTGGTACGCGACCTGAACCGCATGAGTGCAGATGCTTCCACCTCCAAGGAGCAGCTGGAAGCCGGTGCAAAGCTGTTTGACGAGCTGACTGGTGTCATGGGCTTGCTGTACAACCGGAAACAGGCTGATACAATTCCGGCAGAAGTCACCGCACTGGTTGAACAGCGGCAGGCTGCCCGCAAGGCAAAGGACTTCGCCGAAGCAGACCGTCTGCGGGACAAGATCGCTGCACTGGGCTATGCAGTACGGGAAACCAGACAGGGCACTGAAATCACCAAGATCGACGCGTAACTGCGTGAGAATCCACTCCGGAAAGGAAAGCTATGGCACTCAAAAACCATAAAAAGACCATTACCCGAATTTTTATCCTGCTGGTTGTGATGACGCTGATCTGCATGGGCGTGTTCGCCTGCACCAACTATCTGGAGCAGCAGAGCAAGGCGTTTGTGGACATGAGCAAGGTGCAGCTGATCCAGTTGGACGAACCGGAATCAGACGCTCCTGCCATGAAGATCACTACCACTGCCGGCACGATCGTGGCAGAACTGTTTCCGGAACAGGCACCGGCGTATGTAAAGCAGTTCACCGAACTGGCAGAATCCGGATACTATGACGACACCTATGTGTTCTCGGTGGAAAAGGGTGTATACTTCGAAGCAGGCAGCCCCAATGCAGACGGCTCGCTGGACAGCGATGCAGACGGCACCTATGAAAAAGTAGAACGGGAAACCAGCGGCGATCTCTGGCCGTTCCGCGGGGCATTCTGCGTGCCGACGACCTCCAAGGAGGGCAACATTTTAGACCGCTTCACCGGCAGAATGACCTCCTACTGCGGTACCCGCTTTGTAGTGTGCAATTCTATCGTTTTCGATGATTCCACCAAAGAGGAGTTGCAGTCGGTTTCCGAAAATGCAGAAAAAATCAATGATGCATTTCTGGAACGCGGCGGCGTGCCGAACTACTCCCAGCAGATGACTGTCTTTGCACAGGCTTACGGGGACGAAAGCTTCGATACCATTGACAAGATCACAGAAGCAGCGACCCAGCCTGCCGCTACGGAGGGCGGCTACACCCCGCCGGAAGATGAAATCCGCATCCAGACCATTGAGATCGGCACCTATGGTGAATTTGCAGACACCGCCGAAAGCACAAAAAAATGACGGGAAATCTTTCGTTTTTGAAAAATACATATTTCCCCTTATGGATTCCATACAAACCAGTTTTCACACAGGAGAACATTTCCGTCGATACTTCCAAATAACGCGAAAAAAGTTTGGTTTTTACTTTACAAAGTATCAGAATTCGTGTATAATAAAGAAGATAGCATGCAAACTATGTTTGTATGCTCACCGGAGAATCGCTCCGGAAATGGAAGTCAACCGGCAGCAGTTTTCACTGCCGGAAACAGTGCGGCATGCTTGCATGTCAATGACACGTGCCGCACGAAATCGTGGAACGGGGACGACCTGCGACAAGCTGCTGCGGGAATGTCCCTGATGTGCCGCCGTATCTGGGTGATACCGGTTCCTTTCCCGATGTCATCACAGCAATGGACAATTGGGTGGCACAGAAAAAAGGAGAGACGAAATTGGATAAATTTGTCATTCACGGTGGGCATCGGCTCACCGGCGAAATAGAAGTCAGCGGAGCAAAGAATGCAGCAGTCGCACTGATCCCTGCCGTGCTGCTCTCTGATGAGCCTTGTGTTCTGGAAAATGTTCCGGACATCAGTGATGTATCCATCAGCCTGCAGATCATGAGCGAAATGGGTGCAACCGTAGAGTATCTGACCAAGACCACCGTCCGCATTTCAGCGGCAGGTCTGACCAATTATTGTGTGCCCTATGAGAGTGCACGAAAAATGCGTGCATCGTATTATTTTCTGGGTGCACTGCTGGGACGCTATGGCAAGGCGAGAGTTTCCATGCCCGGCGGCTGTCCGTTGGGCGACCGCCCCATTGACCAGCATCTGAAAGCATTTGCGGCACTGGGTGCCAAGTGCAACATTGAACACGGCATGGTAGATCTGGTGGCAGACCAACTGACAGGCAATCAGATCTACTTAGATGTGGTTTCCGTTGGTGCCACGATGAATGCCATGCTGGCAGCAGTCCGTGCCAAGGGTCTGACTGTCATTGAAAACGCCGCCAAGGAACCGCACATCGTCGATCTAGCGAACTTCCTGAACTCCATGGGTGCAGAGATCATGGGTGCAGGTACCGATGTCATCAAGATCCGCGGCGTAGAACGGCTGCACGGTGCAGTGTATTCCGTCATTCCGGATCAGATCGAAGCGGGCACGTTTATGATCGCTGCCGCCGCCACCAAGGGCGACGTGCTGGTGACCAATGTCATTCCGAAGCATCTGGAGCCGATCACCAGCAAAATGCGGAAGATCGGTGTCAATATCGAGGAATTTGACGACAGTGTTCGGGTATGGGTAGACGGTCCGCTGGTGCGTACCAACGTCAAGACCATGCCGCACCCCGGCTTCCCCACAGATATGCAGCCGCAGATCACCACCCTGCTGACACTGGCAGAGGGTACCAGCATCATCACAGAAGGTGTCTGGGAACAGCGGTTCCGCTATGTGGACGAACTCCGCCGCATGGGTGCAGATATTTCCGTGGACGGCAAGGTTGCCGTAGTAGAGGGTACCGGAAAACTTACCGGTGCACCGGTGAAAGCCTGTGATCTCCGTGCAGGAGCTGCCCTGATCGTGGCAGGACTGGCTGCACACGGCGTGACCGAGATCGAGGACATCTATCACATCGAACGCGGATACGCCAATCTGGACGCAAAGCTGCGGCAGATCGGTGCAGATATTCAGAAGGTTTCCGATCCGGCAATACCAGCGAAACTGAAAGAAGCACTCTAAGCCAAAACATCATTCAAATGCAAAAAGCCGTCAGCTTCGTTGGCGGCTTTTCTTGTGGAAAAGAGGAGATCTGATCTTGTCGAAATTTTATTCTCTGTTCAGTTCCAGTAAGGGCAACGCCTCCTTTATCGGCAGCCCTGCCGGCGGCATGCTGGTCGATGCCGGAGCCACCTGCCGTAAACTGGTGCAGTCGCTGGAGGCTCACGGGCTCTCTGCCGAAGCTGTGCAGGGAATCTGTATCACCCACACCCACACCGACCACATCAAGGGGCTGCGGGTATTTCTGAACCAGCACCCCGTACCAGTTTACGGAACGGCAGAAACGCTGGCACAGTTGCGGGTGCTGGACAAATTTCCCCAGAACGCCGACCTTCGGGAGATTCTTCCTGCGGAAACCATACATACCGACACCGCAGCCGTAACTGCATTTGCCACCATGCACGACTCCCCCGGCAGCTGCGGCTATCGCTTTGAACTGTCAGACGGGCAGACCTGTGCCGTGTGCACTGATCTGGGCTGTGTGACACCGGAAGTGAAAAAGGGCGTATACGGAGCCGATCTGGTGCTTCTGGAGGCAAACTACGATCCGAGCATGCTGCGAAACGGTCCCTATCCGGAAATGCTACAGGAACGTATTCGCGGAAAGTACGGGCATCTCTCCAACGGGGACAGTGCCGGTATGGCAGAGGCTCTCATTGCACATGGCACCACACGGCTGATTCTGGGGCATCTCAGCGAAAACAACAACACCATGCCGCTGGCACAGCAGACGGTACTGGAGCATTTGCAGGAACAGGGCATGCGGCGAAATCAGGACTTCCTGTTGCAGGTTTCCTCGCCGGAAGGATTGAAACAGGCGGTGATCTTCTGATGCAGACGATACAAATCATAGCACTGGGAAAGTGCAAGGAAAGCTACCTGCGGGAAGCCTGCAAAGAATACGAAAAGCGGCTGTCCCGTTTCTGCCAGTTGCAGGTGACAGAACTGGAGCCGGTTCCCCTACCCCAGAACCCCTCGGAAAAGGAAATTGCGGCGGCTCTGGAAAAAGAAGGGGCAGAACTGCTGAAACGTACCAAGGGCTTTTGCATTGCCATGTGCATCGAAGGCAAACAGCTGGACAGCACCGGACTGGCGAAGAAGCTGGAACAGGCGGCACAGGGCGGCGAGAACGGTGCCGTCACATTTCTGATCGGCAGTTCCTACGGACTGGCTGATGCAGTAAAGCAGCGGGCAAATTTGCGGCTGTCCATGTCCGCCATGACGTTCCCCCACCAGCTGGCACGGGTAATGCTGCTGGAACAAATCTACCGGAGTTATCAGATCTTATCCGGCACCAAGTATCATAAATAGGAGTGATTTTTCATGCAGAAAGCAATGACCATCGCCTATGCAGTAGGCAAAAATCTCTATCTGAATATTACCAACCGCTGTCCCTGTGCCTGTACGTTTTGTATCCGCACCATGTGTGACGGAGCATACGGTTCCGACCCGCTGTGGCTGGATCACGAACCGTCTATGGAAGAGATTCGGGCAGCACTGGACAAAGAGGACTTGTCCCATTATCAGGAAGTGGTATTCTGCGGCTTCGGCGAACCTACCGAACGGCTGGAAACCCTGTGCGAAACCGCAAAGCTGCTGAAAGCCCGCGGTGTCAAGACCATTCGCATCAACACCAACGGACTGTCTGACCTGATCCACGGCAGAAAGACGGCGGCAGACCTGAAAGGACTGGTGGACATTGTATCCGTCAGCCTGAACGCCGGCACAGAAGCGGAATACCTGAAAGTCACACGTCCGAAATACGGTGCGGCAGCCTATCCGGCAATGCAGCAGTTTGCACTGGACTGCAAGCAGTACGTGCCGCAGGTGATGTTCAGCGTGGTGGACATTCTGCCGAAGCCGGAACTGGAAGCAGCACAGCAGCTGGCAGACCGACTGGGGATCCACCTGCGAATCCGCCAGTTTGACGATGCAGCGACCCGCCGGAACGGTTAAGAGAACATTTATCATTTACGGAAACACTGAATAAAGAGGCAGTACCAGATCTGGTGCTGCCTTTATTATTTTCTGCACACCTGAAACATTTTCTGAAAACCGGTGTATATATCAGTGAACGTTCAAAAACGAGGTGATAACATGGAAACCGATTGGATTCGCCGCCTGAAACAGGACGACGAAACCGCACTCTGCGAGATCATCGGAAAATACACCGGCTATGTCTATACCATTCTCCGAAACTTTTCCCACGGCACCCTGCCGCAGGAGGACCTGGAGGAACTGACAGCAGATGTGTTCCTGCGGCTGTGGAACAGCCGGAACCGTCTGCGGGACGGCAGCGACCTTGCCCCGTATCTGGCGGCGATCGCACGAAATGGTGTGAAAAACCGCTTTCGCATGCTGGGAAAACAGCCGCCGGTGCGGCAGTCCTACGAAGATCTCACACTGTCCGATGCCAAAGATCTCTGCGGCGATGCAGAAATGGTGGAGATGATCGCCTGTCTTCTCCGTGCACTGGACAGCCTGTGCGAACCGGATCGTTCTCTGATGATACGGTTTTATTTCTATGGAGAAAAAACCTCTGCACTTGCAAAGGCATATCACATGACAGATGCCGCGGTACGGCTCCGGCTGCACCGCAGCAGAGGGAAACTCCGGAAGCTGATGACAGAAAGGGGTTTTGACCATGTCGAATGAAACCAACTGGCTGAAAGACTTACCGCCATTCCAGCCTGACGAAGACTCCCAGCGTGCCGAACGCGTGCAAAAGCGTGTGCTGCAAAAGCTGGACGAACCTGTAGAAAGTGAGGAAATCGCTATGAAACCGAAAATGACACTCCGCCGTATCCGCCCTCTGATCTTTGCCGCCGCTGCCGTGGCTGTGGGAGCCGTGTCCCTGATTACCGCAAATGCCGCCACCGGCGGAGAACTGTTCTCGAAGCTTTCCATTTACCTCAACGGCGAGAAACAGGACTATGATGTGGCTGTCTCTTATACACATCTCCGAGCCCACGAGACCGGAGCCTATCTC
>OWID01000397.1_pt1 | contig 16536 bp, 14 predicted proteins | sample 1732661 | NCBI WGS metagenome assembly OWID01 (sample SAMN05065739, study PRJEB22554) | human gut metagenome | biome: ENVO:2100002; feature: ENVO:00000062; material: ENVO:00002003 | host: Homo sapiens | place: USA
GCGGAGCGGTCCACCTTGGTGGGGTCCTTGCCGGAGAAGCAGCCGCCGCCGTGGGGGGCGCTGCCGCCGTAAGTATCCACGATGATCTTGCGGCCGGTGAGGCCGGCGTCCGCCGCGGGACCGCCCTTGACGAAGCGGCCGGTGGGGTTGATGTAGTACTTGGTGTTCTCGTCCAGCAGGCTTGCGGGGATGACCACCTTGGCCACCTGGTCGATCATATCCTGACGGATCTGCTCCAGCGTCACATCGGGGTTGTGCTGGGTGGAGATGACCACCGTATCCACGCGGACGGGGCGGTTGTTCTCATCATACTCCACGGTGACCTGGCTCTTGCCGTCGGGCCGCATGTAATTCAAAAGGCCGCTCTTGCGCACCTCAGCCATACGCTTGCACAGCTTCTGGGCAAGAGACAGCGGCAGGGGCATCAGCTCCGGCGTCTCATCGCAGGCGTAGCCGAACATCATGCCCTGGTCGCCGGCACCGTGGCCCAGCTCCGCATCGGCGTTCTCCTTGCTCTCCAGGGACTTGTCCACGCCCAGGGCGATGTCTGCGGACTGCTCGTCGATGGAGGTGATGACGCCGCAGGTATCGCAGTCAAAGCCGTACTTGCCGCGGTCATAGCCGATATCCCGGACCACTTCCCGGGCGATCTTGGGGATATCCACATAGCAGGAGGTGGTGATCTCGCCCATCACGTGGATGAGGCCCGTGCAGGCCGTGGTCTCGCAGGCCACGCGGCCCTGGGGGTCCTGGGCCAGGATGGCGTCCAGCACAGCGTCGGAGATCTGGTCGCAGATCTTGTCGGGATGGCCCTCCGTCACAGACTCGGAGGTAAACAGATAGTGTCTTGCCATAGTTTTGCTCCTTTTCTTCCCTTTCAAGAGGCGAAAAAAATGCGCGTTTCGACGACGAAACGCGCATGGAAATTCTTTTGCTCGCTCCTCATCTTTCGGTATCCGTCGGATTTGGCACCTTACAATGCAGGTTGCCGTGGTTTCATCGGGCCGTTCCCTCCGCCACTCTTGATAAGGGATATCAAATTTTCGTATTTATGTTATCATGTTTTTGCGCTTTGTCAAGGCCTTTGTCCGTTTTTGCAGGAAACTGACGCAAATTTCCATCGTTTAAAAATTATACATGACTTTTTCTTCCGCAGCGGGTATAATGCCAGTATCTGTGAAAACTTGGAGGGTTTACTTTGAAAAAACTCAATGACGCCGTGGATCGCTTTGCGTTCAGCCATCCCAACTTCGGCGTCCCCAACCTGATGCGCTACATTGTTGCGGGCAACGTCATTGTCTTTTTGCTGCTGCGGCTGACCAACTACGCCCTCTTCCCCTTCCTGGGCTTCAACTGGGGCGAGGTGCTGCACCTGCAGCTGTGGCGGCTGGTGAGCTTCATCTTCGTACCGGACACCTCTGATCCGTTCTCCCTGATCCTCTCGCTGTACTTTACCTATTTTATCGGCAATCTGCTGGAGCGGGAGTGGGGCACGCCCAAGTTCAATCTCTACTATCTCTCCGGCGTGGTGCTGACCATCCTCACCGGCATCATCAGCTACTATGCCTTCGGGCCCTACGCCTCCACCATCTACAGCACCTACTACATCGGCATGTCCATGTTCCTGGCCTTTGCCGCATTGTATCCGGACGCCCAGGTGCTGCTGTTCTTCTTTATCCCCCTCAAGGTCAAGTGGCTGGCCCTGGCGGATGTGGCCCTCTTCGCCGTGGACATCATCTCTGCCCTGCTGCGGATGGACTTCGTCAGTGCGCTGCTGCCGGTCATCGCCCTTTTGAACTTCCTGGTATTCTTCTGGAGCGATATGACCGAGGCTTTGGGCCGCCGGCGCCAGATGAGCCGCCACCGCAACTCCCACCAGACCATCCAGTTCAAATCCGCCGTCAAGCAGCAGCAGAAAAAGGCCGCCCAGCAGGGCTACCGGCACAAGTGCTGCGTCTGCGGGCGGACGGACACGGACTTCCCCGATCTGGAGTTCCGCTACTGCTCCAAGTGCGCGGGATATCACTGCTTCTGCCAGGACCATATTTACAACCACGTTCATTTTACGGAGTGACCGACCGGCCGCCAAAAGGCGGCCGGTTTTTTTGTGGTTTTGCCCGTTTTTTTTATTTTCTTTTTATGGCGCGGCGCCGGTGGATTTGCTATAATGGGGTGTCAAAATAGTTTAAATTTAAATTAAGGGCTCCCGTCCCCGCCTGCGAGGCAAGCGGACGCCCTGCCCGGAACACACACGGAGGGATTCTATGCACGCAAAACGAACCCTACTGACACTGGCGCTGGCGCTGGCCCTGCTGTCCGGCAGCCTGCCTGCCGCGCAGGCCAGTCTTTTGGAGGACGCCGTCGATGCCGCCGGAGGCGGCGGTGAGCTGACCGCTCACAAAGACCTCTACCACCAGGACGCGGAGGGCACCGTCTCCTTTGAAAACCTGGAGCAGCGGGTACTGGACAACGCCACCACCGTGAAAATGCTGGACGAGACCATCGCCTCCATCGACGCCACAGACTTTGATAAGATGTATGACGACCTGCGGGATGGGCTCAACGGCATCGCCACCATCCAGCAGGGGCTCATTCTAGCCGGTCAAAAAGGCACCTACACCTACGATAAGCTGACCGACCAGTACGCTTCCATGGAGCAGACCTTTGACGATCTCAAGGAGGGCAAGCTGCAAACCGATGCGGAGGCTGCCAAGCGCCAGCTTCAGGACGCCAAGAACCAGACCGTCATGGGCGCCGAGACCCTGTACATCGCCATTTTGGAAATGCAGAACACCCGCCAGGGGCTCCAGCGCCAGCTGGACGCCATGGACCGCAGCGTAGCGGAGATGGAGCTTCGTTACCAGCTGGGACAGATCTCCGCGCTGACGCTCCAGCAGGTCAAGGACGGCCGCACCCAGCTGCAAAGCGGCCTTGCCACCCTGGAGATGAACCTGGCCAATTACACCCGCCAGCTGGAGGTGATGCTGGGTCTTCCCCAGACCGGCACGCTGATCCTGGAAGAGGTGCCCAAGGTATCCAAGGGCCAGGTGGAAGAGATGTCCCTGGAGGAGGACCTGGCCGCCGCCAAGGAAAAGAGCTACACCCTCTACGCGGCCAAGCGTGATCTGGACGAGGCCAAAGAGACCTACGATGACGCCCGGGACCAATACGGCGCCAACAGCTATCAGCGCAAGTCCGCCGAGCACACCTACGCCGCGGCCCAGTACACCTATCAGTCCAGCCTGGAGAGCTTCGAGCTGAACTTCCGCACGGCTTTTGCCGCTGTGGCCGACTATCAGCAGGTGCTGGAGGCATCGGAGTCCGCCCTTGCCTATCAGCAATCCAGCTATGCCGCCTCGGAGCTGAAATACCAGCAGGGCACCATCTCCAAAAACACCCTCCTGACCGCACAGGACGACCTGCGCGCGGCGGAGGACGCGGTGACCACCGCCCGGCACAATCTGTTTTCCGCCTACAACACCTATCTCTGGGCCGTTGAATACGGCATCTTGAACTAACGGAGGCCATCCCATGAAGCTCAAACACATTTCCGCTCTGACGCTTTCCGCTCTGCTGCTCTTCTCCGCCGCCGGCTGCAGCGCCCAGGAGCCGGAGGAAGCCGCCCCCGCCGGCGTGGCCGTGCAGGTGGAGTCCGTCTCTCGGGGTCCCATCGCCAACGAACATATCGTCTCCGGCCAGCTGGCGGCAGACAACCAGTCCGTCATCACCATGTCCACGCCGGTCAAGTGCACCGCCGTCTACTATTCCGCCGGCGACACGGTCTCTGCCGGGGACATTCTGTGCACCCTGGATCTGGAGAGCACCCTGGCCTCCTACAACGCCGCCAGCATCAGCTATGCCTCCGCCGTGCAGAGCTATGAGGACCAGTCCCAGGTCTTTGCCGAGCAGATCAGTCTCTATGAGAAGAACCTCGCTGACCTGAAAGCCCTGTATGACATCGGCGCCGCCTCCCAGATGGAGATCGACCAGGCCCAGCTGCAGCTGCAGTCTGCCATCGCCACCCGCAACTCCACCCTGGCTCAGCTGGAATCCGGCATGGAAAACGCCCGCTCCGGCCTGGAGCAGCTGGACACCGCTCTGGAAAATGTGGATAGCGCCGGCAATGTCATCGCCCCCATCAGCGGCGTGCTGGCCAGCCTGACCGCCGTGGAAAACAGCTTCGTCTCCACCGCCGCCCCGCTGGCCGTCATTGACGACGCCTCCCAGATGAAGATCACCGTGTCCGTCTCCGAGGCGCTGGTCCCTCAGCTCTCCATCGGTGACGAGGCGGACGTGACCGTCTCCGCCGCCGGCGCTTCTTTCTCCGCAGTGATCCGCTCCGTGGATCAGACGGCCAATCCCCAGACCAAGCTCTACTCCGTTACCCTGGATGTGCCCCAGGAGACCACCGGTCTGCTCTCCGGCATGTTCGCCGACGTGACCTTCCGCACTGGCGGCAGTGAGGACGCCGTGGTGATCCCCACGGAAGCCATCCTCACCAGCGGCGACGACCAGTATGTCTACATCGTGGAAAACGACACGGCAAAGCAGGTGGCCGTCAAGACCGGCATCATCGGCTCCGGCGTGACGGAGATCACCGATGGCCTTGCCGGCGGCGAGTCGCTGGTCACCGTGGGCCAGTCCTACCTCCATGACGGCGATGCCGTCCGGGTCGTGACGGGGGAGGCGTAAGTGCCGATGGATACCGCAAAATTCTGTATCCGGCACCGGGTCGCCACGCTGCTGGCTGTCATTCTGATCACCGTATTCGGCATCATGTTCAGCACGCAGCTGCAGATGGCCCTCATGCCGGACATCGAGGCTCCCATGGCCATGGTCATGTGCTACTACAACGGCGCCACTCCCAGCGACATGGAGGAGCTGGTCACCCGCCCCCTGGAGTCCGCCGTGCTGTCGGTGCCCGGCGTGGACAGCGTGTCCTCCACCTCCTCCGACGGTGTTTCCCAGCTGCAGGTCACCTATGTGGACGGCACCAATCTGGACATTGCCGCTACCAAGCTCCGGGAACAGTTCAACCGTGTATCCCTGCCTGACGGCGCCATGGACCCCATCATCGTGAACCTGAACATCAGCGAGCTGATGCCCACCGCCATCATCGCCCTCAAGGGCGATGACCTGGCCCAGCTGCAGGCCCTGGCGGAGGACACGGTGGCTCCCGCCCTGGAGCGCATCGACGGCGTGGCCCAGGTCACCATCTCCGGCGGCGTGACCCAGCAGGTGGAGGTGCGGCTGGACGCCGCCCGGGCCGCGGGCCTTGGTCTGAGCAACAGCTACGTCTCCCAGTTCCTGGCGGGCCAGAACCTGATCTACCCCGCCGGCAGCGTGGAAAACGGCTCCAAGACCCTCACCGTCAGTACCGACGCCAAGTTCCAGAGCGTGGATGACGTAGCCAACACCCTCATCACCCTGCCCACCGGCGGCACGGTGCGGCTCAAGGAGGTGGCGGACGTCTCCCTGGTCTCTCAGGAGAGCGACTCCACCGCCAAGGTAGACGGCACCGCCTGCGTCATGCTCCAGGTCTCCAAGCAGTCCGGCGCCAACGAGGTGGCCGCCGCCGAGGCCGTGCTGGCGCGGCTGGAGTCCCTCAGCGCGGAAAACCCCGCCGTGCAGTACACGGTGCCCTATATCGCCAGCGATTACATCAACCTCTCCGTGGACGCCGCCTTCCAGAATATCTTCCAGGGCCTGCTGCTGGCGGCCATCGTGGTGTTCCTCTTCCTGCGCCGGGGCGGTGCCACCATGACCATCGTCATCTCCATGCCTGTGTGCATCCTGTCCGTGTTCATCCTTATGAACGCCCTGGGACTGACGCTGAACATGATGAGTCTGGGCGGCATCGCCATGGGCGTGGGCATGATCGTGGATAACTCCATCGTGGTGCTGGAAAACATCTACCGCTTCGCCGCAGACGGCCACGACCGCATGAGCGCCTGCGTGGAGGGCACGGCCGAGGTGACCTCCTCCGTGCTGGCCTCCACCCTGACCACCCTGGCCGTGTTCGTGCCGCTGGGTCTGGTGGATGGCATCGCGGGCATGATGTTCCGGGACTTCTGCCTCACCATCGCCTCGCTGATCTTCGCGTCGCTGGTGATCGCACTGACGCTGGTTCCCCTTTTGTGCTACTTCCTGCTGGACGAGGAGAAGATCCGCCGCCAGCAGCTGGCCAAGGCCAACAAGACCCCCGGTCCCCTGGCCGCCCGGGCCAGCGCCGCTATGGCAAAGCTCAGCGCCCTCTACATGCGTCTGCTCACCTACTTTACCTACCATCTCAAGGCCGGTATGCTGGTGTCCGTGGGATTGGTGGTGGTCTTTTCCCTGACGCTCTTTTCCACCAAGACCGTCCTGATCCCCGACATGGACCAGGGCCAGGTATCCATCTCCATCTCCATGCCCATCGGCTCCCAGGCAGACGAGACCGCCGCCATCGCCGATCAGGTCTCCGCCGTCATCGCCGGCCAGTGCCCGGAGCTGGAAGACATGTACTACATTGCCCAGGATGAATCCGCCACCATGATGGTGAACCTGGTGAGCAAGAGCGAGCGCCAGCGCAGCAGCGCCGATGTTGCCAACGACCTGCGCACCGCCCTCCAGGACATTGCCGGCTGCGAGATCACCGTGGATGCCTCCAGCACCATGGGCATGATGAGCGGCTCCGACATCAATGTGGAGATCCGGGGCAACGACTACGATACCCTGGGCATGATCGCAGACGATCTTACGGAGCGTATCTCCCAGCTGCCGGATGCCACGGAAGTGCAAAGCTCCCTGAGTGAGCAGGTGCCTCAGGTAAAGGTACAGATGAACCGTGAGGCCGCCGCCCAATACGGGCTCACCGCCGCCTCCGTGGGCGCTGCCGTCCGGGCGGAGCTCACCGGCACCACTGCCACCACCGTCACCATCGACAACAAGGAGCTGGACGTGGTGGTCAAGGGCGACGGCGCGGCAAGTGCCAGCCTGGACGCCCTGCGCTCCATGGCCATCCCCTCCTCCTTCGGCGGTTCCGTGCCCCTGAGCGCCGTGGCCAATGTCACGGTGGAACAGGCGCCCCAGAGCATCGCCCGGGCCAATCAGTCCCGCCAGGTGACCATCACCGGCAAGACCGTCAGCGGCGACACCACCGCCATGACCCAGGCCATCCACTCCATTCTGGCTGAGTACCCCATGCCCGAGGGCTACACCGCCGAGACTGCCGGCAGCTACGAGGACATGGTGGAGAGCTTCACCAGTCTGCTGCTGGCCCTGGGCGTGGCACTGGGCCTTGTGTACTTCGTCCTGGCAGCCCAGTTTGAGTCCTTCCTCATGCCCATCATGGTCATGATGATCCTGCCGGTGGCTTTCACCGGCGCCCTGTTCGCCCTGCCGCTGACCGGGCGGGACCTGTCCATGATCACCCTGGTGGCCATCATCATGCTGGCCGGCACCGTGGTCAACTCCTCCATCATTCTGGTGGAGTACATCCGCATCCGCCGCCGGCGGGGCGAAGACCGGGAGACCGCCATCCTCCGCGCCTGTCCCCTGCGTGTGCGCCCCGTGATGATGACCACGCTGACCACCATCCTCGCCATGATCCCCATGGCCTTGGCCCTGGGCGATACCAACGAGATGATGAGCGACATGGGCGTGACCATGATCAGCGGCATGACCATCTCCACCATCGTCACCCTGGTCTTTACCCCCGTTTACTACTCTGTGATCGACAATCTCTCCCACCGATTCGGGAAAAAGAAGCAGAACGGCCCTGCTGCCGTCTGATCTTCCGATAAAAAGACACGCGCTTTTCCGGCGCGTGTCTTTTTCTTTTCTATAAGTCTATAAGAAAAACGCCCTCCGGTTGGAGGGCGTCTTTTTTATTCCTGGCTTTCCAGCTCCAGCACGTTCTTTCCGTGATCGCTGAGCATGGGCAAAAGCTGTTCATAGTCCAGGTGATACACCTGGGCGCCGGCAGCGTAGCAGGCGATCTCATAAGGAGAATAGCCCACGGTCATGCCGTCTTCATGGAACGAGACGGCGTAGCTGCTCCAGTCCGCGGCGATCTCCCGGTAGTCCGACCAAAGCATGGTCCCCGCGTCCATGCCCTCCTCGGCAGCCCGCGTTTCCGCCTGGCGCACGATCTCTTCTCCCACGGCCTTGGAAAATGCCTGGCTGTCCGACGCAAGGGTCTCCACGGAGAAAAAGTCCCCGGTGCTCAGGTCAAAATTCCACGCCAGCAGCATCTGGTTGGGATGGGCGCCGCCGGTGTAGCTATCATAGCTGGCGGACACGCTCACCAGATGCTCCGTCTGATAGATGGTGCAGGTAAGGTTCTCTGTATAGGCGCTGGTCTCGTTCCACTCCTGGCCGCTTTCCGTCCGCCACTCCCGGTCCTGCCGGGCATAGCCCACCAGCTCCTCGATGCGTTCTTCCTCCGTCCAGGCCTCATAGCGGCTGTTGAAGGTCTCCACCGCCGCAAGGGCCGTCTCCTCCGCCGGTGTCCGCGCTTCCTCCACGGCGGTCCCGTCGGCGCGCCAGGCCGTCAGGACCGGCACATCATAGGAATAGGATATCAGCGGTGTGCCGTCCTCATCCAGAATGGTATCGGAGTATGTCTTGGTTTCGGCCGTGTAAGTAATGGCCTGGGGCGCAGCCGCCATGGGAAGAGCGCCTTTCACATCCATCACCGTCTCCCCTGCGCAGGCCGTCAGGGTGCCCAGCACCACCAGCAGCGCAATGATCGCCTCCATATCCATGCTCCTTTCCAAGCGCGCATCGCTCTTATAGAATGACCGGCCCCTCCCGCCATTCTCCGCCGCCCCGGGCAGCGGAAAGGCTGGGATATGCCAGTGTATAGAGATCTGTTGCCCGGACCTCCCATGCAAAAAGGCGCTGTGCCTCCTCCGAGAGCTGCCGCACGTCCGCAGGCTTTGTGAGTACCGGAAGGTACGCCGTCTCGCGCATCTTTGCCAGCAGTGTCCGGCCGCGGGCGTTTGCCGCCAGCAGCCGAAGATACGGCGGATGGGCGGGGAACTGGTTCGGGTCCAGCCCCAGATAGGCCCACAACAGCATGCGGCGCAAGCGGGTATAGGCATAGCGGCGGGTCTTTGCCCGCTGCAAAACCGCCTCCAAAGACGCCTCTTCCCGGATGGCCTCCTGCACCCGGCGGTAGAGCCCCTCGCCGCCCTCGTCCAGCCGGGCAAGCTCCTCCAGGGACATGGCCCGCAGACGCGCCAGGATGGCCCGCTCCGCGTTCTCCGCCAGCACCGGCACCCGGCCGGCGCACTCTTCCCGGATATACACCTCCGCCATGGCAGGCGGCAGCCGGGAGAGAAGCTCCTCCCGCCGCCCCTGCCGGGCAAGCTGACGCAGCATAGTGGCAGAGGGATGTCCCGCAGCCGGCACCGTATCGTGATAGCCCGCGCCCTGGCGGGCAACGGTCAGGATCTCCATGGGACTGCCCAGATGCAAAAGCTGCCGACAATACTCCACCGCCAGGATGTTGTTGGGCGTTTCCAGCAGCGCCGCCTCCTCCGGCAGGTGCTGTGCCACCGCCCGCTGCCGGGCCTCGGCAAACCCGACGCCCAGCTTGAGCTGGACGCGCAGGGACTCCTGCCAGTCCGGGGCATTGAGCGCTCCGGCCAGACGCTGCAGCGCCGCGGCGTCTCCGCACTCACTGCCGAAAGCCAGGTGCGTCACAAGGCCTGTGGCCGCCAGCGTCTCCACCGCGCCCCGGGCAAAGCCCTCCGCCGAGGAAACAGCCCAGGGAAGCGGCAGCTCCAGCACCAGGTCCACGCCGCTTTCCACCGCAGCCCTGGCCCGTGCATGCTTACGCAGCAGGGCGAAGTCGCCCCGCTGCACGAAATTCCCGCTCATGACAGCGATGACCGCCGTGTCCGCCCCCAGGCGGCGGCGCGTCTCAGCCAGCAGATACAGGTGACCGCTGTGCATGGGATTGTACTCTATGATCATACCTGCAATCTGCATAGATTTCACTCCTGATTTGGTGACAAACGGTGACATTTTGGTAAAACTGGTGGTTGTAACCTGGAAAAACTCTGGTATAATGAATATTATGAAGGATTCCGTCCGGATGTGTCAGGGCCTTCTTACCGATTATTTTATATCAATTACGGAAATCCCGCAAGGTTTTCCAAAAAGAAGAAAAAAGAGGAGTCGTGAATCATGAACATTCTCGTCATCAACGCAGGCAGTTCTTCCCTGAAGTATCAGCTGCTCAACCCCGAGACCGGCGTGCTGCTGGCCAAGGGCCTGTGCGAGCGCATCGGCATCGACGGCAAGTTCACCTACAAGCCCCAGGTGGAGGGCAAGGAGACCCTGGACGCTGTGGATGTGGCCATGCCCACCCACTCCGAGGCCATTCAGGCCGTGCTGAACGCGCTGGTGGATGAAAAGAACGGCGTGATCGGCTCCATGAAGGAGATCGACGCTGTGGGTCACCGCGTGGTGCACGGCGGCGAGGCCTTTGCCGGCTCCGTCCTCATCACCGATGAGGTCATGAAGGCTCTGGAGGACTGCATCCCCCTGGCCCCCCTCCACAACCCCGCCAACATCACCGGCATCAAGGCCTGCCAGGAGTGCATGCCCGGCGTGCCCATGGTCGGCGTGTTCGACACCGCCTTCCATCAGACCATGCCCGCCAAGGCCTACATGTACGCCCTGCCCTACGAGTACTATGAGAACGACAAGGTCCGCCGCTACGGCTTCCACGGCACCTCTCACAAGTACGTGGCCGGCCGCGCTGCCGCTATGCTGGGCAAGAAGCCCGAGGAGCTCAAGCTGATCTCCTGCCACCTGGGCAACGGCTCCTCCGTCACCGCCATCGACGGCGGCAAGAGCGTGGACACCTCCATGGGCTTCACTCCCCTGGCAGGTCTGCCCATGGGCACCCGCGCCGGTGACCTGGATGCCGGCATCCTGCAGTACCTGATGAACAAGTACGGCATGAACATCGACGAGATGCTCAACGTGCTCAACAAGAAGTCCGGCGTGCAGGGCGTGTCCGGCGTCTCCTCCGACTTCCGTGATCTGGAGAACGCCCACAAGGAGGGCAACGAGCGCGCCGGCCTGGCCGTGGATATGTTCAACTACGGCGTCAAGAAGCTCATCGGCGCTTATGCCGCCGCCATGGGCGGCGTGGACGCCATCATCTTCACCGCCGGCGTGGGCGAGAACTCTGCTTCTCAGCGTCTGGCCATCGCCTCCGGCCTGGAGTTCATGGGCGTGAAGATGGACGCCGAGGCCAACAACGTCCGCGGTAAGGAAGTGGTCATCTCCGCTGCCGACTCCAAGGTGAAGGTCCTGCTGATCCCCACCAACGAGGAGCTCATGATCGCCATGGACACTGCCGCCATCGTCAAGGGCTGAGCAGAAACGTTCCAACTATAAAAAGAAAGGAAGCGGAATTCCGCTTCCTTTCTTTTTGGATTGCCACAGATCTCTTCCTATGATAAAATGTCCCCGCGCCGGATCTCCGGCAGCCAGATATTTTACGGAGGTACCAGAGATGAAAAGTGTCAAACCCGGCCGGGGTCCCTCGGCCATGGGCGCCGTGGGCGCTGTAGTAGGAGTGGTATTCGGCATCATCTGGACCGTTGCCGCCGTATCCATGGGCGCCCCCATTTTCTTCCCCCTCTTCGGCCTGGTATTCATCACCATCGGCATCGTCCAGGCCATCTACAACTTCAAAAATGCCACCGGGGAAAACCGCTACTCCGCTTTTGACATTGTGGACGAGCAGGAGGAGCCGGACCCGCTGAACCAGCGCTTTTCCGCCGCTTCTGCTCCGCAGGAGCCCTCTCAGGAGGCACACGGCGGCCCCTCCGGCCCCCTGCACTACTGCCCTTACTGCGGCGCTGAGGTGGGTGACGGCTTTGCCTTTTGCGGCAAGTGCGGCAAAAAACTCCCCGACACCCTTTAAGGAGGACCTTCCTGTATGAAAATCGGCCTGCAGCTGGCTATGCCCTCAGAATTCCGCGCCCTGCCCGGCGCATCTTCCCTCACGCCCTTTGAGACCGTCTCCGGCGTGGACTTTTACCGCTTCAGCCCCGACATCATCGCCTGCACCGGCGGTGTAGGCAAGGTGAACGCCGCCATGGCGGCGGAAATCCTGTGCCTGAAGTACGGCGTGGATCTGATCCTGAACACCGGCGTGGCCGGATGCTTCACCGATCTGCCCACCACCTCCGTGGTGGTGGCCTCGGAACTGATCCAGCATGACGTGGACACCACCGGCGTGGGCGACCCCATCGGTCTTGTTTCCACGGTGAACCGGGTGGAGTTCCCCACCTGGCAGCCGGAGCACTGCATGGAGCTTCTGCGCCGCGCCGGTATCGAAGCCGTCACCGGCCGGGTGGCCACCAGCGACGCCTTCCTCACCCGGGGAGAGCGGTCCCAGTGGGTCTATGACACCTTCCATCCCCTGCTGGCGGAGATGGAGGGCTGCGCCATCGCCCAGGTGTGTCTGCGCAACGACGTGCCTTTCGTGGCGGTCAAGTCCGTTTCCGACCACCCCTTCTTTGAAAACCAGGCTGAGGAATACAATGCCTTCCACGAGGCCCTCGCCGCCGCGGGACAGGCCGCTATGGCCCTGGCCGCCGCTCTTGCCGAGGAGCCCGCGGCAAAACTGTGAGCTCCATCGGAAATTTTTCCTTTTTTTCGTATTTTTCCGAGAAAATCTATTGACATTCCAAAATCCCACTGATATACTTGATAAGCCGCTTTGAATGGGTCTATAAGTGTGCTTCGGCACCGCCCCCGACAGCGAGCCCGTAAATGAAGGAGTTGAAATCAACAATGAACGCTATCATCGTTACCGGCGGCAAGCAGTACAAGGTCTCCGAGGGCGACGTGGTCTACATCGAGAAGCTGGACCAGGAAGCCGGCGCGACCGTGAAGTTTGACCAGGTCCTGGCCATCATCGACGGCGAGAAGGCCACCTTCGGCACTCCCGTTGTGGAGGGCGCCAGCGTGGAGGCCACTGTCGTGAAGAACGGCAAGGGCAAGAAGATCCGCATCTTCAAGTACAACCCCAAGAAGGGTTACCGCAAGCGTCAGGGCCATCGTCAGCCCTACACCAAGGTCGAGATCTCCAAGATCTCTGTGTAAGGTATGACCACCGTCACATTCCGCATGGAGGGCGACCGGATCACCGGGTTTGACTCCAATGGCCACAGCGGCTACGCCGAAGAGGGCGCGGACATCGTCTGCGCGGCCATCACCAGTGCCATCCGCCTGGTGGAGGCGACCATCAACGACGTGCTGGGTCTGGCGGCATCCGTGAAGGTGCGGGAAGAAGACGCATCCATTTCCCTGCGGCTGCCCGGCGGCCTCTCCCCTACGGCGGAGAGCACCTGCCAGACGCTGATGACGGGATTGATGGTCTACTTTGCCCAGCTTCACGACGAGTTCCCTGAGAACATCGAAGTTCTGGAAGAGGATTGACCTCCTCCCCATCTAAAATCTCAAGAAAGGATGGTCCCGATCATGATTCGTATTGGTCTTCAGTTCTTCGCCCACAAAAAGGGCGGCGGCTCCACCAAGAACGGCCGTGACTCTGAGTCCAAGCGCCTTGGTCCCAAGCGCGCCGACGGCCAGTTCGTCAAGGCCGGCAACATTCTTGTTCGTCAGCGCGGCACTCACATTCACCCCGGTGTGAACGTGGGCATCGGCAGCGACGACACCCTGTTCGCCACCGCGGACGGCGTGCTTCGCTTCGAGCGCAAGGGCAAGGATCGTAAGCAGGCTTCTGTTTACACTGCCGAGTAATGTCACTGGAGAGCCCCGAACAGCTTGTTCGGGGCTCTTTTTCCCAAAGCGGGGCGTCCGCATCCGAGGGCACGGCACACCGTGCCTTGGGATGCACACGCCCCATTTCATCCATACTACTTTCGGAGGTGTGTTTCCATGGCAGCATCATTCATCGACAAAGCCCGGATCACCGTGCGGGCCGGCAACGGCGGCAACGGCGTGGTGGCCTTTCACCGGGAAAAATACGTAGCCGCCGGCGGTCCCGACGGCGGTGACGGCGGCAAGGGCGGCTCCATCATTCTGCAGGTGGACGACAACATGTCCACCCTGATGGACTTCCGCTACAAGCGCAAATACGTGGCGCCCAACGGCGCCGACGGCCAGGGCGGCCGCAAGTCCGGCAAGGACGGCGCCGACCTTGTGATCCGCGTTCCCCGGGGCACCCTGGTCCGCGACGCGGAGACCGGCGAGATCATCCAGGACATGAGCGGCACGGAGCCCTTCGTACTGTGCAAGGGCGGCCGTGGCGGCTGGGGCAACATGCACTTTGCCACTCCCACCCGCCAGGTGCCCCGCTTTGCCAAGGCAGGTCTTCCCGGCGAGAGCCACGACGTGATTCTGGAGCTCAAGCTCCTGGCAGACGTGGGCCTCATCGGCTTCCCCAACGTGGGCAAGTCCACCCTCCTTTCCGTGGTATCCAAGGCCCAGCCCAAGATCGCCAACTATCACTTCACCACCCTCTATCCCAACCTGGGCGTGGTGTGGGTGGACGAGGGCGTCAGCTTCGTCATGGCCGATATCCCCGGCATCATCGAAGGCGCCAGCGAGGGCGCCGGCCTGGGCCACGATTTCCTGCGCCATGTGGACCGCTGCCGGTTGCTGGTGCATGTGGTGGACGTGTCCGGCAGCGAGGGCCGTGACCCGGTGGCGGACTTTGACGCCATCAACGAAGAGCTGGTGCAGTACAGTCCCGACCTTGCCACCCGGCCCCAGATCGTGTGCGCCAACAAGGTGGATATTCTGGAGCCTGACTCTGACAATCTGGAGCGGCTGCGCGCCCACGTGGAGGCAAAGGGCTATACCCTGCTGGAGCTCTCCGCCGCCGCCCACCAGGGCACCCGTCAGCTGGTGGGCAAGATCGCCGAGCAGCTTGCTACGCTGCCCCCGGTCACCGTTTACGAGCCGGAGTATGTGAAGCGCCCGCCGGTGGTGGATACCTCCGCTCCCCTGGACATCCAGCGCGCCGACGACGGCACCTGGATCGTGGAGGGCCCCTGGCTGCAGCGGCTCATGGGCAACGTCAACTTCTCCGACTACGAAAGCCGCATGTGGTTCGACAAGTCCCTGCGGGAGTCCGGCCTGTTCCAGCGGCTGGAGGAGATGGGCATCCAGGACGGCGACACCGTGTCCATGTACGACTTCGAATTTGAATATCAGCGCTGAAAAAGAGCCGGGAGGAAATTTCTCCCGGCTCTTTTTTTGTCCTTTCAGATATCCACCTTGGGCGACGCCTTCAAAACGCCTGTATGGGGCCCGTCGGCAAACCAGGCGGCGATCTCCTCCAGCGCCTGGGGATCTACCCGGCTGCCCCCCTTGGAAAACAGCTCCGCCATATCCCGCTCCTGGGCCGTGGCACTGTCTCCTTTCTGGGCGATCTTCCCGGTAACGGAGCTTGCCATCTTTTTCATGAGCAGGCGGCTGAAAAAGCCCAGCTTCTCCGGGGCGTAGCCTCCCTGCAGATAGAAGATGCGGGCGCCGCCGTCGCTGGTGCCGCCGTTGATCTTCGCCTCTGTCCACAGGTCGCCGTTGCCGCTGGGAGACATGCCCACGATGGCCGCGCCCCGGATGGTATAGCGGTCCATGGCCCGCTCCAGGCCCTTGACGGAGCCCGCCATCAGCCAGCCCATATAAAAGACCTCGCTGTCCCGGGGCAGCTTCCCTGCCGCCTCCTTGAGCTCATAGGCCGGTACGCCGGTCTTTTCCGAAAGCAGCTGGGCGTACTGGCGGGTAAATCCCGTCTGGGAGGTATAAACAATGGCTTTCATTGGCGTTTCTCCTTCTTTTTCGCATTGCGCTTCTTTTCCCCCTCCTGCTGCCAGTCCTCCAGCGCCGCCTGGGCGTTGGTTCGCAGCAGCAGTCCGACGGCGTAAAACAGCGCATCCCGGGTGTCCTTGTCCATGTCCTTCATGGCCCGAACCATAGCCCCTGCCGATTTAAGACGGTCCTCTTTCAGGTCTGTCAGCGTCTGGGCGCCTGAGGAGGTGAGTACGGAAAAGAGCCCTTCCACAAACCGCTCCCTCTGCTCCATGGGCATCTGGCGCACCCAGCTGTGCAGCGCCTTGTCATAAAGGCGGCTGTGCCGGTCTACGCTGCCCAGGCGCACGAAGTGGTCTCCCAGCACCTCCCAGGAAAAGCCGTCATGCTGCCAGAGCCCCCGCTGGCTGCTCTCCACCACCTCATAGTCCTCCTCGTGCTCCAGCAGCATCCCCACCACGGAAGAAGAGGGCACGATGGACACGATCCGGTCCGCCACTTTCCGGTGGGCCGGAAGCTCTCGCAGGTCGTGGTGGAAGCCGGGGCCATCGTTGGACCAGATCCGCTCGATGCGCCGCTGAACGGCGGCCGTGCAGAATACAGCGGCGTACACCGCCAGGTTTCCGCCCTTGGAATGTCCCCCCAGGCGCAGCTTTCGCCGTGGAAGCTGCTTTGCCGCCTGCCGGGTATACTGCCTGTCTCTTATACACATCTCCGAGCCCACGAGACCGGAGCCTATCT
>OWID01000400.1_pt1 | contig 16423 bp, 20 predicted proteins | sample 1732661 | NCBI WGS metagenome assembly OWID01 (sample SAMN05065739, study PRJEB22554) | human gut metagenome | biome: ENVO:2100002; feature: ENVO:00000062; material: ENVO:00002003 | host: Homo sapiens | place: USA
CGGGGATGAAGATGTCCGTGCTGTCGGGCAGCTCCGCGCCCAGCAGGCCCTGCCCGTACTCAAATTCCAGTTTCACAAAATCACCTCTTCTAATTTACGCAAATTTGCTTTAAGAAAAGTTAAGTTTATTCCTAATACTTTTTATGACTATATAATATTACTAAATTTCACCAAGATATTAACACACTATATCATTAACTTCAACAATATTACTCAAACTTTGGCACCCGTTTTTAAGCAATCGATTGTTTTTTGTGCTAATTTTATTGATTTAATACAATATGGAGTAGTATACCTTTTACATATTGCACATAATGTAAAAAATTTTACAAATATCTTGCCACTTGGCACGAGAGTTCATAAAATTTTTTAAGTGTATCTCTTGTTTTACTCAAAATTTGTGTTAAAATAATAACAAATTATTCAAACAGGGAGGCGTATCATGACACTCAAAGAAATTGCGAAAGAAGCGGGCGTTTCCATCTCCACTGTCTCCCGTGTTTTAAACCAGCCAAACACCAAAGCGGCCAGCGCTCAGGTACAGGAGCGCATCTGGAACATTGTTCGAAAAACCGGGTATGTCCCCAATCCAGTCGCACGCGAGCTCCGGCATGCTTTACAGCCCACCCCGGTTATGCAGTCTATCTACGGATTAATTGCCTGTTCCCCCGGGGAGGTACGGGATGACCCCTTTTTCCCCCGCATTATCTCCAGTATTGAGCAGGAAGCATTTCAAAGCAACTTTGTACTGAAATACACCTATTCCATGCTGGAATTTCAAACTCCGGCGGCAGCACGCCAGTCCGGGGGCTGCGACTCAGACAACCTGATCATTGTGGGACGGTTTCAGCCCTCGCTCCTCACCTCCATGAAAAAACGATTCCGCAATATTGTCTATGTTGGCCTCAATAATCTGGAGGCTGAATGTGACCAGGTACTCTGTGATTGTTTTTTTGCCGTTCGGGATACCGTACGCTATTTTTATGACCGGAATCATCGGAATATCGCTTTTATTGGAGCAGAGCAGGAGGGACGCTACCGCGGCTATTTAGAAGGGCTCCGCCTATGCGGCCTGCCCCCTTGTCCGGAGCATCTGGTTCAAATCAATACGCTCTCCATGGACGGCGGTCTTCAGGGTATGAAGCAGCTTCTCAGCCAGAACCGCAACATTACAGCCGTCATCTGCGCCAATGATATGACCGCTATCGGCGCGCTTCGGGCCTGCAAGGAGTTGGGCGTTCAGGTTCCTGACGAAATTTCCATTATTGGAATTAACGACATTCCAAACGTCCGCTATGTCCAGCCCAAAATAAGCAGCATACACGTCCCTTTGGATGAAATGGGCAAGATGGCAGTCCGTACCCTAGCCGACCGAATCAATGGCGGTCACCAACTGCCCGTTAAAATTAGCTTGCCCTACCATATCGTCGAACGCACCAGTTGCATGCCCTGCGCCAGACCTTCCGGAAACATGCAGACGTAACTGTGCGCAACATATCTCCCCGCTCCGACGCATATACATGCCCCGTGAGAATCATTGCGGGGAGTGTTGCTGTTTGAAAGGGAACATCGAGGAGCGCGCCTGCCAGCTGGCGCTTTACATCATAGAGAACAAAGCGACGGTGCGCAGCGCGGCCCAGAGGTTCGGCATCAGCAAATCCACGGTCCACAAGGACCTAAGCGAGCGTCTGCCCGCCTTTAACAAGCCTCTTTACCTCCAGGTCAAGCAGGTGCTGGACGAAAATAAAGCGGAACGGCATATCCGGGGCGGTATCGCAACCCGCAAAAAGTACCGGGGAGTCACCTAAAAAGCAGCGGCGCACGGGTATCCGTGCGCCGCTGTAGCCTGTCAAAAAAGTCCGGCCGGACTTTTCCGACAGGCTGCCGGACTTTTTGATGTCTCAAAAAGTCATTCTATTTTACGCGGAAGGGAACCCTGACGGTTCCCTTTCACACTTTCCCTCCCTCCGGCGCCTTTGGCCGGAGGCATTATATGCAATCGCAGCGGCGCACGGGTATCCGTGCGCCGCTGCTTCTATCATCCATTTATCTAAATTCTGACGTCTTACCAGCCAAAGGGCCAGGGAAAATAGCCGCCATTCTGCTGGGGCTGCTGCTGTTCCTGCTGGGCCTGCTGCTCCTGATAATCCTTCTGGAGCTGCTCCATAGCCTCCTGGGTGGTCTGGTTATCCTCATCCAGGGTGATCTCAAGCTCCACTGTGTCCCCGTCCCGGTAAACGGAGAAGGTCACCTTATCGCCCGCCTTACAGTCCTGGACGGCGGCTTTGAGGGCCTCGCTGCCCGACACTGCGGTGCCGTTGACAGCGGTGATAATATCGCCCGCCTGGAGTCCGGCCTTGCCGGCGCCGGAGCCGTCCAGGACAGCCAGCACCTCCGAGCCGGCGGGAACGCCGTACTGCTGGGCCTCCTGGGGCACGTCCTTCATTAGAATGCCCACGTTGGGTTTGCCGGTGACGTAGCCGTGCTCAATGATGGAGGTAACCATATCCTTCACGTCGTTGATCGGGATGGCAAAGCCCAGGCCCTCCACCGAAGCCTCGGAGTTGGAGCTGCTGGACAGCTTGGCGGAGACGATGCCGATCACCTGGCCGTACTCGTTGAACAGGGGGCCGCCGGAGTTGCCGGAGTTGATGGCGGTGTCGGTCTGGAGCATGTTCATTACCGTTCCATCGCTCATGGTGACGGAGCGGTCCTTGGCGGAGACATAGCCCCCGGTGAAGGTAAAGGTCAGCTCGCCCAGGGGGTTGCCGATGGCGTACACGTCCTCGCCCACGTTGAGCTGGTCGGAATCGCCCAGGGTGACCGTCTGGAGGTTGCCCACATCGATTTTCAGCACGGCGATGTCGTTCTCCTTTTCACCGCCCACCAGGGTGGCGTCATAGCTCTTGCCGTCGGAGAAAAACACCTTGATGTCGCTGACGCCGTCGATGACGTGATAATTGGTGAGGATGTAGCTGGAGCTGCCGTTGCTGCCGATGACGAAGCCGGAGCCGGATACGGCGTTCTTCACCGTATAGCCGAACACATTGGTATCCACATTGCCGTTGACGCCCACCGTCGCGCCCAGGTTGGCGGCGTAGATCTGCTCGGGTGAGAGGACGGTCTGTCCGTCCACATGGGCCAGGGATACGATGCTGTTGGGGGAGGTACCCTGGTAGATGGTGGTCTTTCCTCCGCTCAGATGGCTGGCGGCCAGTACGCCGCCGCCGCCGACCAGGCCGCCCACCAGGGCACAGCAAAGGCCCAGGGCCACAAACCTGGCCGCCCCGCTCTTTTTCCTGGGGGGCTTGGGGGACTCAGCGTCCCAGACGTGAAAATGCTCGGTCTCTATGGGCTCCCGCTCCTCAGGGGGTCTGTTATAGTCACTGTTATACATAACTGGTCACTCCTTTGACGGGTTCATTTCTTTTAACGGTACATAGAATAACCGCAAATTATGTATAAAGCGTGAAGAAAATTTGCATGTTTTTTAAATTCCGCATAAAACCTCATGCGCACAGGGCGCACCAGAAAGCGATGCAAAGGCTTAGGGCTTATTTGAAAATTGGCGATGTGCCCAGCGGCGAGGAATTTGGGGCCGCTGGCAAGCAATTTTTTCGCAGGAATCCTGACGGATTTCAAGGAAAAATTGCGCCGTCCAGCGGTCAAAAGGCCCGTCGATTGGGCATGTCGACATTTTTCAAACAAGCCCTAGGTGCACGAAGTGTTTGCGCACGTGGGCCGTTCCGGCCCACACGCAGTCATCCCATGGCCGTGCTGCTGTAAGCGGAACATGGCCAATTTTGCTATGCGTTTGCATAGCAAAAGCCGCCGGCATAGCCGGCGGCTCTGTTAGGCAGGCTCAGATGGGGAGGGCCTTGGTCAGGGTGACCGCCCGGGCGCCGGGGCCGATGTGGCAGGCCACGGAGAGGGAGAGGGGGTCCATGTGGATGGGGTAGCCGGGAAAGGCCGCCTCCAGCTCCTCCAGCCACTCCTGGGCCTCCTCCCGCGTTCCGGTAAAGGCGGCGGCGATGTGAAGGTCCTCCGGCCCGCGGCAGCCGGCGAAGTCGGTCTCCATCACCCTGCGGGCGGTGTCCAGCATGGTCTTCTTGGCGGCCTTCCAGCCCCGGGCCTTGGCAAAGGAGTCCAGCTTCTCGCCCTTGATGCGCAGCACCGGCTTGAGGTTGAGCACCGTGCCGATGGCGGCGGCAGCCGGGGTGCAGCGGCCCCCCTTTTTCAGATACTTGAGGGTGTCCACGGTAATATAGATGTCCGAGTCAAACTTGGTCTGTTCCAGCAGCGCCTTGATCTCCGCGGCGCTCCGGCCCGCGGCGGCCAGGGCCTGGGCGTCCAGCGCAGACTGCCGCAGGGTGACGGAGATGCGCTGGTTGTTGACCACCTGTACCCTTCCGCCGTAGTCCTGGGCCAGCATCACCGCCGTCTCGCAGGAGCTGCTCAGGCCGCTGGACATGGGGATGTAAACCAGCTCGTCATAGTCCTTCAGAATCCGGTCCCACAGCTCCAGCACGTCGCCGGGGGCGGGCTGGGTGGTCTTAACGTCGGCCCCCTCCTCCAGACGCTGGTAAAACTGCTCCTGACTCAGGGTGATGTCCTCCAGAAAGAGCTCGTCGTTGATGTAAAAGGGCATGGGCATCACAAAGATACCCAGCTCCCGGCCCTGGGCCTGGGTTATGCCGCTGTTGCTGTCTGTGGCAATGGCTATTTTGCTCATAAAGAACCTCTCTCCCATCGTTGCGATGTGGGTCTTGTTCATCCCCGCTCCGGTGCGCCGCGCCGGAAGAACTCGGCCACCCGGCCCAGGGCGCGGAGGGTGCACTCCGCCTCCTCGTCGGTCAGTCCGTCCAGGACATGGGCCACCATCTGCCGGTGAAAGTCCCGGTGGCGCGCGTCGGCGGCCCGGCCCCGCTCGGTCGGCAGCAGGTGTACCACCCGCTTGTCGCGTTCATCCCGGCGGCGGAGCAGGTACCCCTTTTTCTCCAGCAGGTTTACTGCGGAGGTCAGGGTGCCCGCTGTGATCCCCAGGGCGGCGGCAATGGCGGTGGAGCGGTTGTCCCCGCCCTGGTCCACCGCCCGGCACACGGCGTCGATCAGGTGCAGCTCCCGCAGGGAGAGGTCTTTCCCGGCCAGGCAGGCGGCCTCCGCCTTCAGGATCTGGCCAAACACCTCCACCAGAAACTGGTTGAGCACCTCTCCGCGGCTCTCCACCCGGACCGCCCCCTCTGCATTCGATCGTAAAAGCATTATATCGAATTGACTGAAAAAGTCAAGACAGGCCCTCTGGCATATTCCCCCTGTGGGGCGCATAGAGATCCATATCCGCCCCCGAGGGGGACATCTTACTTACAAAGGATGATGAACTATGAAGCCGAGAATCCAATGGGGCCGCCTGCTCCGCCGCAGTCTCGCCCTCTTTCTGGCCACCCTGGCGGTATGGGCCCTGCTGGTGTGCAGCGGCGGAGGCTCCGCCGCCAATGCCTTCCGCAGTCTGGGACAGGACCCCGGCTTTGTCTCCGCCGCCCTCTCCGCAGAACTGGGACAAGTAGCGGAGGACGACGGTCCCCTGTCCGGTCTGAGTGGCTGGGCCCGCCTGGTGGTGGACCAGTCTCCTCTGCTGCGGGGGAATGGGGACGCCGTGGCCGGCCATCTGGACGGCTCCGCGCCCGCCACCCCCGATCTGCCCGCCGGGCAGCCCGCCCAGGATCACGACGACATCAGCGAGCCGCCTCCCGAGACCACTGCCGCGCCGGAGGACATCATCGCCCGCACCCTGGTGCCCACCAGCACCCAGGGCTATGAGGTGTCCGGGAGCCTGTACCTCTACAACCGCACCGGGCTGGACGTGGATCTGGCCGCCGCCGCGGCAGCCCCCGTAAACATTGCCCTCCCGGCGGAGGGGCCCCAGATTCTCATCGTCCACACCCACGGCAGCGAGGCCTACACGCCCGACGGCACCGACATTTACGAGCCCTCGGACAACAACACCCGCACTCTGGACGAAAACTACAACGTGGTTCGGGTGGGGGACGAGATGGAGCGGGTGTTCACCGAGCTGGGCCTCACCGTGGTACACGACCGCACCCTATACGACTACCCCAAGTACAACGGGGCCTATGACCGCTCCGCCGCGGCGGTACAGCGGTACCTGGAGCAATATCCCTCCATCAAAATCGTGCTGGACGTCCACCGGGACGCCCTGGTGGGGGAGGACGGCACGGTATACAAGGCCGTCACCCGGATCGACGGGGTGGACACCGCCCAGGTCATGCTGGTGCTGGGCTCCAGCGAGGGGGGAGAACACCCCAACTGGATGCAGAACCTGTCCCTGGCCTGCCGCATCCAGGAGAGCATGAACACCCTCTATCCCACCCTGGCCCGGCCCATGACCATGCGCTCCTCCCGGTACAACCAGCAGCTCTCCAACGGTTCTCTGCTGGTGGAGGTGGGCACCCACGGCAACACCCTTCAGGAGGCTCTGGCCGGGGCGCGGCTCTTTGCCCGGGCGGCGGGGCAGGTGCTGCTGGGGCTGAAGGAGTGACGGGCGGCAAGAGAAAAGGCCCCCGCCGGCACACGCCGGCGGGGGCTCCGTTTTGGATGATCAGTCCAGCACCAGCTCCACGGGGCAGTGGTCGCTGCCCTCCACCTCCGCGTGGATGATGTTGTCCCTCACCCGGGGAAGCAGGCGGTCGGACACGATAAAGTAGTCGATGCGCCACCCCGCGTTGTTCTTCCGGGCGTTGAAGCGGTAGCTCCACCAGGTATACGCCCCCGTCCGGTCGGGGTAGAGGGCGCGGAAGGTGTCGGTAAAGCCGCTGGAGAGCAGCTCGGTCATCTTGCCCCGCTCCTGGTCGGAGAAGCCCGCGTTGCCCCGGTTGCTCTTGGGGTTCTTCAGGTCGATCTCCTCATGGGCCACGTTGAGATCGCCGCACAGCACCACCGGCTTCTTTTTGTCCAGCTCCATGAGGTAGGCTCGGAAGTCGTCCTCCCACTGCATCCGGTAGTCGATGCGGGCCAGCTCGTTCTGGGCGTTGGGGGTGTAGCAGCAGACCAGGAAGAAGCCGTCGAACTCCGCGGTGATGACCCGGCCCTCGTGGTCGTGCGCGTCCAGGCCGATGCCGCAGGTGACGGACAGGGGCTCCACCCGGGTGAACACCGCCGTGCCCGAGTAGCCCTTCTTTTCCGCGCTGTTCCAGAAGAGCCGGTAGCCGGGCAGCTCCAGTGCGATCTGGTCGGGCTGGAGCTTGGTCTCCTGGAGGCAGACCACGTCGGCGTCCACCCGCTGGAAGAAGTCCAGAAAGCCCTTGCCCAGGCATGCACGCAGGCCGTTGACGTTCCAGGTAACCAGTCTCATGCCTCTCCCTCCTCCGGCAGCCATTTCATGGGCCTGCCCTCGCTGTCCAGCAGGGGAGTGAGGCCGCCGGCATAGCCGCTCACCGTCTGGAGGTAGAGCACCCCCGTCCGGGTGTCCAGCAGGATACGGGTGATATCCGTGATCCCCTGGGTATAGATGATCTGAAAGCGGTCGTTCTTTCCCATCGGTCAGGCTCCTTTCTTCCGCCTGCGGGCGGACATGAGCAGTATAATCCCTTATTCATTGTTTCATCCAACCGGGCTTCGGCACAGGACTCAACCTCAGTACCTCCGCACCACGGCCACCACCTTGCCCAGAATGGTACAGCCGTCGCCGTCAATGGGCTCATAGTCCGGGTTTTCCGGCATAAGCCAGGTGTGTCCGTCCCTGCGGCGCAGGGTCTTGACCGTGGCCTCATCTTCAAAGAGGGCCACCACGATCTCCCCGCTGCGGGCGTCCTGCTGCTGGTGTACCACCACTAGGTCGCCGGGGAGGATACCCGCGTACCTCATGGACTCCCCCCGTACCCGCAGGGCGAAGTGCTCCCCTGTCAGTCCTCCGGTGTCAAAGGTCAGATAGTCCTCAATGCACTCCTGGGCCAGAATGGGGGCTCCGGCGGCCACACTGCCCACCACAGGCACCTGGTCGGGCTCCTCTCCCGCCGGCTCCGGCGCGCCCGGGTGTGGGCCGCTGATGGTAATGGCACGGGTCTTTCCCTCGGCCTTGGTGATCAGCCCCGCCGCCTCCAGCCCCTTCAGGTGGAAGTGGACAGTGGAGGGGGACTTGAGCCCCACATACTCCCCGATCTCCCGCACCGAGGGGGGATAGCCGTGGAGGCCGGAGAAGGAAACGATATAGTCATAGATCTGCTGTTGCTTGGGCGAGAGCGTTTTCATGGCAGACCCTCCTTATTGGTATACTCCCAAGCCAGTATAGCATAGCCTGGGTTAAAATGCAAACATATGTTCCCTAAAACCGCCGTATACAGGTAGTTTTCTCTTGCAATCCGCCGTCGAAAGGAGTATGATACAAATAGTATCAAAATAAAACTAAAAAGTTCAAGGAGGAGACGATATGGGTAAGTTTGACGGCAGAGTAGCGATTATCACCGGCGGCGGCAAGGGCGGCGGCATCGGCTACGGCCTGTCCACCGCCTTCGCCAAGGAGGGCTGCAATCTGGTCATCACCGGCCGGAACACCAAGAAGCTGGACGACGCCAAGGAGGAGCTGGAGCGGCTCTACGGCGTGAAGGTGCTGGCCTGCCAGGCCGATGGCGGCGTGGAGGAGCAGGTGGCGGCCGTGGTGAAGCAGGCGGCGGACACCTTCGGCCGCATCGACTTTTTAATCAACAACGCCCAGAACTCGGCCTCCGGCGTCTCCCTGGCCGAGCACACCAAGGAGCAGTTTGATCAGGCCATCTACTCCGGCCTGTACGCCGCCTTCTTCTATATGAAGCACTGCTACCCCTACCTGAAGGAGACGAAGGGCTCCGTGGTCAACTTCGCCTCCGGCGCGGGCCTGTTCGGCAAGCCCGGCCAGTCCTCCTACGCCGCAGCCAAGGAGGGCATCCGGGGCATGACCCGTGTGGCCGCCACCGAGTGGGGCCCCGACGGCATCAACTGCAACCTCATTTGCCCCCTGGTGATGACCGACGCCCTCAAGAAGTGGCGGGAGGAGTATCCGGCGGTATACGAGCAGACCATCAAGGGTATCCCCGCCGGCCGCTTCGGCGACCCGGAGAAGGACATCGGCCGCACCGCTGTGTTCCTGTGCTCAGAGGATGCCAAGTATATCTCCGGCGAGACCATCACCATGCAGGGCGGCAGCGGCCTGCGTCCCTGACACATCCAAACAGAGGCGCGCCTGAAATCAGGCGCGCCTCTGCCAGCCTGTCGAAAAAGTTTTTTCGACAGGCTGCTGAACTTTATGAAACTTCAAAAAAGTTTCATAAAGTTGTTTGATAAAACGCGAACGGCCCAGGCCGGTCTCTCTTGGCCTGCGGCCAATTCACCTCCAGGGAACCCTGACGGTTCATCTCCGCGCCAAGCGCCGCCGCAGAGCGGCGGTTGCGCTCCGAATCGCCCTGTGGGGCAGCCCTTCACACTTTCCCTCCCTCCGAACGTTTTAGCAGGAGGGTTTATTGCCAATCGCACAGAGGCGCGCCTGGGATCAGGCGCGCCTCTGTTTTTCCCTGGCAAAGCGGTAGGCCTCGGCCAGCCAGGCCGCCAGCAGCCCGTCCACGTCCTCCGGCGCGGTCAGGAGCAGATGGTGGGTCCAGCGGCCGGGATAGGGCTCCACGGCCTGGAGGATGCGGGGGTGCTCCACCCGGCGGCCCAGCCCCAGGGTGGCCAGCAGAGCCCCGGTCCGCCGCTGGGCGGCCCGCCGGGGCTGGGAGAGAACGGCGAACTGAAGGGGGTTTCCCCAGGAAATCTGGGTTTTGGACACCTTCATGGTGCTCTCCCCGCAGGCCAGGACGGCCTCCTCCCATGCCTCAAAGAGGGAAATGGGGCCCGGAGCGCCTCCCAGGAAGGCCAGCACTTCGGCGGTCATGTCTGCGCCTCCCCCAGAACCGAGTGGTTCCACCGGCCGGTGCGGAAGTAGAGGAGCTGGAGGAGCACCTGGACGGCGGAGGCCGCCGGCGCGGCCACACCGATGTGCAGCAGAGTGACACCGGGGAGCAGGCTGATGAAAAATACCGCCGGTACCCGTACCAGGAAGGTGGATGCCAAACTGTTGAACAGGGTGAAGCCGGTGCGGCCGCAGCCGCTGTAAAAACCGTTGAGGGTGAACACAAGGGTAACCAGCACATTCTGCACCGCCACAGGCAGGCCCAGGCGGAGGATGCGGGCCGCCTTGTCCCCCTGAATCCGAAAGGAACGCCGCTTAAAATCAAAGGGGAAGTCCCGGCGGCGGAGTACCGCCAGGGCCAGGGCCAGGCTCACCCCCTGGGCAGCCACGGTGGCGAGGGCGGCCCCCGCCGCCCCCAGGCCGAACACTCCCACCAGCAGAAGATCCCCCACGATGTTGATGATGCAGGCCACCAGCACGAAGTACATGGGCCGCTTGGAGTCCCCCAGGCCCCGGAGCACGCCGCTGACCATATTGTAGCCGGTGATGAACACCAGGCCGCAGGCGCAGATAAACAGGTACTGCCGGGCGGGCGCCACCGCCGCGGCGGGCACCTGCATCAGCGCCACAATGGTGTTGGTGGACAGGGCGAAGGCGGCCGCCAGGACCACGGCGATGAGGGCAAAGAGGGAAAACAGGGTGCCGATGGCCCGGTTTACGTCCTCCCCCCGCCGGGCGCCCAGGTACTGCCCCACCAGCACCGTACCGCCGGTGGACAGGCCGATAATAAAATTGGTCACCGCCTGCATGACCTGGCTGCCGGTAGACACGGCAGCGATGCCCGCCTGGTCGGCAAACTGTCCCACCACGATCAGGTCCACCGCGCCGTACAGAAATTGCAGCAGGGAAGCACCGAGGAAGGGGATGGCAAAGCGGCTTAACGCCCGCCTGACATTTCCCTCGGTGAGAGAGAGCTGGGACATGGCGGTACACTCCTTTTTGTTTCGTACCCGGACAGTATAGCACGCTCCCGGGGGAAAGACAACCTTTGACGGGCCGGGCGGCGGGTGTTATACTGGGCACAGTCAACCCAAAAAGAAAGGCAGATGTGACCTTGAGCGCGCATGTTTCCATCGCCCATCCCGCGTGGATGGATATCACCGGCCCTGACGGGGCCGTGACCCACGGGGCGGATCAGGACTGGTTTCCCGATCTGTGGCAGCAGCGGGCGGGCTGCGGCCCCACCGCCGCCGCCGTCATCCTCTCCTATCTGGCCCGGACCCGGCCGGAGCTGGCCCCCCTCTACCCGGAGGGGGCCATGGACCGCGCCTCCTTCACCGGCCTGATGTGCCGGGTGTGGGAGCACGTGACCCCTGTTTCCCACGGTCTCAACCGGCCGGAGCAGATGGCGGAGGGCATGGCCTCCTTTGCCGCCGCCCGGGGCCTCACCCTGACCCCCGGCCTGTTCGTATTCCCCTCCGCCCGTACCAAGCGCCCGCCCTATGAGCAGGCCGAGGCTTTTGTCCGCCGCGCCCTGGAGCGGGACTGTCCCGTGGCCTTCCTCAACCTCCACAACGGCAGGGTGAAGGAACTGGATTACTGGCACTGGGTCACCATCACCGCTCTGGAGGACGCCACGGCGGTCATTCTGGACAGCGGCAGCGCACTGCGTATCGATCTAAGGCTCTGGTACGAGACCACCAAGCGGCGGGGCGGCTTTGTGGCCGCCCTGGGGGATCCGGCATGAAGTATTTTCTGTTCTGGGTGCTGTGCGCCAGCCTCCTGGACTTTGCCCTCATGGGTGTGGACAAGTGGAAGGCCAGGCACGACCGCTGGCGGGTGCCCGAGAGGGCCTTCTTCTGCGTAGCCCTGCTGGGCGGCACGCCGGGGGCCCTCCTGGGCATGTGGACCTTCCGGCACAAGACCCGCCACTGGTATTTCAGGTACGGCCTGCCCGCCCTGCTGCTGGTGCAGCTCGCCCTGGGCACGTGGATTGCGATACGTGTTTTTTGACCTCCGATGTGCCGGAAAGGCCGCCCCTCCGTTGGGAGGGGCGGCCTTTTTTCACGGCTTTTTCCCCAGCTTATGCTTGGTGCCGTCGGGCTCCACGATATAGGTGTTTTCCAACTGGCTCACCAGGCTGGCCCGGTAGGCGGCGATATACTCCTGCCGCAGCCGGTCCCGCTCCGCCCTCTCCTCCGGGGTGAGGCCCTCGGGGTTTTTGGCCTTTTTGGCCAGGGCATTGATCCGATCGATTTTTGCCTGTTCCATTATACATACCGCTCCAATACGATGAGAATACGCCCCTTTTTGGACGGGCCGCCCACCTCTGTGAGCACGCACTTGCCCAGCCCCCGGCAGCTCAGCACGTCCCCCTGGGCCACGGCGTGGTCGGGCTTGACACATTCCCGGTGGTTGAGCTGTACCCGGCCGGAGGCGATCAGGTCGGCGGCCTTGCCCCGGGACAGGGAGAAGCCGGAGGCGGCCACCGCGTCCAGCCGCAGGGAGCTTACGGTGTCCCGGATGGTTCTGGTCTCCACCGCCGGGGGCTCCAGCCGGTCCAGGGGCAGAGGGGAACACTTGAGTTTTACACGCCCCGCCTGCTCCATGTGGAATACCAGAAAGTCGGCGACCTCCTCCAGCGCCAGCACGTCGCAGCGCCCGTCGGCCACCAGCAGATCGCCCACCTTCTCCCGGTCCAGCCCCAGGCCAAGGATGGAGCCGAGGAAATCCCGGTGGGTGAGCTTCTGGCCGCCGCTCCAGGTGCACCGCAGGGCGCGGACGGGACAGCTCTCCCCGTCCCCCTGCCAGTCCTCCGCCTCCTGCCAGTCGGGCAGGAAGGCGCACACGGTGCGCTCCGCTCCCTCGTACCCGCCGAAGAAGAGGTGGCGGGGATGGCCGCAGGCGTTGAGCAGGTTTTCCACACTCACCCGCTCCTGTGGGGATAAAAAGCCGGTACAGGCCGGTATGTTCCGCTGCCGGGCCAGCACCAGCTTGTCCAGCGCCCGGGCCAGGAGCAGCCGCTCCCCGTTGTCCCGGGCCAGCTTATTCAGCAGTTCCGTTTTATTCACACATACTTCCTCGCTTGTGGAAAAAGGGCGCCCCGACGGGCGCCCTTTCCATTTGTCATAACTGTCTCCGCAAAGCGCCGCTCTCTCTGAGTCAGCGGTGCTCGCCCCGGCTGTACGCCACCACCGTGCGGCGGTTGGGCTCAGTGCCGATGGAGTAGGTGGTGATGTCCGGGGTCTCCTGGAGGGCGGTGTGGATCACATGGCGCTCATAGGCGTTCATGGGCTCCAGGGTGACGTTGCGGCGGTATTTGACCACCTTACCGGCCACCTTCTGGGCCAGGCGGACCAGGGACTCCTCCCGCTTGGCCCGGTAGCCCTCGGCGTCCACATGGATACGGACCCGCTTGGACTGGCCGTGGTTGACGGCGTAGCCGGTGAGCTGCTGGATGGCGTCCAGGGTCTCGCCCCGGCGGCCGATCAGGCCGCCCAGCTCCCGGCCCACCAGCTCCACCTGATAGGTTCCGTTCTCGTCCACGCGGATGACGGGTCTGGCCTCGGCCCCCATCTGGGCCAGCAGGCCGGTGAGAAAGGCGTCGATGCGCTCCGCCTTCTCCCCCTCGGCCACGGGGGCGGCGGGGGAGGGGGCCTCCTCCCGGATGGCGGGCTCCGCCGCCTTGACCGGCTCCGCCTCGGCGGGGGTAATTTCCGCCGGAGCGGGGCGCTCCTCCGGCTCGTCGGGGGCCTCATAGCTCACCTTGACCTTGGCCGGGCAGCTCCCGATGCCTAAAAATCCGGACTTGGCCCGCTCCAGAATCTCCACGGAGACCTCATCCCGGTCCATGCCCAGCTTCTGCAGGGCGGCCTCGATGGCGGCCTCCTCGCTCTTGCCGGTGCTCTCGATCCATTTCAGCATAATGGGCATCTCTCCTTATGAATCCACGGCAGGGCCGTTATTCCTTTGTCTTGTCGGTGTCGTCCTCAGCCTCGGACTCCTCCCCGGCGGAGACAACCTCCGTCTCCTCCTGGACAGGGGCCTCCAGGGCCTTTTCCTCCAGAATGGCGTCCTCAATGGCCTCGTCGGTGTGGATCTCCCGCAGCTCCTCCTCGATCTCATGGGCCTCCCGCTTCAGCGCGCGGGAGTCAGATCTGGGCGGGAAGATGGGGGCCTCTCCGGGGTAGGCGGTGGGACCCTCCTCGCTGTAGCGGTAGGGGTCGTAGGCCCGTCCGCGGGCATACTGGCGCAGGCCCACGCGGCTGTGCTCCTTGACGGAGCCGGGGATCTTGTCCTCGTCTTCGTCGTGCTTCTTCTCGGTCTTCTTTTTCTTGCCCTTGTTGAGCTTGGCCTCCTCGATCCGGCGGGCGCGCTCCTCGGCCTTGCGGCGGCGCTCCTCCTTCTCCTCCTCCTTCTCCAGGCGCTCCTGCTCGGCCCGGGCGGCGGCGGCCTTCTCGTAGTCCTTTTTGAGCAGCTTGCCGCAGATGAACTCCTGCACCATGCTCAGCAGGTTCTGGGCAATCCAGTACAGGCACAGGGCGGCGGGCATGGAGAAGCCGATCCACAGGGAAATCAGGGGGGAAATGATCATCATGGACTTCATGCTGGCGTTGTTCCCCGCCTGGGCGGCCTGCTGGTTGACGGCGTTGGTCTTCATGGAGATGAAGGAGAACACCAGGCTGGAGCCGGCGGACACCACGGGCAGCAGGAACAGGGCGAAGCCGCCCGCCACGGTCCAGAATTTCAGAGTTGGAATACGGGCCAGATCCACCAGGCCTAGGAAATCAAAGTTGACGGCGAAAATCCGGCTGCCCACCTCGCCCACAGCGGCCTTGACCGCCTCCAGGTTTTCCGGGGTAATCAGGGAGGACAGGTAAAGCTGGTTATAGCCCACATTGGAGAAAGCTTCGCCGGCCTCCTTGATCCAGCCGTTGCTCACCGCAATGGAGTTCCAGTCTACCACCTGGGCAATCTGGTTGAGTATCTCCACATCGTTGATGCCCATCATATACTTAATGGGCTGGCGGATGATGGCGTACAGGGGAATCAGAATCAGCAGAGGGAGAAAAGACCACAGACAGCCGCCCATTGGGTTGACCTTCTCCCGCTCATAAAGCTTCTGGACCTCCAGATTATAGCGCTCACGGTCTCTGCCGTACTGCTTCTGCAGCTTCTGCATCTTGCCCTGAAGCATGTTCATCTGAATCATGCTCCGCTTGCCCTTCAGCGCAAACGGGAACAGGATAAGCTTGACAACGACCGCGAATAAGATCAATGCGATGCCGTAACTGCCGAAAAAATCGTAAAAGAAGGTCAGCAGCCACACAAAGGGGGAGAGGATAATTTGTGCAAAATCCATTTGCGCGCCTCCAAGTTCAGTTTGAGCCCCTTACGGGACCGGATCGTACTCAATGGAAACCTGCTTGTGGAAGGGCTGACATTTGAGGATACGGCGCAGGGCGAGAAAGCTCCCCTTCCACGCCCCGTATTTCTCCACCGCCTCCAGGGCATAGGCCGAGCAGGTGGGGATAAACCGGCAGCAGGGGGGACGGGAGGGAGAGATGTACGTGCGGTAGCCCCGGATCAGGGCCAGAAGCAGGCGCTTCAATCAGGCCCCCTCCTTCCGGAGCAGGCCGAGCTTGTCCGCCAGAGACAGGAGCGAGCGCTCCAACTCCCGGTAACGGCTGTGGGCGGCCCGCACCCGGGCCACCACCACGATGTCGTAGCCGGGGAGAAAGGCCCCCTCATGGATGCGGTAGGCCTCTTTGATTCGGCGGCGGGTGCGGTTGCGCACCACGGCCTTGCCCAGCTTGACTCCCACCGTCAGGCCCAGGCGGCTGTAGCCCAGGTTGTTCTTCCGGCAGTAGACGGCCAGGCACGGATTCACCGCGCTCTTTCCCCTTCCGTACAGGCGGCGGAACACGTGATTGAGTTTCAGCGAAACGGTGTGCTCCACGCCTGCCGCCTCCTCGATTTCTCCGTATGCTGCGCAGGGGCGGTGGGAAAACTCCCCCGCCCCTTCTGAAAGCCCTATTCCATTCGCGGACCCATTAGTGGGTCAGACGGGCGCGGCCCTTCGCGCGGCGGCGAGCCAGGACCTTGCGGCCGTTGGCGGTACGCATACGCTTACGGAACCCGTGCTCCTTGGAGCGCTGGCGCTTCTTGGGCTGATAGGTACGGACCATGTCGGTACACCTCCTGTACTGTAATCCGGCGGCAGGGCCGCCCACCACAACAGCCTTCCGGCTGCGGTCGTCAAAGTAAACTGCTTTACACCGTGCAGGCCTGCACGATGCAGATGATATTATAGCCTATCTCAAAATAGCCTGTCAACACCATTTTTGCAATCTTTTTTTGCGGTTTGGGCCTGCTTCCGCGCCGGGTACTACATCTTGTGCCCATTGGGCCCGCTCGGCCAACACTCACCCGTAGGGGCTGTCTCTTATACACATCTCCGAGCCCACGAGACCGGAGCCTATCTCG
>OWID01000403.1_pt1 | contig 16339 bp, 15 predicted proteins | sample 1732661 | NCBI WGS metagenome assembly OWID01 (sample SAMN05065739, study PRJEB22554) | human gut metagenome | biome: ENVO:2100002; feature: ENVO:00000062; material: ENVO:00002003 | host: Homo sapiens | place: USA
CGCCGCCGTCAACAGGAGGCTGGGTCTCGCCGCCGTCAACAGGAGGCTGGGTCTCACCGCCGTCAACGGGAGGCTGAGTCTCGCCGCCGTCAACAGGGGGCTGAGTCTCGCCGCCGTCAACAGGAGGCTGCGCGTTCTCGCCCTCATCGGGGAGCAGAGCCTCTTCAACGGGAGGATCGAGCTCCTGCTCCACGGTTCCTACCAGCGTCTCGGGGAGTCCGAGGTTTTCTTTCGCTGTACCATACTTCACGGACAAGCTGTCTTGATACCCTGTCGGTAACTCGACGGAGGACAGCTTTACGACGTCTTCGACACTTTCATCCGTTGCAAATGCGCCGACACTCAACAGACTCATGGTCATGCTGGCGACCAGCAGCAATGCGAATGCTTTTTGAAGCTTTTTTCTTATTGCCATTTTTTCGTTCTCCTTCCTGAATATTTGAGATCGAATATATGGCGGCCGGGCCGGCCTGGCGGGAATCCCGCTTTAGCCCCCTGGCTTTGCGTCCCACTCTTTCGAGCGGTTTGCCTTTACATGTATTCTTTGCGCGCGCTGCGCAGCGGCATGGTGTGCTGTTTCCTGCTTTTGTGCGAAAGCGGAGAAACCCACGTGCTGTGCGCACCTCCTCTCCCTGCCTTTTTTTTGAATTATACGCTTTGCCGGTTACAAAAAGGGATTTATTTTATGAATTTTCATTCAAAATAATATCATTGTTTTATATAATTTTATTTTAAAAAATTGGATAATTTAACAATGAGGCCCCGAATATAGAGAGGGAACCTGCGCCGGACGAGGGAGAGGGCAGCCTGCGGAGAAATGGCGGAGAGCACTTTGCGATGGGGGACCCGGCAGACTACCCACTGTGAATTCAGAGGAGTACGCAAGGTGGATCTTCATGATTTCCAACTCCGCTTTTACTTTTGACAGATATTCTCCTGGACCTTTCATGTACATCAATTCTTCCTGGCAAAGCATGGCCGCGGCAAGGAGACGCTCTCCAGCCTGTCTAAGGGGGACATAGAGATACCACCAAAACAGTAAAAGAATACCGTACCGTTGACCCTTTGAAAATGTGTTTGCACCACTGGAAGTTGGTACTCAAATGCAGTATACTTGATTCAATATATACAGCGCCGGGAATAACGAATTTGATATTCTTCCGGCTGTTGTCCTGAGTGCAGAATAATGGCGATTACGGCGGGGCTTATCTCTGCAAATGTTGATACAGGATAATCTGAAACAGGACCGTATACATCGTGTGCGGTCCTGTCTTTTCAGGGAAATCCTCTGGGGAAGTTAGATGGAATCGGATGGATGGGGAGTGTATGGAAAAGGAAAACAAAATCAGGACGCTGCAAGAGCTGTTTTTCTCCATGCTGTACATCAGCGCTTTTACATTCGGCGGCGGGTTCGTCATTGTGACCTTTATGAAACGAAAATTTGTAGATGAGTTCCATTGGATCGATGAGCAGGAGATGCTGGACTTGACTGCTCTGGCACAATCTTCGCCCGGAGCCATTGCTGTCAATGCGGCGATCTTGGTGGGATGGCGCGTGGCAGGAGGCGCGGGCATGGCTGCTGCGGTCCTGGGCACCATTATCCCACCCATGGCCATTCTCTCGGTGATTTCCCTCTTTTATAAAGCGTTTGCCGCCAATCTGTATGTGGCACTGGTGCTGAAAGGAATGCAGGCGGGAGTGGCGGCGGTCATTTTTGATGTGGTCTGCAGTCTGGGCACAAATGTGCTGAAAGAGCGCTCTTTGCTGCAAGACCTGGTGATGATCGCGGCATTTGCAGCGGCATTTGTATTTGATGTGAATGTGGTGGTGATTATCCTGGCTGCCGCGCTGGTAGGTGTGGTCCAGGCTTTCTGGCCGGGGAAAAAGGAGCGGAATGCATGATATTTTTACAGCTTTTACTGAGCTTTATGCAGGTGGGCCTGTTCAGTGTGGGGGGCGGATATGCAGCGATTCCCCTGATCCAGAATCAAGTGGTGGAGCAGCATGGATGGCTGACACTTCAGGAATTTGCGGACTTGGTTACCATTGCTGAGATGACGCCGGGACCCATTGCAATTAATTCAGCAACCTTTGTTGGCATACGGATCGCAGGTTTTCCGGGGGCGGTCACTGCCACCTTTGGATGTATTTTGCCCTCGTGCATCATCGTTTCGATCCTGGCGATGATTTATAACCGGTATAAAAATCTCTCTGCTCTGCAGAGCGTATTGTCCAGCCTGCGCCCGGCTGTAGTGGCGCTGATCGCTGCAGCTGGTATATCGATTTTCTGGCAAGTCCTGACCGCGGGGCAGCCGATTGCAATACATCAGATCAACTGGCTGGGGCTGGGGTTGTTTTCCGCAGCATTTTTTGCCCTGCGGAAATGGAAATGGAATCCGATCCTGGTCATGTCCCTGTGCGGTGTGATCGGCCTTGGCGGAGAATTAATATTGGCACGTATCGGTTTTTGATTGGCTGCGGGCGGAGGAAGGCGATGCGCATCCTTGAATTACCGAAGAAAAGCCGGCAGGTAGGCGGGAATGCGTTCTGAGGCATATGGGGGAGTGCTGCATCTGAAGATCTGAACGAACGGATGAGTATAAAGTGAAAAGCACTCTTTAGAAAAATAACGCATCAGACAGGAAGTTCGACTTACTGACTGATGCGCCTTTTTTCGGCCCTGACCGGCTCCGGCGTCCCGGATCTCATGGAGCCTTGACACGGAAACGTTTTACAAGGCTGGTGGAGACGGTGGTGTTCAAAAGCCACCGCGGATGTTATTTGATGCGGGGCGTCTCCCCCCAGCGAAAGAGCGGAGGCAGGGAAGAGCGGCAGTCTGCGTGCCCGAAAATCATTTTTCCATCCCGGCAATGCAAAGAAGAGATGCCTGCACGCCGAAAGAATGTGCTGCGGAAAATCAGGAAGCCTGTCCCGCCGGGGGACAGACTTCCTGTGCAGTAGGGTATCTTGAGAGCGGATGGTCAGTATGTGGTGCCGTGATCGTCCACCACCGTGGATTGCTGCCGGTGGGGCAGCAGTGCGGTGAACAGATCGCTCACACCGTCGGCCACCAGGGCTGCGCCGAAGATCATGATCACCAGCTGGGCGGTGTGGAAGGGGTTGATGATGAGGACGATGCCCAGCACGAGGGGGATGAGAGAGGAGAGCAGCAGCGGGACCAGGGGAGATTCCTTTGCCTTGATCACCGAAATGACCAGGGGGGCTTTCCCCACGCCGTCGATCAGAAGCAGGGCGCCCAGCACCAGCGGGAGGAAGGAGAGAATTGCGCCAGGCCAGAAGATGGAGAAGATGGAAAAGGCCATGGGGAGCACGAACAAGAACAGGTCTCCGCTGGAAGCGGTGTTGGTCTTATGCCCCTGGATGTAGCGCCACAGGTGGCTGATGGCGTAGACTGCTGCGCCGGTGGCCAGGGACCACACGAATACGGAGCCGCTGACTGCGGGGAAGAGGAGGAGCGGCAGGCCCAGTGCGATATAGAGCGCCGCGATCCACACGGAAGCGGTTCTGCTCCAGAAAAATTGAAACATCATAGGAAGTACCCCCTTGGTATAAGAATAAGATTGGAAGAAAGGATCATGTGGAAAGCGGAGAGAATGGGTCCGCCGGAATTAAATCAGGTCATACTGCTGCAAAAGTTCGGCGAGGGTGGTGCCGCTCAGCCGGTCCAGCCCGGCCCGCAGGGCCACTTTGAGGGGCAGGGGGAGCTTCATCTCGGTGAGCTTCCGGCCGTCCAGCAGGTAGTGGGTGGCGTTGAGCAGGCAGCGGACGTCGTAGACGGAGCCGTAGACTTCGGGCACGCCCCGCTCCACATCCAGCAGCGTGTAGACTGCTTCCATGGCAGTGCGGACGGAGTACTCGGTGGTGAAGATGGTGTCCCGGTCCGTCTGGGCGAACTGGCCCAGGAAGGCGAAGTTGACACATTCCTTGGGTACCACGTCGGGCCGGTCGCCGGCACAGCGGGGCATGAAGAAGGCGGTGACGTAGGGCATCATGCAGGGGACGGTGCTGGCGCTTTCGTGGGCCAGCTCTTCGATGAGGTTTTCGGGGACGCCCAGGTGGTACAGCCACTCCATGCAGATCTCGGCGCCGGTGCACTCCGCCATGGGCTTTCCCACGTAGTCGCCGGGTTCATCGGGATAGAGTCCATAGATCCATCCCACCAGCTGATCCTGGGGCTGTGCCTTGAAATGGGGCTGGCGGTTGAAGGTCCAGCTCATGAGCCAGGCGGAGTCCTTTACGGTGACGATGCCGCCGGTGACTACCTTGCCGGAGTAGGGGTCCCGCTGGCAGATGTCCTGGACGTAGGAGGCGATCCGGTCATCCAGCAGGGTGACGGTGGCCGATTCCCACTTGGTGGCCTGGATGTTGGAGCAGAAGACCTCGGGCCTGCCGAACAGGGGGCTCTGGACGGAGAGGTTTTTCCAAAGGGCCCAGCTGGAGCCTTCCCCGTCGGTGACACGCAGCTCCGGTGCGTGGTCGTTGTCGCCCAGGGCGGAGCCCTCCGTGCAGGAGCCGTTGGTGACGAACACCAGGTCGTTCTCCGTCAGCTCCATGACCTCCTTTTCGCCGTTTCGGATCAGGATCATCTGGTGGGCCACCTTTTTGCCGGGCAGGAAGTGGAAGAGAACATTAGTGACCTTGACCCCGTAGTGGAACTGGACGCCGTGGGCTTCCAGGTAGGCGACCAGGGGGAGGATCAGGGACTCGTACTGGTTGTACTTGGTGAACTTCAGCGCCGAGAGGTCGGGCAGGCCGCCGATGTGGTGGAGGAACCGCTGCAGATACAGCTTCATCTCCAGGGCGGAGTGCCATTTCTCAAAGGCGAACATGGTCTGCCAGTAGAGCCAGAAGTTGGACTTGTAGAATTCCTCATCCAGAACGTTGTCGATGGTTTTGCCGTAGAGGGCTTCGTCCGGCGTGAAGAACAATCGCATGAGCTCCACCGCGGCTTCATCGCTCAGATCGAAGCGGTTTTTGGTGTTGGCGCTCTCGCCCCGGGACAGGGTGGCCCGGTTTTTGGAGAAGTTGGGGTCATCCTTGTTGAGCCAGTAGAATTCGTCCAGCACGCTGGCGCCCTCGATCTCCAGAGAGGGGATGGACCGGTACAGGTCCCAGAGGCATTCGTAGTGGTTTTCCATCTCCCGGCCGCCCCGGATGACGAAGCCCAGGTCCGGAACGCGGAGCCCGTCGCAGGCGCCGCCGGGGAGGGAGGCTTCCTCCAGGATGTGGATGTGGTCGCCGGGCATCTGTCCGTCCCGGATCAAAAACGCGGCGGCGGACAGGCTGGCAAGGCCGGAGCCGATGAGCCAGGCAGATTTCGCGTCAACGCCCTGGGGCTTGCGGGGGTGTGCAAAGGCTTCATAGTTTCCATTGGTATAGTACATATTCGTACCTCCTAGTAAGTAGTCCGGCGCGGTGCCGGAGGGGTTTTGCTTTAATTCCATCATAGTACAATGGGGGAAAATAGTAGGTTGTTCACACAACGGGGGAGCGGTTTATTTGAGTTTCCGGTCAAATGAGTGCGGTCCAGCGCTCCTGCTGCCCGGTTTTTTCATAATCGTGTCCGTTGACGGCTTCGCAGATATCGTAGTAGGCCCAGTGGGTCGGGGGAACGTCCTGGAACGTCTGCAGGTCGGGGTGAGTGTCGATGAACGTGCGGTCGGCGCTGCGCCCCAGCATGCGGTTGACGATAACGGTGGCCTGGGCACGGGTCACCAGATGGTAAGGGCCGAAGGAGCCGTCTGCGCTGCCCTGGACCCAGCCGTAGCGGGAGGCATCTGTCACGGCCTCGTAGAACCAGTCGCTCTCGTGCACATCGGAAAAGGTTTTGGCCTCGCCGTCCGGGGGCGTGGCGAACCGCATGGCGATCACCAGAAACTCCGCCCGGGTGATGGGGCGGTCCGGGATAAAGCGGCCGTCTCCCACCCCGGAGACGATGCCCAGAGAGGCCAGGGTCTCCACGGCGTTTTTGTACCAGGCGTCCGCCGGGACGTCGGTGAAGGTGACGGTGATGGGGACCTCCCGGTCTTTCAGCAGCCCGTAAAAGAGCTGGGCGGCCTGGGCACGGGTCATGGCGTCCTCCGGGCCGAACCGCTCAGCGGAGTAGCCCCGGAGATACGCGTTGTGGTCCGTGGTGTTCAGAAGTGACGACACGCCGGTCTGTCCGGGATCTTCCGGGAGGGTGGACGGCGGGGGCGTGCTGCTGTCGTGGCCGCCTGTGCTGCCGCCTCCGTGGCTGCCGCCCTGTCCGCCGGATTCTTCCTGGAAGGAGCGGACCACGGTGCCGGTATAGTTTCCCTGGAACGTAATGGTGAGGCGGGCCGTTTTTCCGTCTGAGGTGAGCTCTGTTCCGTAGTCCTTCCCCTCCTGGAGCACCCAGTCGCCGTGGCGGATCACCAGGTTTTCCGCCTCCGTGCGGTCCTGGACCTGGGGAATGGGGAGCAGGGTCCCGTCGTAGGGGGACACGTGGACCAATACGGGGATGTGGGGTACGATCAGGTAGTCCACGGTGTCTGCCGGGACGAAAAAGGCGGCGTGGGCCTGGTCTCCCGCATCACCGACGCGGAGGCTGCCGTTTTCCCAGTAAAATCCCGATTCCAGCTGTACGCTGGCGAGATAGTCTCCGTAGGTGGCGTATTTTTCCTGGGGGGCGGAATATTCCGGTATGGCCGGCTCGATGTGAAAGGCCTTGGTGGACTGCAGGCCGTTGTACAAGGGTGTTTCCTCCACGTCGGCCCGGACGTACCAGCGTCCGGCCTGGGTGGGGACGTCCGGCGTAAACGGGCCGTCAGCCGAGGCGCCGTAGGAAAAGCTGACAGAGCCGAATGCCGCCTGGGCCTGGGGCTGGGAGGGGGACTGGCCGTAGGTCCAGTCTGTGATGGACAGGGGCTCTTTCCAGCCGTTCTCTCCGGTAACGGACACCGAGGCGTCCAAAACCGCAGAGCCGTCCTGGTAGCGATAGGTGAGGGTCGCATGGGGGGAATCCAGCTGGATCCAGTCTCCCAGCAGTATTCCGCCGGTGAGCTCGCTGATCTGATCCGGGCGTGCCCAGGGCACCAGCTGGTTCAAAGATAGGCCGTTTTCACCTGTGGGCAGGTCGAACGGTGCGGGGCGCTGGTCTGCCAGGTCGCAGAAGGACAGGTCGTCCCCGGGCAGCCGGATGGCCAGGAGGCGGTTCTTCCCTGCGTAGAGGGTCTCCAGCTTGGAATTGGCGCTCAGGTCCAGAGAGGTGAGCTGGTTGTCCGTGCAGTTGAGATAGGTGAGCTCCGTCTGGTTGGAAAGGTCCAGCGTTTCGATGCGGGTGTGGTTCCAGAGCAGCATGTCCAGCTTGGGGTTATGGGACAGGTCGGCATCGGTGAGATCCCCGCCCAGAACATGGAGCACCTGCAGCTCCGGGTTGTTGCTCAGATCCAGCTCCTGCAGGGGACTTCCGCCCCAGGCAAGATAGGTCAGTGCCGGCACGTCCTGCAGGTCCAGCTCCGTGAGTGCGGAGTGGAAGCAGTACAGATGCTCCAGCGCGGGCACGCCGCTCAGATCCAGCGTTTCCAGCGACGCATTTTCGTTGCAGGTGAGGGAAGTCAGTGCCGGGAAATCTTCCAGCACCAGGGCGGTGAGGTCGTTTTCGCTGCAGTTGAGGCTTTCCAGGTTCCGGAAATACTCCAGCCCGTCCAGCTGCTCGATGCCCTGCTTGCGAAGATCCATGGCCGTGACTGCGTCCAGCTCCTCCTGGGAGAGGAATCCGTCGCCATCACTGTCCTTTTTCTCCACCCACTGCAAAAATGCCGGGTCGGGGAAGGCTTCTTCGGTCAGGGGAACGGGCGGGGTGTCCGTGGCGGCAGCCACTGTGGCTGCGGCGCACAGCGAGAGCAGAAAAGCGGCGGCGTGTCTCCATAATTTCATCATGTTTCCTCCTTATGGCCTGTCATGGGGCCGCAATGTTTTTCGGGGTATAGACTCATTATGGGCTGTTTAGCGGGGAAAAGCGGTTGCCTGCACAACGGGGGCGGACGAATGGGAGAGATTTTGTGCGCGGAAACGCAATTGACAAATTCTTGCTGGTCGGCTATGGTTGTTTTATAGGAAACGTATAGAAAAGGAGTGTGACCATAAGATGGAAGAAAGGGCTCTCCTTTGCGTTTTGAAACAGGGCCTGCTGTTTCGCAACATGGAGGACGCAGAGATCCTGGAGGTGCTGGAGACCATGCAGCCCCGGCGGAAGACCTATCCGAAGCGGACCATCGTGGTCCGGGACGGTGACCTTCTGCCGCAGGTGGGCGTGATCCTCTCCGGCGGGCTGCACCTGTTCCATATCGACGCCGACGGCAACAACAATCTGATGGAGCAGCTGGGCCAGGGAGATTCCCTGGGCATTTTGAATGCCGTGGGCGGATACAAGCTGCACATCTCTGCGGAGACCACGGAGCAGACGGAGATCCTGTTTCTCACGGTGGATCAGCTCCTGCGGGAGAACGTACTGACGGCCCCGGTGCAGATCCGGTTTTTGCAGAACCTGACGCTGGCCGCGGCGCAGCAGGCCTACCGCCTCACCAGAAAGCTGGAGGACAGCATCCGGCGCTCCACCCGGGACCGGCTGCAGGATTACCTCTCTCAGCAGTTCCACAATGCGGGCAGCAGGAAGTTCTCCATCCCCCTCAACCGGCAGGACCTGGCGGACTTTTTGTTTGTGGACCGCAGCGCCATGTCCAACGAGCTTTGCAAAATGCGGGACGAGGGCTTGCTGAAATTTGAAAAGAGCAAGTTCGAGCTGCTGATCGAAATGCCCATCACCGAGGAAGAAAAAGACCCCAACAGCTGACCGGAGCGGTCTGCGGGCAGCAAAAAACACACTCCGGAGCAGGTAAGCTGTTCGCGGGAGTGTGTTTTGTGCCGTTTGGGGGACTAGGGTATGCGGATGGAAGAGGCGGTCAGGATTCTCCGAAGCTCTGGGCCCGGACCGGGGCGGCGGGGGCTTCCGCGGCCGGGAGCCAGACCACCAGGATCTCGTCGTCAGCCGGAGTCTCTGTGCCCAGGGTGTCCATGGTGAGAAGATAGGGAACGCCGTCCGGGTAGATGCCGGAGATGGAATAGACGTATTCTGTGGGCTGCGCGCCGTCCACCTGTCCAAAGACGGTGGCGCCTGCCTGGCTGCTGACCACTTCGGCCGGCAGATAGTAGGTGTCCTCTGAAAGGGGGCGCTGGTGCGCCAGCGCCGCGATGCCGAGGATCGCAGTGCCGGCCAGCAGCAGGGTGATGAGCACTTTGTAAGTCTTTTTCATAGAAAAGTTCCTTTCAGAAGAGCGGAGAAGCTCTTTGGTATAACTTAAGTATAGTACATTGTCCGGCAGGAATCGGTTTTCCAAACAACCAAACGGCTGATTTGTGCCCCGGAGCGGGGAGAGACCGACTTGCCGGATGCCGGGAGGGAGAGTATATTGCGCAATCAAAAGGATCGGCCCATGCGGTGGAGCCGGCTGGATAATGCGGCCACCATTTTTCCGCCCACTTCCCACGGGGCGGATACGGGCGTGTTCCGCCTGTGCTGCGAACTGCGTCAGGACGTGGACCCGGAGCGGCTGCAGCTGGCGCTGGAGCAGACACTGGAGGATTTCCCCCACATGAAGAGCTGTCTTCGGCGGGGCGTGTTCTGGTATTATCTGGAGCAGTCCGGCCGGCCGCTCCATGTGGTGCCGGAGCAGAACCCGCCCTGCGCCCGGCTGTACCGGGGCAGCCGCTCGCCGCTGCTGGAGGTGAGCTTCTGGCGGCACAAGATCAATCTGGATATCTTCCACGTGCTGGCTGACGGCGTGGGCGCCATCTCTTTTTTCCAGGCGCTCATCACCCGGTATCTGGAGTTGCTGACGCCCGGCGCGGAGGCGGCCCGGCCGCCGGAGATCTCACCGGAGGCCCGGTCCGAGGACGGCTTTGCCCGCTATTACCAGCCCGGCGGCGGACAGTACGGCTCCCAGCGGCGGGCGTACCGCCTCAAAGGGACCCGGCGGCGGGACGGCGCGATGACCATTCTGGAGGGCGTGGCGGACGTGGACCAGCTCCTCCGGGCCGCCCATGCCCACAACACCACGCTGACCGTGTATCTGTGCGCCGTATTGATCCAGTCTATCCGGGAGGAGATGGGGGAGCGGGACCGAAAGCGGCCGGTGGTGCTGACCATCCCCGTGGACTTGCGGAGCTATTTCAAGACGGACACGGCCCGGAACTTCTTCGGGATCATGCGCGTATCCTATGACTTCTCCCAGGGCGGCGGGACCTTTGAGGAGATTTCGGAGTCTGTGGCGGCCCAGTTCCGCAAGGAGCTGACCGCTGAACGGCTGGGCGCCCGGATGAACGCGCTGTCGGGCCTGCAGCGCCAGCCGTTGCTGCGGGTGGTGCCGCTGGTGCTGAAAAACCCCATTCTCCGGCTGTCCGGGGAGATCTCCTCCCTGGGCGAGACGGCGACCATCTCCAACGTGGGGCGGTTCCGTCTGCCGGAGGCCCTGACCCCGTATGTGCGGGGATTCGGGGTATTTATGTCCACCCACTGCACCCAGGTCTGCACCTGCACCTTCGGGAAGGAGTTCCACATGGGCTTTACCTCCGTGCTGCGGGACCCGGGCGTGCAGCGGCGGTTTTTCCAAAGACTCCATCAAGACGGCATTGAGCTGGAGATCCGGAGCAATGCCTTTTACGCGGATGCGGAAGGAGGCGTGTGAACCATGCAGTATTGTCCCAGCTGTCAGATGCATATTGCGGGCAATAAGTGCTGCTGTCCGCTTTGCGGCGGAGCGCTGGAGGGAAAGGGAGACCCCCAAAGTGAGATCTTTCCCCGGCTGACGCCGTCGAAGTCCATGGCCCGCCGGGTGCTGCGCATCCTGGCGCTGACGGGCGCGGCGGCCACCGCCGTGTGCGTGTTCATCAACCTGGCAATGGGAACGGCGGTGTGGTGGTCGCTGTTTGTGGCCGGCGGCGTGGCCGGCGGCATTTTGACCGTGGCCATCGGCATCGCCTACCGGCGGGACATTCCCCAGAACATCGCCTGGGAGACGGCGCTGGTGATCCTGCTGGCCATATTGTGGGACGCGGCCACCGGCTGGCTGGGCTGGTCGCTGGATTTCGTGTTTCCCTGCGCGTGCGCCACGGGCCTCATCATGGAGATCGCCCTGTGGGGCATCCTGAAAACGCCGGTCCACGTGGTGGCCGGGCCTATGGGAGGACTGGGCCTTGCCGGGCTGGTGCCGGGAGTGCTGGTCCTGGTGGGGCTGGTGAACTTCGCGCTGCCCTCGCTGCTGTGCACCGCCTGTTCCATCCTGTTTCTGGCGGGACTTATGCTGCTGCGCAGGCGGACCGCCTGGGGAGAGCTTCGCCGCCGGTTCCATGTGTGAACAACTGAAAAAACACCCTGCGGACGCATCGGCGTCCGCAGGGTGTTTTCTTTTTTCAGGTCCGCAGGAATGCTGCCACCTTGTCCATGGCCTCGCCGGACTGCCGGAGGGGGAACATCTGGAAGACGTGCCACATATCCGGCCAGCACTCCAGCACGGACGGCACATTTGCCTCCTGGAGGCGCTGGTGCAGGGCGGCGGAGTCGGAGTAGAGCACTTCCAGACCGCCCACCTGGATTAGGGTAGGGGGGAAGCCGGTGAAGTCGCCGAAGAGGGGGGAAAACTCCGGCCGGCTCCAGTCCTGCCCGGGCGCGTAGGCACTGCGCACGGCCTGGATGTAAGGCAGGCTCACCATGGGGTCCTCGTCCCGGCAGCGCTGGTAGCTCTCGCCGCTGGAGGTCATGTCCGTCCAGGGGGAGAAGAGGACCAGCCGCCGGGGCATCCGCCTGCCGGCGCTGTGGAGGGCCTGGGCCAGGACCAGCGCCATGTTTCCGCCGGCGGAATCTCCCGCCAGAATCACATTGTCTGCGCCGTAGCCCAGGTGCATCAGGTAGTCCCAGGCGGCCATGGCGTCCTGCTGGGGGGCGGGCCAGGGGTTCTCGGGGGCCAGGCGGTAGGCGAAAGTCAGCACCTCACAGCCGGTGACGCTGGCCATTTTGGCCGCCAGCACCCGGGCATAGCCCAGATTTCCGGTGGTGTAGCCGCCGCCGTGGCAGTAGAGGATGACCCGGCTGGGATCGTGGCCCCGCTCGGGCCGTACCCAGGCCATGGGCAGACCGTTCAAGTCAAACGGCTCCCAGGAAAAGCCCAGGGGAGGCGTTACCATCTTGCCCAGGATGTCCTGGTTCCTGCGCTGGCGCTCCAGCAGCTCCGGCTCGATCTGACCGGTATGGCTGGGGGCGTGGATCACTTTGAGGACCGCCATCATGGCGTCCGCCAGTTTCTGGTTGATGGGGGCGGTGAGTCTTTCGTTCTTTTTCATGTGGCACCATTCACTTTCTGTAGGCCGGGCTTGTTTTTATTTTACTATAACATGTTTTTCGCCGGCTGTCAGTTGGCTGGGCAACGGAACCCGGGAAAGGGAAGGCCGCAGGCGGCTACTCCTTTAAAAGAAAATGCGCCCACAGGCGGCATCTCAAAAAAAACAGGCCCGGTTGGCTGGGCAACCGCAAAAACCGACCATTTCCTCCATGATGAGAATAAGCTCTCCCGGTCAGGAGAAGAAATGGCGGTTTTATTATGATGAAAATGGAATGGGCACAGTGGATCTTATATTTCTTCTTTTATGCGTTTGCAGGATGGGTCTGGGAGTCTGCGTATGTTTCCGTCCTGTCCGGACAGTGGGTGAACCGCGGATTTCTCCACGGGCCTTTTATCCCCATCTACGGATTCGGCGCGGTTTTGATCCTCATCATGACCTATTCCGTGCGGCACCATGCGGCTGCGGTCTTTTTTGTGGGAATGATCGGCGCTACGGTATTGGAATATGTGACAGGTGCCGTGCTGGAGCAGTGGTTCCACATCCGGCTCTGGGACTACTCCGCGGAACTGTGGAATCTGCAGGGGTATGTCTCCCTGGTCTCCTCGGTTTTCTGGGGCGTTCTGGCGGTGGTTCTGGTCATCTGGGTCCACCCGCTGTTCTCCTCGGTCCTCCGTCTGTGGCCCGCAGGGCTTACGGTCTCCGTGTGCTTTTTGCTGGTGACGGTGGAGGGGGCGGATCTCATCTCCCGGCTTTGAAAGGAAAAAGCAGGTGCATCAGGACCTGTTTTTTTCGGTTGGTTGGATGGACAACCGTGAAAAAGAGGGTAGCCTGCTATGCTGTAAATAGAGGCTGCGGGAAAAAAACAGTCCCATTGGCCCCGTGGAAATGACCGGGGCGGAAAACAGGAGGAATATGAAATGAAACAGGAAAACAACCTGCCCTATACCGTGCTGGACCAGGATGGCCGGATCATCAAGACGGAGGAAAGCGCAAAACGAGGCATACGGAAAGCGGTGTGGATCTCGGCACTGGTACTGGCGGCCCTGGGGGCTCTGGCACTGTTCTTCCCCGTGGCGGTGGGCACAGGCTTCGCATTTTTGATCACCGCGGGAGTGTTCCTTTACGGACTGTCCCAGGGGATCACCTACTTCCGCTCCCCCAAGGAGAATCGCAGCGGGTGGACACTGGCAAACGGAAGCCTTCTGGTGATCGTTTCCGGCGTTGCCCTGTCGGGGGCGCTCATGAGTCAGCTGGGCATACTGCGGATGATCACGATCCTCTCCTTTGCGGCGGGGTTCCTGGCCGCATCCATTGGCGTGAGCCAGATCGCAGCGGGCATCGCCAATAAAACCGGGCGGGGATGGGCGCTGTTGGGCGGAGGGCTGAACCTGCTGGTGAGCTTTTTCATGTGCGTCAATCCCGTTGTCAGCTGGTTCGCCCTCACCACCGTGTGGGGAGCCTATCTTATCGCAGACGCCATCACATTACTGCTCGCCGAGCGGTGGGCGCAGACCGGGTCCCGGACCTGATCTGCAGTACAGGAGGAAAACATGAAAAAACTTGGCTTTTTATTGTTCCCGGCGCTGGCGCTGGGAACGGGACTGTGGTCGGCGCGGCTTGTGGGTTCCAGCTTCACGGCGCTGTATGGGATGCTGGAAAAATCGCCCCTGTTCCCGCCGCCATCGGTCTTTCCGGTGGTGTGGACGGTACTGTATATCCTGATGGGCGTCGGCCTTGCGTGCGTGGTGCAGCGGGGCGGAAAAGGGACCGGAATGGCCATCTTTCTCTGGGCCAGCCAGCTGGCACTGAACTTTTCGTGGAGCCTGCTGTTCTTTGGCTACGGCGCATACTGGACGGCGCTGGTCTGCCTGGGGGCACTGTGGGTGCTGATTTTGCTGATGATCCTGTCCTTCCACTCCGTCAGCCGCTTGGCTGCCTGGCTGCAGCTCCCCTACTTTCTCTGGGTCAGCTTTGCCGGATATCTCAATCTCATGATCTGCCTGCTCAATCCCTGAATCTACCGGGCTGATGGAAAAGGCATCCCAACCATAAAAAAGCCGGCCGGCGCATTTTGTGCGCCGGCCGGCTTTTTAGGTTCAGAAACGGAAGATCACACGGAGGCGGCACGGGCCAGCTCCACGATCTCGCCCACGCCGCTGAGAACGGCGGTGGGGCGGTAGGCATAGGTTTTCAGCGTCTCCACGGTGGATACGCCGGAGAGCACCAGAACGGTGGACATGCCGCTTTCCATGCCGGAGATCACGTCCGTGTCCATCCGGTCGCCCACCATGACGGCGTCGGCGGAGTGGCAGTGCAGCATCCGCAGGCCGGTGCGCATCATGAGGGGATTGGGCTTTCCGCAGAAATAGGCCTGGGTCCCGGTGGCCATTTCGATGGGGGCCACCAGCGCCCGGCAGGCGGGGGCGATGCCGTTTTCAATGGGGCCGGAGACGTCGGAGTTGGCGCCGATGAGCTTGGCGCCCTTCAAAACCAGGTTGGTGGCCTTGGTCAGGGTGTCCAGCGAATAGGACCGGCCCTCGCCCACTACCACGTAGTCCGGATTGACATCGTTCATGGTGATGCCTGCGTCATAGAGGGCGTTGAGAAGGCCCGCTTCTCCGATCACAAAGGCGGAGCAGCCGGGGGCCTGCTCTTTCAAAAAGGCGGCGGTGGCCAGGGCGCTGGTGTAAAAATGCTCCTCGGAAACGTCCAGACCCATGCGGGCCAGCTTCTGCTGCAGTTCCCGGGGGGTGTATCCGCTGTTGTTGGTCAGGAAGAGATACTCCTTTTCCTCATCATGCAGCCACTGGATGAACTCACGGACACCGGGCAGGATCCGGTTGCCGTGATAGATCACGCCGTCCATATCGCAGATAAACCCACGCTTTTGATTAAAATCGAGTGTGCGCTCCATATGCCCTCCTATCAAAGCAAGTCACGGTGTTTTTTGCCGGGGAGACGATCCCGGCGGCTTTCCTTGGAATCGAACTCAGTATAGCGCGCCCGGGAGGACTTGTAAACACCGGACCTGTCCGGCGGAGGTCAGTTTTCTGGGCGGCAAGACCCTTGCTCTGCCCGGTCCAGGGGGAAATAGGTGGTTTTCAGCTGGTGGAGACGCTCCAGCGCGTCGGTTCCCCGGGGGCCGAGCCGACTGGCTGCGGCAAGCACTAGCGCGTCCAGCAAAGCGGTGGGGGCGGACATGGAGTGGTATTCCATCTCTTCTCCCCGGTAGGCAAAGAGGCTGATATCTGCCTGCTCCTCCGGCGGGATGCAGGTGCGGCTGACAAAGGCGAGGGTCTGGTAGCCCGCGGCGCGGCGGTGCTCCAAAATGACCCGCCCCTCCCGGGACAGCTTGGAAAAGCTGAACATGACGACCAAGTCCCCGGTGCCGGCCTGGAGCAGTCCCTCCAAAAGCTCGGAGCCGCTGGAGGGCAGCAGGGAGACCGGCAGTCCCAGCCGCCGCAGGCGGAACGCCAGCATGGCCGCCAGGGGAGCCGAGGCATTTTTTCCGTGCAGGAAGATCTGCCGGGCGGAGACCAGCGCCCCCACGCCCCGGTCAAATGCCTCCAGATCCAGCTGCTGGGCAGTCTTTTGCAGGTATAGCTGCTGGCGCTCCAACCATGTGATGGGGGAAAACGCCAGGTCCTGGGACAGCGTGCCCGCCATTTTGGCGGCGGGACCGACAGCCTGCTCCACCACCAGGGATTTCAGGCTCTTGAAGTCGGCGCAGCCCACGTGGCGGGCAAAGCGGGAGACGGTGGCATCGGACAGGCCCAGCCGCTGGGCCAGCTGCCCGATGGAGGAAAACAAAAAGGTGTCCGTATTGGTGTTGATGTAGTCCAGGATCTTTCGTTCCGCCCGCGTCAGTTCGCCGGGGGACACGGCAAGGCACAGTTCCATGGAGGGCCTCCTGTTCCTGTCTCTTATACACATCTCCGAGCCCACGAGACCGGAGCCTATC
>OWID01000406.1_pt1 | contig 16273 bp, 11 predicted proteins | sample 1732661 | NCBI WGS metagenome assembly OWID01 (sample SAMN05065739, study PRJEB22554) | human gut metagenome | biome: ENVO:2100002; feature: ENVO:00000062; material: ENVO:00002003 | host: Homo sapiens | place: USA
GAGATAGGCTCCGGTCTCGTGGGCTCGGAGATGTGTATAAGAGACAGGGGCAAGGCACTGCACTATCTGCGGGAGCAGTGGCCCTACCTGGTGCGCTATCTGGAGGACGGCAGGCTGGAGCTCTCCAACAACCGTGCCGAGCGCAGCATTAAGCCATTCGTCATGGGCCGGAAGAACTGGCTCTTTTCCAACACCCCGGCCGGCGCCCAGTCCAGCGCTGTGATCTACAGCCTGATCGAGACCGCAAAGGAGAACGACCTGGATCCCTACCGCTACCTGGTTTGGCTCCTTAACCATGCACCTGGCCTGAGCCGGACGGATGAAGTCTGGGCGGAATCTTTCCTCCCGGTGAACGCACCCCAGGAATGCAAGATTCCTAAACCATAATGAAAATGCTGACCGCCATCTCATTGCTTATGCGCTGAGATGGCGGCCTTTTTATACGCCTGGAGATTTGACGGTTACGGCCCGTTTCCTATTTGAATTCAGTTAGTTTTGGCCACAAAGCGGGCCAGCATGGTAGCTACTTCCGCACGGGTAGCAGTACCCTGGGGATTGAGCTCGCCGGCGCCGTTGCCAGCAATGATTCCAGCGTCAACAGCCCAGATCATGGCGTTAATCGCCCAGTCACTGACGGAGGTACTGTCAGGATAGGCGGACAGGTCGCTCTCCACCACGGGGCTACCCACATAGCGCCACAGCATGGTAACCAGCTGCTCCCGGGTCACAGAGTCGTCCAGGTTGGTGCCATCGGACACGTTGTTTTCAACGGCCCAGTCAGCACCCGCCTCATACCAGGTGTCGCCGGTAGTGGTGTCCACATCATCATAGCGGGCCAGCACGGTAACGACCATGGCGCGGGTCATGGCGCCCGCAGGGGTGAAGGTGGTCTCGCTGGTACCGTTGAACAGCTCACGACTGGTGACAAAGTCGATCTCGTCCTCGCCCCAGTAGCCCTCCTTGACGTCGATAAAATCAATGGCGTTGTCAACGATCCTCACTTTGGCGCCGTCGGCCACAGTCAGGGCCACGCCGTTCTCGGTTGTGACAGAAGTCTTGATGATCTCCTCTGTGCCGTCGGCCTTCACCAACACGGCCACTGTGCCAGCGGTAACGTTCTCCACGGGAATCTCCACCTTGGCGGAGGTGCTGGAGGGCAGAGTCACAGTGACGGTGGGAGCCTCGTCCCGGTCGGAAGTCACGGGAACCTCGGGCATGGGCAGAGCCACGGCCTCGCCCTTGTCGGCGGCCTCGTTCACAACAGCGGCGGTCAGCTTGACCTCGGCCTCCACCTGGCCGTTCTTGGAGACGGTGGTGGTGGAGGAAGAGCCGTCCTTGTTGTCCACGGTGGTGGTGCTGGAGCCGTCGGGCTTGGTCACCACCTGAGTGGTGGAGCCGTCGGGCTGCTTGGTGGTCTCGGTGACGGTACCGTCGGGCTTGGTCACAGTTGTGGTAGTGGAACCGTCCGGATTCTTCTCAGTTTCAGTCTTATTGCCGGAGGAGCCAGAAGAGGAACCTCCCCCGCCGGAGGTATGAGGAATTTTATCAATCACGGTGTTCTCACTACGCGTGTAGCCACAGACGGAGCACTCTTCATGTTTCAGGCCAGTCTCATACTCAGTGGCTTCCTTGTCCACCACCCAAGTAAAGCTGTGATCCGTCTCTTCAATCTTGTCGTGGCAGATAGAGCACTCCTTCCAATGGTTGGTCTCGCTGCTCTGCCAAGCACCATAGCTGTGAGGAATCATGTCGATATCCGTTATATCCTTGCTGCTGGTATACTGTTCTCCCTGGAAGGTTACCCCTGCCGTATAGGTGGTCACACCCTTTTCCGTACAGGTGGCAGGACTCTTTACCTGAGAGGTAATCTGAGCTGTTACCTGCTCCGTGTGGCTGGTATCGTTCTGGCAGGTAAAGGTAGCCGTACAACTCTTGCCGTCCTCAGCCCAGACAAAGGTGGGCTGACCCCAGTTGTGTCCCAGGGCAGGCACAGTCTCTTGCGCTACAATCACCGCTTTGCAGACCGAGCAGTGGCTACCCTCTGTTTTACCCTCTATAGTACAGGTAGGCGCAACTGCTACGTCAGTTACCATCGTATGGGCAGCCAATTCACCGTACTCCGCACCACAAACCGCACAGGTCGCTTTCGCGGTACAGGTTGCCGCGCCGCCGCTGTGGGCTACTTTCTCAGTAGTTGCATTGCACAGGGAACAGGCATGCCAGTGGGATGCCCCATCATGGCTCCACTCGGCGGCAAAATCATGTCCCCGCGCCTCAGTGGCACGAGTTTCCTCCTTGTTGCAAACCGAGCAGACACGCTTCTCGGTGCCCTGCTCCGTGCAGGTTGCGTCTGTTACGGTTGTCCATTCGCCCCAGCTGTGGCCCAGCGCGTCGATGGTTTTTCCCTGCTCAATGATCTGATTACAGCCCAGGCAGTAGGTATCACCGGTGTAGCCTTCCCGGTCACAGGTAGCTACCACTGCGTCACGCACCTCGGTACCGTCCACATGGTTGCCGGAATCAATGGGCGTTACAATGGTATTAAGTTCAATGTTGCACGCAGAATCCTTATAGTATTTCCCTTTACACTTGTCGCTGGCGCAAGTCCAGTATTCCACGTTGCCGGTGGTGTGGCAGGTAGCCGCCACAGCCTCATGATGGGTGATACCCACATGTGTGTGGGGCAGCTTGTCGATCACAGTATTCTCGCTGCGCTTGTAACCGCAGACGGAGCATTCTTCATGCTTCAGACCGGTGGCATCCTCGGTGGCTTCCTTGTCCACCACCCAGGTGAAGGTGTGGGCTGCCTCCTGGGTCTTATCGTGACAGACGGCACACTCCTTCCAGTGGCTAGCTGTATCACTCTTCCAATCCTCGCTGTAAGAATGGGCGATCATCTCGATATCCGCCACATCCTTGCTGTTGCTGTACTCTTGCTCGTTAAAGGTTACCTTCGCCGTATAGGTCGTCTCACCCTTGGCAGTACAGGTAGGATTCTTGGTGATGGCAGAACTCACTGTAACCTCTGGCTGCTCAGTATGTCCGCAGTCAGAACGCTGGCAGGCGAAGGTCACCGTACAGCTCTTGCCGTCCTCTGCCCAGGCAAAGGTAGGATTACTCCAATCGTGTCCCAGCGCATCGATGGTCTCTTGTGCTTTAATTACAGCTTCACAGACCGAGCAGTGGCTTCCCTCTGTTTTGCCCTCTGTGGTACAGGTAGCTGCAACTGCTGCGTCTGTCACTACTGTATGGGCAGCCAATTCACCGTACTCCGCACCACAAACCGCACAGGTCGCTTTCGCGGTACAGGTTGCCGCGCCGCCGCTGTGGGCTACTTTCTCAGTAGTTGCATTGCACAGGGAACAGGCATGCCAGTGGGATGCCCCATCATGGCTCCACTCGGCGGCAAAATCATGTCCCCGCGCCTCAGTGGCACGAGTTTCCTCCTTGTTGCAAACCGAGCAGACACGCTTCTCGGTGCCCTGCTCCGTGCAGGTTGCGTCTGTTACGGTTGTCCATTCGCTCCAGCTGTGAACATGATCCGGAACGATCCACTTTCCATCCTCATAGGCAATAGTGGTGCCTTCTTCAGCTCCGGCGGTTGCAGCATAAGTGCCATCGCTGTTCTTCAGAACCGCAGGTGTGATGGAAATAGTTTGATAGGTAATTTGGGTATTGGACTGAAGTGCTTCATACAGTACCCTTGTTGTATCGGGCGTTTTTTGCATGACGATGGTTCCGCTGCCTTGACTGCTGACAATATCAGCACCGCCGGCAGAGGTATACAGTCCGCCTGCCACCGTCACGGTTCCGTTTACATCCAGCTTTGCATCGGTCATATCATTGGTCGTCCGGGTATAGCTCCTGGTGGGGGAATAATTGACCGGTCGGAAATCACGACTTGACCATACGTAAGTCTTTCCAACCCACTCGGCGCGGTCATAAAAAAACAGATTGCCAGTTTCTGTTACCAGCATTTTTGCACCCTGTGCAACAGAAACCACGGCTCCCGGCAAAAACGACATATCCTTGTCGATGCTGGCAGTTCCGCTCAAAACATTGATGGTGATATTGCCGTTAATAGGCAACACATAGTCGCCGGAGCCAAACCCCTGCACATTGATCTCATTGATGGTCATATCACCATTAAAATCAATTTGCAGCCGGTCCCGATCAGGCAAATACTGCTTTCTAAAAGAGCCGCCCTCTCCACTTATGCTAAACAGTCCGTTCTGTCCTACAAATTCGATCTTTGCTGACTGTGTCAACCAACTGCTGTATATGGATGTATATAGCATCTCCTTAGCCTCTGCGTGAATCGTCAGGGGTACCTCGATATTCTGCACATAGTACTGAGAAAAGGGGAATACACGCTCCGCATCTCCCTGCATACCTGAGGATGCGGTTCCGCCTCGCCAGCCACAAATCTGGAAATATTCCCATACTTCCGCACCGGAGCGAGCTATAACTTCGCCGCTGCCGGTGACAAATCCATAGGCGTAGAGCTTGCCGCCGGACTGGAGGGTAATGGCACTGCCCTTCTCCATCTGGATCTGACCATAAGGCCCGGTGTTGGAGCCGGGGCCGGGGTCCTGTACGCCGGTATGCTTGCTGCCTACAGAAATGGCGCCGCCATCGGCAACGGTAATATTGACATTGGGCGCAAGGGTCAGCTTGCGATACAGTGTAGGTTTGGAGTAACCACTTTTCGTATTTTCAGGCTTTGTCGTATAAACCGTATTCGCCGCATCAAAGGGCACAAGCAGAGTAACGTCGGAGGGGATGGTATAGTCGCCTGCGGCCAAGGTGCCGGATTGCGCAACAACAACCACGCCGCCACCGGATTGAGCCGCTGTAATTGCCGTTACAAAATCGGTGTAGTAATCCTTTCCTACGGTAAAGACCGCGGCATCTGCAGGGATAAACCAGGGGGATACCGTAGCTGCCTGGTCAAAATAGAGGGTGACGGCAGAAGCCATGGATAAGATAGTTCCGTCCTGGTTTTTCCAGCCAAGGAATTTATAACCTGATGCAGGGGTAGCATTCAGCGAATAGGCAAAGGAGGATTTATTATTTTGGGTCATGCCATCTGCGCCGACTTCCGTACCATTGACTGTATAGCTGCCGCCCTCAGCTGGCCGGAAGGTCACATCAAATGTACCGCTGGCCAGCAAAAACACATTTGTCATACTGATGGTGGTAGTGTGGGCACCCTCTTTGGTTTTAATGCTAACCGTCACCTTGTCTCCCGGCTGCATTTCCTTAGAGAAGTTGCCATCGGTAGTTTGATTGGCACCATCAATGGTAACTGAGCCGTCATCCAGGGTCAGGGTATAATCAAACGACAGTGTAGCCACAGTACTCTTGTTGTTGGTAATGGTCAGTGTACTGGTGCCAGCCTTTGAGCCATCGCATGTACCGCCTGCCTGACCCATAGCCTGACCCATAATGGTGGTACCGTTGGCACTCCATGTTCCACCATCCGCAACAAGCCCAATACCTGTATCCGACAGTCCGGGCCCCTCCGCTGCAAACGCAGGTATCGTAACCGCCGGAAACAGCCCCAATATCAGCACCAAGGTCAGCAGCAAGGATGTAGCTCGACGACTCGCGTTTTTCCACATGATGGTTACCTCCTCTTGTGATGGGTTGTTTTGTTTTTCTTAAATGTACTTTGCTGAACTTGTACGGTGTAAATGCTCCACCCTATGATCACCGACAGCAGCGACCAGAAATGGGCGGGGTGAAGTCCCCAGAAAATAGCATTCCCATCTCGGAACCATTCAATGATAAAGCGAAAAACACCGTAGCATATCATATAAAGGGGATAGATCGTCCCGGGCTGTTCCTGCCGACGCAACCTGCGAACAAACAGCACCAGCAGTATGATATGGAAAAGCATCTCAGCTTCCCGGGTAGGCCAGTAAAGCACGTTGCTCCCCGGCAGCAGCAGCCCTCGACAGCATCCGGATATGATGCAGTTGACTCTGGCAAAGACCAAAGTAGAAATCATACAAAGCGTCATAACATCAAATACGTGTCGTAAATCCCGGCGAAAAAGCCGCCCGCCTAACCAATAGCACAGCGGCAGCAGAAAGATCGCGCCGTAAAGGCTCATGCCGCCGGAGATGGTCAGTCGGAAGGATTCCAGACCTGCAAAAAGAGAGACGCATAGTACCCCCAGCACAGTGTGCAGCAGCGCAATGGGAAGTATGGCGTAGGCTCTGACAGCGAGACGCTGCCGGAATACCCAAAGCCAAAGAATGCTCATTCCTGTTCCACAGGCCAGACAAATCAGTAATTCAGGCACCAAGGGCAATTTCCTCTCTTTCTTCCAATGAATCTACAGGGGCGGGCAAAGATGCCCGCCCCCGGGGAGTTCCTATGGTTTAGCCCTGTGCGTTAGTGTCGGAGATATACTTGGAGAAATCAATGTGCATGACCACCACCACGGTCTCGGTGGCGGAGAAGCCCATGGAGGACTCCAGGTCGATGGCCACGGTCACAGGCACGGCGTAATAACTACCACCCATGCTGCCCTTAGTGCACTTGAACTGAGAAGGCATCATGGCCTGAATACCGCCAGAAGTCATGCCGATGACACCTGCCATAAAGTTATGGTAGGCATCGCCCTCGGTACCGGGAACAAAGCCAGTCTCGGTCACAAATTCGGTGTCGTTTACAGTCACGGTCAGCTTGTCCAGCACCTTATTGATCAGGTTGGCATTGTTGTTCACGGTGCTCAGTACAGAGTTGATCTCAGCGGCGCCGCTGCCCAGGATGGCATCCAGATCCATACCCTCATTGTTCAGGATGGTCAGGAAGGTGTCCACGGTCTGCCGGTCAAACGCAGCCTGCATATTTTCGCCTGTAATACCTTTATCTGCAGCGATCCCTGCTGCCTTCTGCATAAGGGCATCGGGCATCTCCATAGTCACCACGACAGCCTCGCTCTCACCGATATTGGTCAGACCATAACGGCTCTCAATCTCAGTAGCGCTCAGCTTCTCCATAGCCAGATGATCGGCCAGGGTAGCGGCCAGGCTCGTCACCTTCTCCACATCCTCACCCTTCAGCTGAACAGCCACGGTGAAGTCATAGGTATCGGTTCCGGCAGCCTGAGCATTGACAGTCTTATAGGTATACACACCGTCAACGACAGTCATGTTGCCCAGAGTGTAGAAGAAGCCGTCTGCCACGGAGAACAGAGCGTTCTTCAGAGCGGTATTCTGGAACACGCCGTTGATGTACACATTCTGGCCATCCATCGTCAGGGTGTACGAGCCAAAGTGATGATCCAGAGCATTCTTCACTGCGGTAGCCAGACCGGTCAGCTGATCGTCGGTAAAGGCGCCCTCAGCAGCCTGAATGGCATCCACATCCAGAGTCAGGGTGTAAGCGCCGTCACCGCCGGCAGCAGTCACAATAGGAGCACCACCGTTGCCGGTAATACCAGCCAGAGCACCGTTCAGCTGAGTCCAGGCAGCGTCTACTGCCTGCTTGGAAGCAGTGTCTTCCCAGACTGCGGTAACTGTAATATTGCCGCTTACGGTAATAGTTTCGCCCACGGCATACTCGGTCTCGCCCACCTTCCATGCCTTGAACTTCTGGTTGGCAGGTGCAGCAAAGGTGCACTCAGGCAGGTTGTAAGCAGTACCGTTGGTCACGGAAACGCTGTCCATGGTGCCGCTGCCGCTGTTACCACCAAAGGTAATTGTGTAAGAAGTAACGCTGCTGCCGCCACCCGAACTTCCGCCAGAAGAAGGCTTGGAAGTTGTAGCAGTTTCGTCGGGTTTTACAGTACCCTTGTTAGTAGTAACAGACTCGGAGCTGTTGTTCACCACATTGGTTCCAATGGTTGTGACTTTCACATCACTGGAACCTTCAGCAGCCACAAGCTTATCCACGGTACCCTGGCCGGACACGGTGGTGCCTTCGGCCTCAGTGGTCAGGACCGCCACGCTGGCATCCTTATCCACAGAAACCGTAGCGTCTGTGGCCTCGGCGCTGACCACCAGGTTCTCTACCTTGGTATTGCCAGTCACATTCAGCCTGACCGCAGGAGCAGACAGGGTGACAGTACCGGTAACGGTAGCATCCTTCAGCGTCACAGTACCCTTGGCAGCACCCTCTGCAATCACCAAATCGCCCACTTCGCTGGTAACAGTCACGCCACCGGCAACCACCAGGACCAGACCGTCCTTATCTTCTACCTCTACGGTGGCGCCAGGCTGATTGGCATAGCCGGCAATAGCCTTGTCCAGCAGAGCTATGACGCTGGCACGGTCGATGTTGGCCAGCGGCAGCAGGGTATTGTTGCCTGTTCCGGTCACATAGCCGGCGTTCAGCAAGGCATTCACCAGGCCCTTGGCCCAGTCAGACACCTGAATCACGTCTGCCAACTCAGAGCTGGTAGTACCTGCGGGTTCAATACCTAGTGCACGGGCGAAAGTGACAAACATCTGCTCGCGGGTAACAAGACCCATCGGGGAAGCAGTCACATCGCTGGTACCATTAATAATACCGCCAGCCACACACTTAGCAATTGCATCAGCATACCATGCATCAGCAGGAACGTCGGTAAAGTTGCTGATGTCCGCCTTCTCGGTCAGACCAAGCAGGTTGACGTAGATCTGGGCCATCTCAGCCCGGGTCATGTTGGCGTCAGGGGCAAAGCTGGTTTCACTTTGACCATTGACCACACCATAATTGGCCCAGCGCTCAATGGCGCTTTCTGCCCAGTGGCCCTCGATGTCCGCAAAGGACGGCTCTGCGGCCCAGGCCGTAGCCGGCAAGAGGCTGAGGAGCATCGCTGTAGAAAGCAGTGAGCTCCCGATTCGTGTTCGTACGTTTTTTCGCATGTCTCTTCCTCCTCATTAAGGATCATATTTTGTGCCCTGCTCCCAGGACTGGGGTAACAAATTTACAGACTATGGGTTGCTGTTGGGAAACTATTAGGCATCGGCTTTTGTACCATGGCCTCATCCATCATTGTGGTGTATCGCTCCAACCGCCGTCCTCTTACTTTTCCCGCGCAGACGGGACACCCGCATTTCTGCGATCCTGCACGGGAGTAGATCGCAGCTTTCCAAACGTGCCCCTGATCGCACTGCCACCAGACTTTCCGATGTGCGCCCAACGTAACCATATCCGGTGTCAGAGTACCGTTCAGTGTAGGATGCCACTGCCTAGCCACCTCCGGCTCCACAGTCGCCAAATCGTTGAAGCCAGGCAACACCTTTTTGCCGGAGCAACAGGGGCAGCCGCTGCCACGCATAGTACGGGCAGCGACAGTAGCCTGGTAATCATGGCCCTTCCCACACCGCCACCAGACCTTCCGGTTAGACGCAATGGTCACCTGCTGGGCGAAGAGACTCCCGTTTTTGGTCGGATGCCACTGGGCGGCGATGGCAGGAAACTGGCTGGCCAGGTCGTTTTCTCCGGCCAGAACCTGCCGCCCGGTACAAACCGGACAGCCGTAGCCGGACGTTCGGGAGGCAACGGTGGCCTGCCATTCATGTCCCTTTTCACAGATCCACCATACCTTTCGGCTGGTGCCCGGCGGGATCTGATCGGGGGTGAGTCTGCCGTTTTTGGTGGGGTGCCACTGGGCGGCAAGCCGGGGATTCTGACTGGCCAGATCGTTTTCCATCGGGCGGATTTCTCGGTTGGCGCACACGGGACATCCGCAACCCTCCGCCCGGGACTTTATCTGCGCCCGCCACACATGGCCCTTTTCACAGATCCACCAGACCATCCGGTGGCTACCAGGAAGCACCTGCTCCGAGGTGAGGTCACCATTTTTTGTTGGATGCCATTGGCTGGCTAAATCGGGATGGAGGGTGGCCAGATCCGTTTCCCCTGCAAGGGGAACTTTCCCGGCACAGACTGGACAGCCGGTGCCGCTGCCGGTTCGGGTATGTACCGCCGCCTGCCAGCTGTGCCCCTTCTCGCACCGCCACCAGACTTTGTGTTTGCTACCGTATGAGGTGTTATCCGGTGTCAGGGGCTGGTTGCGCCCGGTGTCCCACTGCTCCAGCACAGTTTCCAAGTCCATGTGCCCACAATACGATCTCAGCGTTTCCCGCAATGAAACACCCCCCTATCACGAAATCGATATTTTGTGATCAGTACCCATGATCATTTACATAGGCGCAGGAAAAATATAGCACCTCCATTGGCTTAATGCAAGCTGCTTGGTCGTTTTGGGCATGAAAATACAGGCCGTAGAGGAGAAAACTCAGTCGGCCTTCATTTTTCATGCGTAAAAATATATACATAGGTAAAATGATTTGCTTGCTGTCCATCTCTAAAAGGGATGAGCAGCATTCTTTATGATGTGCTACCGGACAAAATATTGATTTTGTCTTATAAGATCAACCCCAGGCCCCCCAATGCCCGGGCGTGTTCTTCGCCGGAGGTCAGCAGGTAGATACGGGTAGTCTCAATACTGGAGTGCCCCAGCACATCGGCCAGACGGGCAATATCCTTACAAGCTTTGTAAAACACCGTAGCGAACAGATGCCGCAGATTGTGGGGGAATACCTTGCTTTTCTCCACCCCGGCCGCCTTGCATAATGCTTTCATTTCCGCCCAGATCTGCCGTCTGGACAGCGGCTTACCGTTTCCCGTGAGGAAGATCTCACCGGAAGCGGTTTTGTTTTTCCTAGCATAGTTCAGCAGCTTGCGGACCAGCTTGCAGGAAATTAGAATGGTGCGGATCTTCCCCTTCAGAGCGACTTCAGCCCGGCCTGCCTTGGCTGCCTCTACGGTCAGGTGTTTCACCTCACTTACCCGGATGCCCGTGGCGCAGATAGCCTCCATCAGCAGGACAAGCCGCTCCTTTCCCTGGCCGCGGGCAGCTGCTACCAGCCGGGTGTACTCATTCCGGGTCAGTTCCCGCTCCGGATTCCGGAACAGACGGCGCTGGATCTTAAGAAACTTTCCACGGCAGTCTGCCCAGCCCAAGTATTTGAACAGCCCATTCAGGGCGGCCAGCATGGAATTGACCGTCACCGGCGCATAGTTCTTTTTTAGAAGGTGCTCCCGCCACTGAATCACCTTTTCCTGGGTCACCGGAGCTCCGTCCAGCCAGGCGAAAAATTCCCGGACATCCCGGAGATACTTCTCCACCGTACCGGTGCTGCGATCCTCCTGTCGGAGGTGGCAGCCATAAGCAGCAATATGGGCGGCAGTCAACGTATATTGGGTCATGCTCTTTTCCTCCTGTTTGGTTCTGAGCTTTATTGTACCGTCTGGTCATAGAAGTATGTAACCGGCAACGATCACAACCTCAGAACCAACCGCTTAAGCGGAGAAAAGCCGGAATAGATCCTGTTCCAGCTTCTACTGTTTAGCATATCAGAAAGAGGAAATTGACACCATAGACTGTCGGTCAAGAACTTGACCGACAGGACAAAACAGGAGATATTTCTTTAAAAAATGGGCGGCTCGACCGAGCCGCCCATCGCTTATCTTATTGCCAACCGTTTTCGTTCAGGATCTGCCGGACAACAGCGCCTATCCGGGAAATTGCCATCTGTTGTGCAACTGTGTCTTCTCTGCAATCAGGGAGCTTCAGAAGCTGGTTCAGCGAAAGGTCCAAAGCCGTCGCAATCCGAACCAGGGCTTCCAGGCTTACCTGTTTGCGCCCGTGTTCTACATGACTGAGGTAGGTGGCAGACAGTCGTACCTGCTCAGCCAGAACTGCCTGAGTCCAGCCGCGATCCTGCCGAGCCTCCCGGATACGGCGGCCCACCTGCCGCCGATCAAGGACAGGAAATTCCAGGCTCATCACACCGCCTTGGGGTTGATACCCGCCTCTGCCCAGGTGAGCAGGGACAGATGATAGGGCTGGCCGGTGGGATCCCGGTAGCTGTCATTCAGGGCACTTACCAGATTCTGTACCTCTCGGGGGCGGTTCCTTGCCACCAGGATGCCCCGATTCAACGGGCGGCCATCCACGGCGCAGCCGTCCCAGTACATCTTGAGCTGGTACAGGTCCAGGGCCTTGCTGTGCCCCTTCTTGGCTTCGTACACCTCCGTCTGATCCCGGCGGCTGACAAACAGATCCATCTTTACCCGCAGGTCGAGAGAGCAGTAGGTGCTCTCCTCCAAAGCCACCCGGAGCACATCAGGCTCCGCCTGCTTCTGCTCTGCCAAGGCACGGGTCAGCCGCTTCTCCACGCTCTCCCGGGGAGCCATCGGGGTCACATTGGCCCGCAGCCAGGCAAAGAGCTTCTCCAGCCGGGAATCTCCATCCAGGAAGCCAGTCTTGGTGGGCCTGGTAGGGGGAAGGGCCCCGGGCTGATCCGCCGTCAGCTCCACCACCATCAGGAAGTGGTTGCGGCTGGGGTGGAGCTGCTTGCTCCAGATGCGCTTGTCCAAGCCGCGCTCCATCAACCGGCCGTTGCACCGAATCTCCACACCGCTGGACTCCATGTTGCCCCGGTAGTAGAGATGGTGGTCCTTGTCCGGATGGATCAGGCCCCAGCAGCAGTGAACGCTCACCGGTCCACCGCCCAGGTCCAGATCGGTGGGCAGGATATCGTGCAAACCGTTCAGCTCCCAGTAGGGGAATACGGGTTCCACAGGGTAAACCTGATCCCCAACCACCACAGCCACTTCCATCTCTCTGTCATCCAGGATAGGGGCGTAAGTATGTCCCAGTTCCTCCAGGAGAATGTCCACCAGGGTCTCAAAGGGCTTGTCCGTCCGGTCTCCGGCGGGACGGATGGTAGCAAAGAAGTCATGTGTGCAGGTAAAGGAAACAGCGGTGCCGGTAGGGCCCATCAGGATTCCGCGACCAGGCAGATAATAGCCCGTCATGGGGTCATCTCCCAGGCGGTAGGGCCCCCGTACCACCAGGTGCCGGTCCCGGGCGTTGTCCTCCGGCGTGCGGGTCTGGATGCTCCAACTGCCATCCTCGCAGGCGCTGGCCAAGGCATGCTTGAGGCCCATACCGTGCTCGTTCAGGGCCGTCTCGCCGCCGGAGCGGCTGCCCAGGGTGAGGGCGGCGTGGATATCCCGGATGCCCGTGCCCGTGTCCACCACCGAGACATCTACAAATTCCTCCCACTGGCGCAGGCGGATCTCCACCCGCCGCTGCTCGGGCCTGGTGGCCCGGAAGTTGGAGAGGGCGTCGTCCACGAACTCATTGATGATCTCGGGGAAGCGCTGGAAGTTGCCGGAGATGGAACGCCAGAGTTCATAACCATTAGGGTCGTTGTGGATGGCAAAATGGGTTTCTTTCATAACTATAGATCCTTTCTTGAGGGCCGTTGGCCCCGTATTGGGAAAATAAAACACCGAGCAGGGCGGGCCTACACGGTGTTACCCAAAGGATCGGGAGGTGGGCGGCATCCTTGCCCCAGGGCCCCTTGCCTTTCCTGGGCAAAAAGGGTATACTATCCCTGCGGTGCGGACGCAGTCCGTTGTGTAGGTGGCACATTCACCTGCGCAGGCGTGGGGGAGTTGCAGCTCCTCCACGCTGCCGCTGTTTTATTTTCTGTGTCCAGCATAACACAGCAGCGAAGCGGTGTCAAGCGAGAATATATAGTTTATCAAATAAAATATATAACTTCTCAAATTTTTGATTTGTCTTCATTGACATATGACATCTTGCCTATTAAACTGTAACTATCAAGGATGTGATTTGTATGGGATGGTCCTATAATCGCCTATGGGTTCAGCTGATTAACAAAGGTATGAACCGCAGTGAATTGAGGGAAGCCACAGGGATTACTACGGGGACATTAGCTAAGCTAGGGAAGAACCAGCCTGTTGCAATGACGGTGCTGGGGCGGATTTGTCACGCGCTGAACTGCAGGCTTGAGGACATCGTGGAGTATGTTCCGGATCCCACAGAAGATCAAAATAACTAAATGAAAAGGGTCAGAAATCTTCCTGTTGGAAGGTTCCTGACCCTTTTCATTAGACCACTTGGTTCCCCGGATTCTTCAGTTATAGCAAAAGCCACACACTTCTATCACGCCCCCGTCACCGATGCGTGGTATGTATAGCGCACACTATGCCCCATCGCGGTGCGGTCTGCTCGTTCAAATATCATAGTTCGTATGGACTTCATCTTCTTGACCATCTGGCCGCCGACGGAACCGGCCTCACGAGAAGTCAGGTCGCCGTTGTAGCCCTGCTTGAGGTTGACGCCCACCTGCTGGGCAGCTTCCATCTTGAACTTGTCCAGAGCCTCGCGGGCGCTGGCGACCACGGGACGGTTGGAACCGGTACTGTTACTCATACGTTGCATCTCCTCGTCTTTTTTTCTTTTTGTTGATTGAAGATTCGTTCGGATCGAGAATCCGAGCATATCTTTGCCCCGTGGAGATTTTCTATGCGCCGGTCGGCTTTGTCAATTCGTGGAGGAATTTCTTTTTTTCAGAAAAGCCGAAAAAACGGCTGGGACACCCGGGCAAAGCCGTGCGTTCCAGCCGTTTGGGAGAGCGTTCTTTTTCAGAGATTTCCGGTATCCACCAAAATGTTGTCGGTGCCGTGCTCCTCAAATTCGCTGATATAGGCGTCGATCCGGGAGGCGAGCTCCTGGTAGTTGTTCTCGTCGATGGGCACGTCGTCCATGTCCCGGCGGGCCAGATCTTCCGCCAGAATATCGAAAAAGACATTGTTTTCATATTCCATGATGGCGTCGTGGATCCCGCCGTCGGCAAAGGCCTGAGAGGGCACCGCCTCTCCCTGCCAGAATTCTGTCAGGGAGTTCATTCCCTCGTCCCTGGCCTTTTGGAACAGAAGGCTCTCCACTTCGTCATAGTCGGCGAAACGGTCGTCGCCCCGGGTGGAATTGAGGATCCAGTTGCCGATATAGGCCATATCCAAAAGACGTCGGAATTGTTTCGTCGTCAGCTCTAACTTCATGGTAAGACCCCCTCGCTGTTTTAAAATGAGAGGCATGACTGCCCCTGCGTTTCTATATTATAATGCCGGGCGTGGAAATGTCAAACGGATGGAGGGAGGAATTTTCCCGAAAAGGCCGGAAAATTCCCCTTGCGTTTCCCCGGAAAACAGCATATCATATAAAAGATTGATTTTTCATTGTTTTCGAAAGGGGAGAGGGGCATGGACCAGAGACCCATCGGGGTATTCGATTCCGGAATGGGGGGACTCACCGCGCTGCGGGTGCTGCGGCGGATCCTGCCGGGGGAGGATCTCATCTATTTCGGTGACACCGGAAGGGTGCCCTACGGCAGCCGGGGACGGGACACGATCCTGCGCTATGCCAGGCAGGATGTGGCCTTTCTGCGCTCCTTTGATCTGAAGGCGGTGGTGGTGGCCTGCGGCACGGTCTCGGCCAACGCGCTTGCGGAGCTCACTGTGGAAAACGACCTGCCCTTCTTCGGCGTGGTCACCCCCGCGGCCCGGGCGGCGGTGGAACGCACCCGCAACGGGGCCATCGGCCTCATCGGCACAGCGGCCTCCATCCGCTCGGGGGCCTACGAGCGGGAGATCGGCGCGTTGGACCCCGGGGCACGGGTCTTTGCTGCCCCCTGCCCCCTGTTTGTCCCTCTGGTGGAGAATGGGCGCTTCCGGGCGGAGGACCCGGTGGTGAATCTGGTGGCGGAGGATTATCTGGCGCCTCTGCGCGAGGCCGGAGTGGACACCCTGGTGTTGGGCTGCACCCATTATCCGCTGCTGGCGGAGGCGATCGGGAAGGTCATGGGGCCGGAGGTGGCTCTGGTGGATTCGGGGGCGACCTGCGCCGACCAGGCGGCCCGGAGTCTGGCCGAGCAGGGGCTTCTGGCCCAGCGGGAGCAGGGGTCCTGCCGCTTTTTTGTCAGCGACTCCACAGAAGATTTTGCCCGTCTGGCCTCCATCTTCCTGGGCGGAGGAGTGGATGGCCCGGTGGAGCGGGTTGAGATCCAAAAATACGGGAAATAGGCCGAATTTCCTGGGGATCACTCTTTACACGAAACAAAATCACATGGTATAATAGCCCCGTCGCATTGCGCGTTGGCGGGCCGTGTGATCTCACATCTCATTTTTCGCTGCGCGAGGTCGAAATTTATGGCTGAAAACAACGTTATCATTTCCATTCGGGGCCAGCAGGCCTTTCAGGACGCCGATGAGGAATCGGTGGAGCTGGTCACCGAGGGCCTGCTCTGCCGGGACCACGACGCCTATACCCTGAGTTACCAGGAGAGCGAGATCACCGGCCTGGGAGGGACCCTTACCACCTTCCAGATCGAGAAGGACTGTGTGACTCTGATGCGGGTGGGGGAGGTCAACTCCCAGATGGTCTTTCAGG
>OWID01000407.1_pt1 | contig 16272 bp, 14 predicted proteins | sample 1732661 | NCBI WGS metagenome assembly OWID01 (sample SAMN05065739, study PRJEB22554) | human gut metagenome | biome: ENVO:2100002; feature: ENVO:00000062; material: ENVO:00002003 | host: Homo sapiens | place: USA
TTGGTTAGAATACCATGCCTCCCTCCATTTGTCAACACCTTTTTTCCTCTTTTTTGTGTTTTTCTTCTTTTCTCCTCTGTACTTCATTTTTCCCTCTCCATATGCTATGATAAAGGCGACTTTTAAAGGAGTTGATACCATGGAACAGCCCCACAAGCGCCGTGTCCGCTATTCCGGCACCCATCCCCGGCGCTTCCAGGACAAATACAAAGAGCTTAACCCGGAAAAATACCAGGACCAGGTTGAGAAGATCCTGCGCAGCGGCAAGACACCGGCAGGCATGCACGTCCCCATTATGGTAAAGGAGATTTTGGAGGTACTGCAGATCCAGCCCGGTCAGACCGGCTATGACGCCACCTTGGGTTACGGCGGCCATACCCGCAAAATGCTGGAGCAGCTCCAGGGCAGGGGTCATCTCTATGCTACCGACATCGACCCCATTGAATCGGAAAAGACGAAAGCCCGCCTGGCCGCTCTGGGATACGGCGAGGAGATTCTGACCATCCGCCGCATGAACTTTGCCCAGGTAGACCAAGTTGCACCCGGCGTACTCTTCGATTTCGTGCTGGCAGATCTGGGCGTATCCTCCATGCAGATCGACAACCCCGAGCGTGGCTTCACTTTCAAGCAGGACGGTCCTCTGGATCTGCGCCTGGACCCCACCGCCGGCATCACCGCCGCCCAGCGCCTCCGGGAACTGGATACGGAGGAACTGGAGGCCATGCTGGTGGAAAACGCAGACGAGCCCTACGCCCAGCGCATTGCCAAGGCCATCACGCAGACGTTCCGCAAGGGCATCTCCATCGACACCACCCGGCAGCTTGCCGCCGTCATCGAGGGCGCCCTGGCATTCCTGCCGCCGGCAGAACGGGCCGAGGCGGTGAAAAAATCCTGCCAGCGGACCTTCCAGGCCCTGCGCATCGACGTCAACAGCGAGTTCGAGGTGCTCTACAGCTTTCTCGATAAGCTCCCCGGCGTCATGAAGCCCGGTGGCCGGGCAGCCATCCTCACCTTCCACTCTGGCGAGGACCGCCTGGTGAAAAAGGCCTTTCGACAGTACGCCCGTGAGGGGGTCTTTTCCGAAGTTTCGGAGGATGTGATCCGTCCGTCTGCCCAGGAGTGCTTCCAAAACCCCCGCGCCCGCTCCACGAAGCTGCGCTGGGCCGTGCGCGCATAAGGAGGTGCCCATGCTCAAGGACGAGACCATTGCCCGAGTGCTGCGGTTCCGGGACGACCGTGACTGGCTCCAGTTCCATACGCCCAAGGACCTAGCCATCTCCCTCTCTCTGGAGGCCGCGGAGCTGCTGGAGGTATTCCAGTGGAGCGGCACCGACCTCCAGTGCGAAGAAAAACGGGACAAGATCCGGGAGGAGCTGGCAGACGTTCTCAGCTACTGCATTCTGATGGCAGACGTATGCGGCATGGACCTGGATGAGATCATGAATGAAAAGGTCACGAAAAACGAAGCCAAGTACCCGGTGGAAAAAGCCCGGGGTCGGGCGGAGAAATATACGGAGTTATGAAAAAGACGTGCGTCCCGGTTGGGGCGCACGTCTTTTCTGTTTTCGGATTACTTGGAGCGCTTGAGCACCTCGGTGACGAAGCGCCAGATCCGCTGCACGGAGCTGATGCTCATCTTCTCCCGGGGCGTGTGGATCTCCAGCAGGTCGGGTCCGATGGACACGCAGTCCAGGCCGGGCATCTTGCCGGCGAACAGACCGCACTCCAGGCCCGCGTGGATGGCCTCCACCTTGGGCTCGCAGCCGTACTGTTCCCGGTAGACCTCCACCATCAGATCCCGCAGGGGAGAGTTCTCCTGATACTGCCAGCCGGTATAATCGCCGGCAAAGGTCACGCTGCCGCCCAGGATGCCCATGAGCGTCTCCAGACGGGCCTTGAGCATCTCCTTCTGAGAATCCACGCTGCTGCGCACGCAGAAGCCCGCACGGACCTCCTGCTCCGCCGTGGTGAGGATGCCCAGGTTCAGAGAGGTCTGCACCAGGCCCTCGATCTCCGCGCTCATAGCCTGCACGCCGTTGGGCATGCAGGTGAGCATGCAGATGACCTTCTCCGTGGAGGATGCGTCCATGGGCACCACGTCGGTGCAGCCATCTTCCACCACCACGGCCAGCTGGGGATCCGTCACACGGAACTCGTTCTTCAGCGCCGTTTCCATCTCCGCAGCCGCCGCCTTCACAGCCGCCGCGTCTGCCGCCACCACGCAGGCCTTGGAGGCCACGGGAATGGCGTTGTCCTTCAGTCCGCCGTCCACCCTCTGGATACGCAGGGCGCTGTGCTTTGCCGCCGCCTGCAGCACGCGGCCAAGGGTCATATTGGCATTGGCCCGGCCCTTGTGGATCTCCGCGCCGGAGTGGCCGCCGGTGAGGCCCTCCACCCGGATGGTCAGGGCAGTGCCGTCAAAGTGCTCACGGGAAACGGGCAGCGCGCAGGTGCTGGTATTGCCGCCGGCGCAGCTGACCGTGAAAATGCCCTCAGCCTCGGAGTCCAGGTTGAGCATCTTGCGGCCCTTCAGCGGGGACACATCCAGCACAGCCGCACCCAACAGGCCGATCTCCTCGTCGGTGGTGAACACAGCCTCCACCCGGGGATGGGGCAGATCGTCCGCGTCCAGCACGGCCATGGCCATAGCCACGGCGATACCGTCGTCGCCGCCCAGGGTCGTGCCCTTGGCATAGACGTAATCGCCGTCCACCGCCAGGTCCAGGCCCTCCCGGTCCATATCCTTTTCGCAGCCGGCGGCCTTTTCGCACACCATATCCAGGTGGCCCTGCAGGATGACCGGCTCGGCAGACTCATAGCCCGGCGTGGCCTCTTTGATGATGATCACGTTGTTGGCCTCGTCCTGGTGATATTCCAGGCCCCGCTCCTTGGCAAATGCCACGCACCAGTCGCTGATGGCCTTCGTGTTCCGGGAACCGTGGGGGATGGCGCACATCTGCTCAAAAAAGCTCATGACGCTCTTCGGTTCCAGCTGTTCCAATACGCTCATGTTCGGATGCTCCTTTCAAAATGCCGTTTACGGCTTACGGCGATAGCGGCCGCGGGAGACTTCCTCCAGCAGCTGCCGCTCCGTCATATACTCGATCAGTTCCGGAATGAACTTCTTTCCATTCCGGACGCCGGCCCGGGACCGGGACCAGAACAGTCCCGCCCGGACGCCCTCCACCAGCCGGGCCATCTCCGCCCGGTCGATGGTATCATGCGCTTTCAAATAGCGGTTTACCCGCTCCGCGCTTTTGCGCAGCAGGGCCCGGTCCAGGTCCTCCTGCTGGGTCATGCTCTTTTTCAGGCCCCACACATACAGCACTGCCGTGACCAGCGCAAAGAGTACGATGCCCAGAATGATCTGCCCCATACTCACGGCTTCACCTTGTCCTTTCCGCGGAAGAGGACGAAGCGGTTGTTGCGCAGGATCTGCATATAGTGCACCAGCCGGTCATACAGCGGCTCCGCCGCCTCTCCATACTCCTCCCGCAGTGCCTCAGCCAGCGCGCCGACGGATTTTTCTCCGTCGATCCGCAGCCAGAGGAAGCTGCCGTACTCATCCAGCTTGATGTGGCTTACGGGCGGGGTGTGGAACAGCTTCTGGGCTAGACGGTCGTAAATGCCCCGGTGGACCATGTGGATGGTCACGATGCCGTCCTCTTCGCTCCAGGTGTTGCGGGGATTGGGCACGGGCACGAAGTCCAGATAGTTCTCCGCTTGTTTTTTGGCCATGTCGCTTCTCCTTTTTGCTGATAGCCCAAGCCGGGCTGCATACCAAAGTATACAGCCCGGCCCATGGGAAAGCAATGTTTTTATCAGGACTTCTTCTGGTCCTTGGTGGCAAACCGATAGATGGTCAGCAGCAGCAGAGCGAAGACCACCAGGCCGCCGATCTGGCCGATGCTGAACAGCTCGCTGATGTTGATCTTGTCGCTGACATACAGCGCAGCGCCCTCAGCATCCACACCGGCAGGGATAATGGCCAGCACAGCCAGCAGAATACCCACGATGCCCTCGCCGGCGATCAGGCCGGAGGAATAGAGCACGCCGGACTGCACCACATTGTCCTTCTCCTTCTCGGAAGCGTACTTGCGCTTCTCCAGGAACCAGCGCAGAGCGCCGCCCAGCATCATGGGAACGGACAGGTAAATAGGCAGATACAGGCCGATGGCAAAGGGAAGCACGGGGATCTTCAGCACTTCCACCATCAGAGCGATGAACACGCCCACCAGAACCAGGTTCCAGGGCAGGTTGCCGCCCATAACGCCCTCGACGATCATCTTCATCAGCGTCGCCTGGGGAGCGGGCAGCGCATCGGAGCCGTAACCGCCCCAAGCCATGCTCAGCAGGTACAGGATCGCGCCGATGGCCACGGCGGACACGGCCACGCCCACGATCTCACCGATCTGCTGCTTCTTGGGCGTAGCACCCACCAGGAAGCCGGTCTTCAGGTCCTGAGAGGTATCGCCGGCGATGGCGGCGATGACGCAGATGACACCGCCGATAACGATGGCGGCAGTCATGCCCTCAATGCCCTCGGTACCGGTGGCCTTGAGCAGCAGGGTGGAGATCAGCAGCGTGGCGATGGCCATGCCGGAGACCGGGTTGTTGGAAGAACCGATCAGACCCACCATGCGGGAGGACACCGTGGCAAAAAAGAAGCCGAAGATGATGACGATCAGCGCAGTGAACAGGTTCAGGGGGATGGCAGGCACCAGCCACAGCACCACGGCCACAGCCAGCACGCCCAGCAGGACCACCTTCATGGAAAGATCCTGCTCGGTACGCAGGGAGCTGGCCTCACCGCGGCCCTTGGCGTAGTCGCCCATGGCATCCTTGAAGGTGCGGATGATGAGCGGCAGGGACTTGACCAGGCTCAGCACGCCGCCGCATGCCACGGCACCGGCGCCGATGTAGCGCAGGTAGTTGCCCCACAGGGCGGAGACGCCGTCCTTCGCCACCAGCTCACCGATGGTCATGTCAGTGACAGGGAACAAAATGAGGTCGCTGCCGAAGAGCACCATCAAGGGCATGATGACAAACCAGCCCAGAAGGCCGCCCGCGAACAGATAGGAGGACACCTTGGCGCCGCAGATGTAGCCAACGCCGGCCAGGGCGGGCAGCACGTCGATGCCGATGCCGGAGCCCTTGTAAGCGGAGATGTCATAGGTGATCTCGCTGGGGAACACCTTCAGGCCGTCAGCAATGAACTTGTAGACGGCAGCGATGCCCAGGCCAGAGAACACGGTGGACGCCTTGGCGCCGCCCTCTTCACCGGCAATGAGCACCTCAGCGCAGGCCTGGCCCTCGGGATAGGCCAGCACGCCGTGCTCCTTGACGATCAGCGCGCTGCGCAGGGGGATCATCATGAGCACGCCCAGCACGCCGCCGCACAGGGCGATCAGGCCGATCTCCACCAGGGAGGGCGCGTTGCCCATGCCCTCTTTGGCCCACATGAACAGAGCCGGCAGGGTGAAGATGGCGCCGGCGGCCACGGACTCACCGGCAGAGCCGATGGTCTGGACCATGTTGTTTTCCAGAATGGAGTCACGCTTGAGAACTTTGCGGATGATTCCCATGGAAATCACCGCCGCAGGGATGGAGGCCGAAACGGTCATGCCGACACGCAGGCCCAGGTACGCGTTCGCCCCGCCGAAGACAATGGCCAGAATGGCGCCCAGGATCACAGATACCACTGTGAATTCGGGCATGACCTTGTCTGCCGGGACGTAGGGTTGGAATTTTTTCTCTTCCACGATACGAATTCCCCTCTTTAAAAATTTTTGCTGGATTTTCTGTGTCCGTATACAGCGCACAGAACCGCCGATCCAACAGGTGAAATTATATACAATTTTACTTCATTCGTCAAGTCTTTGCGGAATCTTAACAGATTTGCTCATTTTCTGCGTGATTTCAGCCAATTTTTAATCTGCCGATTCGAGTGCTTTTCTCTTGAACGACGTTCAGGATGCGCGGCGGGTGTATAGTTTATGCACCGCCCTTCCGCATCACGGCTTTACCGCCACCTTGATGACGCCGTCCCGCTTGTTTGCAAACAGGTCGTAGGCCGCCTGGATGTCCCGCAGGGGGAAGGTGTGGGTGATGAGCGGAGTGGTGTCGATCTTCCCCGCGGCGACCAGCTCCAGGATCTCCCGGCAGCGGCAGCCGTCCACACCGCCGGTCTTGAAGGTCAGGTTCTTGCCGTACATGTCCGGCAGGGGCAGCACCTGGGGCGCATCGTACAAAGCCACCACGGTCACCACCGCGTTGGGCCGGGCACACTTCCAGGCCATGCGGAACGTATCCGCGCCGCCGGCCACTTCGATGACCCGGTCGGCACCGCCGTGGGCGCTGTATACCTGCGTCAGCTCCTCCACCTGCTCCGGCCCCACCGTCAGTACCTGGGGCCAGTGCCGGCGCACCAGTGCCAGGCGCTCCGGATCGATGTCGCACACGATCACCCGTCCCGGCTCCTTGAGCAGCACGCACTGGAGGGTGCAGATGCCCGTGGGCCCCGCGCCGATGATGAGCACCGTGTCCCCCCTGGAGATCTCGGAGATATCCGCCGCCCAGTAGCCCGTGGCCAGGATGTCGCCCACGAACAGCGCCTGTTCGTCCGACACCCCCTCCGGGATGGGGGTCAGGCCCTGATCGGCATAGGGCACCCGCACATACTCTGCCTGACCGCCGTCGATACGGCAGCCCAGGGCCCAGCCGCCGTTGGAGTCGGTGCAGTTATTCACCCAGCCGTTGCGGCAGAAAAAGCAGTCTCCGCAGAAGGTCTCCACATTGACGGCCACCCGGTCGCCGGGCCGGACGTTCTTTACGGCAGGCCCCACTTCCTCCACCACACCCACCATCTCGTGGCCCACGGTGATGCCGGGCACCGCCCGGGGCACGGAGCCGTGCAGGATGTGCAGGTCACTGGTGCAGATACTGGCCAGCGTCACCCGCACCAGTGCGTCGCCCGCCTCCAGCAGACGGGGACGGGGCTTGTCCATCAACGCAAACTTTCCTTTTTCCACATAAGTATAAGCCAGCATGGCGCTCGCTTCCTTTCCCGGGCACTGCTCGCCCGTACATTTTATATGTTCCTGGACATGCTGTAAAAAGCGCCCCGGCCCCACAGGGCCGGGGCGCAGGAAATGCGCGTTTTTCTCAGATCTCGTAATCCACGGCCACCCGGTCCACCCGGATGGACTTGCACAGTGCGGATACCTTTACATGGCGGGGATCGTGCTTGTACGCCTCCAGATCCTCCAGCGAGTCAAACTCGCTGACCAGAACGGCGTCATAATTGTCCGCTCCCACGCTGCGGGCCACCTGAGAGGAACGAAGCTGCGGGATCACGCCCTGCAGGCCCCGCAGGCCCTCCAGGAACTGCTCCTGCTCCGCCTCCGTGCCGGGGCGGAATTTCCACATGACGATATGGCGGATCATCTCAGCGGCCCTGCTTTTCGTTGTAGGCCCGGATGCCAAGACCCAGCAGTTCGATGGACCGAGTCACGTCCTCGGGGTTGGTCACATAGGCGATGCGCACCTTGTTGCGGCCCAGGGCGGGATCGGTGTAGAAGCCCTCGGCGGGGGTGACCATGACGGTCTCGCCGTTATCCTGGAACTCCTGCAGCAGGAAGTACTGCAGCTTTTCCGCGTCGTCCACCGGCAGCGTCACCATCAGGTAGAAAGCGCCCTCGGGGCTGCGGAACTCCACGCCGGGGATCTTGGAAAGCGCCTCCACCACGGCATCCTTGCGGCGGCGGTACTCCTCCCGCACGGAGGTATAATATTCAGGCTGGAGCCGGTCGTACATGGCGGCGGCGCCCACCTGGTCCAGCGTGGCGGTGCAAAGACGGCCCTGGCACAGCTTCATGGCCTGATCCATCAGCTCCCGGTTGCGGGAGATGAGGGCACCCACACGGGCACCGGTGGCGGAAAAGCGCTTGGACACGGAGTCGATGACCACCACGTTTTCGGCGGCGTCCTCCATCTCCAGCATGGAGCTGACCTTCTCGCCGGTGTAGATGATCTCGCGGTACACCTCGTCGCTGATGAGGAACAGGTTATGCTCCTTGGCGATGTCGGCCATCAGGCGCATCTCCTCCCGGCTGAGCACCACGCCGGTGGGGTTGCCGGGGTTGGTCATGAGGATGGCACGGGTGCGCTCGGTGATCCGGGGCTCGATGAGCTCCCGCTTGGCAAACCGGTAGCCCTCCTCCGGAGAGGTGGGGATGGGCATGATCTTGCCGCCGGTGATATTGACGAAGGTGGTGTAGTTGGGATAGAAGGGCTCAGGCACCAGCACCTCGTCGCCCTCGTCCAGGATGCAGGAGAGGACGATCTGCAGCGCCTCGCTGCCGCCGTAGGTGGCCAGGATGTCGTCGCAGGTGATGTGGAAGCCCAGGCTCTCATAGTAGCGGCGGGTGGCCTCCAGGAAGCAGTTTTCACCGGGGGCGGGCGCATAGGCCAGGACGCTGTCGCTGAAGTGGGCCACGGCGTCGAAGAACTCCTTGGGCGTCTCGATATCCGGCTGGCCGATGTTCAGGTGGTGGACGGTGAGTCCCTTTTCCACCGCCGCGACTTCATAGGGGTAAAACTTGCGCACGGGCGAAAGCTCGCACCGCTGGATCTTACTGGAAAATTTCATGATAATGCCTCCCTGATTTTGTTTCGCGATGCCCTGGATGCATATGCGGCGGCGCTGACAGGTACGCCGCCGGTGGGAATAAAAAAACGCCCCTGACTAATGTCAGGGGCGAAAGATACTTCCACGGTACCACCCTGATCTGCCCTTCATAAAAAGGGCATCTCATGTCATCGGATAACGGTGATGAACCGTTCCGCTCCTCGCGGACCGCTCCAAAGTGGCGTGCTTCATGGCGTTGGCTGAGGGCTTTCACCCGTTCCCTCTCGCTGATAGCCGGTTTCACGAAGCTGGCTTTGTCATCGCTTTTATACGTTCACCATTATACGTCTTTGGCAGGGTTTGTCAAGACGGAAGTACGAAAAAAGCTCAATCTTCTCCGTCGGCAGGGCTCTGGGCCTCCGGTGCGGAGCCCATCTGCATCTCCTGCCACTTTTCCCGGGTAATGAGCAGCTGCCGGGGCTTGGAGCCCTCGAACGGGCCCACGATCCCCCGCTCCTCCATCTGGTCCACCAGACGGGCGGCACGGGAATAGCCCAGCTTCAGCCGCCGCTGCAGCATGGAAACGGAGGCCTGTCCCGTCTCCAGCACCACGTCCACGGCGGCGGGCAGCAGCTCGTCGCCCTCGTCGTCGGAAGGCTCCGCCGCAGCACCCTTGGCGCCGCCCTTTTCCTTTTCCTGCACGGACTCTTCGATCTTGGCCATGACCTCGTCGGAGTAGTGGGCCTCGCCGCTTTGCTTAACGAAGGCCACCACCTGCTCGATCTCCTCCGGGGAGATGAAGCAGCCCTGTACCCGGGTGGGCTTTCCGGCGCCCAGGGGCGCGTAGAGCATATCGCCCCGGCCCACCAGCTTTTCCGCGCCGGTATTGTCCAGGATGATGCGGGATTCCAGAGAGGACGCCACGGCAAAGGCGATGCGGCTGGGGATGTTGGCCTTCATGAGGCCGGTGATGACGTCGGCAGAGGGACGCTGGGTGGCGATAACCAGATGCACGCCGGCAGCACGGCCCATCTGGGCCACCCGGCAGATGGACTCTTCCACCTCCTTGGCAGCCACCAGCATCAGGTCTGCCAGCTCGTCGATGACCACCACCACACTGGGCAGGGTCTCCAGCTCGTCGGTGGTGCGGGCCAGGCGGTTATATTCCTCCAGCTTCTTCACGCCACGCTCGGAGAAAGTCTTGTACCGCTTCATCATCTCAAACACGGCCCACTGCAGCGCGCCCGCGGCCTTCTTGGGGTCCGTCACCACAGGGATGAGCAGATGGGGAATGCCGTTGTAGGGCGCCAGCTCCACCATCTTCGGGTCCACCATGATAAAGCGCACCTGGTCCGGCGTGGACTTGTACAAAAGGCTCACGATGAGGGAGTTGGTACACACGGACTTACCGGAACCGGTGGTGCCGGCAATAAGCACATGGGGCAGCTTTTCGATGTCGCCCACGATGCACCGGCCGCTGATGTCCTTGCCCAGGGCAAAGGCCACCTTGGACTTATGCTCCGTAAAGGCCCGGGACTCGATCACGTCCCGGATAAGTACCGGCGTCACCTGCTTGTTGGGCACCTCGATGCCCACCACGGAGATCTTGTCGGGGATAGGCGCGATGCGTACGCCGGTGGCGCCCAGGGCCAGGGCGATGTCGTCGGCCAGGTTCGTGATCTTGCTGAGCTTGACGCCCTGGTCCAGCACGAACTCATAGCGGGTGACGGAGGGGCCATGGATCACATCGCCGGGCGTGGCGTCCACGCCGAAGCTGGTGAGGGTCTCCGCCAGGCGGCGGGAGTTATTGCGCAGCTCGGCCCCGGCCTCGGCAAAGTTCTCCTGTCTCCCCTGCTCCAGCAGGGTGATGGGCGGGAACTGGTACTCGTCCCCTTCCACGGCCATCTTTTCCTGGATCTCCGCCGTAACAGCGGCGGTCTGCTCCGCCACCTCCCGGGCAAGGGACTGCTTCTCCCGTTTGCCCGTGTTCTCCTCCGGCGCCACAGGCGTCTCCGCCGCCGGGCGGGCCTCCTGCACAGGAATGGGTTCCGGCACAGGACTCGTCTCCGCTGCAGCGGGCCGGACCGGCGCGGCGCTCACGCCGGCAAAGGGCCGGGTCGTCTCCACCGCGGCGGCAGGGATGGCCGGCGTCCGTTTGATCTCCCGTTTGGGTTCCGTCTCCCGCTTGGGCTCCGTCTCCGGCTCGGAGAGCACCTGGTCCGGCGTTCTCTGCTGGTCGGACTTGTGACGGAAGAAGCCGGTAAAGCGGCCGGGCTCCTTCTTTTCCTCCCGGGGCGCGGCAGACGGTGCCTCCGCCCCATCCAGCGGGATATCGATGACGGTCCGGCGCGGTTCCGCACTGCGGCGCACCGGCTCCAGCGGCGTTACATGGATGCGGGGCTCCTCCGGCTCATACTGTGGACGGCTGCGGTGCTTTTCCAGCATGGCCCGGATGGTCACCTGCAAAGAGACCATCCCAGCCCCCGCCAGCAGCGCCGTAAACAGAATGATGGAGGCCACCTTGGAAAATACCCGCACGAAGCCCTCCGCAATGGTGCCGCTGACGGCACCGCCGGAGGTCACAGCGGTACCCGTGACCCAGAACTGCTTGAGCGTCCCCGCAGAGGCGGGAAACTCCACCTTGCACAGCACCATGTGGCACAGCGCGCCCAGCAGCACCGGCAGCAGCAGCGTGCAGGTCACGCGCAGCTGCACTGGCCGCCCGTGGTGGAATACCAGGATCAGCCCCGCCAGCAGCAGGGAGGGGCCGGCCAGATAGTAGCCATAGCCGAAAAGGCCCTTCAAAAGCTTGGCGAACGCATTGATGAAAATGGCCTCAATGCCGAAATAACTGACAAATACACATAGCGCCAGCACCAGAAAGGTCACGCCCCAGATCTCCCGGCGGACCGGCTTTTTCGGCGGCGGAGCTGCCTTCCTGGTCCGGCTGGAGCCGCTGCGGGATGTACTTTTTTTCTTTGCGGCAGTGGATTTCTTTTGTGTGGCAGCCACGTTGAACCTCCTTAGGATAGAAAAAGCGTCACTTCTGCACCAGCGTCATCACCAGCGTCAGCGCGCCGACGATCCAGCAGTAATAGGCGAAAAAGCCGAACCGGCCCTTCTCCGCGATCATTTTCAAAAGACGGATGCAGGCATAGCCCACCACAGCGGCCACGGCCACGCCCACCAGGTAGACCGGCACGTCTCCCCAGATGATCCCGGCCTCAAAGGCGTCCTTCAGGCTGAGGATGTTGGCGCCCAGAATGGCGGGGATGGACATGAGGAACGAGTAGCGCACGGCGAATTTGCGGTCAAAGCCCACAAAGCACCCAGCGGTGATGGTGGTGCCAGAGCGGGAAATGCCCGGGCAGGTGGCGATGGCCTGGCCAACGCCCACCAGCAGCGCGTCCACCAGTGTGGCGGACTTTTCCGTCTTGCGGCCCTTTTTCACCCGGTCGCTGGCAAAGAGCAGGCAGCCGGTGACAAGCAGGGCACCTGCCACGAAGTACATGTTGTCCGCCAGGCCCTCCACCAGGTCCTTCACCGGCAGCACCACGAAAAGGGGCAGGGTGCTCACGATGATGAGCAGGATCAGCCGCCGGGCAGGCGGCACGGGGTTGGGCGTGGAATGGCGGGCCAGATCCCGGGCGCCGGCGATCAGCTCTGCGATCATGTCCCGGATATCGGACCAGTAGGCAATGAACACCGCCACCAGCGTGCCCAGGTGCAGCAGCACGTCAAAAAACTCCGGGGTTTTCATGCCGCTGGTGTGGAGCAGATGCTCGGCGATGGCCAGGTGTCCCGAGCTGGAAATGGGCAGGAACTCGGTGATGCCCTGGATGAGGCCCAGGATCACAGATGAAAACAAAGTCATGGGCAAAGCCTCCTAATTTTGCTCAGAATGAAGTCAGTATAGCACGGTTGGGGCAAAAATTCCAGCGGTATTTCCCGAAAGCAAGAGAGCCGCCGAAGCGGCTCTCCCAGGGTATGATATCACTGTCCCTCCAGGCGGCTGAGGGCGTCTTTGGCGGCAGACTGCTCCGCCTCCTTTTTGCTGTGCCCGGAGCCGGTGCCCACAGGCTGGTCGTTGAGCAGCACCTGGGCCCGGAAGGTCTTGTCGTGGTCAGGGCCCTCCTCGCCGATCATCCGGTAGCTGAGCACCTGATCCGCCTGCCGCTGGATCAGCTCCTGCAGGGCGGTCTTGTAGTCCCGGCGGCGCTCCTCCACCGCCTCCTCCTTCTCCGCATCCAGCAATACCCGGTGGATGAGGTCGGAGGCGGCGCCGATGCCGCCGTCCAAGTACACGGCGGCAAATACCGCCTCCGTGGCGTCGGCCAGGATGGAGGTACGCTGGCGTCCGCCGCCGGCCTCCTCGCCCCTGCCCAGCTTCAGATAGGCGCCCAGGTCCAGCTTGCGGGCCACCTCATAGAGGCTCTGCTCGCACACCAGGGCGGCCCGGATCCTCGTCAGATCCCCCTCCGGCAGATCCGGGTGCTGGACAAACAGGAACTCCGCCGTGACGAAGCCCAACACAGAATCCCCCAAAAACTCCAGCCGCTCATTGCTGCGCCGTCCGGCGGAGCGATGCTCGTTGGCGTAGGAGCTGTGGCTCAGCGCCTCATGGAGCAGTCCGGGGTCCCGGAACGTATAATTCAGTTTCTTTTCCAGCTCCTGCATATGGCACCTCACAAGGAAGCCCCGCGCAAAGCGGGGCGTTCCAGACTCAATCTTCTACTTTCCCGGCGATGTAATTGACCACATCGCCCACGGTCCGCAGGGTGGTCACCACATCCTCCGGCGTCTCACCGATCTCGAACGTGTCCTCCACGCTCATGACCAGCTCCACCACGTCCACGGAGTCCGCGCCCAGGTCACTTTCGAACTCGGTGTCCATGGTGATCTCCTCCGGGTCGATCTCGAAGTGCTCGGCCACCAGTTCGCGCATAGACTGAAAAATATCCTCGCTAGACATAAGAACAATCCACCTCTCAATGGAAATACTTGCTGGGGTAATCATACGGCAACCACTGCGCCGGTGTCAATAGCAAATCAAACTTTTTCCGCCTGGGGCCGCACCCGCATGTGGTCGATGTTGGCCTCGATCTCCTGGATGAAGCCGCTCTCGGCGTACTCCTTGGCCCGCAGCACGGCGTTTTTCATGGCGGTGGCATCGGAGCCGCCGTGGGCCTTGATGACCGGCCGGGAGATGCCCAGGAACGGCGTACCGCCGATCTCGCCGGGGTCTGCCTTCTGCTTGAGGGTACCCAGGTCTCCCTTGACCATGGCCGCGGCCAGCTTCGTCTTGGTGCTGGTCATGAACACGCCCTTGAGCTCCTTCATGAGGAACTTGGCCGTGCCCTCCACGGTCTTGAGCATCACGTTGCCCGTAAACCCGTCGGCCACCGCTACGTCGGCGCCGCCCAGCATCACGTCGTTGGCCTCGATGTTGCCGATGAAGTTGATGCGGCCCTCCTCGTGGGCCTTGGTGAGCAGGGCAAACGTCTCATGGCGGAGGGTATCGCCCTTTTCATTCTCCGCGCCGATGTTCAGAAGACCCACCCGGGGAGAGGCGATGCCCCGCACCTTCTGGGCATAGAAGCTGCCCAGGAAGGCAAACTGCAGCAGATACTCCGGCGTACACTCGGCGTTGGCGCCGCAGTCGCACAGCGTGACCCGGCCGCCCAGCACGGGGACGCTGGGGCCCAGGGCCGCCCGGCGGATGCCCTTGACGCGCTTTACCAGGAGCGTCGCCGCGGACAGGAGGGCCCCTGTGCTGCCCGCCGAGACAAAAGCGTCCCCGCCGCCATTTTTCAGAAGGTTCAGCCCCACCGTCAGAGAGGAGTCCTTCTTCTCCTTGAAGGCGGTGGCCGGATTGTCACAAATCTCCACCACTTGGTCGGCATGGGCGATCTCCACACCTGCGGGCAGCGTATCGATGCCGTCCTCCTTGAGACAGCGGAGGATGTCCTCCCCGCGGCCCACCAGGACCACCTCCGCACCGTACTCTTTTACGGCGTGCAGCGCTCCACGGACATTGCACTGGGGGGCGTTGTCTCCGCCCATGGCGTCCACGATGATCTTCATGAAATCCCTCTTTCTAAGCCAGTATGCGTCGTTTTGCTTGTCCCTATCATACTCGCTTCTGGGACTTCTGGCAAGTCCCAAGTGGACGCAAGGCGCCTCACGCCGCCTGATCCCAGAGACGCAGGACCAGCAGAACGACCTGCTCCATCGCGGCATCCTGCCTGTCAGTTGCTTGAAAAACGATTCAACCTATAAAAATGTGACAGTCGGGCGGCAAAATGCCGCCCGACTGTCGCCTATATCTCCAGCGTGCCCAAGATATCCAGTGCGCGCCGGCTCAGTTCCGCGTTTTTGTTCCTCTTGCCCTTGACCCGATGATCCAGAGGCGGAATGATACCGAAATTCACATTCATGGGCTGGAACTCCCCTACGGTCTCATTGGAGACATACAGGGCCAGGGCCCCCAGGGCGGTCTCCTGTGGGAAGTCCACAGGCCGCTGTCCCAACAGCCGGCGGGCCAGTTCCACCGCCGCCACAAAGCCGGAGGCGGTGGATTCCACATAGCCCTCCACGCCGGTGATCTGCCCGGCAAACATCACGTTTTCCCGCCCCCTCAGCCGGTAATACCGGTCCAGGAGCCTGGGGGAGTCCAGATAGGTATTCCGGTGCATGACGCCGTAGCGGACAAACTCCGCATTCTTCAGCGCCGGGATCATGGAAAAGACCCGTTTCTGCTCCGGCCAGGCCAAGTGGGTCTGGAATCCCACCAAGTTATAGATAGATCCTTGGGCATTGTCCTTGCGGAGCTGCACCACAGCATACGGCGTGAGGCCTGTTCTGGCGTCCCGGAGCCCCTTGGGCTTCAGCGGGCCGTACCGCAGGGTATCCCGCCCCCTGCGGGCCATGACCTCCACCGGCATACAGCCCTCGAACACATTCTGGTCCTCAAAGCCGTGGACCTCCGCCGCCCGCGCGGTGGTGAGCGCCTCCCAAAACGCGGCGTACTCCTCCTCGCTGAGGGCGCAGTTCACATAGTCCGCCGTTCCTTTGTCATACCGCGAGGCAAACCAGGCATGCTCCATATCCAGGCTCTCAAAGGTCACCAGGGGGGCCGCTGCGTCAAAAAAGCTGAGGTAATCCGCGTGGACCAGACGCTGGATCTCTCCGGCCAGCGCGTCGGAGGTCAGCGGCCCTGAGGCCACGATGGCGTCTCCCTTCTCAGGGATGCTGGACACCTCCCCTTCCTCCACCGTGATGAGAGGGTGCGTTCTGATCCTTTCGGTGACTTCACGGCTGAAGCCCTCCCGATCCACGGCGAGCGCCCCGCCGGCCTCCACGCGGTGTTCGTCCGCGCAGGCTAGGATCAGGGACCCGCAGCGGCGCAGCTCCTCCTTGAGCAGTCCCACCGCGTTCTCCAGCTGGTCGGACCGCAGGGAGTTGGAGCACACCAGCTCTCCAAAATAGGGTGTGTGGTGGGCAGGCGTCATCCTCTGAGGCTTCATTTCGCGCAGGACCACGGGGATGCCCCGCCGGGCCAACTGCCAGGCGGCCTCGCTGCCCGCCAGGCCCGCGCCGATTACGATGACTCTGTCTCTTATACACATCTGACGCTGCCGACG
>OWID01000413.1_pt1 | contig 16041 bp, 19 predicted proteins | sample 1732661 | NCBI WGS metagenome assembly OWID01 (sample SAMN05065739, study PRJEB22554) | human gut metagenome | biome: ENVO:2100002; feature: ENVO:00000062; material: ENVO:00002003 | host: Homo sapiens | place: USA
TAGGCTCCGGTCTCGTGGGCTCGGAGATGTGTATAAGAGACAGGTCTTATTCCTCCTCAGCGGGCTCCTCAGAGGCGGGAGCCAGCAGAGCGCGGATGGACAGGGAGATCTTCTGCTTCTCTTCGTCGATGGCAGTGATCTTGGCGTCCACGATCTGGCCCTCGGAGAGAACATCCTCGGGCTTATCGATGCGGCGGTCAGCGATCTGAGAAATGTGGATCAGACCGTCCACGCCGGGAACGACCTCAGCGAAAGCGCCGAAGGTCATCAGCTTGACGATGCGCACGGAGGCGACGTCGCCCACGCTGTACTTGTTCATGAACACATCCCAGGGGTTGACAGTGCGGTCCTTGACGCCCAGGGAGATCTTGTGCTTCTCAGCGTCAAAGGCAATGACGTACACATCCAGGGTGTCGCCGACCTTGCACACCTCAGAGGGAGTCTTGATGCGGCTCCAGCTCAGCTCGGAGATATGTACCATGCCGTCCACACCGCCGATGTCAACGAACACACCGTAGGAAGTCATGGACTTCACGGTGCCGGTGTAGTGCTTGCCCACCTCGATGGAAGACCACACGGCCTCCTGAGCGGCCTTGCGGGCCTCGTCGGTGACGGAACGGATGGAACCGACCACACGGCGACGGGCGCGGTTGACCTCGGTGATGCGCAGCTGCACCTTCTGCTTGATCATGGAGCTCAGATCGGCGCCGCGGGGCTGGCCGCTCTGGGAAGCGGGAACGAACACCCGCACGCCCTTGACGGACACCACGATGCCGCCCTTGTTCTCCTCAGTGACAGTGCCCTCGAGGACGGTCTTGTCCTCCACGGCCTGCTCGATGTTCTCCCAGACCTTCACGGCGTCCAGACGCTTCTTGGAGAGCTCAGCGTAGCCCTCCACGTCGTTGACGCGGACGATGTAGGTCTCGATCTCGTCGCCCACATGGACGATGTCCTCAGCCTTGGCGGTGGGGTCATCGGTCAGCTCGCTGAGCTTGATGTAGGCAGCCTGCTTGGCGCCAACGTCCACCTGCACCTCAGTGGGGGTGATGGCCGTGACGATACCGGTCACCTTCTCGCCTGTATTTAAAGTTTTGAAAGACTGATTCAGTAATTCCTCGAAGGACTCCTCTTTGCCCTCGGCCGCTTTGATTTCTTCGCTCATCGTTGCATATACCTCCTTAATGATGCCCGCAGGCGTGGAGGCACCAGCCGTAAGACCCGCAACAGAGCATTCGTTGAAAAATTCCGGCGAGAGCTCGTCCGCGCTTTCAATCTGGATCACGCGGGGGCATCTCTTCATGCAAATTTCCGTCAGATGCTTGGTGTTGGCGCTTTTACGGTCACCCACCACGACCATCACGTCTACCTTGCCGGCAATCTCTGCCGCTTCCGATTGACGTTTGTGCGTAGCATTGCATATTGTATCAAATATTTTTACGTTTGTACACTCTTTTTTTAGAATTTCCCAAGAACTTTCAAAAAGTTTTTGGATGCAGGTGGTCTGAGCCACCACCGTTAAAGGAATTTCGCGGTTGTGCGGGTCTTCTGCCAGCCACTTTTTTACTGCTTCGGGCCCGTCAAAGATCAGCGCATGGCGGCACCAGCTGGCCACGCCTACGACCTCCGGGTGATGGGGCTCCCCGATGATGACACTCTGGCGTCCCTCCTGCTCTGCCTGGGCCACCAGCATCTGGATGCGGCAGACGTTGGGGCAGGTGGCGTTCACACAGTGGACCCCGCGGCCCTCCAAATCGTCCAGCACACTTTTGAGCTCTCCGTGAGAGCGGATGACCACCGTCTCCCCTGCTTTCAGGTCCTCCGGGGAGGCTGCCTTGCGGATGCCCCGGCGGGCCAGATCATCCACCACATGGGTGTTGTGGATGAGGTCTCCCAGCATCCAGCAGCCGCCGGTCTGCTCCGCCGTCTGCTGCGCCATCTCCACGGCACGCTTCACACCGTAGCAAAAGCCGGCGCTTTTGGCCAGAATCACTTCCGGCATGTCTGGTCCCCCCTTCCAAGGTCATAGGCCCGGCGCAGGAGATCGTCCGCAATGGACTGCACTTCCTCCGCCGTACCGTGGCGGCCGGTGTATGTGGGACGGTACGGCTCGCCGAATACGATGCGGGTCTTATGGAAAAGACGCTTTTTCCCGTCCACAAAGACCGGGACGAACTGCGCGCCGGTGCGGATGCCGATGACGGCCACGCCGCCCTTGGCCTGCACGTCCCCCTCCTTTTCCACCCGGGTGCCCTCCGGGAAAATCAGCAGATTTTCCCCGTCCCGAATGGCCTTCATGGCGGTTTTTACGGAGTTGATGTCCGAATGCCCGCGGGCCACCGGGAACGCGCCCAGATGCTCCACCACCCACCGAAGCGGCGGGAAGCGGAACAAGGAGTCCTTTGCCATGGCCCGCAGACCGTAGTCCATAGGCAGGGCGATGGCGATGAGGATGGGGTCCCAGTTGCTGCTGTGGTTGGCACAGAGCATGGCACCGTGGGCGGGCAGGCGCTCCGTTCCCTCGATCTGCAAGCGGAAGAGAACATGGGAGACGGGACGCATGACAGTCCATGCGAATTTAAAAAACCAGTTGTTCATACGTGCTCCTTGATGATTTGCAGCAAAGCCGCCAGGCTCTGGGCAAAATCCAGTGTGGTGGTGTCCAGCACCACGGCATCCTCCGCCTGGCGCAGGGGTGCGGTGGATCGGTGGGTGTCGTTCCAGTCCCGACGCTGGATGTCATCCAGGACCTTCTCGTAGGGCTCCGGAGTCCCCCGCTGCTCCAGTTCCAGGCAGCGGCGCTTGGCCCGAGCTTCAGCGGAGGCGGTCAGAAAGATCTTCACCTGAGCGTGAGGCAGCACCACGGTGCCGATATCCCGGCCGTCCATAATGACGTTGTGGGTCTCGGCCAGAGTGCGCTGCATATCCAGCAGGAAAGACCGCACCTGGGGATAGGCGGACACCACGGATGCGCAGGCGGAGACCTGGGGCAGCCGGATCTCGGAAGTGACGTCCTCCCCGTTTAAGAGCATATGCTGCAGCCCGTCAGCTCCATAGGTGAGCTCCACCCGGATCTGCGGCAAGCTGGCGGTCACCGTCTCGGCGTCCGCAGGGTCGATGCCGTTGCGAAGCATATAGCAGGCAATGGTCCGGTAAATAGCGCCGGTATCCACATACAGATAGCCAAGTTGAGCGGCGGCCGACCGGGCCAGCGTGCTCTTTCCGGCGCCGGAGGGGCCGTCGATGGCGATGCTGATGGTATCCATGAAAAATCTCTCTCCTGTCAACGTTCAATTTTCGCCGCTGGAGGCGGCAATGCCGGCAGCGCGGCCGGTAGCCCAGGCAATCTGCAGATTGAAGCCGCCGGTATAGGCGTCCACATCCAGGATTTCTCCTGCAAAGTACAATCCCTTTACAATCTTTGATTCCATGGTGGCGGGATTAACTTCGGAAACTTTGACACCGCCGGAAGTGATAATGGCATCCGTCACGGGACGAAGCCCGGCGATGGGGATGGGCCAGTGCTTGAAAAGACGGATCAGCTCCTTGCGCTGCTCCCGGGTGACGGCATTCACTTTGCAGTGGGGGTCGATGCCGGAGGCTGCCACCATTTGGGGGATCATCTTCTGGGGCAGCAGATCATTCAGCGCATTGCAGAAATCGTGGTTGCAGTATTTTTCAAAGTCGGACAGCAGCCGGCGGTCCAGCTGCGCCTCATCGAGACCGGGCTTGAGATCGATCTCCAGATGGTAGCGCTTCTTGTCAAAACGGCGCATGTGGGCCGAGGCGGACAGGGCCAGCGGGCCGCTGACGCCGAAGTGGGTGAACACCAGCTCTCCCAGCTCCCGAAAGACCTTTTTGTCGTTTTCAAAGGCGGTGAGAGTCACATTGCGCAGGCTGAGCCCCTGCATGGCGGCGCAGGTATTCCCCTGCTCCCGCAGCGGCACCAGGGAACCCTGCAGCGGCGTGATGGTGTGTCCTGCAGCGGCGGCCATACGGTGGCCCTCGCCAGTGGAGCCGGTGGCGGGATAGGAAACGCCGCCGGTGGCCAGGATCACGGCCTGGGCCGGATAGACCTGCTGCTCGCCCTGGGCGCCGGTCACGACTTCACCGTCCATGCAAAGGCGGACGGCACGGTCCCGGACCAGGCGTACGTGCAGGGACTTCAGCCGCCGCTCCAATGCGGCGCTGATATCGAACGAGCGGTCGCTGACAGGAAAGACCCGGTTGCCCCGCTCTGTTTTCAGCGGAACGCCAAGCCCTTCAAAAAATGCCATGGCATCCCGCCCGTCAAAGTGAGAAAAAGCACTGTAAAGGAATTTTCCATTACGAGGTGTGTTTTGCAGCAGTTCCTCCATGGGGGCGTTGTTGGTCACATTGCAGCGGCCCTTTCCGGTGATATTCAGTTTTTTGCCCAGCCGCTCGTTGGGCTCCAGCAGCGTGACTGCTGCTCCGTTCTCCGCGGCGAAAATGGCGGCCATCATGCCGGCGGCACCGCCGCCGATGACCAGTACACTTTTTTTACTCATCGTCCATCTTTCCGAACACCCCGTAGGCGTTCCAAATATCCTCCAGTTCCGCAAAGGTGCGGGAAGCGTCCGTTCCCATGCGAGCGCCCACGGCGATCAGCAGCGCGTTGATCAGCGACAGCGGCGCCACCATAGAGTCCACGAAGGACAGCATCTCGCAGGGGGCCAGCAAGGCGTCATCTGCCATCTGGTAGACCGGGGAAAGTGCATTGTCCGTGATGGCGATGATCCCGGCGCCGCGGTCCCGGGCAAATTTCACCGTGTTCATGGTGATCTTGGAATAGCGGGGAAAGCTGATGGCGATCATCACGTCCTCGGGACCGATGCGGAACAGCTGCTCAAAAATTTCGCCGGCAGCGTTGGACTGTACCAGCGTTACATTTTCAAACAGCAGATGCAGGTAAAAATTCAGATATCCGGCCACAAAGGAAGAGGAGCGAACGCCGAGAATGTAGACGTGCCGGGCGGACATGATCTTATCCACCACCCGGTCAAACGCGCTCCGGTCGGCCTCCCCTACCATCAGCCGCAGCTTTTCCATATCGGACTGCACCACGGCGGAGAGCACGTCGTGCCCGGAGAGCATGTCCCCTGCCGCCTGGATGCGCTGGGTGGAGGTCAGGCGGCTGCGGATCATCTCCTGCAAAGCCCGCTGCATACTGGGATAGCCGTCGTAGCCAAGTTCTGAGGCGAACCGCACCACGGTGGATTCGCTGACACCTACCAGATGTCCCAGCTTACTGGCGGTCATGAACGCCGCCTTGTCGTAATTTTCCAAAATATATCCGGCAATCCGCTTTTGCCCTTTGGAAAAGCCGGACATATTGCTTTCAATCGTATGTAAAATGCTCTTTGCCACGGGAATCCCTCCGTCAAGCCTGATCGCAATGTCCTGCATGGGACATGCCGTACGGCAGCTATTGTACCACAAATTCCCGCGGATTCAAACCTCGTTTGCAAGTTTTGATAAAAAACTTGCAAATTCATTGCCGGGACTCACCGGGAGAATGGTTATGCCCGCAGGGCGGCCACCTCTTCTTCCGTCAGATAGCGCCACTGGCCCAACGGCAGGTCTCCCAGCTCCAGCGTATGCTCCCGTACGCGCCGCAGCCGTTTGACTTTCAGGTCGCACCGGGCGCACATACGGCGGATCTGGCGGTTTTTGCCTTCGTGGATGGTAATGGCGTATTCAGCGGTTTTCTCTCCCTGGTGCAGGACCCGCACCTGGGCGGCCCGAATAGGCTCTCCCCGCAGATCCCGGATCGCAGCCAGCTTCTCCGCGGCGCCGTTTACAGGGCCGTACACCCAAACATGGTAAGTCTTGGAGATTTCATGGCTGGGGTGCAGCAGCCTCTGGGTCAGGGCACCGTCATTGGTCATGAGCAGCAGGCCCTCAGAGTCCAGATCCAGGCGGCCTACCGGGTAGACCCGTGCACCCGCATCCGCTACCAGCTGTGCAACCGTGGGGCGGCCTTGCTCATCGGACAAGGTGGTCACATAGCCACGGGGCTTGTTCAGCATCAGATAGACCAGGCGCGGAGCGGCGTTCAGCGGCGCCCCGTCCACCCGGATATCGTCCCGTTGAGGATCGGCCCGCTGGCCCAAAACTGCCGGACGGCCATTGATGGTGACCCGTCCGGCAAGGATATATTGCTCTGAGGCACGGCGGGAACAGACTCCCGCCGCGGACAAAAGTTTTTGCAGTCGTTCTTCCATGATTGCGGCTCCTTATTGGGGCAGACCGGCTTTCAGCGTGGCCATGGCCGGTTCCCATTCGGGCAGGACGTCCATGCCGCAAAGAAGCGGCACACGGCCTACCTCCTGCCCGTCTAAAAAGAATATGGCCTCCCCTGCCTGGCTGCCGGCCAGAACAGGCGCGGCGAGCGGCGCGGTGAGAGAGATCTTTGTGGTGACCGTCTCCCCCTCGGAGACCGGCCAGGAAAATGCCTCTGCCGCGATCAGCGGGATGCTGGACACCGAACCGCCGGACACCGCCGCCCGGGACAGGACTTTCCCAAGCGACGCACAGGACTTGGCGGGAAAGCTGGAAAAGCCGTAGGCATAAAGAGCCTGATGGTCGGCCCAGTCGTTCCCGTCCTGCAGCGTAACGGCCACCAGCCGCTGCCCATTCTGTTCGGCGCAGCTGACCAGTGTGCGCCCGGCGGCCATGGTATAGCCGGTTTTCAGGCCGATGCACCCATCCATATACTGCAGAAGCTTATTATGGTTGGTCATGGTCCTCCCGCCGATGGTGACGGATTTCGTAGAGGCGATGCGGATCAGCGTCTCGTTATTCACCGCCGCGCAGGCCAGCGTGGCCATGTCCCGGGCGGTAGAGTAGTGGTCCGGGTGGTCCAGACCGTTGGGGTTTGCAAACGAGGAGTGCGACATGCCCAGCGCCTGTGCGGTCTCGTTCATCCTGTCCACAAAACCCTCGATGCTGCCGCCCACATGTTCGGCAATGGCCACGGCGGCGTCGTTGCCGGAGCAGAGCAAAAGTCCGTAGAGCAGGGTTTCCAGCGTCAGCTCCTCCCCTGCACGCAGGTACATGGAGGACCCTTCCGTTCCGGCGGCCTGAGCAGACACGGTCGCCGTGTCCGAGAGGTCTCCCTCCTGAATAGCGACCAGTGCAGTCAGAATTTTGGTGGTGCTGGCGATCAGCATTTTTGCGTCGGCGTTGTGCTCATACAAAACGCGGCCGCTGTCTACATCTACCAGAATAGAAGATGTGGCGGAAGTGCTGACAGCCAATGATTGACAAGGGAAAACACTAAACACTAAAACGAAAGCTGCCATACTGCACAGCCAACGCTGCAGCTGCTTTTGCAAGCCCATCACCTCGGTTTGGAATCATGGAAGTGATGGTAGTATACCCCGGTCAGAGGGCGGAATTGTCCTGCTTTTTGTCGAAATATTTTTCCACTTTATCCATGATATCGGGGACCATCTCCACCACGCGGTCCACCGTGGACACAGGCGGCACGGCCACAGGAAGCACCCGGGCGCTTCCGTCCTTGACCACCAGGAACGCCACAGGAGCGATCTTCACGCCGGCAGCGCTGCCGCCGCCGAAGTTCTCCTTGGGGCTGGTTTTTCCATAGTCTCCGCCACCGGCGCCGAAGCCGAAGCTGACTTTGGAAATGGGAATCAGCGTAACGCCGTCAGGGGTGGTGATGGGCTGCCCCACGATGGTGTTGGTGTCCACCATTTCCCGGATCTTCTCCATGGTGGCGCGCATCATGTCGTTTAATGGAGACTTCTTTTCCATCGGATTGTCCATAGTTACCGTCCTTTCCATTATGCGGCCGAGGCTGTCTGCTTTGTTTCAGGATTTGCATTTTGGCCCCGCTTCATATAGCCTGCCAAAAATTTTATGACCGGGACCCCGATGCCAAGGGCCACGGATATCAGTGTGCCCAAAGTCAAAAAGATCCCAACCTTTCCGCTGGATACGGTGGTATCCGCATCAAAGTCGATGCCTACATGGATGGCTGGATCTGGGACACGCACCAGCTGCTCCAGGGCCGGCATGACGGTCCACACCACAGCATGGAGCTGCCCGTAGAGCTGCGCGGCCGCTGCAGGGTCCTCTTCCCCACCCACAGTGACGCTGATTTCCAGCGGCGTGATGCAGATGCCCCGTCTGGTACGGTCCAGCGCCTTGCGCAGAGGTGGCAGCAGCGTTTTCAGAGCCAGCTGGAGATCATCAGCGGTTGGCTTTGGGAAAGATGACCGCTTTTTCTGCGGCTGCTGCGGAGCTTCCTTGGCAGCCGGTTCCGGCTTGCTGCTTTTTTTCTTCCGCGGAGCGGGCGGATACAGCTGGATGTGCGCAGGGCCGACGGTTGCTTCCGCCGTCAGAGAGCCGGGCTCCCAGGTAAGGCGGACGCCCAGACGCAGACGGCTCAAAAGCACTGCCAGCAAGATCAATATGCCCAAAATGATCAAAAACCACATCAAGGCGTTCTCCTCCCCTCTTATCTGCAGGAATCAGTCTTCCGAGGAAACGGCGTGCTGAGCGGAATCAATGATCTGGCCGCTTTCATCCAGGCGCATCTGCCCGTCACCGCCGAGATCCGGCATTTCGGGAAGATCGTCCAGGCTGCTCAGGTGAAATGCCCGCAGGAACTGCCGGGTGGTGCGATAAAGATGGGGGCGGCCCGGCACTTGGAGTCTGCCGCACTCCTCAATGAGCTTTCGATCCTGCAGGAGGCTGATGGTGTAGGCGCTATCCACGCCGCGGACCTGGTCCACGAAGGCGCGGGTAGTGGGCTGATAGTAGGCGATGATCGTCAGCACTTCCAGGGCCGGCTGACTGAGCTTGGCCGGCTTGCGGATCTCAAAAGCGCGGCGGATGGCGTCGGCATAATCCGGCGCGGAGCAAAGCTGCCAGCTGTCCTCAATGTGCAGAAGGCGCATGCCGCGCCGCTCATAGGAATAGTAGTCTGTCAGGTGCTGCAGGACCTGCTCCGCCGTGGCGCGGTCCAGATCCAGCGCAACGCAGATCCGGTCGGTCTGTACCGGCTCGCCGGAGGCAAACAGGATGCTCTCTACGGCGGCCTCAATCTCTTTCATTTCCATGCTTTCCAAACTTGGCAACTCCTCACAGTTTCAGATCCTCAGGGATATCCCGCTCCTGGCGCACAGTGCAGTCGGTCTCGGAGCCTGCCAGATGGATCACGCTGGCACGGCACAGCTCCAGTACCGCCAAAAAGGTGGCCACCACTTCACTGCGGCTCCGGCTGCCACGGAACAAAAGCAAAAACCGGGTGATTCCGTGCTGGCGCAGACGCTGCAGGATCTCCTTGGCTTTGCTTTCCACCGGGTACGGCTCATGGCGTACGATCTCATCAAAGACGGCCTGGGGCGGCGGCAGGGCCTGCTTGGCCCGGGAGCGGATCTCCGCCATGGCCAGGATCAGATCGGCGGGTTCCTGACTGTATTCAAAGATCTTCCCGCGCTTTACAGGTTCGGGGTTGCGGGTCAGGATATTGCGGCCGAATTCTCCCAGAGGCTCCAGACGCTGGGCCATGACTTTGACGCGGCTGTAGTGTTCGCTGCGCCGCCGTTCCTCCAGGGACTGGATCAGGGCATCCATTTCGCTGCGGGCCTCTTCATCTTCGATAGACAGCAGCATTCTCGTTTTGATGTACATCAGGTGGGAGGCCATAGAGACGAATTCGCTGGCCACTTCCAGGTCCATCCGCTGACGGACCTCCAGCCACTCCAGATACTGATCCAGGATCTGCGAGATGGAAATATCCTGGATCTCCATCTTATTCTTCCCCAAAAGATACAAGATCAAATCCAGAGGACCTTCAAAATCCTGCATTTCCTCCTGGGAGCGGGAACGGACCACCTTTTCCAATTTAAAAACAGGATTTTCCAATGTTTGCACCTCAAACCGATATTTTTGCATCCAAAGACACAAAAACCCAATAAATAAAATCATTATACCAGCTTTTTGCCCCAAATACAAGGGCCCGGAAGGTGGCCAAAGTCCGGGTGGGAGAAGCGGCAAACGAAAGAAAGCTCAAGGCAAAGCGCCTTGAGCTTTCTTCTATTCAATAAATGAACATGCTGCAGACCACTTGCGATCCTGCAAGGGCTTTCTCAGCCCTTTACCATAGAGGCGATCTCAGCAGCGAAGTTCTCCTGCTTCTTCTCGATGCCCTCGCCCTTCTCGAAACGGACAGCGTTCTTGAAGGTGATGGTGCCGCCCAGCGCCTTGGCAGCGGAAGCGATATACTGCTCCACGGTCATGGCGTTGTCCTTCACGAACTCCTGCTGCAGCAGGCAGTTCTCGGCATAGAACTTGTTCATCTTGCCCATGACGATCTTCTCGCGCACCTGCTCGGGCTTGTTGGCCATCTTGGGATCGTTGGACATCTGGACCATCATGATCTTCTTCTCCTCGTCCAGAACGTCCTGGGTGACCTGGGTCTTGTCCCAGAAACGGGGATTCAGAGCGGCGATCTGCATGGCGACGTCCTTACCGACCTCTTCCACCTTCTCGGCGGGCAGGTTGGTCTCCAGGTTCACCAGAACACCGATCTTGCCGCCGGCGTGGACGTAAGCCACGGAGGTACCGCCCTCAAAGCGGGCGAAGCGGCGGACCTTGATGTTCTCGCCGATGACCAGGACCATCTCCTGCTGCTGCTGGGTGACGGTCAGATCAGTGCCGTTGTACTTGCACTCCATCAGAGCGTCCAGATCGGCGGGAGCCTCCTTGGCAACGGTCTCAGCCACGCCCTTGACGAAGTTGACGAACTTCTCGTTCTTGCCCACGAAGTCGGTCTCGGCGTTGACCTCGACCACCACGCCGGCACCATCGATGACAGTGGCATAAGCCATGCCCTCGGCGGCGATACGGCCAGCCTTCTTGGCGGAGGCGGCCATGCCCTTTTCACGCAGCCACTCGACGGCCTTGTCCATGTCGCCGTCGGAAGCGGCCAGTGCCTTCTTGCAATCCATCATGCCCACGCCGGTCATCTCGCGCAGGGTCTTAACATCAGCTGCGGTAAAAGCCATTTTACGTTTCCTCCAGTATGATTGATCAGACGGGCGGAGGTTCTCCGCCCGTCCGGCAGATTACTGATTACTCAGCGTCCTCAGCCTTCTCAGCGGCAGCCTCGGCGGTCTGCTCGCCCTGCTTGCCCTCCAGCACGGCGTTGGCCATGATGGAAGAGATCAGCTTGATGGCGCGGATGGCGTCATCGTTGCCGGGGATCACATAATCGATCTCGTCGGGATCGCAGTTGGTATCGGCGATGGCCACAACGGGGATGCCCAGCTTGTGAGCCTCAGCGATGGCGTTGCGCTCCTTGCGGGTGTCCACGATGAACAGGGCGCCGGGCAGACGCTTCATTTCCTTCACACCGCCCAGGTACTTCTCCAGCTTGGCGATCTCGCCCATGTGCTTCATGACTTCCTTCTTGGGCAGCATGTCGAAGGTGCCGTCAGCCTGCATGTTCTTCAGCTGGGTCAGACGGTCCACGCGGGTGCGCATGGTCTTGAAGTTGGTCATCATGCCGCCCAGCCAACGAGCGTTGACATAGTACTGGCCGCAGCGGGTAGCCTCCTCGCGGATGGCCTCCTGAGCCTGCTTCTTGGTGCCCACGAACAGCAGGGTCTGGCCGTTCTCGCTGAGCTGACGGACGAAGTTGTAGGCCTCCTCCAGCTTGCGGACGGTCTTCTGCAGGTCAACGATATAGATGCCGTTGCGCTCGGTGTAGATATAGGGAGCCATCTTGGGGTTCCAGCGACGGGTCTGGTGACCGAAGTGGACGCCCGCCTCCAGCAGGGCCTTCATGGATACGACGTTAGATGCCATAATGTTTTGTTCCTCCGAATCAGTTTAGTTTTTACCTCCGGCGGTTTCATCCCCCCTGCCAATCTCCTGCGGAGACACAGACAGGAAGTCGACGCACCGTGCGGAATGCTGAAATATAATACCATAGGCCGCAGGTGAATGCAAGTATTTTTTCCAGAAAAATACGGAAAATACCTGCTTTTTCTGAGGATTCCCCGGGGGTTTCACAGCAACTTGCGCCGTTTGCGCTCCATGGCGGGGTCACGCCGCTGAAACTGCTTATCCACCAGAATGATGTCGTCTCCCACCCGCTGGATGCACTCCCACGGGATATAAAACTCCTCTCCCCTGCCGAAAAGCCCGAAAAAGCGGCAGGGGCCGTACACCACGATGGCCACCACCTGCCCCTCGGGAAGCTTCACGTCCACGTCGTCTACAAAGCCGAGCCGGCAGCCGTCGCAGACATTGATGACCTCCTTGCGCCGGAGATCCCGGATCCTGCACTGCATGGTGCTCCCTCCTTCCGCTCCATGCATATGCGCGCGGGCGGACGTCCCATGCCCACAATGCGACAAAAGCTCCCAGTATAGGAAAAAGCGGCATGGGCAATACTGAGCGCAGATTGTTGATTAGGCAGGAGACGGATGCATGCAGGGAAAAGTGGAAATCGCCGGCGTCAATACCGCCAGGCTGAAGGTGCTGAAAAACGACGAGACCATGGAGCTTCTGCGAAAGACGAAAAGCGGCGACCAGGAAGCACGACGTCAGTTGATCGAGGGGAACCTCCGGCTGGTGCTCTCGGTCATCCAGCGATTTGCCAGCCGGGGCGAGAACGCGGACGACCTGTTTCAGGTGGGCTGCGTGGGGCTCATCAAGGCCATCGATAATTTTGACGTGGACAAGCCCGTGCGCTTTTCCACCTACGGTGTACCCATGATCATCGGCGAGATCCGCCGGTATCTCAGGGACAACAGCGCTATCCGGGTATCCCGCTCCATGCGGGACACGGCTTACCGGGTGCTGCAGGTGCGGGACCGCTTTATCGCCGAGAATCAGCGGGAGCCTACCGTGGAGCAGATCGCCAAGGAGCTGGATATCCCCCGGGAAGAGGTGGTGTTTGCCATGGATGCCATCGTGGACCCCGTATCCCTTTACGAGCCGGTCTACGACCATGGCGGGGACGCCATCTGTGTGATGGACCAGCTGCGGGACACCCGGGATACGGACGAGGACTGGACGGACCGCATCGCGCTGAAAGAAGCCATGAAGCGGCTGGACCCCCGGGAGCGGCGCATCCTCTCTCTCCGGTTTTACGAGGGAAAGACCCAGATGGAGGTATCCGCCGAGGTGGGGATCTCCCAGGCGCAGGTCAGCCGGCTGGAAAAAGGGGCCATCAACACCATTAAGAAAAATCTGTGAGCCTTGTCATTGACGGGCGGGCCGGTTTCGGATAGACTGATTTTGAAATTTCAAAAGAGAGGAACTGGCCCCATGGATTTTGAAAAGCTGAAAGAATTCCGCAATACCAATAATCCCTTTTGTCAGCGGCTTGGCATTTCGGTGGAGGAAATCGGCCCGGGATATGCCCGGATCACAAAACAGGTGACGCAAGAGGATCTCAATCCCGCGGGGCTTGCCCACGGCGGGGTGTACTTCACCATGGCGGACACCGCTTCCGGCGCAGCCTGTGCCTCCCACGGCTACTATGGCGTGACGGTAAACGCCAATTATAACTATCTCAAAAGCGGCAAGTGCGGAGACACACTGATCGCAGAGGCAGCGGAGACCAAGGCCGGCCGGACGCTTTGCGTATATGATGTGCGTGTGACGGACCAGAATGGGACGCTTCTGGGAACGGGGACGTTCACCTATTACCTGCTGGATCGGAAAATCGAGCTGTAAAAAAGACGCGGCGAAAGCCGCGTCTTTTTTTGATGATCATCAAACGCCCATGGTGCTGGTCTCCGGCAGCGTGGAGCCGCCGTCGATGACGAACTGGGCGCCGGTGAGATAGCTGGCCTCGTCGCTGGCCAGGAATGCTGCCAGCTCGCCCACTTCCTTGGGATCGGCCAGCCGTCCCAGAGGAATGGCGGAGGCGATGCCGTCCACCACGCTCTGGGGGTTGTCCGGGCAGGACTGGACCGCCATGCCCTGCACCATGGGGGTGAGCACATAGCCCGGGCAGATGGCGTTGACGTTGACATAAGGGGCAAACTCCCGGGCCAGAGCCTTGGTCAGGCCCACCAGAGCCGCCTTGCTCATGGCATATGCCGCCTCGCCGGGGTCGGCCACCATATCGCCGGTGACGGAGGACATGATGACGATCTTGCCCCACTTGCGCTCCACCATGGCAGGCAGTACCGCCTTGCAGGTGTTCCACGCGCCCTTGACGTTGATGTCCAGATGGGCGTCCCGGTCGGCGTCGCTCTGGGTCAAAAAGTCGCCCAGGCGGCAGATACCCGCATTGGAGACCAGGATATCAATGGCGCCGAAGGCCTTCACGCCCGCTTTATATCCGGCGCGGACGCTGTCCATATCCGCAACGTCCATCCGCACGGCCACAGCCTGGGCACCCTCAGCACGCAGCTGGGCCGCCAGTTCCTCCACGGCCTGGCCGCGGGCGGCAAGCACCACATTGGCCCCATGCTTGACGAACGTGCGGGCGATGCCCTCTCCGATGCCCTTGGAGGCGCCGGTAATGAGGGCGGTCTTTCCGGTCAGCTTACCCATGGTAAAACAGCTCCTTTTAGATTCCATATCGTATAATATATTAAAAATAATACAAAATCAGCCCTGGAGAGCCTGCTGTGTCAGCTCAATGAACCGCTCTCCAAAGTGGGACAGGTACCGGTCCCGGCGGTAGCCCACCACCAGGCGGCTGATGGTAGAGGGGTCGGTGAGAGGGAAGAAGTCCAGCTTGTCGGTGGGGGAGCGGGCGGCGGTGACATGGATGGTCTTGACAAACAGCTCCGGGCAGATGGTGATGCCCACCCCCGCCTCGGCCATGGCCAGCGTGGTAATGGTGTTCTCCGTCTCCAGAATCAGCTTAGGCTTGAAGAAATGGCGGCTGAAGTACTGGTCCACGATGCTGCGGGTGCGGTTGCCCCGTTTAATCAGGATGAAAGGCATGTGCTGGAAGGCGTCAATGTCCGCCCCGTCGGCAAACTGTTTACGCATCTCCTCCGCCCGGTCGCCGAAGATCTGGTCGGTAAAGCTGCGGGGCACCACCAGCATCAGGTCCTCCTGGGTCAGGGGGACCACCTCCACACCCTCCATCATGATAGGCTGGAAGCAGACGATCAGATCCACACGGCCGTGGGCCAACTCGTCCTCCAGGTGGGTGGAGTTGCCCTCAAAGAGGGAGAATTCCACCATGGGAAACTCGGCCTGGAATTTGGGCAGCACCTCAGGCAGCAGAGCCAGACCGCAGGTGTGGGAGATGCCCAGACGGAGCACGCCCATGTAGTGGCGGTTGATGTCGCCCACCTTGGCCAGGTACTGGCTGTGCAGGTCCAGGATCTGGGTGGCAGTCTCCACCAGCAGATCCCCCGCGTAGGTCAGGGACAGCTTGGGCGAGCGGGTAAAGAGCTTGACATCCAGTTCCCGCTCCATGTTGCTGATGTGGTTGCTTAACGATTGCTGGGAGATATACAGCCGCTCGGCCGCCCTGGTAATGTTCAATTCCTCTGCCACAAGCAGGAAATACTTCAAATGGAGAAAATTCAACCGGTCTCCCCCTTCCAAATTCCAGATATATGAAGGAGTTCCTTCATTTTTTCGTTGGGATAGCACTATTATATCACAGCCAAAAAGCTGTGGCAACCATCGATAAAAATCTGCTGTTCGGAATGATAATTTTATGGTTTAATAGTATCAAAAGATAGGGCAAAAGAGAGAAGAATCCCTGCCTTAGCTTTTAAAAACATTCGAAAATGGAATGCAAAAGTGTAATTACAAACCATGTGCGCATAGGGCAATCCCTGTCAAAATAACTGGAAAGACCAAACATTGAGAAAGGAAGATTGTTTGCCATGAAATGTCTGATCATTGACGCCGTCCACAGCTCCATCGCCGAGGAGTTCAGCAAGTACATGCAGGTGGACACCCACATGCTGCCCACCCAGGAGGAGCTGGCCAAGCTGATCCCTGACTATGATGCTGTCTCTTATACACATCTGACGCTGCCGACGACTAGTCGAGTGTAGA
>OWID01000417.1_pt1 | contig 15942 bp, 12 predicted proteins | sample 1732661 | NCBI WGS metagenome assembly OWID01 (sample SAMN05065739, study PRJEB22554) | human gut metagenome | biome: ENVO:2100002; feature: ENVO:00000062; material: ENVO:00002003 | host: Homo sapiens | place: USA
GCATACGAGATAGGCTCCGGTCTCGTGTGCTCGGAGATGTGTATAAGAGACAGGGAGTCCCCTCCTCCCCCAGGATGGCCTGACCCCCTTCGTAGCGGTCCTCCCCCGCAATGGATTGCCCGTCCACAGCGGTGATGATCTCCCCTGCCGCCAAGCCGGCCTCAGCGGCCGGAGAGGCCTCCAGCACCGCGAGAATGACCAACCCTTTTGGATCTTCATATCCCACGGTGACCCCGACCCCCACATAGGAGTTGGTCCGGCGCTGGTTCTGCGCCTCATACTCCTCCGCGGTCAGGTAGTGGCTCCACCGGTCGCCCAGTCCGTCCACCATGCCTGCCAGCGCGCTGTCCACGGCCGCCGCAGGGTCGTAATCCCCCACAAAGCGGGTACGAACCACTCCAAACCCCTGAAGCAGCGTAAGGGCCTGAGGGCCTATAAGCAGATAGGCCGCCAGAGCGGCAGCAGCCAAAGCAGCCAGGGCTCCGCCCAGAACCGCCGCAATGAGCTGCCAGCGGGAAAATCGTTTTTCTCTCACGTCTTGGTGCCCCTTCCCAGAAAGACGGGCGGAGAATCTCTCTCCGCCCGTCTCCTGTCGCTTAATGGAAATTGACGCCGGGGAACATACTTCTGGGATCCTGGCGGACACCGTTGACCCGCAGTTCCAGATGAAGGTGGTTTCCGGTAGAGGAACCGGTGGTCCCCACGTAGCCGATGACCTGTCCCTGGCTCACCACCTGGCCCTCGCTCACCGCCCGGGAGCGCATGTGAGCATAGAGCGTGCTCCTCCCGTTTCCGTGGCTGATGACCACATAGTTGCCGTAGGAGCTGGGCGCATAACCAGAAATCGTAACTACGCCGCCCTGGACAGCATAGATGGAAGTTCCTCCAGGGGCAGGCAGATCGATGCCGGTGTGATTGTTCGGCTTTCCTGTAATGGGGTGGGTCCGCCAGCCAAAATAAGAAGTGATGTGGGTATAGCTGCTGGGCAGCGGATAAGCATACCCGGAGCCGGTATGAAAGGTGATCTTCTGGGAGGCAATGAGCTTCTCCAACTCCTTCTGCTTGGCGGCGATCTTGGCGGCGATCTTCTCCTCCTCCGCCTCCTCGGCCGCCACCAGCGCCTCAGCGGCGTCAGCCTGGCCCTTCAACTCATCAAAGAGGGCCTGGGCCTCCCGCACCTTTGCGGCCTGCTCAGTCCGCTTGGCGTCCAGCTGGGCCTTCTGCTCGTCCAGTCCAGCCTTGGACTCGTTGAGCCCGGCCAGAGTGTCCTCCACCTCTTTGCGAGCCGCCGCCAGCTCTTCCACCACACCGTTGTCGTACTCCATGATCTCATCCACCAGAGCCAGCCGGTCCAGAAGGTCAGAGTAGTCGCTGGCGTCAAAAAGGACCGACCAATAAGAGACGGTCCCCGCCTCCTCCATAGACCGGGCCCGCTGGCAGAATCGGTCGTACGCGGCGCTCTCCTTGGCCTGGGCCTCGGTCAGCGCCGTCTCCTGCGCTGCAATGAGCGCGGTATAGGTGTCGATCTGGCTCTGGGTGTTGGCCACCTCGGTGTCGATGGCGGCCAGCTCCTGATCCAGAAGTTTCTTCCGCTCCAGTGCCTTGGCCTTGTCGTTTTCGAGAGCCTTCAGCTGTGCCTGGAGCTCCTTCTTTCGAGCGCTGGCGTCGGCCGCGTCATCCTTCAGCCCGGAGATCTGATCCTTCAACTCACTCTGGCTGACGGCGTGGGCCGAGGTAAGCGCGCTGCCCAGCAGCGGCAGCAAAAGGGCCAGCACCATGACCAGTGCCAAAAGTGCAGTGACAACCCGCCGCCAGTCCGGCTTTTTCCCCTGTTTTTTCGTCTGTGCTTGCTGTTTCAATTTGATTCCCTCCGGATTCGTCGTCAAACCTGCAGGAACTTCCGAATGGCCAGCACGCTGCCCCCGGTACCCACCACCAGTCCGGTGACGGAGAAAATGCCCAGCACCCTGAGAGCGATGCTCTGGAACGGGATTATTGTCAGCATCTGGATGGTCTGCCCGGTACTGATGGCCTGGGCAATCAGTGTGTAGATCCCCCACTGGAGGAAGAAAGCGCACACCGCGCCCGCCAGGCCCAGGATCATCCCCTCAAAGATAAAGGGGCCCCGGACGAAACCGTTGGTGGCGCCGCACATCTTCATGATGGCGATCTCCTCCCGGCGGGTGAAGGTACCCAGCTTGATGGTGTTATAGATGATGAACAAGGAGATGAGCAGCAGCAGCGCAATGAGGATCAACGCCACGCCGGTGGCCACATTCCGCACCATCACAAACCCCTGCGCCACCTCGGGGGCGGCCTGGAGATTGACGATTCCCGGCACGGCGGACACCCCGTCCATGGTCTCCTGAATCCGGCTGATGTCCGTCATATGGACAGAGTACCGATCCCGAAACACCTCGTCGGGCAGATCGGCGTACAGTCCGGCGTTCTTGTCCCCGGCAAACTGATCGGCGTAGTTGGCCTTGGCCTCCTCCTTGGTGGTGAAGGACACCGAGGCCACGTTGGGCAGGGCCTCCAGCTGGCTTTGCAGCGCCAGGGCCTGCTCCCGGGAATAGCTCTCATCCACAAAGGCCAGAAACTCATTGTCCCGCTCCAGGTCGCCCAGCTTGTTCTCCAGGTTGAGGGCCACCAGAGAAAAGGATCCCATAATGAGCAAGCAGGCCACGATCATGAACACGGCGGCAAAAGACATGAGGCCGTGGGTAAAAATGGAGTGAAACCCCTCCGAAAGGTAATAGCCCAGGTCAAATTGTTTCTTCATTGTTATAATACCCGCCTGTCTCGTCGCTGATGATCCGTCCGTTCTCAATGGCGATCACCCGCTTGGAAAAGCGGTTGACCAGTTCCTTCTCGTGGGTGACCACCAGCATGGTAGTGCCCAGCTCGTTGATTTTTTCCAGCAGCAGCATAATCTCCAGGGAACGCTGCGGGTCCAGGTTTCCCGTGGGCTCATCGGCGATGATCATCTGGGGGTTGTTCACCAAAGCCCGGGCAATGGCCACACGCTGCTGCTCGCCGCCGGAGAGCTCCGTGGGATAGCTGTCGGCCTTTTTCTCCAGGCCCACCAGCTGCAAAACATAGGGGATGCGCTTGCGGATCTCCTTGGGGGATGCGCCCACGGCCCGCATGACGAAGGCCAGGTTGTCGTAGACGGTCTTTTTCTCGATCAGCCGGAAATCCTGGAAAATCACGCCCAGCGTCCGCCGCATGAGGGGCAGCTGCCGGTCCGCGATGTTGCTGATGGAAAAGCCGTTGATCATGATCCGTCCGGCGCAGGGCTCCACCTCGCCGGTCAGCAGCTTGATGATGGTGGACTTGCCGGAACCGGAGGGGCCCACCAAAAACACAAACTCACCATCCTCAATGGTCAGGCTGATGCCTCGGATGGCTTTTGTGCCGTTGTCATACTCCATTTCCACGTCTTTCAATCGAATCATTTGGCACCTCACAGGTCTGATTATCCGTTCAGACGACCGTTTCCCCGGAAAGGTTCCCCCCTTTTCCGTCGGTCGACATAATTCTTTACAATGTCACATTATATACAGGTTCTCCCGGCAATGCAAGGCATGGCCTGTATTTTCCCGCATTTTTTACACAGGGCTACCAGGGGACAGAGACCGCCCTCCGCAGTGTCTCCTCTCCGCCCTGAACGGTTTGAAAAAAGCCCCGGCCGGAGAGCCGGTCGGGGCAAATACACCGTATGTATGCAGCGCGATCAGGAATCGATGCCGCGGGAAGTCAGGTACTTCTTGACCATCAGGGCAACCTTGAAGGTGATGGCGTCGTCAAACTCCCGCAGATCCAGCCCGGTGAGCTTCTTGATCTTTTCCAGCCGGTAGACCAGCGTATTGCGGTGGACGAAGAGCTTCCGGGCGGTCTCGGAGACGTTCAGGTTGTTCTCAAAGAACTTGTGGATGGTAAAGAGCGTCTCCTTATCCAGCGCGTCGATGGGGTTCTTCTTGAAAACCTCCTGGAGGAACATTTCGCACAACGTGGTGGGCAGCTGATAGATCAGACGGCCGATGCCCAGGTTCTCGTAGTTGATGACGTACTTCTCCGTATCGAAGACCTTGCCCACCTCGATGGCGATCTGGGCCTCCTTGTAGCTCTTGGCCAGATCCCGCAGATGGGTAGCCACGGTGCCGATGCCCACCACCACGGCAGGCTCACCGCCCACCCGCAGCGTCTCCTCCACGGAGGCAGCAATCTTGTTGAGCTCCTTGATACCGGCACCCTCGGGCATCTGCCGGATGAGTACCACGTCACCCTCGCCCACGCTGAGGACGAAATCGTTCTGCCGGTCGGGGAACAGGGACTGGATCACATCCGTGGGCACGGACTCGCCCTTTTTCAAAGAGCGCACTACAAATACGCCCCGGGGCACATCCGCGGTGACCCGCAGCTCCTTGGCCCGCATGTAGATATCGCCCAACATGATGTTGTCGGAAATGATATCCTTGACGAAGGAGCCCCGGTCGTGCTTTTCCTCGTAATAGGCCTTGGCCGCGTTGAGGGCCACGGTGGCCATGGCGCAGACGGTCTTGCTGATCTCATTGTCGCCGAAAGCAAACGCGGCGTAATCAAACTGATTGCTCCAGCCGTTGAGCGCCTTGAAAGTTTTCCCGTCAGAGGTGACCATGGAACCGCCGGCAGCGTTGACCACCGGCACATTCTCCGCCCATCGCTGACCGATCATGGAAAGCTCGCTGCACGCGATGACGATTCCTTCCGCGTCGATCACGCCTACGGTACGGTCTGTATTCTCCTTCAACTGCAAAACCACATTTTGAAAAATTCTTCCAGACATGGTTGCCCTCCTCACCTAAAATCACACGGGAGTCTTTGTGCATTTTGTCAATGTCTACATTATATCGGCATTTTCGTCAAAACGCAAGATGTTTTTTCTCTTTTCGACAAAAAAATCACTTGCTTTTTGGTGAAGATTTGAATTCACCTTTGGGTTTCTTAAGCTTTTTGTAAAAGTTCCACTTCTTTTGCCGTCAAAAACCGGAATTTTCCTCTCTCCAGCGTGGGGTCCAACGGCAGATTGCCCATTGCGATCCGCTCCAGATACACCACCGGCTTCCCCCGCTGTGCCAGCATACGCTTAATCTGGTGGAACTTTCCCTCCCGCAGGGTGACCCGGGCCTCGCTCTCCGCATCGGCGGAGAGGATCTCCAGTCCGGCGGGCAGGCAGGCAAGGCCATCGTCCAGGGTCATACCGGCTGCAAAGGCATCGCAGTCCTCCTGGGTCAAGCGGCCCGCTACGCGGGTGTAGTAGACTTTATCCACATGGTGTCTGGGAGAGAGCAGGTCATGGGCCAGGTCCCCCTGATTCGTCAGAAGCAGCAGGCCCTCCGTGTCCTTGTCCAGCCGCCCCACCGGAAAGAGCTTTTGCTTCTGCAGCTCCGGCGGCAGCAGATCCAGCACGGTCTTGCCCCGTCCGTCCTCCGTAGCGGACAAATACCCCGCAGGCTTATTGAGCATGACCCACGTATAGCGCCGGTAGGTGATGGTCTCTCCGTTGACCATGATCTCCGCTGATTCCGGGTCGGCCTTCTCCTCCCCTGAGCGGGGCGGGACCCCATCTACCAGCACTCTTCCCTGCCGGATCAAATTTTTGACTTCCCGCCGGGACCAGCGACCGGTGGAGGCGATGATCTTGTCCAGCCGTTCCAGTGCCATTTCCATTCTCCCTTCCCTCGGATTCTGTGGTCCATCCTATCATATTCGTCCAAAAAAATGAATAGGAAATTGCAGGAGGGGATCAAGATGTTTATTTGGAGTACCCGGTTGTCCAAAAAAAAGCTGGCTGCGGGCAGTATTCTGACCATCGGCGTGCTGGCGGCAGTGCTCTTGCTGCCGGCGCTGCTGGGGGAAGACGACACCCCAGCGCCTCTGCCCGGCGAGACCAATGCCCAGCGGGTGGAGTATCTGCGCACTTGCGGCTGGGAGGTGGTGGAGGAGCCTGTGGAGACGTTCCAGTTCCTGCTGCCGGAGAAGCTGGAAGAGCCCTACGCATCCTACAATGAGCTCCAGCTCTCCCAGGGCTTCGATCTGCGCCCGTACTGCGGCCATCAGCTGGCCCGCTACACCTACACGCTCACCAACTACCCGGGCCGGCCGGAGGGCGTGCAGGCGAATCTTTATGTCTGTGACGGGCAGATCGTCGGCGGAGACGTGTTCTGCCCGGGAGCCGGTGGCTTCCAGGAAGCGCTGCTATCCGCCCAGTAACGCAGTGCAGGCAAAAAAAGAGGACTGCTGCAAAGCAGCAGTCCTCTTGGGCAGAAGAAAGGAATTAGACTTCCTCGACCTCGGTGACAGCGCCGGAACCAACGGTACGGCCGCCCTCACGGATAGCGAAACGCAGACCCTTCTCGATAGCGATGGGGGTGATCAGCTCAACGCTCATCTCGACGTTATCGCCGGGCATGCACATCTCGGTGCCCTCGGGCAGAGTGATGACGCCGGTAACGTCGGTGGTGCGGAAGTAGAACTGGGGACGATAGTTGTTGAAGAAAGGAGTGTGACGGCCGCCCTCTTCCTTGGACAGGACGTAGACCTGGCCCTTGAACTTGGTGTGGGGATGGATGGAGCCGGGCTTGGCCAGAACCTGACCACGCTCGATGCCGTTACGATCCACGCCACGCAGCAGAGCGCCGATGTTGTCGCCGGCCTCAGCGTAGTCCAGCAGCTTGTGGAACATCTCGATACCGGTAACAACGGTCTTCTTCTTCTCGTCGGTCAGACCAACGATCTCGACTTCCTCGCTCAGCTTCAGCTGGCCACGCTCCACACGGCCGGTAGCCACGGTGCCGCGGCCGGAGATGGTGAACACGTCCTCGACGGGCATCAGGAAGGGCATGTCGGCCTTACGGTCGGGAGTGGGGATATAGGAGTCAACAGCGTCCATCAGCTCCTTGATGCAAGCATACTCGGGAGCGGAGGGATCGGTGGAGTCGGAGATCAGAGCGTTCAGAGCAGAGCCCTTGATCACGGGGATGTCGTCGCCGGGGAACTCGTAGTTGGACAGGGTCTCGCGGACCTCCATCTCGACCAGCTCCAGCAGCTCCTCGTCGTCCACCTGATCGCACTTGTTCAGGAACACGACGATGGCGGGCACGCCCACCTGACGGGCCAGCAGGATGTGCTCCTTGGTCTGAGCCATGGGGCCATCGGTGGCGGCGATAACCAGGATGGCGCCGTCCATCTGAGCAGCACCGGTGATCATGTTCTTGATATAGTCGGCGTGGCCCGGGCAGTCAACGTGAGCATAGTGACGAGCCTCGGTCTCATACTCAACGTGAGCGGTGTTGATGGTGATGCCGCGCTCCTTCTCCTCGGGAGCCTTGTCGATGGAGTCATAAGCCTCGAACTGAGCCTTGCCCTGCAGAGACAGCCACTTGGTGATAGCGGCGGTCAGAGTGGTCTTACCATGGTCGACGTGACCAATGGTACCGATGTTAACATGGGGCTTGGTTCTTTCAAATTTCTGCTTAGCCATTTGAAAATCCTCCTGTCAAAATAGATATCCGCTTGTATTCATGCAAAATTATTCAGCATGGAATATTTTACAGTATATTGCGGGGAAAATCAATCCCTTTTTCCTTAGTCCTGGGGCTTGGTACGCTCGCTGACGATCTTATCCCGCAGGTTCTTGGGCAGCTCACAGTAGCTGTGAGGCTCCATGGTGTACTGACCACGGCCCTGAGTGGCAGAACGCAGGTCGGTAGCATAGCCAAACATGTTGGCCAGAGGCACCAGAGCGTCCACCTGCTGAGCGCCGGGACGGGCCTCCTGGCCCAGGATCTGGCCGCGGCGGGCGGTCAGGTCGCCGATCACGGTGCCCAGATAGTCGTCGGGAGCGATCACGGAAACCTTCATGATGGGCTCGAGCAGCACGGGATCCGCCTTGCGGCAGGCCTCCTTGAAGGCCATGGAACCGGCGATCTTGAACGCCATTTCAGAAGAGTCGACCTCGTGATAGGAGCCGTCGTACAGGGTGACCTTGACGTCCACAACGGGGAAGCCGGCCACAACGCCTGCCTGCAGAGCGCCGCGGATACCGGCGTCGACTGCGGGGATGAACTCCTTGGGGATCGCGCCGCCCACGACGGCGTTGACAAACTCGTAACCCTTGCCGGACTCGTTGGGCTCGACCTTGATCTTGACATGACCGTACTGGCCGGAACCACCGCTCTGGCGCTTGTACTTGGTGTCCTGATCCACAGCCTTCTTGATGGTCTCCTTGTAGGCGACCTGAGGCGCACCGACGTTGGCCTCCACCTTGAACTCGCGGAGCAGACGGTCCACGATGATCTCCAGGTGCAGCTCGCCCATGCCGGCGATGATGGTCTGACCGGTCTCTTCGTCCGTGTAGGTCTTGAAGGTGGGGTCCTCCTCGGCCAGCTTGATCAGGCCCATGGTCATCTTTTCCTGACCGGCCTTGGTCTTGGGCTCGATAGCCACGCGGATAACGGGCTCGGGGAACTCCATGGACTCCAGGATGATGGGGTGCTTCTCATCGCACAGGGTATCGCCGGTGGTGGTGTTCTTCAGACCCACGGCGGCGCCGATATCGCCGGAGTAGACCTCCTCGATATCCTCCCGGTGGTTGGCGTGCATCTGCAGGATACGGCCCAGACGCTCCTTCTGGCTCTTGGTGGAGTTGAGCACCGTGGAACCAGTGGTGATGTGGCCGGAGTAGACGCGGAAGAAGCTCAGACGGCCCACATAGGGGTCGGTCATGATCTTGAACGCCAGAGCAGAGAAGGGAGCGTTATCGTCAGAGGGACGATCCTCCTCCTCATCCGTCTTGGGGTTGACGCCCTTGATGGCGGGGACGTCCACGGGAGAAGGCATATAATCCACGATGGCGTCCAGCAGCTTCTGCACACCCTTGTTCTTGTAAGAGGTGCCGCAGGTGACGGGAACCATCTCGTTGGCAATGGTAGCCTTCCGGATAGCAGCGCGGATCTTGTCCTGAGGAACTTCCTCGCCGCCCAGATACATCTCCATGATCTCATCGTCGAACATGGAAACAGCATCCATCAGCTTTTCGTGGTACTCGTTGGCCAGATCCACCATGTCCTCGGGGATAGGCTCAACGCGCATGTCCTTGCCCAGGTCATCATAATAGATGTCGGCATCCATCTCCACCAGGTCGATGATACCCTTGAAGGTCTCCTCGGAGCCGATGGGCAGCTGGATGGGCACTGCGTTGCACTTGAGGCGGTCCTCAATCATGTGCAGCACGTTGTAGAAATCGGCACCCATGATATCCATCTTGTTGACGTAGATCATGCGGGGAACCTTATAGTTATCCGCCTGACGCCAAACGGTCTCGGACTGGGGCTCCACGCCGCCCTTGGCGCACAGAACGGTCACAGAGCCGTCCAGCACGCGCAGAGAACGCTGGACCTCAACGGTGAAGTCCACGTGGCCCGGGGTGTCGATGATGTTGATACGGGTCTGGGGGAACTGCTTCTTGGAACCGGACCAGAAGCAGGTGGTAGCAGCGGAGGTGATGGTGATACCACGCTCCTGCTCCTGCGCCATCCAGTCCATGGTGGCGGTACCATCATGGGTCTCACCGATCTTATAGTTCACGCCGGTGTAGAACAAGATACGCTCGGTCGTCGTGGTCTTGCCCGCATCGATGTGAGCCATAATGCCGATATTTCTGGTATTTTCAAGAGAAGTTTTTCTCGGCATACTGTTACTCCTAACTTACCAGCGGAAATGTGCGAAGGCCTTGTTGGCCTCGGCGGCCTTGTGGACTTCCTCGCGCTTCTTCACGGCAGCGCCGGTGTTGTTGGCGGCGTCCATGATCTCGCCGGCCAGACGCTCGGCCATGGTGCGCTCACCGCGGGCGCGGGCGTAAGCGGTCAGCCAGCGCAGACCCAGGGTCTGGCGACGGGCAGGACGCACTTCCATAGGCACCTGATAGTTGGCACCGCCCACGCGGCGGGCCTTGACTTCCAGGCTGGGCATGATATTCTCCATAGCCTGGGCAAATACTTCGGTGGGTTCCTTCTCGGTCTTCTCCTTGATCTGATCGAAGGCCGCGTAAACCACCTTCTGGGCTACGCCCTTCTTGCCGTCCAGCATCACGCTGTTGACGAGCTTCGTCACCAGCACAGAGCCGTATACGGGATCGGGCAGAACCTCTCTCTTGGGAACATTACCTCTTCTGGGCACTATGCTTCCCTCCTTCATAATGATTCTATGATCTCATAGGTACTCAAAAGGCAAAATTGCCTTCCGTGGATGCCTGCCAAAGAGGTGTCCCATATCTATGTGAACCTATTCGGCAAAGCTTTCAGAAAAAGAAGTCCTTACTTGGACTTGGGCCGCTTGGCACCGTACTTGGAACGAGACTGCATACGGCCATTGACGCCCTGGGTATCCAGAGTGCCACGGATGATGTGGTAACGGACACCGGGGAGGTCCTTGACACGACCGCCGCGGATCATAACCACAGAGTGCTCCTGCAGGGAGTGGCCCACGCCGGGAATGTAGGCGGTGACCTCGTAGCCGTTGGTCAGACGCACACGGGCGATCTTACGCAGAGCGGAGTTGGGCTTCTTGGGGGTCGCGGTTCTCACGGCGGTGCACACGCCTCTCTTCTGGGGAGAAGGCAGATCGGTGGTCTTGGTCTTCAGGGTGTTCAGACCGAACTGCAGAGCGGGAGAATTGGACTTGAAGGAAACCTGTTCTCTTCCTTTACGGACCAGCTGGTTAAAAGTAGGCATTGATGTTCTCCTTTCTTTCATATTTCTGGCAGCCTAAAACGGACAGCCTTTATTTTTTGCGGAAAGCCCGAAAGCTATTCCGAAAAAACCACATTAATCCCGCAGGACGGCCACCACGCTGGCTCCCACCGTGATGCGGCAGGCCTTGCCCAGCTGGGCCATGGTGTATTCTGTCTCTACGGGGATACCGGCCTGGGCGCAATGTTCCGCCACCGGCTCGGTCAACGCGGGATCGGCGTCGCAGGCGAGGTACACCTGACAGGCCCGTCCTTCCCGGACGGCCTTGCGGGACTGCTTCACGCCGATGACCTTCTCTTGGGAAGCAAGCTCCGAAATCACGGGATTTCCTCCTGAAACGCATGGCAAAATTCGCAGAATATATCCGCGCAAGTTGGAATTATAGCATGGAGTGGGTCAATCGTCAAGTATTTCCGCAAAATGGATTTTTATTTTTTGCATTTCCCTGCAAATCAATGTTTATCCGTTTATTTCCGCCCTTTGTGACGGGCATATCCGTTCTTATATAAGAGGCGGAGGACCGCGGATGGCCGCGGTCCTCCGTAGCGATGTTGGAAAAAATCAATCCTCGAAGCCATCCGCCTCGTCCGCGGCAGCGGGGGTGCGGTCAGGCACCAGCTCCTCGGCGAAGGTGTGGTAGGCCTGCAGGCCGGTACCGGCCGGGATCAGCTTACCGATGATGACGTTCTCCTTCAGGCCGACCAGGTGGTCAGCCTTGCCCTTGATGGCCGCCTCGGTGAGCACCTTGGTGGTCTCCTGGAAGGATGCGGCGGAGAGGAAGGAATCCGTGGCCAAAGACGCCTTGGTAATACCCATGAGCAGCTGAGTGCCCACGGCATGGCGCAGAGGCTCGCCGTTCTCCTGGCGCTCGCCGGCAGCATTGCGCCGGTCGATCTCCTCGTTGGCGTCATCCAGCTCCAGCACATCCACCATGGAGCCGTCCAGCAGCTTGGTGTCGCCGGCGTCCTCCAGGCGCACCTTGCGCATCATCTGGCGCACGATGACCTCGATGTGCTTATCGTTGATATCCACGCCCTGCTGACGGTACACGCGCAGGACTTCCTGGATGAGGTAGTTGTACACGGCGTCGGCGCCCCGGATGCGGAGCACGTCGTGGGGGTTCAGAGCGCCGTAGGTCAGCTGGGTACCGGCTTCGATCACGTCGCCGTCCTTGACCTGCAGACCCGTGTGAGGCACGGCGTAGGTACGGGTGTCGCCGTCGTCGGCGGTGATGATGATGTTCAGGAGGCTTCCCTTGGTGGCTTCCTCGAACTTCACGCGGCCGCTGATCTCAGCGAGGGTTGCCATACGCTTGGGCTTGCGGGCCTCGAACAGCTCCTCAACACGGGGAAGACCCTGGGTGATGTCGCCGCCGGCCAGACCGCCGGTATGGAACGTACGCATGGTCAGCTGGGTACCGGGCTCACCGATGGACTGGGCAGCGATGATGCCGACTGCCTCGCCGGGGCCCACGGGCTTGGAGGTGGCCAGGTTCATGCCGTAGCACTTGGCGCACACGCCGCTGTGGGCCTTGCAGGTGAGAACCGTGCGGATCATGACGGTGGGATGCTCGTCGACGGCAGGATCGAAGGCGCAGCGGTCGCCGGGCCGGTAGTTCTCCTGCACCCAGCGGTGAGACTCCAGGATCTTGGCGTCGCTCTCCTGCATCATGCGGTCGGTGGACAGCAGCACCTCGCCGGTGTCGGCGTCCACCACGTCGCCCACCAGGAAGCGGCCGCGGATACGGTCGGAGAACTTCTCGATGACCTGGCCGTTCTCGCTGATCTCGGAGACCTTGATGCCGTGGGTCACATGGCAGTCCTCCTCGCGGATGATGACATCCTGGGAGACGTCGACCATTCGGCGGGTCAGGTAACCGGAGTCAGCGGTACGCAGAGCCGTGTCGGCCAGGCCCTTACGGGCGCCTCTGGAGGAAATGAAGTACTCCAGAGCGGTCAGGCCTTCGCGGTAGTTTGCCTTGATGGGGATCTCGATGGTCTTACCGGCGGTGTTGGCGATCAGGCCGCGCATACCGGCCAGCTGACGGATCTGCTTCATAGAACCACGGGCGCCGGAGTCCGCCATCATGAAGATGGGGTTGTAGCGGTCCAGGTTCTTCTGCAGGGCGTCAGAAACGTCGTTGGTGGTCTTTTCCCAGACCTGCACCACCTGCTTGTAGCGCTCGTGGTCGGTCATGAAGCCCATTTTGTACTGGTTTTCAATGTCCAGAACCGCCTGCTCGGAAGCGGCGACCATCTCGTACTTCTTGGGAGGAATGGTCATATCCGCGATGGAGACGGTGATGGCAGCCAGGGTGGAGTTGTGGTAGCCGGTGGCCTTGATGGCGTCCAGCACCTCGGCGGCCATGGTGAAGCCGTGCTTCTTGATGGTGCGGTCCACGATCTGGCCCAGCTGCTTCTTGCCGCAGGTGAAAGTGATCTCGTAGTCGCACACCCGGGCGGGGTCCGTGCGGTCCACGAAGCCCAGATCCTGGGGGATGTTCTGGTTGAAGATGATGCGGCCGGGGGTGGCTTCCACCACGCGGGTGTACTCCACGCCGTCCACCGTCAGAGTGCGGCGCACCAGAATGGGGCAGTGGGGGCCGATCACATGGTCGTTGTAGGCCATGATGGCCTCATTCTCACTGGCGTACCAGTGCACGGGCCGATAGGTGGCGGGACGCTTGCCCTCCGCCTTGGCCTTCTCGTTTTCTGCCAGGAACTCGTCGGCGTCCACCACGGACTGGGCGGTGAGGGCCGTGTCGCCGGCATCCTCGCACCAGACGGACTCGGCGCCCTTTTCCGCCTTGCCCATGCGGTCCATGGTCAGGTAGTAGGAACCCAGCACCATATCCTGGGTAGGCACGGTGACGGGGCCGCCGTCCTGAGGACGCAGCAGGTTGTTGGCGGAGAGCATGAGGATCCGGGCCTCGGCCTGGGCCTCGGCGCTCAGAGGCACGTGGATAGCCATCTGGTCACCGTCGAAGTCGGCGTTGAACGCGGTACAGGTCAGGGGGTGCAGCTTCAGGGCGCGGCCGTCCACCAGCACGGGCTCGAACGCCTGGATGCCCAGACGGTGCAGGGTCGGGGCGCGGTTGAGCATGACGGGATGATCCTTGATGATCATGTCCAGCGCATCCCACACCTCGGTGACGCCCTTATCCACCATCTTCTTGGCGGACTTGATGTTGTTGGCGGTGCCGTCCTCCACCAGCTTCTTCATGATGAAGGGACGGAACAGCTCCACAGCCATCTCCTTGGGCACGCCGCACTGGTAGATCTTCAGCTCGGGGCCGACGACGATAACGGAACGGCCGGAGTAGTCCACGCGCTTGCCCAGCAGGTTCTGGCGGAAGCGGCCCTGCTTGCCCTTGAGCAGATCGCTCAGGGACTTGAGGGCGCGGTTGTTGGCGCCGGTGACGGCACGGCCGCGGCGGCCATTGTCGATCAGGGCGTCCACCGCCTCCTGCAGCATGCGCTTTTCGTTGCGGACGATGATGTCGGGGGCGTTGAGCTGGATGAGCCGCTTGAGGCGGTTGTTGCGGTTGATGACCCGGCGATAGAGGTCGTTCAAGTCAGACGTGGCGAACCGGCCGCCGTCCAGCTGCACCATGGGGCGCAGCTCGGGCGGGATGACGGGCAGCACGTCGATGACCATCCACTCGGGCTTATTGCCGGAGAGGCGGAACGCGTCCACCACCTCCAGGCGCTTGACGATCCGGGCCTTCTTCTGGCCGGAGGCGTCCTTCAGCTCAGCGTGGAGCTGAGCGCTCAGGGTCTCCAGGTTCACGTCCTGGAGGAGCTTCTTCACAGCCTCGGCGCCCATGCCGGCCTGGAAGTCGTCCTCATACTTCTCCCGGTAGTCCCGGTACTCCTTTTCGGAGAGGATCTGATTGCGGGTCAGCGGGGTCTCACCGGGATCGGTGACGATATAGTTGGCGAAGTACAGCACCTTCTCCAGGATGCGGGGGCTGATGTCCAGCAGCAGACCCATCCGGGAGGGGATACCCTTGAAATACCAGATGTGGGAGACAGGGGTGGCCAGCTCGATGTGGCCCATGCGCTCACGGCGCACCTTGGCACGGGTGACCTCCACGCCGCAGCGGTCGCAGATCTTGCCCTTGTAGCGGATCTTCTTGTACTTGCCGCAGTGGCACTCCCAGTCCTTGGTGGGTCCGAAGATGCGCTCGCAGAACAGGCCGTCCCGCTCGGGCTTGAGGGTGCGGTAGTTGATGGTCTCGGGCTTTTTCACCTCGCCGTAGGACCAGGCGCGGATCTGCTCGGGAGAGGCCATGCCGATTTTAATGGCGTCAAAGGCAATGTTGTTGCCGGTATTGTTATCCATCATATTGCGATTTCCTCCTTCAATGATTCAGAATAGATTGTTTGACGAACGGAGCTGATTCTGAATCATTCGTCGTCGAAGTCGGCGTCCAGATCCGCGCCGGCATCCTCGGGGGCGTCTTCAATATCAAAGCCGGACTCCTCGAATTCCGTCTCCTCGGCAAACGCGCGGTGACGGTCGTCGTCGGCGTCCATCCGGGCCAGGTTGAACGTATCCATGGCGTCCTCGTCCTCCTTGAGCTCGATGACGTTGCCGTCGGCGTCCAGCACCTGGATGTCCAGGCACAGGGACTGGAGCTCCTTGACCAGAACCTTGAAGGACTCGGGCACACCGGGCCGGGGCACGTTGTGGCCCTTGACGATGGCCTCGTAGGTACGCACACGGCCGGTCACGTCGTCGGACTTGACGGTCAGGATCTCCTGGAGGATATAAGCCGCGCCGTAAGCCTCCAGGGCCCAAACTTCCATCTCGCCGAAGCGCTGGCCGCCGAACTGGGCCTTGCCGCCCAGAGGCTGCTGGGTGACCAGGGAGTAGGGGCCGGTGGAACGGGCGTGGATCTTATCGTCGACCAGGTGGTGCAGCTTGAGGAAGTAAACGTAGCCAACGGTGACCTTGTTGTCGAAGGGCTCGCCGGTACGGCCATCGTAAAGGACGCTCTTGCCCTCGGGATCCAGGTTGGCCTCCTTCAGAAGCTCCTGGATGTCGCCGTAAGTGGCGCCGTCGAAAATGGGGGTGGCCACCTTGTAGCCCAGCTTCTGGGCGGCGTAGCCCTGTCTCTTATACACATCTCCGAGCCCACGAGACC
>OWID01000430.1_pt1 | contig 15502 bp, 14 predicted proteins | sample 1732661 | NCBI WGS metagenome assembly OWID01 (sample SAMN05065739, study PRJEB22554) | human gut metagenome | biome: ENVO:2100002; feature: ENVO:00000062; material: ENVO:00002003 | host: Homo sapiens | place: USA
GCCTTGTTTTATTGCGTATTTCTACGCAGATTGTCAAGGAACAAAGCGCGCTCTCGCCAATAAAACGAGGTGAGGCTGGTGGTGGAGTTGTTGGCGATGTTGGCGAAGTCATAGCGGATGGACTGGCCAGGCATGACCTCCACATAGCCGGTTTTTTGGATGGATACGTTGGTGTAGAGACTCTTGTTGGTCATGGCCGCCTTGACGATCTGTCCGGCAAACTCAATCTCCACCTCAATGGGGGTCTTGTCCAGGCCGTAAAAGTCCGCAGCCTTGGATTCCACGATTTTGTAGCGGCCCAGAGGGAGCGGCCGGGAGGATGCAACACCGTTCTTGTCCGTCTGGATGGTGTCCACCAAGTTGCCCGTCCGGGCATTGTAGATCTCAAACTCCGTACCGGGGATAGGGGTGCCGGCAGGCCAGCCGTTGACACTGTTGTAGTCCGCTGAGGTCTTGGTCACCTGGATCTGCCCGGTGATGGGAGCGTTCTCCCACTCCACCTCGGTGGTTTCCCCGGACTCCACATAGACGGTCTTTTTCTCTGTGTCGGGAACGTAGCCCTCATTCTCCAGCTCCCTGAGATAATACCGGCCAGCCTCCAGATCCTCGATCAATACGTATCCCCGGTCGTCCGAGGTGTACTGGCCGATGGGGTTATGGCCGCTGTCGTACAGGATGAACGACACGCCGGGGATGCCCTCGCCGGTTGTGCTGTCAATCTTGTGCAGCAGGATACCGCTCAGGCGTTCATTTGTGACCCGGAGTGTGGTCGTCTCTCCATTCTCCACTTCAAAATAATGCGGAGTATCGTCCAGACGGTATTTGGAATTAGCCTTCACTTCTACCGCATAGTAGCTGCCTTCCTCCAGATCAACCGTAAATGTGCCGTTGGAGCCGGTGGTATAGGTGCCCACCAGGGCGTCGTTCAATCTGCGGATCTCAAATGTACAGTTGGCGATGCGTTTTCCGCTGTCCTCGTCTTCCTTGATAAGCTGGAAGCTGCCCGACGGCGTGTTGTAGAAGGTTAGTGTTTGGGTATCATTGGGGTTGATGACCACCGTCTGCGTGCGGGCCTCTTCGTCTATGGTATAACCTTCGATGGTCTTGATCTCCGTAACCACCACCGTGCCTGTGATGCCGCTGAGCATGATTTGTCCGTTTTTATCGGTATAGTACAATCCCTTACTGGACAGGCTCCCATTCCCAGTGTCCACATAGGAACCGTCGGAGTAGGTGATCTCAAACTCCACCCCCTCCAAAGGGTTACGGGTCACAGAATCCAACTTGTTAATGACCAGGCTGCCCTTTGGTTGGTTACGGAACTCCAGGGTAACGGTCTGTCCGGCCTTGATCTCTGCAGTCTGGGGTGTGTCATCCAAAATGAAACCATCTTTTGCACGGGTTTCTTTGACTACCAGTGTGGTGCCAGGATCAATGTTCTCAATCAGAATGGTGCCTGCGGAGTCGGTGGTAAAGTAGCCGTTGCCATCGCCTACTACGGCCCCGTCCGCCGTGGTCACTAAAAACTCTACATCGCTCAGGGGACTGTTATCGCTGGCCGACACCTTCTTCACCAGCAGGGAGCCCAGGGGGGAATTTTCAAAATAGACCTGCACCACCTCCTGCTCCTCACCAGAGAGGTAGACGGTCTGGGGTGGGGTGTCGATGACGTGAGAGCCGTCGCTGGAGAGCTCCTCGATGATGTAAGTGCCCGGTTTGCAGTCGGTGACGGTAAAGGAGCCGTTGGCCGAAGTGCGGTAAGTCCCGATGACGGTGCCGCCAGTGCCGGAGGTGTTGCCGGAGAGATACCGCACCTGGAACACCGCCCCCTCGATGGCCTGCTCCGGGTGTACGCTGTCGTACTTCCAGACCACGATTGCGGAGTTGGGGCGGTTATAAATGCGGAATGTGTGCCCCTCGCCCGCGGCCACAAACGCCTCCTGGGTGCTGCTCTCTGTCATGGAGAAGCCCGCCGGGGGCTCCAACTCCTGGATTCGGAACCAGCCGTCCCGCAGGGAGAGCTCCGGGTCAGAAAGTACGATGCGGCCCTCCGCATCAGTATAGAACACGCCCAGGTCGTTGTACTCGCCGGTCTCTGTGTCGTTGCTGGCATACCAGACCTGTACAGGCACATTTTCCAGGCGGTCATGGGTGATCTCATTTTCCTTGATGATCTCAATGACCGGGGCCTTGTGATTCTCAAAATATACCGTCCTGTCCCGGTTGGGATAGAGGGTGACGAGCTGGGGCTCCGCGTCCATCAAATAAGGGGACGGCACCGACTTTTCGGAGATTTCGTACACACCGGGCAACAGATTCTCCAAAACGGCCTTTCCATCCGGCCCAGTCTTGATTTCGTCCACACTGTGGCCGTCCGCCGCTTCCACTAAAAACACCGTATCAGCCACAGGCGCGCCGCTGTTGGCGTCCCGTTTCACCACCGTCAAATTCGGCCGGCGGTCATTTTCCAGAACGATGGTGCTGTCTTTGCCGGGGAAAAGCTGAACATGGTGCTCCCGTGCGTCCAAAATGTGATCTGACGCCGTGGCGGTTTCCACCAGGGAATAGACGCCGGGCTCCAGCCCCTCCCAGGTGATGGTCCCGTCCGGCCCGGTGGTGCGATCCAGGTAGTGCCCGCCGTCCTCGATCTTAGCCAGCCGGTAGGTCACGCCGCCCAAAGGCGTGCCGTCCGCGCTCTCCTTATACAAATGAAGGCTGGGGAGCTTGCTGTTAGTAAATACAAATTGTGCCTGCTCGTTATCGTCCAGGTGGATGATACGCTGGGCGTCGTCCACGATATAGCCGGGGCACTCCAGCTCCGTCACCACGTAAGCGCCCACGGGGAGCTTGCTGAGGTCGATGGTTCCGTCCTCCGAAGTGGTGTACTCCTCCGGCCCCCAGGAGCCGTCCACCGCCTCGATGCGGAAGCGGGCATTGGCGATGGGCTGGGAGAGGTCGGTGCTGTCTACCTTTATCAAATGGATTCCCGGTTTCCGCTCGTTAAAGAAAACCAGCTCTTTGATGCCGTCCCCGGCCTTCAGCTCCACTTCCTGGGGGGTAGTGTCCAGCACATGTCCGCTGTCCCCGGTGTCCACCTCCTGGACGCGGTAGGTGCCCGGCCGGCAGTCCGTGAGCAGGATTTCTCCCAGGGCGTCCGTCTCGTAGTCCCCCAGCAGCTCACCGTCCCGCCAGATGAGGAAGGTAACGCCGGACATGGTCTCATGGCTCAGACGGTCGTACTTGATAATCTTCAGACCGGGCAGGGCCTCATTCTTCAGGGTATAGGGGACGCATTCCCCGCTGACTACTGTCGTGGTATGGACCTGCGGGTCTCGCTGCCACCCCTCGGGCGCGGCCAGCTCCTGGATTTCATAGGCCCCCGGCTTCAGATTTGTAAACGTATAAGAGCCGCCTGTTCCGGTCACGCCGGAATAGGTGGCTCCGCTTTCGATGTGCTTGATCTGTATTTTGGCTCCCGCCAGGCTGGCCCCGGTGGAACCGTCGATCTTTTCAATCCTGAGGTCGCCGTAGGGTTCATTTTCAAAGTCCACCTCGGCGGTTTCTCCATATTTTACGGTGACCTGCTTGACCGGCCCCTCATCCAGCAGGTGATACTCTGGGGGCACTCGTTCATAGATGGTGTAATTGCCCACCTCAGTGAGGGGGATGGTGATGGAACCGGACTCCGGCGTGGTATAGATGCCGATAGTGTCCCCGTCCGGACCCACCACCTCGAAGGTCGCTCCAGCCAGGGTCACGGTGGTACCGGCCTCGTACTTGGTGATTTTGAGGGCAGTCTGCTCCGGTTCCGGGTCTGGCTCTGAGTTGTAATTGCTGATGGCGTTACGCAGCAGGCTGGTCTGGGGATCGGTATCACAGAGATAGCTCTGGAGATTGCCATATTCGTCCGTTTCCTGGCAGAGAGCATAATAAACAGCGTAGCGATAGACATCGGCAGAGAGGGTCAGCTGGACGCTGCCGCTCTGCCCCTCCACGCTGGCCGCCGGATACAGCACCTTAAATTGTCCGCTGTAGCCGTCTCCGGTGTTGGACACCTCGAGCTGGGTAATATCCTGTCCGTTCATGTCTGTAATTCTGGTACCATCAGGGACGTCGCCAGGATTTTGAAACTGGATATTGACGATATGGTTTACGACCCAGGTATCTGAGGTGGCGGTAAATACCTGTTGGAAATATGCTTCCCCATCAAGGGTAACGGGGTACGCCTGCTCCTGGTCTGGGGTGACCGTAATCTGGGGCTCATCCACATGATCCCAAGTCATACCTTGTGTATAAATTCTGGTCGCAGCATCCAGAAGCTTTTCTCCAATTGTGCGTTCTGAGCCGGTAAGGCCCGGGGCCACGGTGACATTGTGGATATCCCACTCTGGGATCAGATAGCACCAGAGCGCGATTTTGCCTGCGTAAAAGGCCTGATACTTGTTATCCAGCCCAAGTTCCTCCAGTGAACGGTGGGGGTACATATTGGCAATCAGCCCCACTACCTTGGGATCGCTGGCCTTCTCCTCAGCCAGATAACGGATACTCTCCCCCTCGGGAACCGTTTGGGGTACGCCGTACTGGTTGGGGTTGACACAGTATGCCGGGATCTCCTGTTGCTTGCCCTGCGCATTTTCATATAAAAAGTAGGTATAGGATTGGGTCTGTACCTTGCCATTAACGGCCAGATAGTTCATGGAATATCCGCCGCTATAAATGTCCAGTTCGCCCAAAGCCTCTTCCGGAGTAGATGCCGCAACAGCGGATAAAGGCAGCATGCCTATGATTAGGACAGCTGTCAGCAGGAGCGATATTACTTTTTTCACAATATTTCCTCCTCGGTGGATTTAAACAAAGTAAAAAACGCCCCGAAACGGTTCGTGATTGGCCGTTTCGGAGCGGTAACACATCGTTTTGCTATTTTTGCTATGGGTGGTTACATGCCCATTACATTATATTCGGTATAGAGGTATTTCCCATTTTTATAGACATCCCATGCCTCCACCTCAAACCGGGCCATTGGGGCGGAGTAGAAGACGCGGGTGAGCTGTTCGTCCCGCCAGGGCCAGAACGTCTGCACACCGCTGGACTCTGTAATCCCCATAGATAGGCGTAAGATGGGATCCCCCTTAGAGTTGAGCTTAAGGGCTCCAGCCTCCCATAAGTCCGGGCAGTTGGGTACGGCGTTATACAAGGTATACAGCATCCGCCGGGTCTCATAGAGGTTCAGGATATGAAGTCTATCCCCAGTTTGGCTCTGGAAATGCAACACCTTCACTTCCGGCAGCTCTAGCTCTGGGAACTGGTTCCAGTCACAAGTCGGTGTGGGCAGCGGAGCCGGGGACTCCCATAACTTCAGATCGGTAATCTCATAGGTGGTGCCGTCGCCGCAGAGCACCTTGTCCCCCTCCCTCAGCTGGAGGGGCTCGTCCGACTGGGGGATGGTGACCACCCCGGAGGGAGCGGGCGCCGCGCTTTCTTCTTTGTAAGGGGAATTGGTGTCTACCAGGACACGGTTGGTGCCTTGGTCATACGTTACGCCGAAGTCCACCGCCCGGCCGACATCACGGAGCTGTACATAGTTGTGGCCGTTGATGACATACGCTTCCAGATCCACCTGTTTCCCGTCCACATAGAAGGTCTGGGTACTTGGTGCTGCAGTGAGGGCGGCCACCTCTGCCGACGCGGGCCCCACCAGTGCTGCGCCTATCAAGGTGCCTGCCAATACTGCTGGAATAAGCTGTTTCCTTTTCATACGGTTGACCTCCTTCTTTCCTCTGCTGTCCTTGTGCTCCCTACAGGAACAACATACCGGAAATACAGGAAAAAGTCTACAGTAAAGGATCGTTCTTGGTGGAGAAAATCAGCTCGTAAACTCGTGCAGATCACACAACCTCCACCGCGCGCACCTGCCAGCGGTATTCCCGTTGGTTGCGTACACAGGTATAGAGGGTGAGCATATTCTCGGCAGAGGGAGCCGTACCGCTGGTGTTCGTCTCCCTGACCTTTTCCACCGAAGTGACCTCATAGGTGCGGGTACCCAGCTTGGTGATCCAAGTGACGGTATCTCCCCGCTCCAGAGTGTGGAGATCCCCAAAATCATCCCGTACCCCCCGGTTGTGACCGGCAATGCTCACGTTGCCATTCCAGATACTTGTACCCTCGAAGTGGCCCGCGCCTTTGGCAAGTGTGCTGCTGTCCGTGCCCTCATAGACCCACACACTCAGGTCAATGGAGGGGATTTTCAAGGTGCCCAGGTAGCCGCCGGAGTAGTAGAGATCCGACGTCACCGGGGTATAGCCCAGTGTGGCGGCTCCCGTTCCCTGCTCCGGCTCTTCGGGAAGGATGGTGGAGGCATCCGCAGAGGGCGGAAACACGATGGGGATCCCGCCGCCGTTGACAGCGCCCACTGCCATGCCCTCCGGGGCCAGATTGGGGGTAAGCCAGGTTCCGGTGATCATGCTATCCGCACTGGCGCTTCCGAAGCCCGGCGGGATGAGGGCGGCATTCTTGCTGATGTCCTCGTTTTTCAGGGCCCCGCCATCTGCCGTATGTACCACCTCCACCGAGGTGGACTTGCCGTAGTCCGGCCCCTCCGGTGCGTCAATGGCGTAATCTAAAGCCCCCGCCGGTGTGGCCAGGGCCGCCGTCAGGCAGGCGGCCAAGCACAGTGTGGTCAGCTTCTTCATTCCGTATCCTCCTCTTTGAATTCCCGGCGCCGTTTGAGGAACAGGCAAGCGCCGATCACGCCGCCCACAGCAAAGACCACGCCCAGCGGGAGCAGGATGGCCGCCCAGTTGAACTGAGCCAGGCCGTCCCCAGGCTCCTCCATGGGTACGGCGGGTTCCAGGGGTTCCCCCTCAAAAATTGCAACGTAACGTACCCGGTTCAGGGCGATGCGGCTTACGGTACCGGTGTAGTCTGCCGTAACGGTATAGCCGGTGACATAGCTGGTGGTGGCGATGCCGGTATAGGTGGCCACGGCAGTGTAGCGATCCCCCATGGCGTAACCGCCCACGCTGGCGGTGTTGTCCGTCCGCCAGTCAATATTTTGGAGGGTGAGGGTGCGCCCGTCCTCCTCGATGCTCTTGGGAATGTTGGCGGTATCCTGGCTGGCCAGGTTGGGGTAGGAGCGGGTGGCAGACACCTCCCGGGTGGAGCTGCCGTAGCCCGCCGCCGCCACCTGGACAGTGTCCAGCTGGAGGGACAGGGTGCCGGACAGGCCGTCCTCTGTGACGAACTCCTTCTCCTGGGGCAGCAGGGCCAGGACGGATTCCATATCCTTGTTTTTACTCTCCAACGATACCGTTTCCGTGTGCTGACGGCTCTCGTACTCCGGCAGCTCCTGCTGGAGCAGGTCTGTCAGGGTGTAGTGGAAGCCGTCCTGCTCGAAGTCCGACCGGGGGATACCGGCAGGGTTTTGCTCCGGGGAGAGATCATAGACCTTGCGGATCTCCGTCCCGTCCTCACTGCGTGTGACGGAGGTGGGATAGCAGACCTGCACCTCGGGTTCTTCAGGGAAGGGCTCCGCTGCCAGGGCGGTGGGGAGCAGCGCCGCAGCCACGAGCAGGCCAGCGGCGCATCTCAGAATGGTGCGTTTCACGATGGGGTTCCTCCTTCACATTTTATCATATTTTGCTCCAGCCGCTCCAGGGTGCGCCGGGCCAGGAGGCGGAACTCCCAGGGCTCCAGCTCCAGAGGACGGTAGTCGCCTTTGTCCGTGATGCCGTCCGCCCGCACCTTGAGCACCAGAGGGCGCACGGCAGGGTGCTCCGTAAGCACCGTGGGGGCCAGCCAGCCCTTGCCTGCCAGGTACACCCACCGGAGGGCGGAGGCAGGATTGTCGGGCACATCGGGCCAGAGGTATTTCCCCGCCAGCTTCTTGCGTCGCTGCTTTTTGTTGACGGGGATGGGTGCCAGGATTTTGCCCTCTATCTGGTAGCGGAGACCCAGGGCCTCCACACAGGTGCGGACGGCTTGGCGGGCCTCCAAAGTGTCTGCCCAGGCGGGCAGCGGCTCCCCCAGCTCTATGGCCAGCACATCCTCCCCCTCCGGATCTCCCGGGAGTAGGGGCACATTCTTTACCAGCTCCAGCACATGAATGCCGTCCGTCATTCCAAAACCCTTCCGCTTGGTGATCGGGATGCCACGGTAGTGCTCCATTGCTTCCTCCAGCGTATAAAACTCCCCAATGTCGCTGGCTCTGCCTCCGTCCGTTGTGTAATAACTCAAGCCCATTGGCTTACCTTCCTTCCATCTTCATACCGCCGGTCTGCTGTGGCCGCAGCTCCTTTACTCTGGCCGCAGCCCACTCCGGCAGGTACTCGTCCTTCAAAATGCCTACAAAGTCAGAGCGGTTCCACTTTGCAGTCTCTCCGTCCCCCAAGCAGATGGCGCGGATTGAGCGGCCAATGGCATGGGGCCTGCAGCCAAACCCATCGCAGGCATACCAGAGCTGGCTCTGGGGCGTCCAAAACTCCTCCTTCAGGACATCTGGATCGAGCACAAGTACCTGACCGGTGTAATCCAGTTCTTCACCGGAGTTCATCAGGCACTGCTCCGCCTCAAACAGCCCAAGCGCCTGTACTCTTTCCCGGTACATTGTGACGGCGCCGTCCAACACAGCGGGATGGCTGCCTATTACAAAGTCGCTGTTGTGCTGTGGATCCAGGGGAATGTGCGTCCGTCTGGACCACTGCTGATTGACTGGGCTGAAGCGTCCGTCCCACGCTTTCTGCTGGAGCGTATTGGCCAGCACCCACGCCGTCCGTTTATAACCAAAATCCCGCAGCACGCCATCCAGACAGTCCGCTTTCAGGTGCATCCCGTCAAAAGATCCGCAGATGGCCTGCTCAATGGCTGTTTTGCATGCAATGTTGGCCTGATGGCTGGCACGCCACAGGGCCAACTCCCCCTGTTGACGCGCCTCTTCCGCAGAATATGAGTATAGAACTGCCTCATTCATCGGCAGCATCCTCCTTTCCGAACAGACGGGCCAGCCCGTCCATCTCTACACCGCAATGCTCAAGCATATCCAGGAACTCTGCGTTATAGGTTCGGAATACCTCGGACGCTCTTTTGCACGGCATGCCGCTGGCCGTCCGGCTGTCCAGGGCCAGACGGCAGACCATGCCGACATTCAGATCATGAAGCAGCCGGATAGACTCCAGCCGTTCTCTGATCGTGGGCACCTGTCGGGTGAGCACGATGCAGCCGCGCCCTGTATGCAGGGATAGCCTCTCTACATTGGCCAGCCCGGAGAGCTGGAGGGCGGCCCGGGGGATGGCCAGTGTTTTCTTGCTTGTGTCGTGGCAGATCGTAAATTTCATCTTTTGTTTTCACCTCGAATTCTTAGTCCTGCGGCCAGTCCCACACCTGGTGCAGCCGCCTGGTTGGGACGGACAAGATCCGCAGCTCTGGCCGGTCGCTGGACTCCATGGTTGGCCGCTCCAACAGGGAGAGCTGGCGGTTGAGCATGGGGCTGGGATCAAAATTGGTCACGAGCAGCTCGTGGTATTTGGCGTCCTCCTGCCGGGCCATGGGGTTGGGGCGCTCAAAACCCACGATGTGAAATTCCGGGGCAAAGAGGTTCAGAATGCCCGGGTGGCTGTTATAGGAGAGCACAATGTGGCTGTCCCACACCGCCGGGGCGCACAGGCAGTCATGGAGCCGGACGTGGTCTTGGAGGGCAAAGGAGGGTGTGTACATCTCCTCCGCATCCAGATAGGGCGGGTCTGCATAGATTACCGCTCCGGGCCGGGCGTACTGCCGGATCACGTCGCAGCAGTCCTTGCTCTCCACTACCACACCCCGGAGTGCGTCCGAGGCGCGTCGGAGTAGGCCGAGGAAGCGGCGCAGCTCCACGCTGCGCCCGCCGAAGCTGTTCCCGGTAGCACTGTAGCTGTACCGGATGCTCAGATAGTAGGCTGCAGCCCGCCGTACATCCGGCAGATTGGCCCGGCCTGCCAGGAGCTTCTTCACCTCCTGCCTGTCCATGGGCGGGAAGTAGTCCTCGGCAATCTGGAGCTCATCCTTCAGAAAGTCGTTGGGGTCATACTCGTGGTCAAGGAAGCGGAGCACCAGCTCGAAGTCCGCCCGGGCATGGAGGGGCAGGAACCCCAGCTCCTTGAGCAGCGCCAAGGGCCGATCCCGGGTGCAGCGGAACAGGTTGGCCAGATCCGCGTTTAGGTCGTTGTACACCCGCAGGGGGGCGTACCCGGCGCCCAAGCCCAGGGTCACCGCGCCGCTGCCGCCGCAGACCTCCAGCAGGCGGGGCGCCTTCCTGGGGAGCAATTGGAAGATGTAGGGGAGCAGGGAGTGCTTCCCGCCTACCCAGGGCAAGAAGGGTTTAGCGATCTGCCTCACCTCCCCCGGGCAGGCGGAAGTCGCCCATGGCTCGGACCATGCCCGAGGATGCCATCCGCAGCCCAAGCTCCATCCTCTGGAGCTGAAGGATCGTGGCATACACTTCCCCGCTGTTGGAGGGGTAGAAGTAGCCGGTGCGGTCGCTGCAGATAGGCGCCCCGTCTACCCGCAGGTTATGGATCAGCTTGCGCAGCTCTGTTCCGCTGATGCGGAATACCTTCATCAGCTTCTCCCCGCCCATGGCGTTTCGCTGGCCAAGGCAGTGCTTCTGCAGGTACCGCAGCAGCTCTTGTTCTTTTGCTCTCATGATGTCCCCCTTTTCCGGGCCGCTCTCCCGAAAAAGGGGGTAAAAAAGCAGGGGCCGCTGTCCTCTTCGGAAAAACGGCCCCTGTCGATCTATCTATGATGGTATGAGCTTACAGCTTCTGCATCTGTGTGGGCGCCTGGGTCTGGGTATGGGGGCCCAGGATGTAGGCCCCGCCATCCAATGTCTGGGTATAACCCCTCTGCTTCAGTAAATCCCGTCCATAACGTTCCAGGTCGAAACAGCCGGCTGCTACCGCTTCTGCCCCGTCTGCTACCGCCCGCAATTCCTTTCGGGCGAAGTCTCGGATTATGTCTGTCCGCACCACCTGATATTGGTTCAGGTTCTGCGCCACATTCAGGGCGGCGGGCAGGGTGGTGCAGCCCTCATACTCCAGGGCCCAGAGACAGGTTTGAAGAAACCCCTTCTGTCCCTGGTTCTGCTCCTGGAGGATGAAGCCCAAGTTTTGGCCGTCGTAGATCAGATCTTCCAGCCGTCCGGTATAGGCGTCCTCCAGCCCGGTGATGCCTGGCAGGCTGCACCGGGCTTCCAGCAGGGCACACTCCTGGATAGCCTGCACGCCCAAGGCATCCAGGGCCAGCCGGATTTCCCCCGGCCGCACGTCCATGATGTCGTTGTAGTCCGGCAGAGCCAGCCACACCCCCTCCGGCACCGCCTGGGAGGCCAGTTTCAGCCGCAGGCTCCAGCTGTAGTCCGGCCCCGGCAGGGTGACGCCGTCGTATGGCTGGGGCGGTTCCCGCTCCGGATATACCGCATAGCAGCCCCCGACAAACAGTCCGGGGTGCTGTTCCTCATAACGCCTGCCCAGCTTGTCCAGGTCGATATAGTCCCGCAGCACCAGGAGCCTGGCGCTGGTCTCCTCCAAGTAATACGGGCCCAGATCCTCATAGCTCCGGATGCCGCCCAACACCTCATACTCGTCCAGGCTGGCCAGCAGGCAGACCGCCTCTGTACTGTCCTGGGCGGGATGGCGCTGGATGGCCGCGTCCAGGGCGATCCCCTCCCGCACGGTCAGCACCTCCAGCCGCTCCTGCAGCCATGCCTGCTCCTCCGGTCTGCCAGGAAGCTTTGCCAGTCCTTCTCTGTCCATATCAGGGGCACCTCATTCCCATACTGTTCAGCCCGGGGCGGGACGGCAACGGTTCCTGCACCGGTCGGCCATCCGCCCTGGTCAGCAGACCGTAGTTCGTAAGCTCGCCTTCATACTGCTGGATCAACGCCTCGCCATAGCCATAGATGTTCAGGTATCTCTCAATCAGAGTGACATCCTCTTCCATCATAACGCAGGACAGCTCCTCCCGCGCAACATCCTCCGGCGTGGCTGGTTTACGATCCAGGTTATAGGCATCCAATCGCTCCGTTAATGCTATGGCCTCCTCCAGGCTGGAAATAGGCGAAGCCTCCAGCACCGCCTTATATTTGGTCAGGGCCAGGGATTCCTGTTCTGCCAGCGCAGCCAGTCTCTGGGCAAGACAGTTCAATGCTTCCAGCCTCTCCGGGGTTACCCACTCCGCAGGGATCTGGGGTACCCGGCTGTGAAAGGAGGCGACAGCGCAGGCGGAGAGGCCGATGGACTCCATTCGTTCCCGCACCTCCACCAGTTCCTGTCCGGCGGGGAGGGTGAGTTTGGCCTGTTCCTCCCCAAGCCGGAGTTTCAGCCGGAAAATACCAGCCGGAAGCTCCGGGGCAGCGCGAGGCTCCGGGCTCTGTGCCGGCTGCCATGCCCCATCCGGTACCACGTACCCGCCTCGGGTAAAGATACCGCCCTCGGCCTGGCGGATCCTGCGGCCCAGTCGTTTGAAGTCCAGCAGCTCAAATGCCTTATCTGGCATTCCCTCCACTTCGGGGATAAACCCGTTTGCCGCATAAAACCGTCCCAACCGGGCGTCATCCGTAGCTTCGGGTACCACATGACAGTGCTTTGCCTGCTCAACCAATGCGATGAACGTGCTCAGAGGAATATCGCTGCTCCGGATGCTATCCAGCCTGACCAGCCCCTCGAAGGCGGTACGCTGCCGGTCATCCAGCCCGGACAGTTGCTCCGCCAGGAGATTGAGCGCGGGCAAGTTCTCACCAGACTGAAGGCTGGGAAACAGAATGTGGAATTCCCCGTAGTCCTCTATCTCCCATTCTACTTGGGTACCCGGGGCGGGCCGAAGCCGTTCCCATACATCCAGTAGGGCGTAGGGCTCCGCCGGCAAGTCCAGGGCCACATAGATTTCTTTGTCCGGGTTGCACAGGGATACTGTAAATGCCTTATCCACGGCTCATACCTCCCATCGTCATCGTCGTCCCGTGCTTCATATCCTTCGCCTCGCCCTGCGGGTAAGGCTCACTCATTTCGGTGGGGATCCCGCTATCGTGCGATTTCTGGGTCTGTGTCTGCCCGAACCGCTCCGCCTCAGTCTGGATGCTCCAGCCCTCCGATTGCCACAGGTGGACGTAGAGTTCCCCGCCCTCCACCTGTATCTCCCTCTGCTCAAACCCTTCGCCCCAGCCGTCCGATGCCTGGCCTTCGATGTAGTCCTTTAGCCCATTCAGTTCCTGTGGGGAGAGCGTGTCAAGAACTTGGCACTCGGCCGCGCCCCACAGTACACCGTCCCGCGCCTCCACCGTGAATACAGCGGAGCGCACCTTGGCGTCTAAGTTGTCCTTCTTGCCATACCAATGCATGAGCCCCCGCTCTGCCTCCTCCGGTATGCGGTTCCACACCAGGGCGCTTAGGATGCCGTCCTCGTAGTCCAAAAGGCTTCGGCCATCCCATTCCTCGCCGGACTCGTCCATGTCCCCCCATTCGTTACGGGCATAGAAATCTGCGGTCAGCGGCATGTACAGCTTGAGCTGGGATTCCGGCGGATGTACGGAGAATGTATCCTCACCAAGCGTCAGAATACGGTGGTCTCCATCGCTCTGCCGGACATGGAACCGGCCCTCGTCATCGATGTGTTCCAGCGTCCCGGCCTCCTCCAACGTGTTTTTGGGATTATCCAACTCCCATGTTTGGATCCGGCTGCCTGCAGGGAACTGGCCCCGAAGGAACTCCAGCCACCCCTTTGGTAGATCCTGCATAATGATCTGCCTCCCTTCGTTATACCGAAAGCATCATCCGAATAGAAAAGGCTGGCCTCCAAAACGGAAGCCAGCCCCCAGTGGCATATTTGCTCATGTTCTGCTTTTTTGAATGCTTCATCATCATTTTTCCTCCCGATTCCTTGGTAAACACATAACATACCACCATGTGTCCAGATAATCCAGCATTTTTTACATCTGCTGCTGCATAGGGGCCAGACTCCGGCTCCGCTCCAGCCACAGTGGATGATAAGCTATCTCTGTGATACTCAGATCTGCATTGCAGGTGATATGGGCAGCCACGGCAGGACAGGTCAGCGAGATCTGAAACAACGCATCTGTGAGCTCCGAATCCAGGCCATTCAGGATACAACGGGGCCCGCCGGGTTCTGCAGCAAACTCCGGTTGATCCATAGTGAAGCAGGCCATGGCCTGAGAGGTTGAAATTCCCCGTTCCTGGCTATATTTTTGGGCTTGCTTCAAAGCATGCTGAGGATTGAACCGCCCGAAGTCCATAGTGTAAAACCGTTGCTCCTGCCCGGACTCCACAATGGTACAGGTCGCAATCCGGCTGAGTTCTTCCGGCCGCTCCGGGCCAAAGAAGCCCATAAGCCGGCCCTCCTTGGCCAGGCCGGACACTTCCGCCGGTGTACGCCCGGCCTGAAGGTAGACGGCTGCGGCGAACAGCTCACTGGGCAGTGCGGCATTCCGGTACTGGATGATCTCATAGGCGCCCTGGAGCGTCTCCTCACTGAAGTTCTGCGCCACCACCCGCAGGGAGGTGAGCGTATCGATGTACTCCGTCTCCGCGCACTCACGGTCAAAGCGGTACAGTGCCTCGGTGGTGACGGGATCCGGCCTGGGAACCAGCTCATTGAGCTGCCGGATAAATTCTTTTTTCTGCATGTTTTTCCCTCGGTTCATATGGATAGCTCTCTCAGGGATGGCCCCTGGCGGGACGTGTAATCCTCCAGCGGCCTGGGGTTTTCCTCCCCATATAGGTCATAGACCATATCGTCCACCGCCTTGCGCACCGCAGGGTCATCCGTCAGGGTCTCAAAGTGGAAGCCGGTCAGATCCTTTGTGGGCAGTTCCTCACGGATTGCCCGGAGGTAATCCTGTGGGGCTGTGAACTCCATGTGCTCGCCGTTGGCAAAGGTCACCCGGCCCACCGGCCTGTTCAGCGTCTGCTGGCGCAGGTCATAGCAGTACAGATAGCACTGGTATTCCCCGGGGCTGGGAGTGCACCGGAGGCAGAAACGGTAGCTGCCCATCTCTGCCAGATACCCATAACTCCGACCGTCCTCCGTGATGACCCCGCCGTTCTGCCGGCAGAATCTGTCCATAGAGGGCAGATCCTTCAGCGGCCCATCCGCCCGCATGGCGTCCACGAACTGCTGCAGGGCCTCCTTGAACTCCGGCGTGTTGAACCGGTCCCCGTTGTGGGGCCACCAGGTGTGGTAAAACCCCTTGCCGCTGGAGCCGAAGTCCATCCGGACATGGCCCACTGTGCCCAGCATCCTGTCCGCCTGGTCATTTGAATAGAACAGGCTGGCCTCCTCGCGGGTGGCCGGCCGCAGGGGGAAGCGGCTGTTACATGGATTCATCTGTGTGAATCTCCTCCTCGCCTTCTTGTTCTGCCCTCCTGTCTGGGACATTGAGCCGCCGCATCTCCGAGCGCAGGCACGTCCCATCCTTCCCCCAGCAGAGGAAGCCGTTGGCGGGGTAGGGGCAGCCCTCGCA
>OWID01000431.1_pt1 | contig 15475 bp, 16 predicted proteins | sample 1732661 | NCBI WGS metagenome assembly OWID01 (sample SAMN05065739, study PRJEB22554) | human gut metagenome | biome: ENVO:2100002; feature: ENVO:00000062; material: ENVO:00002003 | host: Homo sapiens | place: USA
CGAGATAGGCTCCGGTCTCGTGGGCTCGGAGATGTGTATAAGAGACAGTCTCCAATGTGGGGGGCGGTGTTTCGGAAATGAGCGCTGTGGGGCTGTATCTTTACGGGCAGTTTACGGGCGGGGCCAGACCGGAGGTGGCGGAGTGTTTCCGCGGCATCGCCGAGGTGGAGATGCGCCACCTGACCATCTTTGCCCAGCTCGCCCGCCAGATGGGGGAGGACCCCAGGCTCTGGAGCCCCTTTCAGGGCAGGCGGCGGTATTGGTCTCCGGAATACCTCAACTATCCCAGGCGGCTGGATCAGACGCTCCGATACGCGGTGGAAGAAGAGCGTGGCTGTATTCGCAAGTACCAGCAGCAGCTGCGGTGGATCGGGGATGAGAACGTAGCGGCCAACCTGCGCCGGATCATTGCCGACGAGGAGGTCCACGTGCGGGTTCTCACCGGGCTCTATCAGAGCTATTGTCAGGATTTTGGCCTGGATTTAAAGACGAGCGCCACCAGGTAGCCGAAGAAGATGGCGGCTGTGATGCCGCCCGCCGCCGCCGTGATGCCGCCGGTGAGGGCGCCCAGCAGCCCGTGTTCCTCCACCGCTTTCTGTACCCCCTTGGCCAGGAGGTAGCCGAAGCCGGTCAGAGGGACGGTAGCTCCGGCGCCGCCGAATTCCACCACATACTTGTAGAGGCCCAGCCCGCCCAGGACCACGCCGGAGACCACATAGAGCACCAGAATGCGGGCGGGGGTGAGGGAGGTCTTGTCAATGAGGATCTGTCCGATGAGGCACAGCACGCCGCCGCACAAAAAGGCCCTGGCGTATTCCCAGAAAATATCCATCATGTTTCTTCCTTTCTATTTGCTGTTGGAGAGGGCCACGGCGTGGCAGATGGAGGGGATGGATTCCCCCTGCTGCGAGGAGGTGGGGGAGAGGAGCGCGCCGGTGGGGCAGAATAGAATGTGGTTCCAGCGCCCGGCGCGCATCCCGTTGAGCAGATACCCGGTGAGCACGGCCGCAGAGCAGCCGCAGCCGGAACCGCCGCAGTGAACGTCCTGTTTTTTCAAATCAAAGATCATGGTGCCGCAGTCGTCGTAGTTGGTAAGCTCCAGCCCGTCCCGGTGGAAGAAGTCCAGCACGATCTCCTTGCCCAGCTTCCCCAGATCGCCGGTGACGATGAGGTCATAGAAGGAGGGCTTTCGCCCGGTGTCCTGAAAGTGGGCGGAGAGGGTGGCGTAGGCCGCAGGAGCCATGGCGGCCCCCATGTTGTTGGCGTCCTTGACCCCCTTGTCCACCACCTTCCCGGTCGTGATGTGGGTGACGTAGGGGCCGGGGCCCTCCTTGGCCAGAATCACCGCCCCGGAGGCGGTCACCGTCCACTGGGCGTTGGGGGTCCGCTGCCCGCCGTACTCCAGCGGGGTGCGGTACTGGCGTTCGGCGGTACAGAAATGGGACGAGGTCACCGCTCCGGCAAACTGGGCGAAGCCCCCGTCGATGACCATTGCCGCCAGAGACAGGCTCTCCCCCATGGTGGAGCAGGCACCGTACAGGCCGAAGAAGGGGATGTCCTGTCCCCGGGCGGCAAAGCCGGAGCCGATGCACTGGTTCAGAAGATCCCCGGCGAACAGATAGTCCAGATTGGAGGCCGCCTGTCCGGCCTTGTCCAGCGCTTTGGCCAAAGCCAGCTTCTGCATGGCGGTCTCAGCCTTCTCCCAGGACTTCTCTCCGAAGGTGTCATCCTGCTCGATGTGATCAAAGCTGTCCGCCAGCGGGCCGTCCCCCTCTTTTTTTCCAACCACGTTGGCGTGGCCGATGATAGCGGGCGGCTCGGCCAGCGCCACCGTCTGGCTGCCCAGTTTTTTTGTCGGCATAGGATCAACCTCCCCATAGAAGTGGTGTTAGTTTGAGCGGAATGGGCGGAAAATAACCGGGAGAGCCTTTATTTTTCGTCGCCTGCGACGTTTACACTTCCGTCGTGGTGTGTTAAACTAAAATCATTGGGAAATAGAAACAAAAGAGGGGATCCATGTGATACGAAAGGCCCGTACAGGGGACCTGGACGCTTTGCTGGCGGTTTACGCCGCCGCCCGGCGGTATATGGCCCAAAGCGGCAACCCCAACCAGTGGGGAGACGGTTACCCGCGCCGGACGCTTTTGGAAGCCGATATTCAGGCTGGGCGGCTCTATGTTTTGGAAGAGGAGGGGAGCGTCCACGGGGCGTTTGCCTTTATCATCGGAGACGACCCCACCTACGCCGTCATCGAAAACGGACGCTGGCTCAATGGGGACGCCTACGGCACCATCCACCGCCTGGCGGGAGACGGCACGGCGCGGGGGTTGTTTTCCCGGTGCCTGACCTTTTGCCAAGGGATCATCCCCAATATCCGGGCGGATACCCACCACGACAACCACACCATGCAGCACTTGTTGGAAAAGCATGGATTCGTCCGCTGCGGCATTATCCATGTGGCCGACGGAAGCCCCCGGATCGCCTACCAGCTTCCGGCGCGGGAAGCCTGATCCGGGATACAAAAGGAGATGGAGAACGATACTATGGAAGGACCCAAACGCACGATCGCTTATCTCTGCCCCAAATGCAGGCAGAGCGTGGCGGTGGAACGCACTGTGTTCCAGCTGGCGGCGGCTCCCAGCAGACTCCCCTGTCCCTGCGGCGGTTCCGCGCTTTTGGTGGAGATGGAGGCCGACCATGCTGACCTGACGGTCCCCTGCCTCTACTGTGGAGAGGATCATCACATCCGCTGTTCCGCCCACGCCTTCCTCCACGAGAAGGCACTGGCCTTTTCCTGTAAGGCGAACGGGCTTGACTGCTGTTACGTGGGAGAGGAAGGACCGGTGTTTCGGGCGCTCAGGCGCTTGGAGGAGGCTGCGGCACAGTACGGGGAGAAGCCGGGGGAGGAAGGGGAGTCCGCTTTCCTCAATGAGGCGGTGATGACCGAGGTGATGGGAGAGCTGAAAGATATCGCCGCCCGGGGCGGGATCTCCTGTACCTGCGGTTCCAAGCATTATCAAGTGAAGGTGCGTTACAGTGCGGTGGAACTGATCTGTGCCGAGTGCGGCGCGAAGCTCCGCATCCCCGCCGCCACGGACGATGATCTGGAGGAGCTCTGCTGCCGCTACACCCTCCGCATCGGCGGGAAGGAGGAGCACTGATGGATGTCTTTTACGAGGACGTCTATCGGATAGACTCCCGGGATCTGGATCTGTTCGGTCACTGCCGCCCGTCGGCCCTGCTGGGCCACCTGCAGGAGGCGGCCACCCAAGCGGCTGTGGCCATCGGGGTCTCCCGGGATGAAGTCGTGGCGCGTTACCACGCCTTCTGGATGCTGGCCCGGATCCGCTATGTGCTCAAGCGCCCTCTGGGCTGGGACGAGCCGCTGACGGTCAAGACCTGGCACCGGGGCGGCCGGGCCGCCATGATGTATCGGGAGTTTGACCTCTCAGTGGACGGGGAGCTGGTGGGACAGGCCCTGTCGGCCTGGGTGCTGGCCGATCTGGACACCCATAAGCTCTTCCGGCTGGCCGATGTGTCGGAGTTCGAGGGGACCACGGGCGGCTCTCTGTGCCGGAAGGATACCCTTCATAAGCTGCGGGTGCCGGAGGGGCTGACACTGGCGGAGAAGCGACGGATGCGCTATTCAGATACCGACATCAACGGCCATGTAAACAACGTAAGATACGCCGATTTTGCCTGCGACGCCCTGGAACTGGAGCGGCTGGGGGAGGGGAAGTTTGTCTCATCCCTTCAGGTCTGTTACCTGGCGGAATGCCTGGCGGGAGAGAACGTGGAGCTGCGGATCGGCCGGGACGGTCCCCTCTGGTATGCGGCCGGACGGGGAAAAGAGGGAAAAGAGCGGTTCGATGCCGCTTTAACTCTTGACAACTTGTGATAAGAAGATTAAAATAGATAAAATTTTCACAGAGAAAAGGAGATGCGATATGGTCAACACGGATGCCGCGCAGAAGTTTCTCAAGAAGGGGCTGACCTTTGACGACGTACTGCTCATCCCCGCTGAGAGCGATGTGCTTCCCGCGGATATCGATCTGCACACGCACCTGACAAAGAAGATCGTCCTCAACATTCCGCTGATGAGTTCGGCCATGGACACCGTGACCGAGTCCCGGATGGCCATTGCCATCGCCCGGGAGGGCGGCATCGGCATCATCCACAAAAATATGTCCATCGGCGCCCAGGCCGAACAGGTGGACATGGTCAAGCGCAGTGAGAACGGCGTGATCACCAATCCCTTCTGGCTGGCCCCCGGCCACACTCTGGCCGAGGCCGACGAGCTGATGGCCAAGTACCGCATCTCCGGCGTGCCCATCTGCGACAACGGCCGTCTCATCGGTATCATTACCAACCGGGACATGAAGTTTGAGGTGGATATGACCCAGCTCATCGACAACGTCATGACCAAGGAGCATCTGGTGACTGCGAAGGAAGGCATTACGCTGGAAGAGGCCAAGGAGATCCTCCGCAAGCACAAGATTGAGAAGCTGCCGCTGGTGGATGAGGAATTCCGGCTCAAGGGCCTCATCACCATCAAGGACATCGAGAAGGCTCAGGTCTATCCCAACTCCGCCCGGGACGAAAAGGGGCGGCTGCTGGTGGGTGCGGCCATCGGCGTGACCAGCGATGTGCTAGACCGGGTGGCGGCCCTCATGGACGCGGGAGCCGACGTGCTGGTGCTGGATTCCGCCCACGGCCACAGCCACAACATTATCGAGTGCGTCAAGCGTATCAAGGCGCTCTATCCCAACGCCCAGCTCATTGCAGGCAACGTTGCCACCGCCGCTGCCACCAGAGCCCTCATCGAGGCTGGCGCGGACTGTGTGAAGGTGGGCATCGGCCCCGGCTCCATCTGCACCACCCGCGTGGTGGCAGGCATCGGCGTGCCGCAGATCACCGCCGTCTATGATGCCGCCTGTGTAGCCCGGGAGTACGGTGTGCCCATCATTGCCGACGGCGGCGTGAAATACTCCGGCGACATCGCCAAGGCCATTGCCGCCGGCGGCGACGTGGTCATGCTGGGCTCCCTGCTGGCCGGCTGTGAGGAGTCCCCCGGAGACACCGAGGTCTATCAGGGCCGTCAGTTCAAGGTCTACCGCGGTATGGGCTCTCTGGGCGCGATGGCCAAGGGCTCCAAGGACCGTTACTTCCAGGAGAACAACAAGAAGCTGGTCCCGGAGGGCGTGGAGGGCCGCGTCCCCTACAAGGGCTCTGCCTCCGATACCATCTATCAGATGATGGGCGGCCTGCGGGCCGGTATGGGCTACTGCGGCTGCGCCACGATCCAGGAGCTCCAGGAGAAGGCACAGTTCATGCAGATCACCGCCGCCGGTCTCAAGGAGTCCCATCCCCACGATATTTATATCACCAAGGAAGCGCCCAACTACACGCTCAATCCCCAGTAAAAATAAAGCGGACCGCACCGGATCGGTGCGGTCCGCTTTTCTGCGGCTCAAGAACAAAAGAGGCTCGGACACAGAGGTGTCCGAGCCCTTTTTCGGCTTGATTACTGGTGATCTGCGCCGGTGAGGTAGTTATAGAACGCCTTGTTGACATACAGGTCGGTCAAATCAACGCTCAGGTTGGGGGCCTTCTCCTTGACCACCTTGGCAATGGCGGCAGTGCCGTCCACGGTGGAGAAGGGATGGATGGTGTAAGCGCCGTTGCGGACCACATTGTCCTTGATAAGGGTGAAGTTCTCGGTGTCCTTCATGGGGACAGTGGAGGTGTACAACGGCTGCCACCAAGCGCCAGCCAGCAGGGCCACGGTGGGGTTGCCGTCGCCGTCGGTGTTGGTGTCCCACTTCTTGGCGTACTGGGCAATGATGCCGTCAAAGGCTTCCTTGTCGGCCACGGTGTCGAATTCCAGCTTCATGTCGTACTCGGTGGCGTAGCAGAGATAGCGGCCGCCCTCGATGGCCTTGACCTCATAGGTCGGGGTCATGGTCAGGTTGGCAGGATCGCCCCACTCCAGCATGTACTCGTAGATGGAGGTCTTGGGCTCCAGAGCCACCTTGGCGTCGATCCCCTCGCCGTTCAGGAGGCCGATGAGCTGCACAGCGTGAGTGATGTCGCTGTGACCGTACTGGAGGGTGTACTCGGGCAGGAAGTTGGCGTTGTAGCCGTCGTACTTCAGATTGTAGCCGGTGGAGGCTCCGGCGATGACCAGATCCGCGCCCAGCTGGGAGAGGGTAGCATCGTCAAAGTTGCCGAAGGTGGCCCAGGTGGACTGGAGCTTCTGATAGATGTCGGGGTCGCTGGCATTGCCCAGGTAGTTGCGGCCCTTTCCGGCAATGTTCACGGCGTTCATGAGGAGCTGGGTGGCGGTGTCGCCGTCCAGCTTGGCGTCGAACTTCCAGGTGCCGGAGGCCAGGGAGGTGTCCAGCGCGCAGGCAACATAGGGGAGATAGGCGTCCTGGATCTTGGAGCAGCCGGCGGTGGCGGCGGCGGACTTCTCGGCAGAGTAGACCAGCGCCAGCTCCTTGAGTCCGGCGGCCTCCACAGCGGCCTTGACGGCGGCACCCACGGTGAGGTTGGCGTCCTCCACCTTCACGCCTTCAGAGATCTTGGCCAGAGCGGCGTTGAAGGCGGCGGTGGTGACGGTGCCGGTCATGGGTGCAATGCCGAAGTAGGTCTTAAGGTAGTCGGCGGCCTTGTCGTCTGTTTTGGCGGTGTCCACATAGACCTTGTAGCCGTCGGCGTCATAGGAAATTTGTGCCCCCAGGGCGTTGGACATGGCGCGGACAGGGAGGTAGGTGGTGCCGTCTGCGGCAAAGACATCCACACCCTTGCCGTTGACGTCGGTGGGGGTGGTGAGCTTGCCGTCCACATAGACGGAGAGGCCGGCATCCACGGCCAGGTCCTTCTTGACCAGGTCGGCGGCGGCCGGGATCACCAGAGCGGCGGTCATGGCGGCGGCGAGAGAGGCGCTGAGAATACGGGAATTCTTCTTGTTCATGCGATTGACTCCTTTCCTTTTTCAGACAGATGTATCGCTATCACGCCTTCGTGAAGAACGAACAGGGGAGGGGAGAATGTTCCAAGCGCGCTGTTTTTATGAAAGCTCTCTCTGAAAGTCCTGTGCCCCTCAGAGAACGCGTTTAGGAAGCTCTCTTTGGAACTTACTCTCTCGAGAGAAAGTTACCGTTTGCCCTTGTCGTAGATCTCACCCAGGGCCCGGGGGGCGCGGTTGCTCTTGGAGAAGAAAATAAGCAGGAGCAGGGTGATGATGTAGGGCAGGGTCATAAAGAGGTCGGAGAAGGCGGCGGCCAGGCCCAGAGCCTGGGTGAGGGCGAAACCGGCGGAGCGGGCGAAGCCGAAGATGAGGCAGGCCCAGAGGGTGGGACCAATTTGCCAGTTGCCGAAGATGAGGGCGGCGATGGCCAGATAACCGTAGCCCATATAGATGGAGGGAGAGAACTGGGCGGAGATGGAGTAGGCGAAGCAGATGCCGCCCAGGCCGGAGAGGGCGCCGGAGACCATGACGGCGGCAAAGCGCACCCGGCCCACCTCGACGCCGGCGGCATCCACGGCGTGGGGGTTGTCTCCACAGGCCCGCAGATGCATTCCGAAGGGAGTTTTGTAGAGGAAGTACCAGGCGATCAGCGCCGCGGCAATGATAACCAGTTCAAAGGGGTAGATGTTGGAGAAGAAGGCTCCCACTACGGGAATGGAGGACAGGCCCGGGACGGAGAAGCGCACCGAGGTGCCCAGCACGAACTTGTTGGAGGGCGCGCCGAATACCGAGGCGTTGAGCTGGCTGGTGAGGAAGGTGGTCAGGGCCATGGCCAGAATGTTGATGACCACGCCGGAGATCACCTGGTCGGCCTTGAACTTCACGCAGAGCACGGCGTGAAGCATGGAGTAGACCATGCCGCCCAGCATCGCAAAGAGCATGGCCAGGAACATGGGAACCTGGCTGCTGGCGGCGAAGAAGCCGGAGAGCAGAGTGGCGGCAAGGGCACCCACAAAGGCCCCGAAGCCCTGAAGGCCCTCGATGGCCAGGTTGGTGACGCCGCTGCGCTCGGAATAGATGCCCCCGATGGCCATAATGAAGAGGGGCAGAGCAAAAGAGAGCCCGTCGATGATGAGTGTGTTGATGGTGTTCATACACGCTCCTCCTTTCCTGCCGTTTTAGCTTCCGCGTCGGCGGCCTTCTGACGGCTGCGGGCGATGAGGTAGCTGAAGAAGGCGCCGCAGGCGGCAAAGAGCAGGATGAGGCCGGTGATAAGGGAGCCGATCTCCTGCCGGACACCTACGGTGGAGCTCATGTAGGTGCTCCCCTTGTCGATGACAGTGATGAGGAAGGAGGACAGCAGGATCCCGATGGGGCTGGAGTTGCCCAGAATGGAGACGGCAATGGCGTCAAAGCCCGTGGCGATGAGAGTGTCGGGCTGGATGGAGCCGTAGTAGCCCAGGAAATAGGTGGCCCCCGCCAGACCGGCCAGCACCCCGGAGAGCGCCATGGTGACAATGAGGTTCCGGCCCACGTTGATGCCCGCGTACCGGGCGGCCAGTGGGTTGGCCCCGATGGTGCGGAACTCGAAGCCCAGCTCCATCCTGTCAAAGAGGAAGCGCACCAAAAACACGGCAATGACGGCCAGAATGATGCCCAGAGGAATGTCCATCTTCAACCCGCCGATCTCGGTGTCCATGAGGGAGAGCCGGGCGGCGGAGCTGATGGCCCTGGACTGCCGGGATACGGGGTCTGCCATGTACCGCTTGATGCAGAAGCTCACGAAGTAACGGACCATGTAGTTGATCATGATGGCGGAGACCACTTCATTGATGTTCCACTTATATTTCAGGAATCCGATCAGGGCGGCCACCGCCGCGCCCACCAGAGCGCTGATCAGCACCACCAGCGGTTTGGCAACAGGGGCGGGGAGGGAGGAGTAACCTACCGTGGCGGTGGCAATCAGTCCGGCGATCATCATCTGTCCGGACACGCCGATGTTGAAGAGGCCGGAGCGCATGGCCACCGCCACCGACAGGGAGGCGAAAAGCATGGGAGTCCAGGCGTTCAGCAGGCTCATCAGGTCGGTGAGCATACTCTTTTTGGCGGCGTAGTTGCCCTTGGGGACCAGTCCGGAGCCCTGGAGATAGCTGAGATAGGCGGTGATGGGGTTTTTGCCCAGAATCAGGTAAACCACCGCGCCTGCCAGAAGGCTGAGAAGAATGGCCAGAATGGGAATGGTGAATTTCTGGCGTTTGCTGTCGCCCATGAGGGTCAGGAACCAATTCTGCCGTTTCATGCCTGCTTCACCCCCATCATATACTGACCCACTTCGTTGGTGGTCATGGTGTCGGCGGGCGCGATCTTCAGTATCTCGCCGGAGAAGATGACGCCGATGGTGTCGGCCAGACCCATGATCTCGTCCAGCTCCAGGGAGATGAGCAGAACGGCCCGGCCCTTGTCCCGCTCGGCCAGGATCTGGCGGTGGATGTTCTCAATGGCGCCGATGTCCAGGCCTCGGGTGGGTTGGACGAAGATCATCAGCTTGGAGTCCCGCTCGATCTCCCGGGCGATGATAGCCTTCTGCTGGTTGCCGCCGGACATGGAGCGGGTGACGGTGTGGATGCCCTGTCCGCTGCGAACGTCGTATTCCTGAATGAGCTTTTCCCCGTAAGAGTCGAAGGCGGCGTGATTCAGAATGCCCTTTTCCGAGAACGGGGGCTTGTAATAAGTTTTAAGCGCCAGATTGTCCGCCAGGGAGAAATCCAGCACCAGGCCCACCGACTGGCGGTCCTCCGGGATGTAGGAGAGGCCCAGGTCGGTCCGGGCCCGGACGGAGGAACGGGTGATATCAGTCCCATCCAGTGTGATGCTCCCCTCGGCGGCCGGGATCATGCCCGCCACCGCGTCGGCGATCTCCGTCTGGCCGTTGCCGGAGACACCGGCGATGGCAAAGATCTCACCGGCGTGGATGGTAAAGGATACATCCTTGACCACCGGAAAGCCGTCGGCGTTTTTGACGGTGAGGTGTTCCACCTTCAAAATTTCCCCGCCGGGCCGGGCGGGAGACTTGTCTACGGTGAAATCCACCTCCCGGCCAACCATCAGGTTGGCCATGGTCTGAGTGGAGGTAGCGGCCACGTCCAGCACGTCGATGAGTTTGCCTCGGTTCAGAATGGCGCACCGGTCGGCCACCTGCTTGATCTCTTCGAGCTTGTGGGTGATGAGGATGATGGTCTTGCCCTGGTCCCGCAGGCCCCGGATGATTTGGAGCAGGAAGTCGATCTCCTGGGGGGTGAGGACGGCGGTGGGTTCGTCGAAGATGAGGATCTCGGCCTCCCGGTAGAGCATCTTCAAAATCTCCACCCGCTGCTGGGTGGAGACGTTCACATCCTCGATCTTGGCGGCGGGGTTCACCTCCAGGCCGTATTGCCTGGACAGGGCGGCCACCTTTTCGTTGGTGCCCTTGATGTCCACCACGGGGAAGATGCCGGCCAGACGCCTGGGCTCAATGCCCAGGATGATGTTTTCAGCGATGGTGTAGTTGCTCACCAGCTTGAAGTGCTGGTGGACCATGCCGATGTTAAGCCGGGTGGCATGGTTGGGGGAGGAGATATGTTCCCGCTTGCCCCGGATGTAGATCTCACCCTCGTCCGGTTCATACATGCCGAAGAGCATACTCATAAGCGTAGATTTTCCGGCGCCGTTCTCGCCCAGCAGAGCGAAGATCTCCCCCTTTTTGATCCCCAGGGAGATGTCGTTGTTGGCGACAATGCCGGGAAAGCGCTTGGTGATGTGGCGCATTTCCACGATGTATTCATCATTTGCCATCTTACAGCCTCCTTTTCTCGGTCCTTTGAGAAATGTACCGGGGATCGATGCATTTCTCAAGGGCCCGAGGACCCTTTTCCCCGCTTCTTTCCCATGAAGCGGGGCGCTCCGAGGGTATGGTTAAATACGAACGGAGCGTCCCGCCATCCTTGACCGGGAAGCGCTGGTGAAACCGGCTTACAGGCCGGGGAAGTTGTCGGGGGTGTTGCCGTTGAAGTTGGAGGCGGGCACGATGGTGCCGTCCTTCACCAGGGGATACACGTCGGCCAGAGTATTCAGCGTGGCCTCAGAGAGCTGCTGACGGCCGTCGGCAGAGACGTAGCCGGTGGAGTCGGTATCGGCCTGCAGGGTGTAGTTGCCGCCCTTGAAGGTGCCGTCTACGATGGCGTTGAGCTGACGCTCCACGTTGATGGCCATGTTCTTGAGGGCGGAGGTGAGGATGATGTTGCTGTCGCCGTTGGCGCCGTCGTCGTACTGGTCCACGTCGCAGCCGATGACCTTCACGTTGCCGGCTTCCTTGGCGGCGGTGAACACACCGTTGCCGGAAGCGCCGGCGGCCACGAAGATGATGTCGCAGCCCTGCTGGATCAGAGCCTGACCGACCACTTTGCCCATGGCCTCGTCGCCGAAGTTGCCGGTGTAGTTGCCTCCCACGTTGGCTCCGGTGACGTCGGTGCCGGCGTAGGAGGGGATCTCCACGACTTCAGCCTTGGCGCCCAGGTTCTTGTTGGCGTAGGCCACGCCGGACTCAAAGCCGAACTGATAGTTGACGTTGGAGGGGTAGGCCACACCATTGACCACGGCGACCTTGCCGGTCTGGGTCTCCAGAGCGGCGGCGATGCCGGCGAAGAAGCCGCCTTCGTTTTCGGCGAACTGCATGGCGTAGACGTTCTCGACCTCGGCGTCCTTGCCGTCGACGGAGGGGAAGGAGTCCACCAGGATGAAGTACTTGTCGGGGTTGTCCTGGGCGATGGTGGCGATGCCGGCGAACTGGAAGCCGGTACACACCAGCACGTCGTAGTCAGCCACGACGTCGCTGACGGTCTGGGCGGCAGCGGCGGGGTCGCCGGTGGGCTCCTGGACGGGAGTCACGGTGTCGATGTCGCCGCGGCTGGCAATGAAGGAGAGCACACCGTCGTAGTTGTCCTCGTTGAAGGATCCGTCGTCCACGGTGTTGGGGCTGGTACAGATGGCGATCTTCAGGCCCTTGGCCTCGGGAGCGGCGCTTTCAGCAGCAGCGCTCTCGGCGGGAGCTGCGGACTCCTTGGCGGTCCCGCCGCCGCAGGCGGCCAGAGAGAACGCCATGGCAAGGGACAGGGCCATCGCAGGGATCTTCTTGCTCAGTTTCATTCTAATTCCTCCTTATGTTTTCAGGGCAAAAATACAAAACCGCATATGCAGCTTTATATACTAACTATCATACTAATTTTTCGGCTGTTTTTCAAGACGGTATTTGACAAAATTGTGACCGCAGGTCCGATCCCGTTCACTGTTGTTCCGGGAAAAGAGCGGCCAGGCTCTCGGTAAAGGGGGCGCGGCAGATGCCTTTTTCCGTGACGATGGCGGTGATGAGGCTGTGGTCGGTGACGTCGAAGGCGGGATTGTAGCACTTGACCTCGGCCAGGGCCTGGGGTTCGGCGTAGAACTTGTTCTTGATCTCCTCCGGGTCCCGGAGCTCGATCTCAATGTCGTCGCCGGTTTTGCAGTTCATGTCGATGGTGGAGGTGGGGCCCAGCACATAGAAGGGGATGCCGTAGTGCTTAGCCAGGATGGCCACCCCGGAGGTGCCGATCTTGTTGGCCGCGTCGCCGTTGGCCGCGATGCGGTCCGCGCCCACCACCACGCGCTGGACGAGCCCTTTCTGCATCAGCAGGGCGCAGGCGTTGTCGCAGGCCACGGTAACCGGAATGCCGTCCTTGTGCAGTTCCCAGGCCGTGAGCCGCGCGCCCTGCAAAAAAGGCCGGGTTTCATCGGCAATGACCCGGATGCGCTTGCCCTGTTCCACTGCGGCGCGGATCACGCCCAGAGCCGTGCCGTAGCCCGCCGTTGCCAGGGCCCCGGCGTTGCAGTGGGTGAGCACCGTGTCCCCGTCCTCAAGGCAGTCCGCGCCGAAGCGGCCCAGGCGCTTGCAGGCGGCCACATCCTCGTCCTGCATGGTCCGGGCCTCGCGCAGAAAAAGTTCCAGCAGGGCGGGGCGGCCCACATCCCCGGCGGCGCGTCGGCATGCGCGCATGCGCTCCACGGCCCAGCGCAGATTCACGGCCGTGGGCCGGGCGTCGGCAATGGCCTCCAGGGCGGCGTCCAGGCGTTCCTGCCAGCCGTCGCCGTCCCCGGTCCGGGAGACGGCCAGGGCGCAGCCCCAGGCGGCGGTGACGCCGATGGCCGGAGCGCCGCGTACCACCATGGTTTGCAGAGCCGTGATCACCTCGTCGGGCGTGCGGCAGACGAAATCCGCCTCCTCTCCCGGCAAAAGGCGTTGGTCCAGCAGATGCAGTTCCAGGGCGTCGCGGTCAAAACGGATGTGGTCGTTCATGGCGTCTCCTTGTTCCCTGCCTTACACGACAATGCGTCCGATGGCAAAAAACGGCTTGCCGGAAGAGTGCCCGCGCCGGTATGGGGTCGGGTTCTGGACAGTCTCGCGAGCCGGGCATAGAGTTGCTCCGGCGACAGGGGATTGTGCCCGCGCCGCCCACTACTCAGGAGGAAATCAAGATATGCGTTACGCATGGACTTTGCTGCTGGCCGGGGCATTGAGCCTGGGCCTGGCGGGCGCTGCCCTGGCGGCTCCGGACGGCTTCAAGGAGCACAAACTGCCGGGCTTGGCCATCGACCTGCCCTCGGACTGGCAAATCGCCCCCAAGGAGGCTCTGGCCCAAGTGCAGAAGCAGGCCGGGGACATGAAGGTGCTGCTGATGGCCCAGAGCCCGGAAGTGCCGCAGTTCGCCATCATGGAGCAGCCCGTGGGCGAGATGGACCAGGCCGCTTTCGCCAAACTGGATGAGGACGGCGTCAAGGAAATCTGCGCGCAGGCCATCGACGGCTTCAAGCGGGGCGGCGCCACGGAAGTGAACTGCGCGCGCGAAACAACGGCCAAGGGCGCGGCTCTGGCCGTGGCCGCGCTGTTCCCGGCCAGGGGCCTGTGCAATGTGAGCTGGGGCTTTTACGAGGGTAAAAAGACCCTGGCCGTGAGCGCCATGCTCCGGCAGCGCGACACCAAACTGCCCGCCAAGCTGCAAACCGTTTTGAAGAGCATCAAGCTGGGCAACTAGAACAGTTACCACTTGAAATGCTTTGTCATGCAAAGGGCCGCGTCAGCACGACGCGGCCCTTTTGCGTGGTTTCGGGTCGTAAAGTCGGCTCAGCTTTGCGGGCTGTTGTCGTGGAAACGGGCGGCATGCTCCTTGAGCGTGCGGTCCAGGGCCAGGAGCAGGCGTTGGGCCGAGGCCGGGGTCATGACGATGCGCCGGTCCAGGTCCACGGCCAGGACGTTTTCAGTACCGCTGTCCTGGGTGTTCAGGCTTTCGGGCTGACTCAGGCCGCAGCAGAGGATGACCTCCTCCGCCGTGCAGCGGGTCTGGAAGACATTGGCGTAGGACGTGCGGAGGCGCGCGCTGTTCAGGGCCACGCGGATTTGTTGGCCTTCGGCGGAAGCGGCGGTTTCGGCCCCGGTCTTGCCGGAATTTTTCTGTGCGCTCATGCTTACTTCCTTTTTGCGCCGGGGGCGGCGTTGTGATTGGCTTGGCCGGGGGTTTCCGGCGTTTTCCCCTTCTCGCCGGGCAGCTTGACGGACACCACGGGCAACGCCGGGAAGACGGCCTTGCGGGCGTCCATGCCCTTGAGTATGGCTGCGGTGATGTCCAGGCCGGCGTCGGCGTCCAGCACATTCCGGCGGGGCAGAACCAGGGCGGCCTTGTGGGCCTTGCGCCAGGCTTTGACCTCTTCCAGAAGCAGGCCGTTGACGACATTTTGTACGGCGGCCTCCTCGGCGGCCATCTGGCGGCGGAGGGTCAGCGCACCGTCGCGGAGCACGGCCTCGCGCTCCTTGTCCGGAGCTTTGGCCCAGGCTTTTTGCAGGTCGGCAAAGCCCTGTTCCAGGCGCTGGCGGGCCTTGGCCAGATGGGCGCGCCCGGCCTCGGCGGCGCGGGATTGTGACATGATCCGCTCCAGATCGACCACGGCGGTCTGGGGCGCGGCGCTGGTGCTGCCCTCCAGACAGCCGCCCAGGAGGCAGGCGGCAAGGAGGGCCGTGAGGGCAAGCGTTGTTGCAATGTGGCGCATGGGGATGATTTCCTGTTTTTTATCTGTGTTGTGTCATTGAGGGCCTTTTTATCCTGTCAGACGGAAAGGGCTTGTCACATGGATGATGTTCTGTGTGCCCTGCGGGCACGAGGGCTTTACGCCTCTCGGCCCCCTACAACCCCCTGCCCCCGCTGTACGTCGTAACGTGGTGACGCGGCGTCCCACGGGTCTTGCTTGCGTGGCTCGCTGCGCCCCGAAATCGCCGCGCGTCAGCATTTTCCGGGCATGGGGCCAGTGTCTTTCTCAACGACAGTCAGTTGATGGCATTGCGCGGCGCGGAGGGAGATCGCCTGAACCTGCGAGAGCAGGTGAAGGAAGCTCCCTGTCTCTTATACACATCTCCGAGCCCACGAGACCGGAGCCTATCTCGTA
>OWID01000439.1_pt1 | contig 15395 bp, 10 predicted proteins | sample 1732661 | NCBI WGS metagenome assembly OWID01 (sample SAMN05065739, study PRJEB22554) | human gut metagenome | biome: ENVO:2100002; feature: ENVO:00000062; material: ENVO:00002003 | host: Homo sapiens | place: USA
GAGGCGTTGACGTACACCGCCGCCGCGTCCACCTCATTCAAGAACCGCTGGGCCTTGAAGTAGTTTTTCGTGATGATGGCCTCGGAGTGGCCGCTGCCGTGGGCGGCGATGAAGTCCATGGCCTCGTCCATGGAGCCCACGGTCCGCACGGCCAGAATGTAGTCGTCGTACTCGGCGTCCCAGTCGGCCTCTGATGCTGCCACGGCGTCCGGCCCCAGCAGAGGCAGAGCTTCGGCGTCGCAGCGCAGCTCCACCTGCTTTTGCGCCAGCAGGGGCAGGGCGCGTTTCCAGAAGTCTGCCGCGATGTCCCGGTGCACCAGCACGCACTCCACGGCGTTGCACACGGAGGGGCGGGAGCACTTGGCGTTGTAGAGAATGTCCGCGCCCATGTCCAGGTCGGCCTCATCGTCGATGTAGACGTGGCACACGCCCTCGCCGGTGCGGATGACGGGAACGCTGGCCTCTCTGGCCACGGCCCGGATGAGCCCGGCGCCACCCCGGGGGATCAGCACGTCCACATATCCGTCCAGATGCATCAGCTCGTTTGCGGTCTCGTGGCTGGTGTCCTGCACCAGCGAGATGCAGTCCGCGGGGAGGCCAGCCTCCTCCAGTGCCCGGCGCATGAGCTCCGCGGCGCAGCGGTTGGAGCGGATGGCCTCCTTGCCGCCCCGGAGGATGCATACGTTGCCGGACTTGAGACACAGCGCCGCCGCGTCCACGGTGACGTTGGGCCGGGCCTCAAAGATGATGGCGATGACGCCCAGGGGCACCCGCCGCCGTCCGATGATGAGGCCGTTGGGCCGCGTTTCCATTTTGTCTACCCGGCCGATGGGGTCGGGCAGCGCCGCCACCTGGCGCACGCCGTCCACGATGCCGGCGATGCGCTCCGGGGTGAGGGTCAGCCGGTCCAGCATGGCCGGACGCATACCGGCCTCTTTGGCGGCGGCCACGTCCTGGGCGTTGGCCGCGAGCCACGCATCCTGATGCTCCGTCAGTACCCGAGCAATGGCCTCCAGCGCCGTGTTTTTCCGGGCGGTGCCGGCGGTGGAAAGGGTGCGGGCCGCCGCCTTGGCCGCGGCGCCCTGGGATTGCAGTGTGGTCATGATCGTGCCTCCTTATCTCGCGGCCAAAAACCGCGTGCCGATGTCCGCACCCTCCACGATGCCGTAGAGGTCCTCCGTCCGCTTGCCGTTGGTGATGACCATGTCACACCCGGCGCCCATGGCGATGCCGGCGGCGGAGAGCTTGGTGGCCATGCCGCCGGTGCCGCGCCAGGAGCCTGCGCCGCCGGCCATCTCCAGGATCTCGGGCGTCAGCTCACGCACCTGGTGGATGAGCCGGGCGTCCGGGTGGGAGCGGGGATCGGCGTCGTAGAGCCCGTCAATGTCGCTGAGCAGCACCAGCAGGTCTGCCCGGCAGAGCTTTGCCACGATGGCGGAGAGGGTGTCGTTGTCGCCCAGGACCTTGTGGTGCCCGGTCTCGATCTCCGCCGAGGACACGGAGTCGTTTTCGTTGACGATGGGGATAGTGCCCATCTCCAGCAAGGCTGAGAACGTGCCGGACAGGTGCTCCGCCCGGCCGGGGTCGTCCACATCGTCCCCGGTGAGCAGGATCTGAGCCACCGTGCGGTTGTACTCGGAAAAGAGCTTGTCGTAGATATGCATCATGCGGCACTGGCCCACGGCGGCAGCCGCCTGCTTCATCCGCAGTTCCTTGGGCCGCTCCGCAAGGCCCAGCTTGGCCGTGCCCACGGCGATGGCGCCGGAAGTCACCAGAATGACCTCGTTGCCGGCCCCCTGGAGATCTGCCAGCGTGCGCACCAGGCGCTCCATGCTGCGCAGATCCAGAGCGCCGGAGTCGTGGGTGAGGGTGGAGGTGCCCACCTTTACCACGATACGCTGTTTGCTTTTTTTCACGCGCAAGAACCTCCCTCTCCGGCAAAAACCGGGAATTTTTATCTATGATGCAATATAGCATATCCCCGGAAAAAAAGGAAGTGCGGCGTGTACTTTTCAGAAAAATGCAGATGCTAGGCAGGAAAGGGAGGGATCTGCATGGAAGAACACACCAGCCCGGCCCAGCCGGGAGAAGAAAAGGAAAATGAAACGGGGGACATTGTGGATTTCGGCTCCGCCATGACCCGCACGCCCCACGGCAATGTCTACTGCATGACCATCATCGGCCAGATCGAGGGGCACAGCGCCGCGGCCTCCGGCGCCAAGACCACCAAGTATGAGCATGTTCTGCCGCTGCTTGCCAAGCTGGAGGAGTCGGCGGAGGTGGACGGCGTGCTGTTTTTGCTCAACACCGTGGGCGGAGACGTGGAGGCGGGCCTTGCCATCGCCGAGCTCATCGCCGGCATGACCAAGCCCACGGTCTCCATTGTCCTGGGCGGCAGCCACTCCATCGGTGTGCCGCTGGCGGTGGCGGCCCGGCGCAGCTTCGCCGTGCCCTCCGCCGCCATGACCGTCCACCCGGTGCGCATGAGCGGCATGGTCATCGCCGCGCCCCAGACGTACAACTATTTCCAGCGGCTCCAGGACCGGATCGTGGACTTCGTCTCACGCCACAGCCGCATCAGCCGGGAGGATTTCACGGCCCTCATGCTGAAAAAGGACGACATGGCCGCGGACGTGGGCAGCGTCCTCTACGGGGAGGAGGCCGTGGAAAAGGGGATCATCGACGCGGTGGGCGGCCTTTCCGACGGCCTTGCGTGCCTCTACCGGCAGATCCGGGAGCAAAAAGAGGCGGAGGGATAACCAAAAGCGGCGGAAAAAGCGGTCCACCAGGCGGATTTGCCCGGCATTTCAAGGATTTCTCCTTGAAATGCCGGGCTTTTTCTGCTATTGTATTCTAGTTATAGTATGGAGATCGGCAAGAGGTGGGAACGTGTATTTAAAAGCATTGGAGATCCAGGGCTTCAAGTCCTTTCCCGAAAAGACCGTGTTGAACTTCGGCGAAGACATCACGGCCATCGTGGGGCCCAACGGCTCCGGAAAATCCAATATCTCCGACGCCATCCGCTGGGTCATGGGCGAACAGAGCGCCAAGGGCCTGCGGGGCGCCAAAATGGAGGACGTGATCTTCGGCGGCACCGCCAAGCGCTCCCAGGTGGGCTTTGCCCAGGTAACGCTGGTCATCGACAACACCGAGCACATCTTCCCCACCATGGAGGAGACGGAGGTGTCCGTCACCCGGCGGTACTACCGCAGCGGCGAGAGCGAGTACTACATCAACCGCCAGTCCGTGCGTCTAAGAGACGTGGCGGAGCTGTTCATGGACACGGGCATGGGCCGGGAGGGCTATTCCATCATCGGCCAGGGCAAGATCGATGAGATCCTCTCTGCCAAAAGCGGTGAGCGCCGGGAGATCTTCGAGGAGGCGGCGGGCATCTCCAAGTTCCGCCACCGCAAGGAGGATGCCGAGCGCAAGCTGGAGCGGACCGAGGAGAATCTGGTGCGCATCAACGACAAGATCGCCGAGCTGGAGCTGCAGGTGGAACCCTTGCGGGAACAGGCGGAAAAGGCGAAGAAGTACCTGGTGCTGCGGGATGAGCTGCGGCTTCTGGAGATCTCCGTGTGGCTGGAGAATCTGGACGACCTCAAGGCGGCGGCCCGAAAGCTGGAATCGGACTTCCAGGCTGCTCAGGCAGAGCGGGACGGCGCCCGGGCGGCGCTGGATGCGCTGTACGCCGAGAGTGAGGCCTACGGCGATCGTATGCGGGAAAAGGACATGGAGATCGAGTCCGTCCGGGCGGAGGCTTCCGAACTGGACGGCCGGGCCAAGGAGAAGGAGTCCGCTCTGGCGGTGCTGGAGAGCACCGTGACCCACCACCAGGAGAACATCGACCGGGCAGAGGCGGAACTGGCGGATCAGGCCAGCCGCTCCGGCGGTCTTGTGCGCCAGGCGGAGGAACAGGAGGACCAGGTCCGGGAGATGGAGGCGCAGATCGCCGAACTGAACGAGGCATTGGATGCTCTCATGGAAAAGGCACAGGCAGCCGCGGCCCAGGCCGGCGGCGCCCAGTCCCAGGCGGAGGCCCTGCGGGGCCGGGAGGCCGTGGCGGTGGCCGCTGCGGCGGATGCCCGGGCGGAGGAAGCCGCAGCTGCCGCGGAGAGCGAGCAGCTGCGCCAGCGGCTGGAGACTGTGGAGCAGGACCGCGCAGCGGCCCAGGAGACCCTGGCCCAGCGGCGGGCGCAGCAAAGGGAGACCCGCCGGGCTCTGGAAAACGCCAGGGATGAGGCGGAAGCCGCCGCCAATATCATCGCCGGCCACAGCCTGCGGATGGAGGAGCGGAAGAAAAAGGCCGCAGCCGCGTCGGAGCAGCGCATGCAGCTGACCATGGACGCCGGCGCCCTGGAAAACCGCATCCGGCTGCTGCGGGAGATGGAAAAGGACTATGAGGGCTTTTCCAAGGCGGTGAAGCTGGTCTGCCAGGCCAAGGGGGCCCTGCGGGGCATCCACGGCCCTGTGGCCAACCTGATGAAAACCGAGGGCAAGTATTCTCTTGCCATTGAGATCGCCCTGGGCGCGGGACTGCAGAACATCGTGGTGGACCGGGAGGAGGACGCCAAGGCCGCCATCGGCTACCTCAAACAGCGGGACGGCGGCCGTGCCACGTTCCTGCCCCTGACGGCCATCCGGGGCGACCGTCTGCGCCAGCCGGGCGTGGAGAGTGAGTTCGGCTTTGTGGGCGTGGCCGTGGACCTTGTGACCTATGACGCCCGCTATGCCAATATTTTTGCAAACCTCCTGGGCAGGACGGTGGTGGCGGAGGATCTGGACTGCGGCATCGCCATGGCCCGGAAATACCGCAGCGCCTTCCGCATCGTGACCCTGGACGGCCAGGTCATCAACCGGGGCGGCTCCATGACCGGCGGCTCCGTGTCCCGCACGGCGGGCGTTCTGAGCCGGGCGGCAGAGCTTGCCAAGCTGGCCGGACGCAGTGCCGCCATGGCCCAGCAGGTGGAAAAAGCCCGCCAGGCGGAGGAGGCGGCGCAGCGGGAGCTGACGGCTGCCCAGTACGAGCTGGAGACGGCAGAGGCCCAGCGCCGCCAGGCAGAGGACGAGGTGCTGCGCCTGGAGGGTGCCGCAGGCCAGGTGGCGGCCCTGATCGCCGCGCTGGAGGAAAATGTGGAAAACCTGGAGGGCGAGCAGGTGAGCCTCACCGGCCGTCTGGAGGAAAACCGCGAGCGGATGGAGCAGGCCCGCGCCCGTGTGGCGGAGCAGGAGGCCCAGGCCGCGGCGCTGCGGTCCCAGGCGGAGGAGGCCCTGGCTGGGCAGTCGGAACTGCTGGCTCAGTCCGGCGCACTGGCAGAGGAGATCAGCGCCAGGAAGAGCGACCTTGCGGCCCAGCAGGCCCGTCGGGCCGCGGCGGCCGACCGTGCGCTGGATCTAAGACGTCTTGCAGAGGATCTCGCCGGCGACCGTACCCAGAAGGAGACGGCGGTGGCGTCTTACCGTCAGGCGATCACCGATGCCCAGGCCCAGCAGGCCCAGCTCCGGCAGGAGCTGGAAGTGCTGCACGGCGAGGCCCGGACGCTGGAAGAGCGCCTGGGTGCGCTGAACCGGGAGAAGCTGGACCTGGAGGCCGAGCGCACGGCCAAGAGCCGCGCCGGCCAGGACATGAACGAGAACCTTCTGAATCTGGAGCGGGGCGTTTCCCGCCTGGAGCAGAAGATCGCCACCTCCGCCATGGAGGAAAAGCAGATCCTGGACCGTCTGTGGGAGCATTACCAGCTCTCCCACTCGGACGCCCAGGCCCAGCGGCTGGAACTGGAGAGCATGTCCAAGGCCACCCGCCGCATCGGCGAGCTCAAGCGGGACATCTCCGCTCTGGGTGCGCCCAATATCGGCGCCATCGAGGAGTTCGACCGGGTGAATACCCGCTATACATACCTGACCGACCAGCGCAACGACGTGGATAAGGCCAAGGAGGAGCTCACGGGCATCATCGAGGACATCACCGCCGAGATGACCCGGATCTTCGCCCAGCAGTTCAAGCTGCTTGCCGAGAGCTTCCAGACCACTTTCTCCGAGCTGTTTGGCGGCGGTCAGGCCACGCTGGAGCTGGAGGACGAGAACGATATCTTAGGCTGCGGCATCGAGATCAAGGCCCAGCCCCCGGGAAAGACCCTCAAGACCATCTCGCTGCTCTCCGGCGGCGAAAAGGCGTTCGTGGCCATCGCGCTGTACTTTGCCATTTTGAAGGTGCACCCCACGCCGTTTTGCGTCATGGACGAGATCGAGGCCGCTCTGGACGACGCCAACGTCACCCGGTACGCCCGGTATATGCGTACCCTGGCGGGCAGGACCCAGTTCATCGTCATCACCCACCGCCGGGGCACTATGGAAGAGGCCGACGTGCTCTACGGCGTCACGATGCAGGAGCAGGGCGTGAGCAAGATCCTGACCATCAATCTGAACGACATGGCCAAGGAGCTGAAAATCGAGTGAGGGAGGAAGCGGTGCTGTGAGCTTGCTGGAAAAATCTCTTCTGGTGGCCGGGACAGCCATTGGCGGAATTGCACTGACTTTCTTTGGGATGAAACTAGACGCTCTGCCAGTAGTATATCTGGGGCTTGCTGCAATCGTGGCAGGCGGAGTGTTGAATATTTGGTTGCTTCGCTGTCCACATTGCGGAGTGTGGCTGGGCAGGTATCCAGGAGAGTATTGCCGTGCCTGTGGGACGAAGATCCCATGGAGTGAGAAAAAATAAACCAAAAGGACGGTCACTATGGGCTTTTTTGATAAACTGAAAAAAATCACGACCAACCTCTTCTCCGGCTTTACGGAGGCGGACGAGGCCTTTTTTGAAGAGCTGGAGGAGACGCTGATCCTGGCGGACCTTGGTATGAACACCGCCGTGGAGGCGGTGGAGCAGCTGCGCACCCGGGTGCGCAAGGAAAAGCTCCGGGACCAGGAGGAGGTCAAGGCGGCACTGCGGGACGTGCTGGCGGACATGATCGGCGGCGGCGAGGACGCGGCGCTGGATCTTTCCACCCAGCCCAGCATCGTGCTGTTCATCGGCGTCAACGGCGTAGGCAAGACCACTTCCATCGGCAAGCTGGCCCATCAGCTCAAGAGCCAGGGCAAGCGGGTGCTGCTGTGTGCGGCGGATACGTTCCGCGCCGCGGCTGCTGGCCAGCTCCAGATCTGGGCGGAGCGGGCCGGCTGCGAGCTGGTGCGTCAGCACGAGGGAGCCGACCCCGGCGCCGTGCTCTTTGACGCTCTCCAGGCCGCCAAGGCCCGGAATGTGGATGTGGTGCTGTGCGACACCGCCGGCCGCCTCCACAACAAGGCAAACCTCATGGCGGAGCTTTCCAAGCTCTCCAAGATCATCGACCGGGAGTGCCCCGGCGCCGCCCGGGAGACGCTGTTGGTGCTGGACGCCACCACCGGCCAGAACGGCCTCATCCAGGCCAAGCAGTTCAAGGAGGCCGCGGGCCTCACCGGCATCGTGCTCACCAAGCTGGACGGCACCGCCAAGGGCGGCATCGTGGTGGCCATCGCCAAGGAGCTGGGTGTGCATGTGAAGCTGGTGGGCGTGGGCGAGGGCCTGGACGATCTCAAGCCCTTTGACGCCCGGGAATACGTGGAGGCCATTATCTGACCGGGGCGAAACGTTCCCGGAAACCAATAGAAAAGAGGAATACCATATGACCAGACAGGACGGGCGGGCCCTGGACGAGCTGCGCCCCATCAAAGTCACCACTGATTTTGTAAAATTTGCAGAGGGCAGCTGCCTCATCCAGTGCGGCGACACCATGGTGCTCTGCTGCGCCAGCGTGGAGGAGCGGACGCCCCCCCATGTGGCGGAGGGCACCGGCTGGGTCACCGCCGAGTACTCCATGCTGCCCCGGGCCAACCGGGAGCGCAGCAAGCGGGACGTTTCCAAGCTGAAGCTCAGCCCCCGCAGCGCCGAGATCCAGCGGCTGGTGGGCCGCTCCCTCCGGGCGGCGGTGGACATGGAGGCCCTGGGCGAGCGCACCATCACCGTGGACTGCGACGTGCTCCAGGGAGACGGCGGTACCCGCACCGCCTCCGTCACCGGCGGCTTCATCGCCCTGGCACTGGCCTGCCGGAAGCTGGTGGCGGACGGCGTGCTGCCTCGGACGCCCCTGCGCCACTTTGTTACCGGCGTTTCCGCCGGCATCGTGGGCGATCAGCTGATGCTGGATCTGCAGTACAGTGAGGACAGCCACGCCCAGGTGGACCTCAACTGCGTCATGAACGAGGCCGGGGAGATCATCGAGCTCCAGGGCACCGGTGAGGGCCGGGCCTTTACCCCGGCGGAGCAGCAGGATCTGGTGCGCCTTTGTGCCAAGGGCAACCGGGAGCTGCTGGAAGTACAGAAAAAGGTACTGGGAGGGACGCTTTGATGTCTATGAAATTTGTGCTGGCCACCCATAACCCCGGCAAGCTCCGGGAGATGTCCGCCATTTTGGGCGAACTGGGCGTGGAAGTGGTGAGCCCCGCTGACGTGGGCATTACCGTGGACGTGGAGGAGACGGGCACCACCTTTGCCGAAAACGCCATGCTCAAGGCCAAGGCTATCTGCGCCGCTGCGGGACTGCCCGCCATCGCCGATGACTCCGGCCTCTGCGTGGACGCCCTCAACGGCGGCCCCGGCGTGTATTCCGCCCGCTACGGCGGGGAGGGCCTGGACGACAAGGGCCGCTACATGCTGCTTTTGAACTCCATGCGGGGCCAGACCACCCGGAAGGCCCATTTCGCCTGCGCCATCGCCTGCGCGTTCCCCAACGGGGACGAGCTGACGGCTCAGGGACAGTGCGACGGCGCCATCGCCTTTGCCCCCATGGGAGAGGGCGGCTTTGGCTACGACCCGGTGTTTCTGGTGCCGGAGAAGGGCAAGACCTTCGGTCAGCTGACGGCGGAGGAGAAGAGCGCCATTTCCCACCGGGGCAAGGCCCTGCGGGATTTTTCTGAAAAACTGGCAACTTATCTGAACAAATAAACGTCTGAAAATAGGAGAAGCTATGGAATTGACAAGCAAACAGCGGGCCCAGCTCAGAGGCCTGGCCAACAGCATCGACACCATTTTGCAGGTCGGCAAGGACGGCATCGGGGAAAATCTCATCCGTCAGGCGGACGAGGCTCTGGAGGCCCGGGAGCTCATCAAGGGCCGGGTGCTGGACAACAACATCGAGTACGACGCACGCCTGGCGGCCGACACGCTGGCCAAGGCCACCCGCAGCGAGGTGGTGCAGGTGATCGGCAGCAAATTCGTGCTCTACCGGGAGAGCCACTCCAAGCCCAAGGAAAAGCGTATTCAGCTGGTAAAGGCAGCGAAAAAGCGCCCCCAGTAAAGCCCGGTGCCCGGCCGCTGTACCGGGCCCGGTATGAAAAGAGGAACGGATTCATACTATGAAAATCGGTATTTACGGCGGCACGTTCAACCCGCCCCACCTGGGGCATGTGACGGCGGCGCGGGCCGTGTTTGAGCTTTTGAAGCTGGATCGGCTGCTGGTGATCCCGGCGGGGCTGCCGCCCCACAAGGACCTGCCCGACCATAGCCCCACTCCGGCCCAGCGGCTGGAGATGACCCGCCTGGCAGCGGAGCAGATGGGCCTGGACGGCAAGGTGGAGGTAGTGGACATCGAGCTTTCCAGGGCGGGCAAGAGCTATACCTCCGACACGCTGGCGGAACTGAAAGAACGTTACCCGGACGATGAGCTGTGGCTCCTGATGGGAACGGATATGTTTTTGACGCTTCAGGCCTGGCACGCCCCGGAGGAGATCCTGTCCCTTGCGGGCATCGCCGCCTTCGGCCGGACGGAGGCGGACACGGAGGAGCTTTTTTCCGTGCAGCGGGATTACCTCTATAAGACCTATCCCCAGGCCAGGATCTTTACCCTGACCATCCCCGGCGTCATCGACGTATCCTCCACGGAGCTGCGGCAGAAGCTGGCGGCAGGCGAGGGCGGGGCGCTGCTGCCTCCCGCCGTGTACGGCTACATCCTCCGCCAGGGCCTTTACGGCACGAACGCGGACCTCAAGCACCTGTCCATCTCCCAGCTGCGGCCGGTGGCACTGAGCTATCTCAAGCACAAGCGCATCCCCCATGTGCTGGGCACAGAGCAGGAGGCCATCCGCCTGGCGGAGCGGTACGGTGCCGATGTGGAAAAGGCCCGGATAGCAGCACTGCTGCACGACTGCACCAAGAAGCTGGACATGGAGTCCCAGCTGGCCCTGTGCGATCACTACGGCATCCAGCTGGACGAACTGGAGCAGGTGTCGCTCAAGCTGCTCCACTCCAAGACCGGTGCCGCTCTGGCGCGGGACGTGTTCGGCGTGGACGAGGAGATCTACAAGGCCATCTGGTGGCATACCACCGGCCACGCGGATATGACGCTGCTGGAAAAGATCATTTATCTGGCGGATTATATCGAGCCCTCCCGGGATTTCCCAGGGGTGGACAAATTGCGGAGCGTGTGTTATAAAGACCTGAACGAGGGCCTTCTTCTGGGACTGGAGATGACCATCCGGGAAATGACCGATATGGGAAACCCTGTGCACCGGGCCACACTGGAGGCGCGGGACGCATTGAAAGGATAGAAAGACAGTGGAAAAAGAGAATGGAAAGCGTATGACGGGCGGGAGAGCGCCCCGGCAGAAAAAGCCAAAAAAGCCCAGCCGCCTGACCCGGCAGCAGAAGATCCTCGTGGCCGTGGCCGTGGTGCTGGCACTGGTCCTGGTCGTGGTGGTGGCCTGCCAGAGCCTGTTTGTCCGGCCGGAGCTGCCGGGCAAGGACACCAACGCGGAAAAAGAGCAGATCGACTATGGCGAGGGCGTGCGGCCCAAGTCCAGCGGTGAGCGCAAGAGCGAGGACTACTATACGGTGCTGATTCTGGGCCGGGATACCGGCGGCGGCGGCAACACGGACACCATGCTGCTGGCCAGCTATGACGTGACCAATCAGAAAGCCACCGTCATGTCCATCCCCCGGGATACCATGGTGAACATCCCCTATGACATCAAGCGCATCAACGCCGTGTATAACTATGGCGGCGGCGGGGATGAGGGCATTCAGGCGCTCTATAAGGAGATCTCCCAGCTGGTGGGCTTTGAGCCCGACTACCAGGTCGTGGTGGAGTGGGAGGCCGTGGGCGAGATCGTGGACGCCATGGGCGGCGTTTGGTTCGATGTGCCCCGGGACATGAATTACGACGACCCCTATCAGGACCTGCACATCCACCAGGAGAAGGGCTATCGCCTGCTCTCCGGCGACGACGCCATGCAGGTGCTGCGCTATCGCCACGACAACAACATGAAGTACGGCTATCCCGACGGCGACCTGGGCCGCATCAAGACCCAGCAGGCGTTTTTGCAGGCTGTGGTGGAGCAGATGCTCCAGGTGAAGAACATCACCAAGATCAACCAGTTTGCCAAGGTCTTTGAGAAGAACGTGGAGACGGACCTGAGCTTTTCCAACCTCTGCTGGTTCGGCCAGCAGGCAGTGCTGGGCGGGCTGACGGTGGAAAACGTGGAGTTTGTCACCATGCCCAACACGCCCAAGTCCTGCTGGAGCCGCACCTACCAGAACTATCAGTCCTACGTGGTGCCCAACGCCGAGGAGCTTTTGGAGCTGGTGAATACCAAGCTCAGTCCCTTTGTGGAGCCCTGCACCCTCAGCGACCTGGACATCATGTCCATCAACTCCGACGGCTCCGTCAGCTCCACCACCGGCTATGTGGAGGACAGCAAGGCCGCCAAGCCTCCTGTGAAGCCCTCCAAGCCTGTGACGGAGGAGCCCTCCGAGGATACGCCTCTGGTGGATGAAAACGGCAATGTACTGGACCCTGAGACCGGCCTGCCCATTGTGACGGACCCGGGCACCGGTACTACCGATCCCGGTACGGGCACCACGGACCCGGGCACCGGCACCACCGATCCCGGTACGGGCACCACGGACCCGGGTACCGGCACCACCGATCCCGGCACGGGGACCACCGACCCGGGTACCGGCACCACCGATCCCGGTACGGGTACGACGGACCCGGGCACCGGCACCACCGATCCCGGTACAGGAACCACAGACCCGGGCACCGGCACCACCGATCCCGGTACGGGTACGACGGACCCGGGCACCGGTACCACCGATCCCGGCACGGGAACCACTGACCCCAACACCGGCGCCACGGACCCCGGATTCGTTGTGATGGATCCGGCGGCGTGAGCATTACCATACAGAAAGGAAGCGTGCTATGACACCGAAAGAGCTTGCAGTGATTGCCGTCAAGGCATTGGATGAAAAGAAGGGTAAGGAGATCAGCGCCATCGAAGTGACGGAGCAGACCACCCTGGCGGATTATTTCGTCATCGCCTCCGGCAGCTCCAACACCCAGATCAACGCCCTGTGCGGCGCTGTGGAAAAGGCCATGAAGGAGCAGGCCGGGGAGGACCCCCTGCGCCGGGAGGGCTACCGGGACGGCACTTGGGTGCTGCTGGACTACGGCTGCGTGGTGGTGCATGTATTTTCCCAGGAGGCCCGGGAATTCTATGGCCTGGAGCGGCTTTGGCATGACGGAAAGCCCATGGACCTGAGCGGTATCCTGACTGCGGACTGAACAAAGGGCAAAACCGCCCTTGACAAAAGCCATTTCCCCTCATAAAATAGGCATGTTAGTGACTTTGATGGGAAGAAAGACGAATCCTCCCGCCCTCAGAGAGCCGGCGGCTGCTGCGAGCCGGTGGGGGAGCTTCGTGTATACTGGTCCCGGAGTTTTCCGCCTGAACCGGTCGGTAGGGCGGAACGGCAGGCGCCGTTATCCGCCGGTTCCCCTGCGGGGGACGCTGAGGGCAGCCGGGTGACCGGCGGCCGAATCAGGGTGGTATCGCGTTCCAACGCCCCTGACCCATGGGTCAGGGGCGTTTTTTCAGTTGATTCACTCATATAAAGGAGAAAGTATATGAAGTACGATTTTACCGCCATTGAAAAGAAATGGCAGCAAAAGTGGCTGGAGGAAAAGCCCTTCACCGCGGTCACCGGAGACAAGACCCGGGAGAAGTTCTTCGGCCTCATCGAGTTCCCCTATCCCTCCGGCCAGGGCCTGCACGTGGGCCATGCCCGGCCCTTTACCGCCATGGACATCATCTGCCGGAAAAAGCGGATGGAGGGCTACAATGTCCTGTTCCCCATCGGCTATGACGCCTTCGGTTTGCCCACGGAGAACTATGCCATCCAGCACCACATCCACCCGGCCAAGGTGACCTTTGACAACGTGTCCAACTTCCGCAAGCAGCTGCACATGCTGGGCTACTCCTTCGACTGGGACCGCGAGGTGAACACCACCGATCCCAGCTACTACAAGTGGACCCAGTGGATCTTCCTGCAGATGTTCAAGAAGGGCCTTGCCTACAAGGCGTCCATGCCCGTCAACTGGTGCACCCGCTGCAAGATCGTCCTGGCCAACGAAGAAGTGGTGGAGGGCGTGTGCGAGCGCTGCGGCGGTGAGGTCATCCGCAAGGAGAAGAGCCAGTGGATGCTGGCCATCACCAAGTACGCCGACCGTCTGATCGACGATCTGGAGGACGTGGACTTCATCAATCGGGTCAAGATCCAGCAGCGCAACTGGATCGGCCGCAGTGAGGGTACCGAGGTGGACTTCAAGACCACCGCAGGCGACACCCTCACCGTGTACACCACCCGCTGCGATACCCTGTTCGGCGTAACGTATATGGTGCTCTCTCCCGAGCATCCCTACCTGGATCAGTGGAAGGACCGCATCGCCAACTGGGACGCGGTGACCGCTTACCGGGAGGAGGCCGCCCGCAAGTCCGACTTTGAGCGCAGCGAGCTCAACAAGGACAAGACCGGCGTGCGCCTGGAGGGTGTGGCCGCCGTCAATCCCGCCAACGGCACCGAGATCCCCATCTTCGTCTCCGACTACGTCCTCATGAGCTACGGCACCGGCGCCGTCATGGGCGTGCCCGGCCATGACCAGCGCGACTGGGAGTTTGCCACCAAGTTCTCATTGCCCATCATCGAGGTGGTCAAGGGCGGCGATATCACCAAGGAGGCGTTCACCCTCAAGGACGATACCGGCATCATGGTCAACTCCGGCTTCCTCAATGGCATGACCGTCAAGGAGGCCATCCCCGCTATGAAGAAGTGGGTCACGGAGCAGGGCCTGGGCCATCCCAAGACCAACTTCAAGCTGCGTGACTGGGTGTTCTCCCGCCAGCGGTACTGGGGCGAGCCCATCCCCCTGGTGAACTGCCCCAAGTGCGGCTGGGTGCCCCTGCCGGAGGAGCAGCTGCCGCTGCTGCTGCCGGAGGTGGACAGCTACGAGGTCACCGACACCGGCGAGTCCCCCCTCTCCAAGATGACCGACTGGGTCAACACTACCTGCCCCAAGTGCGGCGGCCCTGCTCAGCGTGAGACGGATACCATGCCTCAGTGGGCCGGTTCTTCCTGGTATTTCCTGCGGTATATGGACCCCCACAACGACAAGGCTCTGGCCTCCAAGGAGGCTCTGGACTACTGGTCTCCCGTGGACTGGTATAACGGCGGCATGGAGCACACCACGCTGCACCTGCTCTACTCCCGCTTCTGGCATAAGTTCCTCTATGACATCGGCGTGGTGCCCACCAAGGAGCCCTATGCCAAGCGTACCAGCCACGGCATGATCCTGGGTGAGGGCGGCGAGAAGATGTCCAAGTCCCGCGGCAACGTGGTCAATCCCAACGACATCGTGGATCAGTACGGCGCCGACACCATGCGTCTTTATATCATGTTCATCGGCGACTTCGAAAAGGCCGCTACCTGGTCCAACGACGCCGTCAAGGGCTCCAAGCGTTTCCTGGACCGTGTGTGGAACCTGGCGGAGAATGCCGGTGAGAGCTATGAGGTGACCCCTGCCAACGAGCCCATCATCCACAAGACCATCCAGAAGGTGACGGACGACATCAACAACCTGAAGATGAACACCGCCATCGCCGCCCTCATGACCATGGTCAATGAGCTCTCTTCCAACGGCTGCACCCGCGGCGACCTGCGCTATTTGATCCTGCTGCTCAATCCCTTCGCCCCCCACATCACCGAGGAGCTGTGGGAGAATCTGGGCTTTGCAGCCCAGACCGGCAAGATGTGCTGCCAGGCCCAGTGGCCTCAGTACGATGAGAGCAAGACGGTGGCCTCCACGGTCTCCATGGCCGTGCAGGTGGGCGGCAAGCTCAAGGGTACCATCACTGTCCCTGCCGACAGCGACGAGCAGACGGTGGTGAGTGCTGCCATGGCCCTGGATAAGGTGGCCAAGGCTACCGAGGGCATGCAGATCGTCAAGACCATCCTGGTCAAAAACCGGCTGGTGAACCTGATCGTCCTGTCTCTTATACACATCTCCGAGCCCACGAGACCGGAGCCTATCTCG
>OWID01000445.1_pt1 | contig 15189 bp, 14 predicted proteins | sample 1732661 | NCBI WGS metagenome assembly OWID01 (sample SAMN05065739, study PRJEB22554) | human gut metagenome | biome: ENVO:2100002; feature: ENVO:00000062; material: ENVO:00002003 | host: Homo sapiens | place: USA
CGTCGGCAGCGTCAGATGTGTATAAGAGACAGGTCATAACGAGCACGATTGGAAATCGTGTAGCCGCTAAAACGGCTCGAGAGTTCGAATCTCTCCTGCTGCGCCACGTCGGAGCAAACGTCATATCGTTTGCTCCGACTTTTTTTAAACGTCGGAGCGCACTTCTTTTGTTGCTCCTCCTTTTTTAAACCACAACCACTTCGCTAGGTTGTGATTTGGTGGGGAAACGGTTTTAGAAAACAGCCTATTTACAGCATTTGGGCAAAAACCGACAATTTTCTTGACGAAAATTGTCGGTTTTTTATTTGTATGGTATACTGAACAATAAAGTTTTACATAAGAGGGGGCCATTGTATGATAAAATCATGTTTGATTATACTTGGATTTATTCCGCTTGGGATGGGTTTTATCATGAATTGGCTTATGATGACCTTTTCTGAAACAGTTCTTCCTTATATCTTCATTTCGGCTGCTTTCCTTGTATTCTGGACTTGGATCAGTTATATATGTTCCGGTCTCAAAGGAACCAAAAAGGCTTCTGTCTGTCTTCTGAATCTACCACTATTTTTGGCACTTGCATTTAATTTATATCAAGAAATCGTGTTAGGGTATTATTTTAACAGCCTTTTAGGTATCTGTACTCAATTCTTTTATCTGCCAATTTTAAACATATCATATACAATTACTTCTTGGTCAGGTCATTTATGGACGGCATATATAGCCGGCTTTTTACTCATTTGCTTGGCATCCTTCACTGGTTGCATTCTAAAAAAGCATCGAACAAGATCATCTTAATGTGTAATGTTTGTCCAAATTGCCCTAACACCCCTCTCGCATCTACAACCGCCAATCCACCAAAATAAAATAATCCGAACTTATTTTCGATGTGGGAATGAGTTCGGATTATTTTGTTGCAAGGGATTTCTCAAACACGCCTCATGCCCGGAACGATGAAATCTGTGATTTCCCAATGCTGGTGGGATCGTCACGCTACAGTACGACGGCCTTCTGCTCGGGATCGTGATGATCGTGTGCTATATCCTGATTATCCGCAGCCTTTGCCGCCTTTCCAAGGAAACGGAGGAAAGCGGATACGCGGTCAAGGCGGCGGAGGTGCGCCTCTCGGACCGGAAGCTGGTGGGCGCAATCATTTCCGTTCTTGTCCTCGGGATCGTCTGCGGGTATCTCTTTTTTGGCAGCTACCGAATGAGTTGGCAGGCGGAAACGTCCGAGGAGAGTGCGGAACTCTCTGAAATCAAGGAAGAGCTCCTGGCACTCGGCTACCCCGGGGCCGCGCTGAACGACCTCTCCGGCGAGGACCTCCTTGCCTGTAACGGCGCGCTCCGGGTCGTCGTGCAGGAATGCGACCAACCGGTCAACAGCGGGCGTGAGGTGTGGACCGTACAGGGCAATATAACTCATATCACCACGGTCTACGACGTCAAAGAGCTGCATCTGACCGACGTTGCCGTGGAGCTGCCCGGAGAAACGCCCCAGTGGAAGGTCTTTCACCATTTTCTCTGGACTCTGGATCCCGGCTTTTGCGGCACGGAGGCGCTCCAGCTCTGGCCGGCCTACCGGGACAGCGAGGGATGGACATCCGCCGGGGATCTGACGGGGCGCGTCCTCTATGACGAAAACGGCACGGTCTACACAGCCCCCTTCCACTCCCTTGCCGCGGAAAGCTACACCGCCGACAGCATCTTCTGGGGGGAGCGGTATGTCAGGGATGTCTTCGCAACCTTCTCCATGCCCGAAAACGGGGAGCGGCAGCGGGGCTATGTCTCCTATGGCATTGAGGAGGTTCAGGCTGGGTGGATCGTAGACTCGTGGGTGAATTACGTGCATCAAAGACACCGCCTCCAATACCCTGTCCTCACCGCCGAAGAAAGCCGAAAAATGTCCGGATGGAACGATATGGGACCGTTTATCACCGTACAGAATGCCCTGCAGTTCTTTATCACGGAAACGGGCATTGATTTGAACTGAAAGTTTTCGGCAGGACCGGGTCCCAGCCGGTCCGCTTTCTTCGGGGAGCAGAAATCCCTCCGCTCGATGCAAAAGGCCGGACAGCAAAATGAACAGCTCCAGTAAAACCGGACAATAGACAAAAGGCCCCCTAATGTAGGAAAATAAAGCTACATTAGGGGGTCTTGCTATGTCCGGAAAAAAAGGGATGAAAAAGTATCCGGTAGGGATGCGAGAAGAAGTGGTGTCACGAATCCGCGGAGGAGAAAGCCAGCGTGCTTTATGTCGGGAGTATGGGATCAGCCGGTGGGCTATTCAGTGCTGGCTAAAGGAGCCTGCCCTTCCAAAAGTGCGGGGGCGTAAACCCGCAAAAACACTGGCGGAGTACAAGTATGAGAACAAACGGCTAAAGATGGAAAACGAGCTGTTGCGGGATTTTCTGCGCTCCACAGGAAGGAAGTGAGGCCAAGGGCAAAATACGCAGTAATCTACCGGCACAGAAACGAATATCCGGTAACCGTTATGTGTCGCTTCTTTCAGGTATCCCGCAGCGGATACTATGATTTCGTCCATCGTTTGGGCAGGCCGGAGAAAGACGCGGCCCTTGCAGAAATCATCGCGGAACAGCGAGAGCGCAGCTTTCGTACGTATGGCTACCGCAGAATGTGGCTGGTGCTGAAGAAGCGAGGCATCCACCGTAATCCCAAGACCATCCTGCGTATCATGGAGAAATATGGTTTGCTTGCGGAGATCCGGAGACGCAGAAAATGGCAGCAGATGGGGCAGCAAGTCCACAAGTACAAGAATCTGCTGAATAGGAAGTTTTATGCGAACAGGCCCAACAGCAAATGGGTGACGGACATCTCCTACATCCACACCAAGCAGGGCGTATTGTACCTGTCCATGATCCGGGACCTTTACGACAACAGCATTGTTGCCTACAAGACCGGCACAAAGCAGACAGTCAACCTGGTGCTGGACACCATTCGCCTGGCCATGCGCAAGGAGAAAAAGAGGGCCGCTGCGGAGTTGCAGCTCCACAGCGACCAGGGGTTCCAGTACACCTCGCAAGCATACTTCGACCTGACTAAATCTTATGGCATTACGCCTTCCATGTCAAGACGCGGAAACTGTTACGACAACGCTATGGCGGAAAATTTCTTTTCCATCCTCAAGACAGAGTGTATCTACCGCCATAAACCGGCCTCATTCTGTGAGGCCAATGAGATGATTGACCGCTATATCAATTTTTACAACCACGAGCGCATCCAGCTAAAAACTGGAGTGGCGCCGCTCACGCTGCGCCACTCCGCTTAAAACTTCATATTTCCCTACATTGAGGCCTTTTTGTGCTGTCCGCACAATTTGGGGCGGTTCAGCTGGTTCGGCGGGCCTTTTTTCAGTTGAATTTGTAGATGTGCTGGGCCACGTGGTAGAGCTGTACCGACAGCTTCCGCCCCTGATAGCCGGGGAAAACGCCCACGGCGGACATGGCCCGATATTTCAGCTTATGGTAAAGCCCCTGATCCACCGTCCGCAGATATTCCCACAGTTCGGTCTTGTGACCCAGCGCCTCCGGGGTGCCGGCGATGTTGAGAAAAATGGAGGAGATAGTCATCATCATGGACAGGTAGCTGAGCATATACCGGCCCAGCTTGGGATGTTCCAACTTTACCCGCCGGAGGTCATGAGCCACGATCATCAGCTTGGTCACCCGGATCTGCTGGTCTACCCGGCCCACCATCACCTTTTCATTGACGCTCTGGTCGGCCCGGCCGATGAAGTAGCGGTAGAGATCCAGATCCATGTAGTAGATGGATTCTACGAAGGGGAGCGGCTGGTAGACAAAAATATTGTCCACATAGAAAGTGTGCTTGGGAAGCTCCAGCCCGCAGTCCCGCAGCAGCTGGGTGCGGTAGATCACAGAGTGCATCAGCAGGTACTGAGAGGGGCGGAAGCGGCCGATCTCTTCCCAGGTGAATACCCGGTTTTCCGGGAAGACGTTGCGGTAGTGCATCACCCGCTGGGTCTGGTCCTCCACATGCTCGTAAACATAGTTGGCGATGAGCAGATCCAGGGGCTTGGGCCACTTGGCGCACTCCCGGAGCTTCTCCAGAACGGCCTGAAGGGCATTGGTGTCCAGCCAGTCATCTGAGTCTACGACTTTGTAGTACAGCCCCCGGGCATTGCGGATGCCCTGGTTGACCCCTTCTCCGTGTCCGCCGTTCTCCTGATGGATGACGCGGATGATGTCGGGGTACTGCGCGGCGTATCGGTCACAGATGGCGGGGGTGTCGTCCTTGGTGGAGCCGTCGTCCACCAGAATGATCTCCACGTCCTCGCCGCCAGTGAGCAGGGTCTGGACGCAGTGGTCCATGTAGGCCGCGGAATTATAGCAGGGGACGGCAAAGGTGAGGATCTTCTCCATACGATCAGCCTCCCAGAAGTTCGTCCGCCAGAGCCAGGGCACGGCCCACAATGGCGTCCATGTTGTAATATTTGTACTCGGCCAGCCGGCCCAGCAGCCGCAGCTGGGGATATCTCCCCGCCAGGGCGGCGTATCGGGCATAGAGAGCGTTGTTTTCCGGGGCGATGATGGCGTAGTAGGGGACCTCGCCCTCCGCGCCGGCGTAGGCGCGGGAATACTCTTTCATGACGGTGGTCACCCCGGGGAGAACCTGGCCGGTGAGGCGTTTGAATTCCGTGATACGGGTAAAATCCTCGTCCATGGTATAATTCACCGTGGCGTGGCTCTGATAAAAGTCCTCCGCGTGGGTCTCAAAACGGAAGTCCAGCGTCCGGTAGGGCAGACGGCCGAACCGGCAGCCAAAGAACTCGTCCAGCGCACCGGTAAAGATCACCGTCCCGGCGAAAGGCTCCCCGTCCAGCAGAAGCGCGTCCCCCAGAGTGAGCCGCCGGGCGGCGTCCGTGCCCAGCTCCACCGTGATGTTGGGGTGGTCCAGCAGACGCTCAAAAATGGGGGTGTAGCCGTTCAGGGGCATCCCCTGCCAGGGGTCCTGGAAGTAACCGCAGTCCCGGGAGAGGAAAACGGGCACCCGGGCGGTGGTGTTCGGGTCGATCTCCTCCGGCCGCTGTCCCCATTGCTTCATGGTGTAGCGGACAAAGACATGGTCGTAGACATAGTCTGCCAAAGCCGCGATCTCCGGATCGGGGTTGGACCGCAGCTCCAGGATCGTGACCTTTTTTTCCGCCCCGTAAGCCGCAATGAGTTTTCCTGCCAGTTCTCCCGCCTTCTCGGGACCGAAGACGGTCTCCAGGGAGACGAGATTGAAGGGCACGGGCAGCTCCATCCGCCCGCCGGGAGCAGGGATGCTGGCCACTACCTCGTGGCGATAATCCCTCCAGTCGGTGTACTGAGAGAGGTAGTCATAGACCCGCCGGTCAGAGGTATGGAAGATATGGGGGCCGTACTGGTGGATGAGGATGCCGCTGGCGTCGAGGCGGTCGTAAGCGTTTCCGCCCACATGGTCCCGCTTTTCCAGCACCAGCACCCGTCGGTTCCCCCGGCGGGCCAGTTCTCCGGCGGTCACCGCCCCGGCGAAGCCGGCGCCGATGACCAGACAGTCATAGTGTGCCATATCGTACTCCTTGTGTTTCGTTTTCAGGACTATTTTAACACAGGGCATGGGGTGAGAAAAGAAAGAATGACTTAAGTTTCGGAAAAATCAAGGAAAAGTCTCAGCAAAATTTGTCTTTGTAGTTGGCGATGGCCTGCCGGATGACCTCGATCGCGTCCTCCCGGCCCTTTACGTCTCCGGCCATGGTCTGCTTGCCCTCCAGGGTTTTATAGACCGTGAAGAAATGGGCCATCTCGTCAAAAATGTGATCGGGCAGTTCGGAGATATCCTGATAGGCGTTATAGGTAGGGTCGGCAAAGGGGATGGCGATGATCTTCTCATCGTTTTTCCCGTCGTCCAGCATGGAGATGTAGCCCACGGGGTAGCAGCGTACCAGAGTCAGGGGATCCAGCACCTCGGAGCAGAGGACCAGCACGTCCAGAGGATCTCCGTCGTCGCCGTAGGAGCGGGGGATGAATCCGTAGTTGGCAGGGTAGTGGGTGGAAGTATAGAGAATACGGTCCAGAATAATGAGACCGGTGGCCTTGTCCAGCTCATATTTTTTCTTGCTGCCCTGCGGGATCTCCACCACGGCGATAAAGTCCTCCGGAGAGATGCGCTTGGGATCGATGTCATGCCAGATATTGGTCATGTAAAAGGCTCCTTTCCATTCGGATCGTGCGTGTAAAGATACAAATATTATAGACGGTTCCAGTCGTGAATACAAGGCGGGGCGCCGCTTTTTATCAAAAAGGAAGGGCGCGGGGACCGGCCCCGCGCCCTCTTTTTTCCCTTTTGGGAAACTTACTTCATGCCGTTCTCATAGGCCTCGATCATCTTTTTCATCATGTGACCCGTACGACCTCTGAGTTTAGCGAGGTACTTATCCGTCGTCTCCCCGGTAAAAATCTTGATTTGCAGGCGCATGGTGCCGTCTGATTCCGGAGTAACAAAGATCTTGTCGATATACTTGTCCACAAATTCCTTGTTGATGATGCCCTGGGCTGCGTCCCGCTTGGCGTCGTGCAGCACCCGGCGGATGGTATCGATGTGTTTTCGGAACTCCTCCTTGGAAAGCTGCTGCTGTTCCAGCTCGTAGATTTGACGCTCAGCCTCCTCGATCTCCTTGTCACACTCCTTATTCATGGCAAGGAAATCCTTGTCGGAGAGCTGCCCGGCGGCGTTATAGCCAAGCAGCTTGCTTTTTTTCTTTTGCGCCAGGTCTGCCTGGTTCCGGAGATCGGCAATCTGCTTTGCCGTGTCCCCACCGTCTGCCAAGGTCTTGTACATTTCAATATATTCCTCAATCAGCGCCTCGGCGTCTGCCTCTGTCTCGTTGAACACTTCAAAGAGCAGAGGCTTTAATTCTTCCTCGTAAATAGGGAAAGAGGCACAAGCACCAGCCCCGCTTTTTATTTTATTGCTGCATACCCACTTACTGTTTTTGTTTCCCTGCTTGTCTTTGGATTCCCGGCGATAGTAGGCCGTGCCGCAGTCGGCACAAAAAAGTTTACCGGTCAACAGGTTGGCGTGGTTGCAAATCCCTTGCCGACCCTTTACGTCCTCGCTCCGCTTTTTCAGTACCTTGTTGGCCTGTTCCCACAGTTCCTCGTCCACAATGGCCGGGACGATCTCTCCGGTCTCGTCCTTAAACATAACCCATTCCTCGGGGGGTAAAAACTTCTGCTTTTTGGTAAACAAATCGATGACTTTGACCTTGTTGCCCACATAGTAGCCCTTGTACTTGGGATTGGAGATCATACCTGACATGGTTCCGTGGGCGATCTTCTTTCCGTTGTGATTGCGGTAGCCCTTTTCCCAAAACAGGGTTTCAATCTGCTTCATGCTGTATTGTCCCGTGGCGTACAGCTCAAACAGCTCCCGTACCATGGGAGCTTCGTCCTGGTCAATGACCAGCCGCCCGCCGTCTTTCACATAGCCAAAAATGCGGCTGTTCCCCAACACCACATTTTTCTTGATGGCCTGGGCGTGACCGAATTTCACACGGCTGGACAGCTTGCGAAGCTCATCCTGGGCGATACCCGACATAATGGTAAGGCGCAGCTCGCTGTCCTCGTCCAGTGTGTTGATATTGTCATTCTGAAAGAACACCCCCACCCCGGCATTAAGCAGCTCACGGGTGAAGCTGATACTGTCCAGGGTGTTACGGGCAAAGCGGGAAATCTCTTTGGTGATGATGAAATCAAAAACACCCGCTTTCCCATCGTCCACCATGCGGTGGAAATTCTCGCGCTTTTTGGTGGTGGCAGCGGAAAGGCCCTCGTCAATGTAACCTTCTACATAAGTCCAGTTTGAGTTTTTACGAATGAAGTCCTCGTAATAAGAAATCTGGTTGCCCAGAGAGTTGAGCTGTTCATCCTTTTCCGAAGATACACGGGCATAATAAGTGACCCGCATAGGAATATCATAAATAGATTTTGCTTTCAGCTGTTGGCGGGCGGTATGTATGTCCATACTGGCTACCTCCAAAAAGTTCGTTTTATCATGTTCTGTTTTATGATGATACCTCATAGAGTCCAATTCGTCAAGGCAAGGCATTAGGTAAATACAGGAAATCTCAAAAAGATAATTCTTGTTCTGGGCATTTTGTGGGCCCTCTTTTTTACACATTTGAGGGAGTTACTTTTCTCAAAACCCGCTCTACGACTGAGAAAATCTGTTTTGGAACAAACCCGGAACATTTTGGAACGCTCACGGACTTGACCCGGAATTTTGCGATGTTATAATAGTATCATGGATTTTTGTATCTGAGCCGACACTCTAATTGGGTGTCGGCTTTTTGTATGTCAAAAATGTATATTTTTTCCATCTCAGGCCATAATAAATCCACAGCATGAGGAGGGTTATATGACCGATATGTGTAATATAACACGGGAAATCTGGCTGCATTGGTACAACCAGATTGCCTACGACAGCGGGTTGATCAGTCGCGATAATTACCTGCGAATGCAAGTAGCTATCAACACCAAATACCATTGCAATGCCACCGGATACAGTACCGCTCCTGTAAGGCCCACGAAAAGAATAGCAGACAAAGATTAAAGGCGTCCATGTGTTGCATGGGCGCTATTTTTATTGCATCGATTGTATCACTAAAAATGCAATTATGAACAGGATTTAGGAGGACTTTGCATATGATCGCTGATAAAATGACACTGCCCGCCCAGGGCTCAACTGTTGGCGCAGATGATAGGCAGTCAATCTCTCAAAATTCCAGGGTCGCTGTACCAGCCCCGGAGGAAAAAAGCAATTTCGCCGAAAATGATTTAGACGAACTTTATCGAAAGATGTGCCGAATGCACGACCCAGCCTACCTACATACCGTGACCCTGGACGAGCTGATGGACAATGTGTTCGTGGGCAAGTCTGCGGTGATTGAGAATCTGCTCTATGCAGGAGCGTACATCCTTGCCGGAGCACCCAAAATCGGCAAATCCTTTCTAGTGGCGCAGATTGCCCACCATGTCAGTACCGGGCAGGATTTATGGGGATACAAGACCCATCAGGGAACTGTCCTTTATCTTGCTCTGGAAGATGACGAGAGCCGCTTGCAGCGCCGGATGTATCGAATGTTCGGAGTGGAGGGGACAAGCTTCCTCTACTTCGCTACCAGTGCTAAGATGATCGGCGGTGGTCTGGATGAGCAATTGGAAAAGTTCGTGCGGGAACACAGTGACACCAAGCTGATTATTGTTGACACCCTGCAAAAAGTCCGGGAGGCGGTGGGCGACAGTTACAACTACTCCAGAGACTATGAGGTGATCGGCAAACTGAAGCAATTTGCTGACAGATATAAAGTCTGTATCCTGATCGTCCATCACACCAGGAAGCAGCCATCAGGGGACAGCTTTGAGATGATCTCCGGCACCACAGGCCTGCTGGGGTGTGCGGACGGCGCGTTCCTGATGCAGAAGGAGAAGCGGCCGGATAGTAAGGCTACCTTGGAGGTGGTGGGCAGAGACCAACCGGATCAGCGGCTGTACCTCACCAAGGACCAGGAACACCTGACCTGGGAGCTGGATCATGCGGAGCATGATCTGTGGAGGCAGCCCCCAGACCCGATACTGGAAACCGTGGCAAAAATCGTATCCTCCGAGAACCGCGAATGGGAAGGAAGCCCCACCGAGCTAGCCCAGATGAGTCAAGTCGATATGGCCGTCAACCGACTCACTAAACATCTAAATGTGAATGCCAGCCGCTTGCTGGAAGAACATCAGATAAAATATGAGTGCAAAATCAAACATGAAGGACGGCGCATCCGGTTGACTTACATGGTGGCAGAAGCGCCTGCATTTGAGGTAATCGGGTAAAGCGCGACGCTCGCAACGGTCGCGACGGTGTTTTAGTGGTACTCCCAGCACCGTTGCGACCGTCGCCACCGTTGCGGTAAGGAAGAACGGGGGTGGTATTTGCCACCCCAGTTTCAAGGAGATGCCCCATTTTAGGGCACTCTAAATGCACCATACACACATGAAGAACAGCAAAAAGGCGTATTAGATTGCCAGCAGATAGTTGGCCACAGTGACATCACAGCGCCAATGACTGAGATGAAATACACTGACGGCCATTACCGCCAGCCGGTCATACTTGATGGGCAGCCCATTGGCGAGGGCCAGCTGCCGATTGTTACCACGGATGCAGTAATTGCCCTCTACACGCTTGGGATCCCACCTCTTACCGCATAGGCGTACCCAGCGGCGGCGCACCTCCTCGGCCAACTGTGCCCGGTACTCGGGGTCGTTCTCCAGACGGGCCAGATAGTCGTGATAGGCCCGCTGAGCACGCAGGGCACGGAGATGGTGCAGATCGATCTTGTTCTTCATTTCCACTTTTGAAAATACATTATTTGTCGATCCATCAAAGTAGCTGCGGACAAAGTCCACATCCTCGGGGGCGATCCGCTGCTCCTGATACTTACCTCCCTTACCCTGCTTTACCCGGACACAGAGGTAGCCGGACTCGTCGACTACTAAGTCATCTCCACGGAGGTGCTTGTATTCATCCCGGCGGATCCCGACAAGTTTGGCAAAGTCGTACAACCGAGGAGATGCCTCCGGCTGGGCATCGCTGCGGCTATCAACGACCTTGACACCCCGGCTGCGGGTGTTGTTGGCCACCACTCTCTTGGGCTTGTTGATTGAATCCAAAGGGATATCAAACCACCTGCATACGCCAGCTAAGTAGGTGTGGATGGTGTTGGGGCTCTTGCCACCTGCAATCAACCAATCCGCATAGTCCTGTAAATGGGGGAGGCAGTCTTCAGGAGTTTTGCACCGATACTCTGACTTACACCACTCTCCAAATTTAACGGCGTGATTCTTGTACATCTTCGCTGACCCGTCCTCAATTTGAGTTGAGGGATCCTTTAGCTTGCAAAGGTTCTCATGCATATGTGAAATCAAGTATTTCAAACTGGCCATAGTTCCTCTCCATTTCCGTCAACAAATTGCCGTATTGGGTGACGGCAGACACCCCAGCCTAAAGGCAGTTAAAAGCGGTACATATCTTTGATTCAGGGGGATATAGTGACCCCTATCAGAGCTGGCACCCACCACGGTGTCAGCCCCCCTCACTGGTTATTTTCCAACAATGTTGCAAAATAACCAGTTCACCCCCCATGTAACGGGCAGGTTTGCGTGTAATAGAGCTGGCTCATACAGCGGCTCACCACGCTGGAGGTGCCCCCAGATCCAGGGGCGGTCTCCCCACGCCCCATCCGGAGCGGGCACGGCATTTGCTGGGGACACCTCTGGTCGCCGTACCAGGGGTGGGAGCCATTCTCCGAGGGCTCCAAGCGGGTCGCGTTATGCGGCTAGTTGCTGGGGTTCGGTACGGATTTGTTGCCCTCCGTGCCATGGGCCTTGGTAATTGCTTGTGTTGACGTCGACAAAGCGCTGTGGAAAAGAAGAACATATATGTAAAAAAGGGCACCAGCGTATGGATCAAATACACTGGTGCCCCGGATCTTTGCAAGAAAAAAGAGTATTCACCTAATGGCAAATACTCTTGGTTCAGTCGATAAAATGACTTCTAGCATATAAGGCCTCAGATAAAAGCATAGCTTCCCTGAGGCGTTTTTTGAGAGGGACGAGACCCGACAAGCAGGCCAAGAGAGACGCAATGTGCTGGATGACCCAACACAACAAAGAGAGACTTTTACAAGACAAACTATATCACATCCTCCGTGCTGTGTCAATTGATTTTTGTCGAAAAATTTAATAATTTTATGTTTTAATAGAAAAATGCGACAAAATACAGGCATAATTGTTCCCCTATTGGTACAATCGTCACCCGCAGGTGTGTGCAGGAATCACGCAGATTGGTTTCTCCTGCGACCTTGCATAGGAAATTGTATTTCCCGTCCCGCTGGGAGAACCATTCCAAACCGCAATGATAAGATCACTGTGGTCAACCATATAGCGATTGCGTCTGTCAAAGCAGTCAGGGGTATAGCGTGTCTGAAGCAGCGTTACCTTGTCGCACGGGGTTATGATGGATTGATATCGCTTTTGGCTCTCCAGCGGCCACCTGGCATCCTGTTCTTGGCAAGGAAGGACGGCCTCCAGAGTAACGGGAAACTGTTTGCGCAGAGACAGTATGATCTCTGCCGCCCATGTGTCCACCCCTAAAGCCATCCCGGTCAGAAAATGTCTCATACCATCCTTCTTGATTGCGCGGATGATCTCGCGTTTCAACCGAAACTTCAGCATCATGCACCGCAGATCCTTTTCATTGTAGCGCCAGGGAAAGGACTGCGGACGATGCCCGGTAAAGCAGCAAGTTTGTGTGAACATGGCACTCACCTCGTTGTCACAACTGACTACACAAAAATATTACGCCGACGCGTATATTATACTTTATTTTCTTGTATTACGCAACTGCGTGTACGCACTTGCGCATAAACGAATACTATCATATCGAGGTGAGTGCGATATGGCAGTGAAACAGGCAGTTGTGAACCGATTTCTGGACATTTGCCGCCAGCGAAATATCAAGCCGAACGAATTGGCCACGCTATCAGCGGTGACACCGTCTACGGTGTACAGTATGCTGGATGAATCCCGGAAGGATATCTCCATTGTTACCATCAAAAAGCTGTGCGATGGTCTGGAGATCACATTGGGTGAATTCTTCTCTACCTCTGAATTTGATAGACTGGAGCCGGAGATCAAATAGGAAACGGGCCTGCATAGCAGGCCCGTTGTAACCGTCAAAGGGTAAGTGATTAATAACCACCCGCCTATCATCTCACCGTCAGAAATGAGATAATAGTTCAAAACTTGAAAAACTCACGGTGAGTTTTTCAAGACAATTAGCAAGGCGGTGATACAATGGCAGACGTACTGGCGGTGCGTAACGAGTATCGGGTAGAAAATTGGTCAGCGCTGATCCAGGAGTGTAATGCAAGCGGACTCAGCAATCGTGAATTCTGTCGGCAACACGGAATTTCAGAAAAGAGTTTCTACTACTGGCTGCGAAAACTGCGGCACCAGGCGGCGGAAGCGGCAGAGACCCATCTCATAAAGTTGGATCCAACTCCAACCGAAGAAGATATGCTTCATATCCGGTATCATGGAGCAGAACTCCGGCTTCCCTCTGGAGTGGATATGGATGTGGTGGCAGCCTTACTGCGCTCGATTCAATCGCTATGATCGACCTGAGCAAAGTCCAAAACTACTACGTGGCATGCGGATACACGGATCTTCGCCGCGGGATAGACGGACTGGCGGCTATCGTAAGTCAGCAGTACGGCGGTTGTCTGAGTGAAGAAAGCCTGTTTCTGTTCTGCGGGCGCCGGACAGACCGAATCAAAGCACTCTACTGGTCCGGAGATGGATATATTCTGCTATACAAGCGTCTGTCCAATGGACGATTTCAGTGGCCGAGGAGTGAGGCAGAACTCCGGCTCATAGACCACCAGAGTTTTCGTTGGCTCATGGAGGGACTGAAAATCGAGCAGCGGACAGCAATCCGCAAAGGAAAGCCGAAAGACCTGTTTTGAGCAAAAATCTCAACTAAAAATGGCACATGTATGTACTTTATCGTAGGTTTATGGTATAATAAGCCTACGATAAAGTTGTTTTTGGAGGAGGTTCGTCATGGCGGCAGCACAGAAGAAAAATACATATACTGCTGCCGAAGTGGCAAAACTCCAGACAACCATCCGGCAACAGCAGGCCGAGATTGATAACCTGAAAAAGAAGTTGGATCATATGAATGAGATCCTTCTCAACGCTCAGCGTGCCCGTTTCGGACAGTCCAGCGAGAAAAAGACCTATGTTCTAAGCGAAGACCAGATTTGTCTGTTTAATGAAGCGGAACAGGTGCAGGACCACAAGGCAGAAGAACCCACCGAGGAGACCTTTACGGTAAAGGCGCATGCCCGAAAGAAAAAGCGCACAATTGCTGAACTGGCAAAAAATCTCCCTGTAGAGGAGATTATACTCCAGCTGCCGGAATCCAAGTTGAACTGCAGCAAGTGTGGTGGTACGTTCCGGCTGATTGGTAAGAAGCTGGTTCGCCGGGAATTGATTATTATTCCGCAGCAAGAAAAAATTTTGGAATACTACAGCTGTACCTACGCCTGTGACAAGTGCGAAAAGGACACCGGCTTTGCCCATATCCTGACCACACAGGCGCCTGCTGCCCTGATGAAGCATTCTCTGGCTTCTCCCTCTACCGTGGCTGACGTCATAATTAAGAAATATGTGGACGGGCTTCCTTTGGCCCGCCAGGAGAAGATCTGGGCCAGACAGGGAGTGGAGTTGAGCCGCGCCACACTGGCCAACTGGGTGATCCAGTGTACCCAAACCTGGCTGAAACCTCTGTACCGGCATATGAAGCAGGCCTTGCTGGAAGACACCGTGATCCACGCGGATGAAACCACTGTGCAGGTTTTGAAAGAGGATGGCAAAGCCGCAACCTCTGAGTCCCGGATGTGGGTATACGCCAGCGGGGAAGGCAGCAAAAAGCCCATCCGAATCTTTGAGTACCAGCCAGACCGTAGTGGAAAACGGCCAGCGAACTTCCTCAAAGATTTTGGCGGCTATCTGGTGACGGATGGTTATGCTGGGTACAACCAGGTTGCAAATGTTACCCATTGCGGCTGTTGGGCCCACGCCAGGAGAAAATGGCGGGAAGCTATGCCGGACGGAGCAACTGTGAAAACGAGCAAAGCGGCAGTGGGATACCGGTATTGTACCAAGCTGTTCACCCTGGATGGCAAAACGAGCTATGTATTACCGAAAACACGCAATGAATACCGCCAGAATGTGGTTCGTCCCCTTCTGGAGGAGTATTTTTGCTGGCTAAAAACGGTACACCCTGAAAAAGGCAGCAAGCTGGAGGACGCAGTCCGCTATTCGCTGAACCAGGAGCACCAACTGACGGCGTTTTTAGATTCTCCCGAGGTTCCTATCTCTAACAACTTGGCCGAAAATGCGATCCGTCCATTTGTTGTGGGCCGAAAGAACTGGCTGTTTTGTGACAGCGTGAAGGGTGCAGAATCCAGTGCCATTGTATACTCGATAGTAGAGACGGCAAAGGCTAATAACCTTGAGCCTTATGATTATCCTGTCTCTTATACACATCTCCGAGCCCACGAGACCGGAGCCTATCTCGT
>OWID01000446.1_pt1 | contig 15167 bp, 22 predicted proteins | sample 1732661 | NCBI WGS metagenome assembly OWID01 (sample SAMN05065739, study PRJEB22554) | human gut metagenome | biome: ENVO:2100002; feature: ENVO:00000062; material: ENVO:00002003 | host: Homo sapiens | place: USA
GATCTACACTCGACTAGTCGTCGGCAGCGTCAGATGTGTATAAGAGACAGTTTTCGGATAATAGATATTGATGTTCAGACCTGTCATGCGGTCGCCGTCAGAATACGGCCGGTATGCCTCAAATGTCAGCGGCAGCACACTCGCTTCAAAGCTCTTGCCGTCCACCTTTGCGCCGCTGGTGCAGATGGCTTTATTGAAAACAATGACAATAGGCTTACGGCCTTTCAACGTTTCGCCCACATACGCCAGCTTGTCGATCCAGTGCTTTTCTTCAATCTTTTGTCCGGTCGTGCCGACCAGGTAGTCTTTTGCGCCCTGCGATTCTACCAGATCGGAAAATAAGGCATGGTTCAGCAGCTCTGGCGTCATGTCCAGAGCATTGATGGTCATTGTGCCGGTCTCTCCGGTCTTTACCACACCGCCGTATACCTTGACGCCTACGCCGTCGATCGGCACATCGTACAGTGTGCTGGTGATCTCCAGGCTGTTACCGCCGGATGTCGCACACAACAACGTTTCTTTAAAATTGAACTGTGCATTGCCGCCGGAGGTGCCGGTCGTCAGCATCAGTCCTTTGTGGATCGTCCCTGCGCCCAGCCAGATCCGCTCTAATGTATTTTGGGTCATGCCGTGTTGTCCTGCCTGCATATTACTCCACTCTCCATTCTATGTATTTCAGATTGATCTGTATTTTTTTCAGCCGTGCATCGTCGCACGGAACAGCAACAGCGCTGTTAAAGAACAGCACCACTGCATAATCATCACCGGATGTGCTATATCCGGTGACTCTGGGGAACGCCCTGCAAATTCTCTCCCGGGCAGTTATCAGTGCATCCCAGCTCGTCCCAACCAACGTGAGCAGGAACGTCCCGGACAGCATACCGCTTTCTTCTGTGACCGGGCTGCTGCTGCAATGTCCGACACAGTAGACCGACGGCAGCTTTCCGGCAGTCTGATAGGTCTCATACTGATATGGTATTTCCGCTGTGTCCAGGCGAGCTTTTACCGCCGCCAGCAATTCTCGTGTCATGATAGCCCTCGTTTCAGCAATGCCGCCAGGCGTTTTTCCGCCTTCGGCAGATCCTGATCTGCGGTGTGTTGCAAGGTATGCTGCGCCGCCTTACCGTCTGTCTTAAAATACTGCACCCCATTCTTGCCGTACACCACCGTGACCTTACCTTTGTATGTGGGCTTTCTGCTGCCGGTGTATCCGGCGACGGGAACGTACCAGGGCGACGATCTGCCGTCACCGTTCGCTGCATGGGAACCTGTCCCAAACTCATTCCAGACGGCGTTTTCTAGGTTGCTGCCGACGGTGACGGACTTCTCTGCGGCGTCCACCTGATAGTCCCAGGAGCCTTTCAGCTGCCCCTCGTCTACGGGAGACATTGCCGCAGCATCTGCCGACAGCAGCGCACCCATTTCCGTGAGAAATTGTTCCACAGCGCTGTCAATCAGATCGGCAGCCTCCAGGATATGCGTTTCCAGTGATACCGTTTCCATTTTCACTGTGCCGCACCTCCCGTGTACCGCAGATAGATTTCCAGCTGTGATCCGTCTCCCATTTCCATAGGGTTGTCAATGTCAAGCACATCATACCGCTTTCCGCCACAACGTAAGCGGTAGTTCTCCGGGACAATGTTCTCCGGCAGTTGCACCCAGTCCGCCACAAAAATATGCGTAGACTGTTCCGTCTTGGCGTTGTACGTCGTGTAACGGCTATCGCTACCAGAGAGGTCAAGCCAGCCATTGAGCGTAAGCACAGGCGTTTCCTGTTCCACTGCCTCGCCGATCTCGTTGACCTTGCTTTCCACAAGCAGCAGTTCCGCATCTATATTTCCACCAATCAAGCCGTGCATTGTCAGAACCTCGCTTTCCGGTATCTGTCCAGGAATTTGGTCAGCCGTGCAGGAACGCCCAGAATCCCGCTGTAAGCGTCCTCTCCGGAAAAGGTCACGCTATGCCGGCTGATGGTTTCCGATGCAATTCCCGCCCTGTCGGCGGCGTTCTGCCCCGCCCTGCTAAGCTTGTACCGCAGAATTTCCACGCACCCCATTACCACGTCCGGCGGATATGCTACACGGTGCAGCACCGCAGAATCGGTGTCCGCCGGAGCAGGTGACAGCATGCTGTCCGGCAGTACCGTGTACAGTTGCTCGCCGATCTGCACGGTGTCCCCTGTCAGGATCCGCAGGCTCGGTGTCAGCATGACACCGCCCTGAATCGCCGTCACGTGCCGGAAGCCGCGTTCTGTAAAGGTGTTGTGCGTTTCCTGCCGGATCGCAGCTTCCAGTGCGGCAAGATGTTCCGCAAGCAGTTCGTCCGGTGTTTCGGTGTCCACAAATTTCCGGAGATGCTCCACTGTCATCAGCATGGTGTCCGCTCCTTACTTCTTGAACTTTGCCAGTACCACCTTGGAGGTGTCAGACAGTGCTACCGCATAGAACCGATCTGCGCTGATGTCTGTCTTTCTTGCAAGCGTCTCACGATCTACTTCTACGTTTGTGTCACGCTTCAGATAGATGGTCAGCGCCGCGGTGTCGTCCTCAGTCTCGCTGTCCTGATTCAGCTTGACGATGGGACAGAAGTAGCACGCCGTAGTGGACTTTGTGACCTTATCGCCGACCTTTGCAGCGGGCAGAGTTTTTCGGATCTCCGCGATGTTCACCTCAGTCGCCGCCGTACCGCTTTCGTCAAAGTAGTACCACTCGCTGTGCAGCGGCACTTTCTTGGACGGCACTACGCGGCAGTTTGCCACCATGCCAATTTCACCGGTCAGCATCACGCCGTCCTTGTACTTGTCTGCACTGAGGAAATCGCTGTCCTTCCGCAGCTGTGTCACCTGCTTCGGGTGCACAAAGATGACCTTGTCCGTATTCACTTCCTCGTCCAGCACGTCAATGGCGTCCACAATGCCGGCGTACTTGATCGCCGCCGCACTGCCGTCATAGGTCAGCTGTGCCCCCTGCAACGCAGCCATGGCATCGGCATCGACCTTCGCCGCGATGGACTTTCCGATCTGGTTATTGGTTTCTGCCACCGGATTGCCGTAGCCGGACAGCACAGACTCATCGGTCAGCTCCACTGCCTTCATTGCCTTTTTGATCTTCACGGTGGTGGTGCTGGTCTGGAGCTTTACGGTGTCTGCCTTTACGCCCTCGGCAACGTCCACCGCATCCCCGATGTAGCTGTACTGGGGCACGGTAATGGTATCGCCTGGCACGCCCTTCAGGGTGGTGTCCACCTTTGCAAACGGGGTGACGACGATCTTGCTTGTGATCTTTGCGGAGATCATATCCGCCATGACCTGCGGGTTTACAAGGTCCTTAATGGTTGTTGTTTCTGCCATGGTTATTCTCCTTTTCTCCCGGTAAGGGTGTCATAGGTCTCTTTGTCGGTCTTGTACAGGTCCAGCCGCTGGGCATAGGACATTTTGGCGAATGCGTCTGCGGTCACCGCCGTACCGCCGCTGTTGTCCGGCAGCTTCTGTTCCAGTATCTGCTTTTTCTCTGCCGCCGCGAACTGCGTCGGATACTGGGATTTCAGCGTTTCCAGCGTGGTGTCCCAGCCTGTCAGCTTGCCCTTGTCGTCCAGAGCCACGCCGTCCATGCCTTGGAGCTTGTACGCCAGATAGTCTGTGTCCAGTGCTCCGGCTTTCAGCAGTGCCACCTGTACCGCCGCGTCCAGCTTCGCCTTGGCAAGCTCTGCTTCCAGTTCGGTGACGCGGGTGTTCTCCTGTGCCTGCTTGGCGGCGTTGTCTGCCTTGGTCTGCTTCTGGGCTTGCTTTAACGCGTCCTGCGCCTGTTGCAGCTGCACCTGCAACGCGTTGTACTCTGCCGCTGTGTAAGTCTTTTCCGGCGGCGAAGTGCCCGGCTGCTGCTTTGTGCCGTCTTCCGGCGTATCCTGTTTCTTTGCCTCTTCTGCCATTTTTATCATTCCTTTCTGCTTTTTTGTATAAAAATAGCACCGGTTTCCCGATGCTGATTTTACAAATAAGAACGCCGTACCCGCTGGCTGAATTGTTCTTGTTTTCCGTCCCTCCGCCAGTTTATGCCCGTGGTCGGGGCGGTAGTTACTCTACGATGCACCAATCTTCTGCCAGCATGTCAGCTTGGCTTGCAAGCCATCCCAGCTGCACACCAGACGTCCCCACGAATGCGATTGCTGCATTTCCAATTGCGTCGTGGTTTGCATTGACGCAATCCTTGCAAGCGTTGATATAGCTAATGTTTGTTGCAAGCTCAATGTACTGAGATTTGCCGTTCCAACCTTTCCGAGCCATTTTGCAGCCGAGTTTTAACAGTTCAATAGCGTGACCAAACGTCATGTTGCCTGACTTTCTATACGCTGCATCAAAAGCCGATTTCGGAGACCATGATTCGTAGCCATCAGGGTATCTTACATGGAATCCTTTATCGCTCTCTGATTCTCCCTTTTCTGTCAGGATAGAATTTCTTCCACTCAGTTTTGCGTACTCGCCTCTTATCATAGGCTCTGCATCAATTCTTTTTGTGCCTATATAGCTCTCAAACATATTGTATAATCTCCTTTCAACATGAAAAAAGCACCTCAGGTGAGATGCTTTTTGAAATATTTCGTTTTTATCGCCTTAATACCACATAATTGTCCGCTCCTGTGGCAGTTCGGATTTTTCCGCTGTATAGAAATACTTTTCGGCGTGGTGAATATGTGACGTACACCATTCATAGCCGTCCGGCAGCTGAACAGCGTCCATTCTCTTTTTTAGCCGGTCAAAGCTCAGCGAAATCGGCGTATGACAATCTTCCACATAGGCTTCACAAGTAATCTTTTCACGATTCGCCTTTATGTTTTTCAACGCTATCATAGTATTCATACGCCTCCTTTGCATAATTATATGTTTTCGATGTGATCTTATGTGCCTCCGCTTGAGAATATCCCTGTTTCATAAGATCTCGTTCCATCTGCTCGTGTTTCAGAAGTGTGAGATCGTGCGGTTTGATGTCTTTTCCATCAGCCAATCGCTGCCACGACTCTGCCATTTTATAATCCGGGTCAAAGTAATCCGTTCTGTCTCCTAAATCGTGTTTCTCCATAAAAATGAAATCTTTTATGGATTGTACAAGTTCAGAAGAGAACCCAGTATTCTGTGCGATTTTTGAAACGTCTGTTTTCATTTTTCGAACAGCAGCATAATATCTTTGCGCATGTTTATCTGCTCTTTCACTGTTGGGATTTAGAGCTCCGCTTATTTTCTTTATTATACCACTATCCGCCCCAGAAGTCAACGCCTTTCCACCGATTTTCTCCGCCCGATACGTCTTTCCCGTACCGCCGTTGTCCTTTGTTGCAGGCGGCGTGACTTCCACAGCATACCCCGCAGGAGCCGAAACTGTTCCGTCCGGTTTCCCCGCTGTTTCCTGCACGTATCCCGCACGATATGCCGCGTAGGATTCACTGGAAACCTTCACAAGGGCTCTGTGCTGGTTGTCATACTTGTAATCGCTGTCAGCTCTGACCGCCCATCTTGGGCGGCTGTAGGCGTGACAGCGGCAGTTGATATCCTCGGACGCAATGCCAAACTTACCGGGTGCCTGTGCCTTTCTGCCGTCCACCTCAAAGGGCTCGTCCAGTTCGCGGACCTGACCGTCCAGCTGGACATGGTGCGGGCGTGTCTTTTTGTCCATGGTGCTGTCCCACTGCTTCACCAGATCTGCCCCCTGCTGCTTCGCCGTTCTGGCGGCTTCCAGTCTGGCGGCGTTGGCGATGCGGTTTCCCTCGGTGCGGACGATCAGCTTTGCCCGTCCCAGTGCCCCCCCACGCAGAGTGGCATAGTTGCCGATCATTTTGCCGGTGATCTGGTTCGCCATATCCCCGTAGCTTGCACCAGATGCAAAGCCGGCGGAAACGATGTCGGTGATATGCTTTTTCAGTCCGGCAAAGTCCTCGCCGATGCTGTCATACAGCGGCTTTACAAGCTTCGTGTCATTGATGGCAGCCTGATAGACCTTATCCTGCGGAATTGGCAGTGAAAGCCGCAGCCCGTCACTTTGCAGTTCGTACAGCACCGCCGTGTGCCCTGTGAGATAGCAGTCCCGCAAGTACTCCTGCACGGTGCGGTACGTCTTGCTGTGCAGCTTTCCGAGAATGCGTTCCAGTTGCTTTTGCAAACCTTGCTGAAACGCCTTCTGGTAGGCAACAGCCTGCCGGTTTTCCTCATCAGTCCGTTCGTCCAGCTGCCGGAGCCTGTCCTTGACGTCTTCCAGTGCTTTCTGATACGACCGTTCCAGCTGCTCCATGACTTTTTTCTCGGAAAGCAGCTCATACTGCGTGGTCTGCTTCTGTGCCGGTGTCATCTGCCGCACCTTCTTCCAGCTGCTGCATCAGGCTGTCCAGCTGTGCACCGTCCGTCTGTTCCAGCGACTTCCGCACCTCTGCCTCGTCCAGTTCCAGCACCTTGCACAGCGGCTGCAGCACGGCTTCCACGCCCAGCTGTGCCGCCGCGGCAAGCAGAGTGCTGACCTTGATCTGCACGGCAGCAGCTTCCGCACTGCCGATCGCCGCATTGTCGGATTCGTTCGTGATACAGGTTCTTGTGAAGTCCATTTTCACGTCAGCACGGGTGAACGCCGTCCCCCTGTCCTTGTTGATCTGCTGCAGTACCACGTCGATGATGCCGCCCATCATCTGCCGCAGGTGTGTTTCCAGCTTGCCGCACTTGATGTCCAGCAGGGCGTACCGGGACTTGATGACCACGTTGGTGATGTTGCCGTCACCGACCTGTGCGGCGTTGAAGCCCATGCCGAACTGATAGATGTTTTCCTTGTCCAGTTCCAGCTTGACCTTGCGGGCTTCATAGGGCACTTCTACCGTTTTCATATCCACCCCGCCGCTTTCACCGGTGCCGATCACCTTCTTGGTCTTGATGTTCTGCATCAGTTCCGTCATGTCCGTGCCGCCGTATCCGGACACGACCACCAGATATTCCGCTGCGTCCTGCAGGTTGTTGGACAGCCCGCAGGACATCAGGTCATAGTCGTCGATCAGCGACTTCACCGGCTGAAGCCCCGAAACGCGTTCGCGGTTGTTGTCGATGCGGAACCACGGCAGAAAGCCCAGCCCCTCGAAGTAGGTATCGTCGGAATTGCCCTTTTTATAGAGCACATGCGGCCGTGGATTGGGGAGCCCATTTTCCGGTTCGTCCAGCGTGATCGTGCCGCTGTCCGGCTGCGTATACGTCCACGTCTGCGTGTCGTCCATGACAAGCACCTTGTACACTGTGTGCCCGTACATGTCTGTCCGCTGCGGATACCGGTACAGCACATAGTCCCTGCCGTCAGAAGTGTATCTGCCGTCTGCTTCCACCACAGACAACGCATCGGCACACTGGAATGCCAGCCTTCCGTCTGCGTTCATATAGGCGTACAGCCAGCCCCAGCCGCAGACCACCGCATCTGTACAGGCATCCGCCAGCTCCGCCCGAAAGCGGTCGTTCTCGTTGAAGTAGCTGTCCAGTTCCTTTTGCAGCTGTTCATCTTCGGCGACCACGATCCTGTCACGGTTGCTGAGCAGATACTGCACTTCCTGATCTGCCAGCTCCGTGAAAAACGGGTGTGAGATTTTGATGTTGCTTCTGGTTTTGTCCTCTTGCAGCTCTCCGTGAGCATCATAGTAAAATAGGCGGTAGTTCTGTATCGCATGGCGGGCGTGGTAGTACTGCCGCCCGATGCGTGCCTGTGCCTTTTGCGGATCCCCGTATGCTGTGTTCAGCAGCGTTTGTATTTCTCCGATGTGAAGCATTCTTTCACCTCCTACACAAGCCACATGCCCAGCGGCTTGGGATTTTCATACACCCCGGTCAACGCGTCCGGTGCGTCGTCGTGGGCATTCTTTCCGGTACGCTGATAGGACAGCACCGCACCGGCAAAATCCCGCCAGCGGTCTGCCCAGTTCACCGGAAACAGCACGTTCTGCATCACGCCGGTGCTGTTGGATAAAATCCGTGCAATCTTGTTCTTATGCTGGTGAAACCACGTAATTTTCGTGTGCCGGTTCCCCAGCTTCCGGCATTCCCGTTCCACGTTTCTGGCGAACCCTTTGCCGCCGTTGTTGGATTCGATGATCGCACAGCCAATGCGGTGCTCGGTCAGCATCTGTGCAGTCTGCGGCTCGGTGGTTTCCATGGGTGCACTGGTATAGAGCACGTCCAGCACGTAGTACGTGCCGTTGTACACGCCGTAGCAGATGCTGCACAGGTAGTCGCTGCCCTCGTCTGCGGTATCGGTGTAGCACAGCAGATACTGGAGCAGGGATTCCCCGTTTTCGTCCACCGGCAGTGCGGTGTACGTCAGAATCCTGGTGTACAGTCTGCCCCTGATGTCCATGGGCTCCTGCTGATAGTTGGCGGCGGCGATCTCTTTTCCCATGGCACTCGTCTTTGCCAGATAAGACCTTTTGGTCAGCACGGCATCACAGAGCATTGTGCCGTCGTCCTGCAACGCTTTCATACAGACGTGCCGCATCTTTGCACCGGACTTTCGGTAGTGCTCCAACGCCCGCCCCGCGAGGTCGTCTGTTGCCCAGCGTGTCATGATGATGAGCAGCTTTCCGTTTTCCTCCAGGCGGGACTGCATCGTATCCGTAAACCAAGCCCAGTGCTTTTCTTTCACCAGTTCGTTGTTGGCTTCTTCGGCGTTTTTGATGAGATCGTCGATAATCATCAGCGATGCCCCGAAGCCGGTCGCCGTACCGGTGGGCGATGTGGCAAGGTAGTTGTTGTAGCCGCCCTCCAGGCTCCACAGGTTCATTGCCCCGTCGCCGTGCTTGATGCGGGTGTCGGGGAACACATCGGCGTACACCGGTATGTACAAGTCCGCCTTTTGCTCGGAGATCGCGTTTCGCACATTCTTGGAAAACATGGTGGAAAGCGTTTCGTTGTAAGAGCCTGTCATGATTTTCTGAGAGGGATCACGACCGAGCACCCACTCCACCAGCAGACCGGCTGTTCTGGACTTACCGTGACGGGGCGGGAGATTCACGATCATCACCTCGTCATCAGATTCCACGAACGCCTGAAACTCCCTGCACAGCCGCACAAGATACTGCCGGTCAGGCTGATAAAAGTCAGGTGCCATCAGGCTGCAATAGGCAAAAAAGTCACGCCTTGCCAGTTCCGCCTTCGCACCGAGCACGATCAGCCGCTTATCCACTGCCGATCACTTTCCGCAGTTCTTCTGTGGTGAGTTCTGCAAACGGATTTTTCTGCACCGATGCCTCCACCTTTGTGGTGTACTCCCCCGTCATCTTGTTCAGCGTGTCCACGGCTCGGATACGGTCTGCGGCGGCGTTGTCCTCGTCCCTGGCGATGTCGGACAGCAGCTCCTGCCGGCCTCTTGCCGTCATGATGCGTGCGGTCTGGGCAGCTTCGGACAGCTGTTTGATGTAGGCGGCAATCTCCACATTTCTCAACAATTCATCGGTTCGATGTGCAGCATAGCTTTCGCTGTACCCGGCTTTCCTCGCCGCATCAGCACCGTTTCCGCACTGATAGTAGTATTCCGCGAATTTTCGTTGGCGTTCGTTCAATGCGGTCACGTCCTTTCTCTAGGCATACAAAAAACGCCGCAAGGAAATCCTCACGACGTTTTGCTTTTTTCGTCAGTATAAGTATAGCATGGAATGTGGATTACTGCAAGTGAGATTCGGTGAGATTGTGTGAGGTTTTTTCCAGCATGGCAAGCCCCTCATGAAAAATCTTTCTCGTCACACCATAGTCCCGATGCACCACCAAACGGGAGATTTGCTTCAGACTGTTTCCCGTCAGCAGATGCGATTTCAGTATGATCCGCATTTCCGCTTCCTTTACACCGCCGCCGGAAATGGCACGGTTGATCTCTTGCAAAATCCCCAGTTTCAGCTGATCCCGTTCCTGTTCCAGCTGCCCGATCTCCTCGTCGATCTCTGCGGCACGCAGCAGCTTCTGTTCCGTGCGGTTTTCGGCAGAACCGTGTGCGGCTCCGATGCTGTCGAACTGCACCGACTTTACAGACGTGCAGATTTCTTTGTCGATCTGGAGATCTCTTATCAGCTTGGGAATATCACGATAGCGTGTGATCTTTTCTTCGATGGTCATTGCATCTCCTCCAATTCCGGCAGTCCTGCCTTCTGCCGCAGTTCATTGCACACCTGCCGCAGGTCAATGCTGTGCAGCGTCAGTGCCGCATAGTACGGCGTGAGCAGGTCACGCTCGATCGACCGGAACTGTGCCAGATCGTTGTCGCTCCGGGTTCCGGCATAGCGTTCCAGTGCAGTGCGGTACCGGTTCATCTGCCCTCGCAGGATATGCTCTGCGATGCGGACGCAGCCGGTATCGTCCTTGCAGCTGTCGGCACTGTTCCCGCCGTCCTTCTGGAACAGCGGGCAGCTGATCACACAGTAGGTTTCGTAAACGCTGCCGCTCTGTTCCTGCTGGTGCTTTTCCGCAGTCCAGCCCTCGACCGGCACAAAGCGGCGTGACCAGCTGCATCCGGTTGACGCACTGGGAACGGCGTGCCTGCACCGCCAGCAGAGCGTGGCTTTCTTGATTTGCTTGTTTTCCATGTGAATCCACTCCTTTTTTGGTTTAACGCTCGGTTAACGCCCGCGTGCGTTAGGCTTACGCTCGGCGTGCGTTAAAATGTCACAGTCGCATTCAGGACTGCCGCGGCTATCCAGTACACCGCCCGTCTGTAGTCCCTGTGCCACAGGCAAACTGCCGCTGCACCAGCGTCCAACAGGATCATAGCGACCGGCAACATTTGTGCGGTGTTGATCTTGGTCATGGCTTACTCCTCCTCACACCCGATGCACTCACGCACAATGCCATACGCTTCGTCGATTTCGATCATGTCATTGCCGAGAACATTATCGCTGGAACTCCAAAATTTCTTCCTGATCTGCTTCAGCTGTTCCTCGGTAACCAGCACGCCGGGCTTGCCACGCAGCGTGTCAAACGCCGTCATGATCCGTGATGCCGTTTTCTTGTCCTCGCCGCAGATGAGATACACCTCGTCCTCAAACTGCCGCCTTGTTTCTTCGTCGATCATTGTCTACTCCTTTCCAACTCCACACAACCGGTCATACAGCTCCCGACACTTCGGGCAGCCGTCTTTCCGGTAATAGTCGCCGGTCAGCTGCACCTCCCGCAGGATCCGCATATCCTGTTGTGTGATCTTCCACCGCAGCCGGAACGCTTCGTATCCGCTGACGATCTCCGTCTTTTCCCGTTTCGCCTGCTGCCGGCTCACCGTCCCTGCCCGAAACTGGGCGTACAGCGACCGCAGGCAGAGGAACAGATACCGTTCCGGCACGTCCAGCCCGTCCGGCAGAGGGGCGTTCTTTGCCGCAAGGACTTCAATTTCTCTCTCAGTCATCGGCTCTGCCCTCTGTCAGATAGGTCACCAGCGTGTGTGTGGCATCTTCCCAGCTGCGGCAGACCACACAGCAGCAGCCGTTCTCCCGCAGCCGTTCCAGCCACCACATCTGATTGGCGGACACCCTGCCCTTTTCCGTTTTCATCTCCAGATACAGCCCGTGATACACACCCCTCGCCACAGGCAGATGCAAGTCCGGCACACCGGATTTCACCCCCATGCGTTTCAGCCTTGCACCCTGCTGGGGCGTACACTTTCGCTCGTTGGGAATGTGGTACAGCAGTGCCAGCTGGGGAAACATCTTCCGGACGCTCGCCTGCTGAGACCAGCGGATCACCGCCTGCTGTATCTGGTCTTCTGTCATATTTGCCATTTTCTCACCTCATCATCAGCCGGTTCAGAATTTGCGATGCCTGCAGTTTCGTCAGCCCGTCGCAGTCCACCGGATACGTCCTGCACTTTTTCCGGATCAGCTCCACCTGTTTTTCGCTTGCCGGAGCCGTTCCCCACCGCTTGGCACGGGACAAGTCCCAGAGATACCGCTGGTCGGGATAGTCCGTCAGCAGTTCCTGATACACCTTGTCGATGGCTTCCTGCATGGGCATTGCCCTGCCGCCGTACACCGTGTTCCCCAGTTCGTCCTGACAGGGAATCACCAGCTTTTTCCGGTCTTTCAGGCTGCACACCAGCCTGCCGTCCGGCATGCGGAAAAAGTGTATCCCTCGGGTGTCGTACTGCTGCTGTTTTGCCCAGAGCTCCACGATCTGCGTGTTCCGGATCCAGCTCTGAGGGCAGTCCGAAGCCAGTTCCGCCTTTTCCGGCAGTTCGAACAGCAAGCCCTCCACTTCCTGCTGCCGGCTCTGGGGAATCTGGGACAGATCTACGCCCAGCAGCGTGGGTGCGGTGCAGAGGTGTGCCTTGCCTGTCACGCCCACGCAGTCCATGAGCGTCAGCTTGTCCTTGTCGGGGTGCAGCCGCAGCCCCCGTCCCACCATCTGGGCATACAGGCTGTCGGACTGGGTCGGTCTGGCGATGATGACCGTTTCCACCAGCGGCATATCCGTCCCCTCGGTGAACACCATGCAGTTCACCAGACAGGGAATCTCCCGTGCCGTGAACCGCCGGATGATCTCGCTCCGGTTGGGCGTTTTTCCCGTGACGACTACTGCCCCGTCGATCCGCATGGCGATCTGTTCCGCATGGCGGACGCTGGCGGCGAAGATCAGTGTTGCACCCTTGGCATATTTCCGGTACGCCTCTGCCACCGCATCTTCCGTACCTGCCATTGCCTCGTCCAGTTCCCCCGGTGCATAGTCCCCGTTGCGGGTGTGCACCTGCCGCAGGTCATAGCCGATGTCGATGCGGCGGCAGAAGATGTCACAAAGATAGCCCTGCGAAATGCCCCACCGCAGATCCCGCCGGAACACGATCTCGTCAAACACGTCGCTGAGCCGTGCCTTGTCAGAACGGTTCGGGGTTGCCGTGAACCCGATGACTTTGTGTGGCGTGAAGTAGTCCAGCACTTTCCGGTAGGTAGATGCTGCGGCGTGGTGTGCCTCGTCCACAATAATGGTGTGAAAGTGTTCCGGCTCGAACCGTTCCAGCCGGTGGACAAGGCTCTGCACACTGGCAGAAACCACCTCGTCAGAGGGTCTGGAGGATTCCCCAGCCATTTCCACGCCGGTGCGGCAGCCGGTGTAATACCGCAGGGGCTGACGCACCAGTTCTTCCCGATGGGACAGCAGCAGCACGTCCCCGTGCCGCGGCAGGTGGGTAAAGGTCGCCGTCTTGCCCAGACCGGTCGCCATCTGCACCAGATACCGCCCGTCCGGCTTGCGTTCCAAAATGTCGATACATTCCTGTTGATAAGGTCTTAACTGCATAAGCATTTTCCTTTCTGTTTTCATTCAGTCAATCAGGCTCCCCTGAAAGGGGAGCTGGCACCGCAGGTGACTGAGGGGTGCTTCCGTGTAACCTCGCACATTAAGCAAAAGATTCCACAAAATAACCTCATCCCCTCACCACCCCACCATCATACCAAACCAGTTTTTCAAAAACAGCACAACTGAAAAAAATTCACAAAAAAGCACGCACAGACCCATTCGCCCATACGTGCAGATATAGGGCAACAACGCACCTTACGCACAAGCTTTGTGCGGTGTTGCCCTAGGAATTACCAAAGTCCGAAGAAATACCGGCAGGCATCTTCAAAATCTCCGTAGTACTCATAGCTGTCGTAGGAGGAATCGAAGGTGCTGCCGCTGTCCAGCATGCCACTGACCATGCCCACCACTGTAGACAGGATCACGATAACCGAGATCACGATGCCGATAATGGAGCAGATCAGACCGCCGGTGGACAAGCCGGAATTGCCGGTTGTGCCGTTGGGGTTGTTCTTGGCTTCCTTGCGGGACATGCAGGAAAAGACGATGCCCAGAATGCCGAACAGAATGCCGGAACCGGAGCAGGAAGACACAATGGAAACGATGCCGAGGATCAGTCCGGCGACTGCCTTGCCGTCGTTCTTCTTGGGCGGATTGTACTGGGGCGGATAGTAGCTGTTCTGGGAATAGCCCTGCTGTCCGTAGCCGTTCGGCTGCCCATAGCCCTGCTGCCCGTAGCTGTTCGGCTGCCCATAGCCCTGTTGTCCGTAGCTGTTCGGCTGCCCATAGCCCTGTTGTCCGTAGCTGTTCGGCTGCGGGTTGCTCTGCTGCCCGTATCCCGCCTGTCCGTAGGGCTGCTGGGAATAGGGAATCTCGGGCGGTGTCTGCCCGTAGTTCTGCCCGCTGCCAGTGGGCGGATAGGTGCCGCCGGACTGGCTCGGTGCCTGCTGGGGAACCGCACCGCCGGACGGCATGGAATAGGGGTTCGTGTCACCGGTCATGCCGACAACGTCCGGTGTTTCCGGTGTCGGTGCGGCAGTGCTTTCCGCGGAATCTGCGGTGCTGTCCGGTGTACCGAAATCTTCCGGAACATCTGCCGTATCCGGTGCAAAGGAATCCGGTGCGTCCGGCACAGGCGGCTCTCCGCCGGAAAGCCGTGCCCCGCAGTTGGGACAGTATTGGGTGCCCTCCGGCACGATCTCGCCGCAGGTTTCACAAGTCAACATAGGGTTTACCTCCGTAATTGAATTTTTTACTCGTTTTAAATGTAAGAAAACAGCAGCCGAATCAGTACTGCCAAAGTCGCTATGGAGAGAAGCACCAGCAGCACGCCGATGCAAAGCCCGATGATCGAGCAGACCATGCCGCCGGTTGCCAGAGCCGTGCTGCCGCGGGGGTCACGGCTGCGGATTTCTCCGCGGGCAACGATGCCCAACGCCACGCCGGCAGCCCCCAGCGGAATGCTGTTGAAACAGAAAAAACCTCCCACCGAATCGATCAGGAGCAGCAGGCAGGACAATATCGAACAGATGCCCAGCACCAGCGAAGTGACTGCCAGACAATTGCTGCTGTTTTTTGGGGGCGGCGGACAGGGCGGCAGATCTCCCGCCGGAAATGTCAGCGGCAGCCCACAGGCAGGACAGTAGGCCGTACCATTTTGCAAAGCCTGCCCGCATCTGGGACAGAAGAAATATTCGCCCACGTTCAAAGCCCCCTCCTCCAGTCAACAATAGTATAGCATATGTTGGATAATTTGTCAAATTTCTGTGGCGTTTCCGGTGAAAAAATCTCTAACATTAGCCTCCCTTGAAAGGGCACCCGCAGGGCGTGCCTTGTGCTGAACTGGCAAGCCGCTTACATTCAGGCTCCCCTTTAGGGGAGCCTGAATGTAAGC
>OWID01000455.1_pt1 | contig 14905 bp, 15 predicted proteins | sample 1732661 | NCBI WGS metagenome assembly OWID01 (sample SAMN05065739, study PRJEB22554) | human gut metagenome | biome: ENVO:2100002; feature: ENVO:00000062; material: ENVO:00002003 | host: Homo sapiens | place: USA
GAGGTGGTAGTCTCTGCCAACCGCAACCAAACGTTGCGCAGGGAGTCGCCGGCAGTGGTGAATGTTCTGGATACAAAACTCTTTGAATCTACCCATTCCACCTGCCTGGCTCAAGGGCTCAACTTCCAACCCGGAGTGCGCACGGAAGACAACTGCCAGAACTGCGGTTTCACGCAGGTGCGCATCAACGGACTCGACGGGCACTATTCGCAGGTGCTCATCGATTCGCGCCCCGTGTTTTCGGCCCTGCAAGGCGTCTACGGACTGGAGCAGATTCCGGCCAACATGATTGAGCGCGTGGAAGTGGTGCGCGGGGGCGGTTCGGCCCTCTACGGCGCATCGGCCATCGGCGGCACCATCAACATTATCACCAAGGAGCCTACGGGCAACTCGGCTGAGGTGGGCCACTCACTGATGTCGATAGGAGGCAAGAGCCGGTTTGACAACAATACCACGGTGAATGCTTCCGTCGTCACGGAGAACAACAAGGCCGGTCTCTATGTCTACGGGCAAAACCGCTACCGGGCGGGCTACGACCACGACGGCGACGGCTACACCGAGATGCCCAACCTACACAATCAGACCATTGGCCTGAACTCCTATCTGCGGTTGACCGACTACTCCAAGCTCTCGCTGCAATATCACGGGCTGAGCGAGTATCGTCGGGGTGGAAACATGCTGCATGTGCCGGCCCACGAAGCCAACATCGCCGAGCAACTCGACCACACTATCCATGGCGGTGGACTGAACTATGACCTCTATACGCCCAATGAGCGGAATCATCTCTCGGCCTATTATTCTTTCGAGAATGTGCATCGCAAGAGCTACTACGGCGGCACGGGCGACGGTTCTGCCGAGAGTGTGGAGGCGGCCCGCAAGGCTTACAGTCGCACGGAAGACCTCAGCATGATAGTGGGGGCACAGTTTGTGCATGATTTCACCCGCCTGCTTTTCATGCCCGCCAACTTCACCGTGGGCGCGGAATATAGCTACGACGGGCTGAAAGACCGCTCCCTGGGCTACGACTACAGCATGAGCCAGCACGTGCGCATCTCAAGTGCCTATCTGCAAAACGAGTGGAAGAATGCGCGGTGGGGTCTGCTCGTGGGCGGACGGCTCGACAAGCACAATCTCATCAGCCATGTCATCTTCTCACCACGCGTCAACCTGCGGTACAATCCCGTGCCCGATGTCAACTTACGGTTGGTCTATGCCGGCGGTTTCCGGGCCCCTCAAGCGTTTGACGAAGACCTGCACACCACCGTGGCCGGCGGCGAGCGCGTGGTGACGCGGCTGGCCAAAGGGCTGAAAGAGGAGAAGTCGCACAGCCTGAGCCTCTCGGCCGACCTGTACAGGCGTTTCGGCAGCGTACAGACCAACTTGCTCGTGGAGGGCTTCTACACCCGGTTGAACAACGTGTTTGCTGAAAGACGGTTGGATGAAAAAGACGAGTTCGGCAACGGCATCAGTGAACGCTACAACGCCAATGCCGCCAATGTGTGGGGCATTAACGTGGAAGGCAAGGCCGCCTTTACCTCATGGTTCAGTCTGCAGGGTGGCATCACGTGGCAGAAGAGCCTCTATCGCGATGCCGTGGAGTGGGACGAGAAGGCTCCGGCAGAAAGAAAGATGCTGCGCACGCCCAATTTCTACGGATATTTCACAGCCAATGTCACCCCACTGCACCACCTCACAGCTTCGCTCTCGGGCAACTACACGGGCAAGATGCTGGTGCCACACGTGGCCGGTTCGGGTGTCGACAAACCGGTGGCGGTGCATACGCCGACTTTCTTCACGCTCAATCTCAAGTTGGCCTACACCTTCACGGTCTATGATATGGTAAGACTGGAGGTGAATGGCGGCATACAAAACCTCACCAATGCTTTTCAAAAAGACTTCGACAAGGGCTGGAATCGCGATGCCGACTACATCTACGGCCCTTCGCTTCCCCGCAGTTTCTTTGTGGGAATAAAGGTGGCGTATTGAGTTGTGGTTGACAAGTAAACGAGTTATGGTTGACAAGTAAACGAGTTATGGTTGACAAGTAAACGAGTTATAGTTGACAAGTAGACGGGTAGACCGGTAAACATGTTGTTTGCTTTGCTCCCATAGAAATCTTCATATCCTATATGACAAACAGCTTGTTTACCGGCCGACCCGTCTACTTGTCAACTTTCCCGACTGCCATCTTCCTGTCCCCGTGGATGTAGATGCCGCCGATGGTGGGGCGGGCGGGGAGTCGCATGCCCGTCAGGGAATACCAGTGGTTGTCAGGTATTGGCTGTTTGAGGGCCGAAACGGTGGCGATACCGTTGCTTGTTCCGGCAAAAGTCTTCAGTTCAGAGAGAGCGGAGGTGGCACGGCCCGTGGTGTTGTCGAAGAGCGAAGCATTGTACCAGTGTTCCGTCACGTTGTCTACACCCCACGTGAGACCGCACTCATTGGCTTCCATGAACCACCAGAAGAGGCCCGTCACGCGCTCGTGAGTGTTGAGCAGGGCAATGAGATCGCGGGTGAAAGCCCGTTGTCCGGCATCTGTGAGAGGGTAGGTGGCGGTGTAGTTGTAGTCACCTCCCATGGCATATTTATAGGAATAACCCGTTTCCACGAGCATGATGTCTTTTCCAGGGTATCGCTTTTCGAGCAGTGACACGGCCCCGTCGAGTTCACCCAAGGCCCCGTGGAAGTAGGGATAGTAGCTGAGGCCGATGATGTCGTAGTCGATGGCGTAGCCCTGCATCTTGTTGTAGAAGTTGGCAAGGGCCGCATAGCCGGCATTATCTCTCTGGAGGGAGGTGTTGGCCGAGACGCGTTCGGTGTGCAGAATGATTTTGGCAGCGGGGCACACTTCCCGGCAGGCGGCTGTAGCCCGGCGAAGCAGGGCAGCGAAACGATCCCAGTTGGCGGCAGGGGAGGAGGGATAGCAATACTTGGCATTGCCGGCATCAGTTCCCCAGTCCATGCCATAACTGATTTCGTTGCCCGTCTGTATGAAGTCGGGGGCGGCCCCGGCCTTGGTCAGTGTGGTGAGTGCGTGCTTGGTGTAGTTGTAAATCGAGTCTTGCAGGTCGCTCTCTGAGAGTCCGGCCCAAGCCTTGGGCAGCCACTGTTTGGCAGGGTCGGCCCACGAGTCGGAGTAGTGGAAGTCGAGCATCAGTTTCATTCCGGCCCCCTTGATGCGCTTAGCCAGCCGGGTGACGTAGGCAAGGTCTTGCCTCACACCTTCCCCCTTTTCGGTCGTTGAGGCGTTGGCGGGCGTGTGGAACAGCCGCACGCGCATGGCGTTCATGCCTTCGGCTTTGAAGAAAGCGAGTGGGTCTGCAATGGCATTTCCGCCGTAGTCGTAATACTTCGCCCCGTTTTCCACGTAGGAAGGGAGCAAGGAGATGTCGCCGCCCACGTATTTTTGGGCCTGCATCTGCAAGAAGATAAAGAGTGCCGAGAGAAGGAGCACCGGTTTTAGTTGATAGGAATGTAGCATGTTGATATTGGTTTGTGTCGGGTGCAAAGGTAAGACTTTCATTTCATATCAACGAAAAAGAGCAGACACTTTTTGGAAGTGTCTGCTCTTCTTGGCTTTTGGGGAGTTTTCGGTTGCGGCGGGCGTTATCTCACGACCGTCTTCTTACCGTTGTGAATGTATATTCCGGGAACGGAAGGCCGGCCGGCGAGCTTCATGCCCTGCAACGTGTAGTAGGCATTGTCGGCCCGCTTCACGGCATTGTCGGCCATAGTCCCGTCGATGCCTGTCGTGATGTTTGAGGTGATGTCGGCCACGGTAAACTTGCCGTTGACCTCTCCTGCCAACTCATAGTAGCGGTCGTCGCTGATGGGACCGATGTCGACAGTCTGCTTCTTGCCGTTGCCTTGGCCGAAGATGATGTTGAACGTGTAGTTGGAGGCATTGATGTCGAATGTCCGGTAATACCACTTTGCGCCTTTGATCGTCTTTGTGTCGGTCACGGTCTTGCCCGGCCATGAGCCGTTGAGAGTGCCCTTGCTGTCCCAAGCGTAGAAATATACAGCCGACCAACCCGGATCTTTGAAATAGACCGTGGCCGTGTGGGCCTCGAAAGGCTTGATGGTGTATTCCCGGGTGACGATGCCCGACACGCTGCCGTTCTTCAGCAAGCCCACTGTCAGTGTGCAGGAAGAAGTGATATTGACCGTCTGGCCCGATGCCACCGAGGGGCTGCTTGCCGTGGGCGTGCTGCCGTTGGTGGTGTAGACGAGCTTGGCGCCGCTCGTGGCCGAAACGGCCGAGAGCTTCACGGGGATGGTGGTCTCGTAAATGCCCGAAGACTTGTCGGCAAAGGCCGTTTCGAGAGAGTTGTCAAGCAGGTAGGCATAGTGATAGCCGCTGAGCACATTGGTGTAGCCGCCAAGAGCCGAAGAGGCCCCTGCCCTATTGCCCAGGCACACCAGCAGTTTGCCTTTGGTGCCCGTCACGGTGTTACGATAGAGCGTAGAGCCGGGAGAAATGTTCGTGTAGGTGCTCGTGTTGGTGATGCCCGCAGCGTGGCGAACGTCGATCATCGACTTGATTTCGCTCTTGTAGGCTTTCCAGTGGGGCAGGAACACGCAGGGCGTTCCCGGCATGGCGAGCAAATAGGCATTGGCGGCGAGCGTGTCTTTGCGGATGGGGTCAAGCTGTTCGGAGGCACTGCGATATTGCGTGTCGTGGTTTTCCACAAACGTCACGGCCCACTGACGGTAGCCGGCATCATGCACCAGATTGTTAGTGCTGTTGAGTTTGCTCCAGTCGTTGGCGTTGATGGCATCGCGCACATTGTAGCGGAACTGAAAGTCGAAGGCCGCGCTCTTCTTGCCCGTGGCGTTGATCCAGTTCTTGATGGTGCTGTTGCTGTCCCAGCATTCGCCCACGGAGTAGGCCACGCCGGCCGCATCATTGTAGTCGGCCACGTGGCTGCCGTTGAAACCTTTCACCATGTCGTAGCGGAAACCGGTATAGCCGAGGTCGTCTACGAGATATTTCACGTAGGCCTTGATCACCTTTTGCACGTTCTCGCTCTTGTGGTCGAGGTCGCGGCATCCGCTCCAGCCCTCGCCCTCGTCGTTGTTGCTGCTGAGCGAATAGCCGTTGGCCGTGGCCCATGTTTTGGTTTGTCCGCCATCGTCGTTGGCCACGATGTCGGTGGAGTGCATTTGGTAGGTCACACCATTATAGGTCTCGGCAGGATAGTCCACCCACGATCCGCCGACTCCGAGATTGTTGCGATGGTTCACCACCACATCGGCCACGATGCCCGTACCTTTATTCTTGAAGGCCTTGATCATGGAGCGCAGTTGCGCTTCCGTGCCGAAGCTTGAGTTCTGGTTGAAATAATACACGGGCGTGTAACCCATCACGTTGTGCGAAGTGTTGCAGTTGCCGCTTTGCGGAACCCATATCAGGTTGAAGTATTGCGACAGTTCGTCGGCCTGGCTCTCGAGGTTGCTCCACTGCGTGTCCACGTATGAGTCCCACGAGAAACCTTGCAGCATCACGCCGCCATAGTTAGACGGCCAACCTTGGGCCATCATGGAGACGGTCGCAACGAGTGCGATAATGGTTGAATAGAATCTTTTCATGTTGGTCAGTATTTGCTAATAAATTCCGGTTTACGGCCGTAAAGTTACGCTTTTATTTCCGAATATGCCTCCAAGTTGATTTAAATCAACTGTTAAACAGAAATGCAAACGATTGCATTGTGTCGTGGCAATCCATACGGTTGCAGCAGAACAACCTTTACAAAAGCACCTCCGGAAAAACTCGCCAAATAGAATGGGAAAGCGGTCTCGCAAGGCCGAAAAAGTCATTCCGATTTCCCGTTTGGCCCCTTCGAGTTTGCAAAAGGGCTACACTTGGAGGGGCAAAGGGCCACAGTTGCAATCCAAGATAATATCTAAAATACAACTTATTGAAAATAAAGAAGTTACCTTGTCGGTATAACTGAATAGGTAACGATTTGGAAACGAGCGAGCTACTTGGCTTTGCTGTTTTCTGCCTAACAAAGAACGCTTGTTATTCTGTTTGCAAAGATAATACTTTGTTACCGAATAACAAGCGTTTTCAAAGAAATATTCACATATCTGCATTTTGGATTGTTGCTGTTGGAGTTGCTATAACCCTCTCCCTCGCTTCTTCTTTCTGTTGGCTTGGTTCCTGAGCTTGCGCTGCCATGCGGTCTCGGCATAGTCATCGCCATGTGTCGTTGGCGTAATCATTCCGCCTACTCCCTCCACCAAATCATCAGCTGCGCTGATGGCTGCATCTGCCACTTCTCTTACCGTCTGTGCGATTTGTGGCGTTTCCTTTGTTGTTGGACTGTATGAACGGCTTGGGGGTACGAGCTGATAGCCTTCGTCCTTGGTCTCTGTATGTTCTGACGATTTGTGCATTGCTTGGTCTGACACATTGCCTTGGGATTTCTGACCTGTCTCGAAGTTCTTTTGCAAAGAACGGTAGCCAAACTCTCTGCCTACTTCCGATGCCTTGAACGCATATTCTCCGTATGAGAACTTCAAGCCATAGACCTTGCTCTGCTTGTTCTTCATACGATCTATGGTTACTCCATGCTTGTTCAACTCATAGAGGAACATAGAATGTCCTGCGATACCTGTACTTTTGTACTTTTCAAGTAGGGCATAGCATATTCTTTGTAGTTCTCTCTTTGTTTCCTCTCTTGTGGGATTGGCTTTTGCTTTCTGATGTTTCCTTTTGATTTTGACTTCCTTTGCAATGGTTAAGCCTTTCTCCCTGCTGATGTCCTCCGCCACCCTCGCTGCCTTGTTGCTTACAAAGGTGGTATCATAAACTTCTCCGTATAGGCTGATGCGGTTGGCGATAATGTGGATATGCCTGTTGTCTGTATCCTTGTGCGTTACTGCCACCCACTGATGGTTGTCAAGTCCCATTTTCTTGGCAAACAGATGGGCTATTTGGGCAAGTTCAGAAACTGATAGTTTCTTCTCGTCCTGTGGTGCGATACCGATTTCAATGCGCAGGAATTTGTTTCTGCATCTGGTATTGTAATCGCTGACCAACTTCATTTCCTCATAAATAGCTTTCGGTTCTCTGCTGCAAAGATTGTGGAAGGCAAGCCGACAACCGAGCTTGCCCTCCCTGAAAATATAGTCCAATGCCGTGCTTCCGTGCGCTATCGCCTTACACTTTCCTATCATTTCTCGTCAAATTTAAGACCTTATAAATATCGTCATCAATCCGAAAGTGAGGGTCGTAAAAACGCTTAAATGCTTCCTTGGCACATATGGAAAGGTTCTTCGTTATCGGCACCCATGCCTTATCCTTGACCTTGATAAGGTTGGAAATCTGCCCGTAGAACATTCCCGTCCGCTGGAGTATGGCAATGGCTTCCCTCTCATTGTCCGTCATTGGAGGAACGGCTATCACTTCACCTCTGATTAACATCTCACGGCAGTAGTCGGAGAATTTACGCCCTGTGCTTTCCGCCCTTGACTTGATGCGCTGCTTCTCCTCCAAGCTGCACCTTACCTTGATGAACTCCGTCTTGTTCATCCTCTGTTCTTCCTTGTCCTGTTGCTGCCATCGGGCAGCTTTTCTTTTGTATCTACTCATATAAGTTTCTTTGAAAGTTTATCATTCTTCATGATTTATAGTCTCTTATTTCCCGAATACTGACCGATGAGAGCGGAGTGATTACGGTCTAACCTCCCCGACAATCTCACAAGGGGAGCAAGCGCAGTTTGTGGGTACAAACTGACGTCTTGCAATGCTACCCTAACAGACCGTTTACGCATAAGGCGTTTTGTTGCCAAAAAGTGAATGCACGGCATTCCGTGTCTGACTGCGTTCGTGGCATTCCCACCGTTCAGTATGCTTGACAAATGTCCGTTTTCATACTCCCGAAAAAGGGTTGAGGGAGAAGTGAAAATGAAAGAGATGTTCCTCCTCTTATCCCCCTCGTCCCTTTCTGTCGGTTTACAATCTTCTCCATTTCTCTATATCCTCACCATATTCCTCCAGATGAAGGCGCACGATGTTCTCCACAAAACTTGAAAGGTTGCTGCCCCTGTCGCCCAATCTGCGCACGATGAAGTCCGCCCGCTCCTGTGTCTCCCTGCTCAGATAGACCGCCTTTCGGCCTATCAATTTGGTTGGAACAAGATAGGCTTGCTTGTAGGCTTCAAGTGTCTTCTTTCTCATCTTGGCACTGATGCGTTTCTGAACAGGTGCGTTCTCTGTGTGCTGTGATGGCACTGCATCCTGTGATGATACGACATGCTGCTCTTGTTCCGAATTCTCCGATGGAATACCCGACTGATTCATGGATATTCTTTTTTTCTGCTTCCTGACCTCTTCCCATTTAGGGATAAATCTGTCTTTTTGTTCAGTTGTCTTTGAAGAAGTTTCTTCTTCGTTACCACCCAAGTAATATGAAAGGTCATGCTCCTCGTCTGTTGTTTTCTTCTTTTCCATTGTTTTATCTCATTTTATGTTTAACTTGTTTTGTCCTGATAGAATTGGTTTGCGGTTGTAATGTATTCAGTGATTGTCTTTTCTGCTGTCCACGCACCCTGTGGATATGGTACTCGTTGAGGTCTTTGAACCGTCCGTAATGCACGGACATATCCTCCACCTTGAAACCTGCCCAGATGAAATCATTGGTTGCTTTCCGTCCAGCATCGTCATTGTCAAGGAAGGCACGGATATGGGTTAGGTGTCTGTCGTTCAGATAGCGGATAGCCCTTGCAACGTTGCTTACGGAGTTCAGCACAAGACAGGCACTCGTTACTTCTTCTTTCATTGAAAGGAAAGAAAGGAAGTCCATGAAGCCCTCAAACACACAGACCGGTTGTATTTTGTCAGTTACCTTATTTCTCGACCTATCCATGAATATAGGGGTAATGTCCTTCGGGGCAATCGTTCCCTTGAACGAGCCGCTGTCCCGAAGCTCATAGCCACCCGATTGATTGGCAAAGCCGATGGCTTGATAGTGCAGCCCTCTTACCTCATAGCTGATACTACGCAGAAAGGGCATAGCCTTTTCTATGTTGATGCAGCGGTCTTCCGTGAGGTATTTCTGCAAATGGGACGGCAAGGTGTCTGATATACCTATCATTCTTCTTGCCCCATTTGCTGCTGCCTGCCTGATACTTTCCTGCTTAGAAGTGTCTTGTACCCTCTCTCTTTGAGGGCTGTGCGCAGTATCATCGGGAGCGTTTCGTCCCAATTGACGGATGGCTTCTAATAATGTGCAGCCCTCTAACCGCATACAAAGGTCGATAATACTTCCGCCCCTGCCTTCGGCATAGTCTATCCAAAGGTTCTTCTCTGTGTCCACCTTGAAGCTCGGATGCATGTCTTCACGAAGCGGTGATTGGTAAAGGGCATAGGCTGGTGTCCTGCGCACTGGTTTGACACCTTTCCTTTCAAGATACTCCACTATGGGGTATCGCTTGATGAGTGATAAATCTTCTTCTTTCATTGTTTATTTATTGTTATTGGTTGAACATTTATTTATTCTGATTTTTATATCGGATTATATTTTATTTATACTGATAGAGTAAACTTCATTTATGATTTCCTTTTCCTAAAGTTTTTCCCCAGCAAACTTTTTCTTCTTTCTTCTTACCACACACTGTTTTGTGGTAAACACTTGATTATCAGTGAAATATTATAGTATATAACAACACTACACATACTACTACATCAAACTACTACAACTGTTAATCAATGGGCAGGGATGGATTTTCCGTATCTTATATACATAGATGGGACTACTGCCATCACGCCTCTTGCTTACCTTTACAAAGCCAGCCCTTTTAAGTGCCTCGCCCATACGTTTGGGTGTTAAGGGCTGATGGGTATAGATGCCTAAATAGGCGAGTATTTCGGTAGTGGTCATATAAACACAAAGAGGATTATCCTCCGTTGGTTTCTCAAAGCAGCGCAACAGGAGTTCCATTTCAGCAGTCTGCACTTGGAAGTCCTCACTCTCTTTGTATAGCTCCACTATCTCATCATCGTCAAACCAATATCGGAAGCCTGAGTTTAGCAGGACTTTGGCTTCGGTATAGACGGCATCCATAGAAATAGCCTTTGCTCGTTCTATATCAATGGATAGCACATCAAAGGGCAGGAATCGTCGGCTGCCCGTGGGATCAGTCAGGAAATCGTTGCCGTTCACCGAAGCCACGAAGCTCGCCAGGTGTGGATGTTCCTCCACATACTTGTCGTAGGGCATACGGTATTTTACCATCGGACAGGTGATTAGGTTCTTCAGCTCGTTCTCATCACGCTTGTTGAGGGCTTTGAGCTGGTCGTCTATGTTTACGATGAGGTTTTGCCCGATGTAAGTAAGCGTGTCTTTCTCTTGCGGATATATCTTACCTGTGTAGCTGTAACCTTTAAGCGCAGGCGGACAAAGCAAATCAAGAAAGGTAGTCTTGAACTTACCTTGTTCTCCTGTCAGTACAAGGCAGGTATGGTTACGGCATTCACGGTTGTCCATAGCGTTGGCAACCACTGCAACAAGCCATTTGGTAAGGTACGGCAGACATTTTTCAGCGTTGCGGACGGTAACACACGAAGCGAGATTGGCGATTGCGCCTTGACCTATCTCTATCTTGCGCAGTACTTCCGAAGCATCAACCGTTGGCAAAGCCTTGAAGTATTCCTGTATGGGATTGATGCGTGGTGAAAAGCTGCTTTCAATGATGGAATAGAGGTTGTCGGACGATGTAACGATACCCACGTCGAAGTCAAGTTCCCTACGGAGAGAGTTGATTTCATAGCGACCAACCTTTGTGAAACGATTGCTTGCATCTTTACTGCTTCGGTATTCCGTCCTGCCCAGCACGGTATTATACCTGAACGCATAGTGCGCACGGAAATAGGTTTCTATCTCGCTGTTCTTGGAGGTGTTTCCCCTGCGTTCGGTAGAATTGCCAGTTGTTTTCATTCTGCTTTTATCTGCTTCATTTTTCATTGTTTACCCATTTTGGTTTCCTAGAATGAAGTTACGGCGAGAATGTCAATGTTCCAAGCATTCGGAGAGTGCTTGCATAATGTTGCGCTCATTGGCAATAGATTTCTTACGGAATTCTTTCAGGAAACAGCAGGAAAATAAGGATTTAAGCCAAGAACAAGCGCACAAGTGTAGAAAAGTAATAGGAAATGTCTGTACCTGTTTGCTTCAATCAGCACTGTATTGCTTTGACTAAAACAAACGTAGAAAAAAGGAAGATAAGAACCGGAAGAAGAGTAAGAAAGATAACCTCATATCCTTCTGTTTCCCTATTCTTCCCTGCTGTTCCTTGCCGCTTTGTGGAATGGAAAGAAGCGCATACTTTTGCACGCAGAAACATGCGATGGAAAGCAAATCGCAAAAGGAAAATATAAACAAAACAATATAACGCTATGGGATATTTTATCATTACCGACAAGCAATGGGCAATGCTGAGGGACGAAATTGTCGCTCTTGCCCAGACCTGCCATAAGGCATTTGGAGAATCGAGTAAGCACACAGATTGGCTGCACAATGGTGATGTGTGTAGGCTGCTTAATATCAGCAAGCGCACCTTGCAGCACTACCGTGATACGGGCGTGCTGCCGTTTGCACAAATCGGACACAAGTGCTATTATAAGCGTGAAGATGTGGAGCGGTTGTTACAGACAAAATCAGAGAAAACCAAGAGCAACAAATAGACAAACAATGAAAAGATGGAAACAATTAGAGATTTGAACATGGACACGGACGATATGCAGGTGGTGCTGTCCGCTATCCACAGTGTAAGCAGGAGAATTAAGGAAGTGGCACAGACGCACAAGCCCCTGTTTGGAGGTGAGCATTTCCTAACGGGCAAGGAGGTGTGTGAGCGGCTGTATATAAGCCCTCGCACCTTGCAAGACTATCGAGACAGAAAGATTATTCCCTACACGCAGTTTGCAGGAAAGATTCTCTACAAGGCTTCGGACTTGGGGATATTACTGGAGGATTGTTATAGGACCTCAATTCCGCAGCATTATTCCTTGTGAGGTACTTTTATATATTGAAGTGACATTTTTGGGATTTATCCATTGATATGGGGATTTTCTGGGGTTCTTGGTTCTTGCATAATCATGAAATCCCCCACCCAAACCAATGGGGAAGTATGAAAAACCACAAAAAAAATGATGTTTATTCAATGAAGACCTCAGCGTAGTAGGTTTTATTTGTATATAGGTTCAAAACGTTCTGCCTTCCAGTGCGCACCCATTTTGCTGGCACGCTGACAAAATGCAGGATAAAGGCTTTCAGCCTGCTTGTCTTTTTCAATGGCTTGACCTTATCGCTGATATGACGGACGAGATAGAGATAGAAGTTCTTCAGCATGGCGGTAACCATCATGAAAACCATGTTCTCAGCCATAAAGGAAAAGGGCAGATGCGACCATCCGAAGTCATTGTTCTGTATGTCGAAGTTCTTTTCGCTTGCTCCACGCTCATTATAAAATGTAATGATGTCTTTCTCTGTGGATGTCCAGTTATTGGTGAGGATACAGCGGTATGTGTATATTACTCCGAACATATCCGTCTGTTGCTTGCCATCCTTGTCTTTCAAAGGACTACGCTGTACGACAAGCCTGTATGACTTTCCTTCTATTAAGTTGTCTATGCTGACGGAGGTGACATCGCATCTCTCATAACCAACCTCAACACTCTTCCATTCTTTCAGCTGGCGGAAGTCCTCACATCAGCTGTCGCAGTTGGCTGCACGTATATAGAACGTGTTGCAGCGCTGCTCTACGGTTTGGATAATTTCCTTTGAGAACGATCCACAATCGGCACGGAAACGCTCTATTACCACACCAAGTTCTGAGGTTACACGGTCCATAATGCGACGGAGCGTGTCTTCTTGATGGAATCTCACATTGGTGTTCCCGTCACGGTTCTCACCTCAGACTATGATTCCCCAATGGAAGCCCAACCAGGGAAATTGCCAAAATCCTGCTTGTAAGAATACTTTGCATCGAACTTGTGGGATGGAATAAACTGGTGGTCAAAGTCTAAGTCAATATGGCTGCCCACCTTTATAAGCCCCATTCTCCGTATCATCCGTAAAAGTAAGGTATTCAACTTTTTTGCTGTGTTGAAACGATACGACTTATCGGAGGTTTCGCTCTTATAGACAATATTCTCTTCGGCAAGCTCCTTCAGTCCGCGCCCCACGGTGTCGGCACTGGGTAATAGCGTACCAGGTCTCTGCTTGAACTGTCCTGTAAGCGCATTGATGTCCTCAAGGCATTCTCCACCACAAAGGTAACTGAAGAAGAGAGAACCGAAAATACTTCCATGGCTGAATGCCTTGCCACTGCTTCCACGTTTGCCCAACACGGATTCTGTAAGTTTTTCAAAGCCCAACTTTGAGAAAACGTCCATGATGTGATAAATTCCACCGAAGGAAGTGATATTCTCGTTTTTAAAGCTACCTTTGCCATGTCTGTTTTTTGCTTACTTGTTATGTTTGCAGCACCAAGATAGGTGAAATTTCTGACATATCCAAGTGTTTTGAGAACTTTGTTTCTCAGGCACTTGGAGTTCTCACAAGAATTTATGCTACGGAATTAAGGTAAGAGGAAAAATTCCCCTCTTATTAAGTATTTTATACAAGAAAATTTACTATATTTGCAAACAATCATATAATATTTATGGAAAGTCCAACTAATAGAATTAAAGAGGTGCTTATCGAGAAAGGGATTAAGCAAACATGGCTTGCAGAGAAACTCGGTAAGAGTTTCACTATTGTCAACTCATATGTTTGCAATCGTCGACAGCCAAGCCTAGAATTGCTATTTCAGATAGCAGAGATCTTGCAGGTTAATCCAAAGGAATTGATTAACACCCCAGATGAGTAACTTTATTATGGTAGAGCATAAAAAATCTATTCGTTTTTTCAACGACCGTGAAGTTAGGGCGGTGTGGGATGAGGAACACAGTAAGTGGTGGTTCTCTGTGCTGGATATCATTGCTGCGATTAACGAGCAAGGTGATTACCAAAAGACGAGAAACTATTGGAAGTATCTCAAAACCAAACTAAGAAAAGAAAATAGTCAGTTGGTTAGTGCTACTAACCAACTGAAGCTAAAAGCCTCTGACGGGAAGTCTTATAAGACAGATATGTTTGATGCAGAGGGTGTAACCCTTTTGGCAAAGCATATCAACAATACTAAGGCTACGAACTTTCTCGACTGGTTCCTCTATAGTGATAACACTATTGACGGACAGAGTAAGAAAAAGGCTTATCAGCTTTTTGAAAGTGATATCTTAAAGACTGTAGACCCAGGTACAATCAAATGTTTACAACAAATACACGCTTATCTCTTTGGAGGACTGTATGACTTTGCAGGACAAATCCGTACCAAGAATATTTCAAAAGGTGGTTTTACCTTTGCTAATTGTATGCATTTCCCTGAAACCCTGCAAACAATAGAGCGAATGCCCGAAACTACTTTTGATGAGATTATGGACAAATACATCGAAATGAATGTTGCACATCCTTTTATGGAGGGTAATGGTCGCAGCACTCGTATTTGGCTCGACCTTATGCTAAAACGTTCTCTCAAACGATGCGTAGATTGGAGCCAAATAAACAAAAACGACTATTTGGCAGCTATGCGTGAGAGCGTGTCAGACAATACACACATCAAGGCATTAGTAAAGCCCGCATTAACCGCTAAGATTGATGACCGAGAAATGTTTATGAAATGTATAGATTATTCATATTGTTACGAACAAAATGATTAAATTCTATATCAATGATTATCCTTTCATATTACTAGAAACATACAAACTTTTTGGAGTAAAAATTCTTTGTCAAGTATGTAAAACTATTTTAGATTATAAATATTGATATTCCCATTATGATAAAAAGTATAAAAT